>OKDM01000048.1_pt1 | contig 59521 bp, 73 predicted proteins | sample 1610671 | NCBI WGS metagenome assembly OKDM01 (sample SAMN04436673, study PRJEB24849) | human gut metagenome | biome: human gut; feature: NICU; material: stool | host: Homo sapiens | place: USA: Saint Louis, MO | collected 2010-06-25 | reverse complement strand
AGATCTACTACAACAAGAAAGACAACGAACTCAGCCCCCAACGGGGCAACTAAAAACGAAAAATCTCGAGACACCGACCGGAACGATGTCTCGAGACTTCACATGGTGCCCCCAGTGGGACTCGAACCCACACTGAATCGATTTTAAGTCGACTGCCTCTGCCGATTGGGCTATGGGGGCAAGGCCAAGGAATATTTTAGGCCACCTCACCCCGCGGGAGTTAACGAGGGGTACCCTCCGCAGCCAGACCAGCGATAATGCCATCGAGAATGTCCTTTTCACTGATGAAAAAGCTGCGCGCATCGCAATTGCGCTCGATGAGCTGCATGATGCCTTCGACGGCTACGGCCCCACCGCCGATGACATCGGCACGGCCGGGGTGAATGACGGGATTAAGGGCGCGGACGTCGGAAGGCAGGCTAATAAGCTGCTGCAAAAGCACGCGCAGGGCATCGAAGCGGAGCTCAGACCCGTGAATGGCATCGGCGTCGTAGCGCTCAAGGCCCTGAGCCAATGCAGAAAGAGTGGTAAAAGTTCCTGCGCAGCCGACGATGGTACGGGCCTTAGAAATAGGTACTATCTTCTCTACTTCCGCCGTGCGCTCGCCGACGTACTCGGAAGCGATCTCAATCTCCGACTCGGTAGGCGGATCGGTACGCATGATGCGTTCGGTTAGCCTGACGCATCCCATGCGGGCCGAGTGGGTGCCCAAGATATCGCCATCTGCGGTGCCTACGACGAACTCGGTCGAACCGCCACCCAAATCGATAACACAGAATGGCCCCCGGTCTGGCTCCACATCGGCCACGGCGCCATTAAAGGACAACAGAGCCTCTTCCTCACCCGAGACGACCTCGGCCTGTGCGCCAGGCTGAATTTGGCCGAGCAACTCAGCAGTCATGTCGAAGAATTCCTGCTGATTCTTGGCATCGCGGGTAGCGGAGGTAGCAACCATCCGCACGCGGGTGACCTTCTCAAACTTCATCTGGCGTACGTAGCCTTCCAAGGCCACGCGGGCGCGGTCTAGAGCTGCAGGGGCGATTTCGCCAGTGGCATCGACTCCCTCTCCCAAGCGGATGATTTCCATGGTGCGGGTAATATCGCGGACCTTGCCGTCATCCTGAACTTCAGAGATGAGCAAGCGAATCGAATTGGTACCGCAATCAATCGCAGCAACGCGAGTCATAGCAGTCCTCCTATTCCGCGTTAGAGAAATCGAACTGGGCCAAGTCAATCCCCAGATCCTCTACGCTGGGCCAATCCTGTGGGATAGCAGAGCCTCGAAGCTTGCCGTGGTCGGCGGCCATCGCCACCGCCTCAGTTCCCAAACGGAAATGCTGTGGGCCTTCAGCAAGCGCGTACGCGATGAGCACATGCAGACACTTCACCCGATCGGGCATGCCGCCACCGGAGAAATCGGTGCCAAGGTCTTCGATGTCATTGCGCTTGGCCAAAAAGTATTCGTGGGCACGCTGATAGTCGGCAGCCAATTCCTCGTCCTCACCCAAGCGGGCTTCCATCCACTTCATAACGTGAGCAACCTCCAAGCGTGAGGCTTCTGCCGTAAGCCGTGGCTCGGTGAGGTAGTAGAGGGTGGGGAATGGGGTGCCGTCGGCAAGCTTGGGTGCCGTCTTAATTACCGCGGGCTGCCCATCCGGCGTGCGATAAGAAACCTCTAGGACCCCGCGTGGAGTGCGGCCCAATTGCTCAGTTACTACAGCGATATCTGCATCAGTGACGGTCATGCGGACAATTATCGCACATCTGGATTCTCTTCCGGCGCCGGCTCAATCGGAAGATGATTTACCTGCTCGGACGGAGCTTCTTCCTCAGGCGGCTCGGCTACAGAATCCCACAGAACTTCGTACCATTCGCGGGAATCTTCTTCCTTCTGACCATCTGTAGTCAGCTGGTCATCCGGCTTAATCTGCGGGTCAATGATGCGGTAGGCGGTCTCACCCTCATCGACAACCCCGAATCGGCGCCGCGCCTCCTGCTTGATGTACTCATCGGACTTATATTTATCAATCTTCTCCAGCAAGGCAGCTTTCTCATCCTGCTTGGCGGCGATTGACTCATTGAGGCGAGCAATTTCGGATCGGCCGTGGTAGTAATTGCGCAGCGGAATGGCGATAGCAAACAAAACAACGAGCACTATAGCTACGATTACGCCTACTCCGGCAATACTCATCCGGTCCGGCTTCTGTTTCTGCTTCAGCTGTGCACGCTGAGCTTTACGGATATCCGCAGCACGCGAGGCTACCGGAACCCTAGTACGGCTCCGGTTTCGCTGCGTCTTCTTTTCGCGTGCCATAGGCCTCTAATCCTAGCGCCGTCACTTCTGTAACAGGGACGTGGCACGCGCAATTTGGATACACTAAAAGAAATTCTCCCGCCCAGGGAGGAACTTTCATGTCCCTCAAACGCCTCCTGCCCGTTCTCACCGCAACCTTATTCCTCGCCAGCTGCAGCCCCTCCGCCCAAGACGGCGAATACCCCGTCTACGGTGACGGCTACGACCTAAACGCTAAAGACGGCATGGCCGACTACCTCAAGGAGTATAAGATCCTGCCGGATGATTACATCAACCATGATGCTGACCAGCTCGAGGGAGACGATCAGCCCGAAAGCTTTGAAACCAACGCAGACTCTGTCAAGAAGGCCGGCGAAGCTGCCTGCAAGAATGATGAATTGCTCGATATCTCGAAGGAATATTTCCGAGGAAACACCGACAAATTTGGGGGAAGCAGTTATGTCCTCGGTCGACGGCTCTGATGACAAATATCGTGATGTTTTTGAAGCGCTAGACATCCCTGATGACGCACCGGACTCTGACAAAATCATGGCTGCAGCGATGACCTCACTCGGCGCCGTGATGTCTTGCGGTGATGAATTCAGCGATGAGGAACTGGAAAAGGTCGCTGAGACGATCCATTCCAGCTAGAGCTTCGAACCATATTCCCTGCCTAAGGAATAGTAATGCCACTCAAGCGTCTCCTCCTCCTAGCCGCCGTAGGCGCCCTACTTGCTGGGTGCAGCTCGAGCGACCACAAAGAAGAAGTCGCCACCGAAGCGGAGTCCCCCACTAGCAAAAGCACTACCAGCAGCGAAGCTCCTACCACTACCACCAGCAGAAACCACGACCTCAATACCAAAAGCGGCTTCATTTACCACATAAAAGAACACGGCACGATCCCGGACTTTTACCTGGACGTGTTCGGCGCGGGCGCTTCCGATACCGATGACGGCCCCACCAGCTACGAGGTCAACGCCACGACCCTGAAGAAGGCTGGAGCTGTTGCCTGCGAGAATGATCAGATTCTAGACGATGCTAAGTATTTGCTAGCCCATGGCGACAGCGGATTTGAGGAGCTCGTTCCCGATTTAGAAGAGTTTGACAGGAAATACGCTCCCGTCTACGAAAAGCTTGAAATGTCAGCGGCCTCTCCCCTCCCTGACAAGCTATTTACCATGTACATGGCTGGAGTGGGTTCCCTCGCCACCTGCGGTGACAAATATGATGACAAGGAACTCGAGGCAGTGGCTGACAAAATTTTCAGCTACTAGACCCCTCCTAAATTTCGCACAATTTTTCGCTTCAAGCCTTGCGCAAGCCAGCAAGGCGGCTTATACTGAGGGCAGAAATTCGATTGGGTGTGCGATTTATTCCAGAGGGGGAACTTTCCGTGACAGCCAGCGACGCACCACCAAAGAAAGCTTATTTTTCTACCAATAACCTCGACGATACGGTTTGCGTTTTGGGCATGCTCCAACGCATTCAATCCTGGCAGCTCTACCAATCCGTACTTCCGCGATTAGAAGACGATGTCGAATGCACTACCGCTGCTTTAGCTAAGCGGGTCGGCTTGAGCTACTGGCGCGTTTTATCCGCACTGCGCTCTCACCTGCGCATGCGTGAGTTGCCGTTAACCACGGCAGTACAGACCGAACATTGGATTCTTGACCTCCCGCGGCTGCACGTCATTGATGCCGAGCTTGCCCCGCTTGGCGACGACGCCGAGGGCATCCAACTAGTCGATGCCGCCCTTGCAGACTTCCTCACCCCGAAGGAACCTGCTCAGCATGTCCCCACGGAATCTGAAATCCGTAGATTCTTGCGCGATTACATCGATGGCATTCTCAAACCAGATATTGAGAAGGAAATCGAGCACTCTGTTTCCATTTCTTATTCCAAAGGCCAAGCCACCATCACCCTGAAAACGGATAAAGCAATCGCCAGTGCTATTTCACGGCACATCGATAAAGCAGCGCGAAAGAAGAACATCACAAAGCCAGAGGCTTTGGAGGCGCTGATCTTTAATCGCACCCAGACAAAAGTAGTTATCAATACCTATGCAGCGGGTGAGGATGCTTCTCGGGTATATATCCCGTCGGCAGGATGGTGCGTTCTTACCGAACGCTTGAGCACTTACTCGATGACTCGCGAGTTGTGCCCAAAAGAAACATCCTCCTACGTCCCCACCGAGCAAATCAGGACATGGGTCCATGGTCGCGATGCCACGTGCCGTTGGCCGGGGTGTTCCATGCCGGCGCATTACTGCCAGCTTGATCATCGGGTGGAGTATGCCGACGGCGGGCCGACGAGTATCGATAATCTTGTCACCCTTTGTCAGCACCACCACAATGTGAAGACCGATGGTAGGGCCCGCTACATCATGGATCCCATCACTGGGGACGTCGCTTGGCTCTTTTCGGACGGCACTTTCGAAATTGACCGTGCCCAAGGGCCTTTGGCGCCGCGGACCGTAAATTGGAAGCAAACTTGGCAACAATACCTAGACATGCGAAAGCGCCCCCGCGGCAATGCAAGGGCGCTACGAAAGGAGGCGATTAAGCCTTGAAGCGCGGGAAAGCGGAGCGGCCGGCGTAGACTGCGCCGTCGCCAAGCTCCTGCTCGATGCGCAGAAGCTGGTTGTACTTAGCTACGCGCTCGGAACGAGCCGGTGCACCGGTCTTAATCTGGCCACAGTTCAGAGCAACAGCCAGGTCTGCAATGGTGGTGTCCTCGGTCTCGCCAGAGCGGTGGGACATCATGGTGCGGTAGCCATTGCGGTGAGCCAGCTCGACTGCGTCGAAGGTCTCGGTCAGGGTGCCGATCTGGTTGACCTTTACCAGCAGAGCGTTAGCGGCCTTCTTCTCAATGCCTTCCTGCAGGCGAGCAGGGTTGGTGACGAAGAAATCATCGCCGACGATCTGTACCTTCTCACCAATAGCGGCAGTCAGGGTGGTGTAGCCATCCCAGTCGTCTTCCTGCAGTGGGTCCTCGATGGAGACGATCGGGTACTCGTCAATGAGGCCCTCGTAAACCTTGCACATTTCTTCAGCGGTGTGCTCGCCACCCTCGAAGTGATACTTGCCGTCCTTGAAGAACTCAGAGGAAGCAACGTCGAGTGCCAGGGCTACGTCCTTGCCGGGCTCGAAGCCGGCCTTCTTGATGGCGTCCACGATGACGTCGAGAGCAGCCTTGGTGGAGTCAACGGACGGTGCAAAGCCACCCTCGTCGCCCAGACCAGTGGACAAGCCCTTGTCCTTCAGCACTGCCTTCAGTGCGTGGTAGACCTCGGCGCCCATGCGAAGAGCCTCGGCGAAAGACTCCGCACCAATCGGAGCGATCATGAATTCCTGGACGTCTACGCCGGAGTCAGCGTGTGCGCCGCCGTTGAGGATGTTCATCATTGGCACTGGCAGTACGTGTGCATTCGGGCCGCCAATGTAGCGGTACAGAGGCAGTGCAGCGGACTCTGCGGCGGCCTTGGCTGCGGCGATGGAAACGCCCAAGATAGCGTTAGCGCCGAGCTCGGACTTGTTATCAGTACCGTCCAGCTTAATCAGTGCCTGGTCAATGAGGCGCTGATCGTCGGCTTCGAAGCCAGCAATTTCGTCGGCAATCTTCTCGTTGATGTTCTCAACGGCCTTTAGAACGCCCTTACCCTGGTAGCGCTCGCCACCGTCGCGCAGCTCGTGAGCCTCGTGCACACCGGTAGAAGCACCGGAAGGAACGCCGGCAACACCGCGGGCGCCGTCGTCAAGGAAGACCTCGGCCTCGACGGTTGGGTTGCCACGGGAATCAAGAATTTCGCGGGCGAAAGTGTGGATGATATCAGCCATGCTGTTTTTCACTCCTCATAAATAAGTTCGCTCTGGACCAGCCAGCCCAGCTACGTAGTCAATTGTTGCAGAAAACTTTGCTGTGTGACGCTACTTGGCACTTTGCGGGACCGAATAGGCATTGGCGGCGTGTGCAACTTTATGCAAATACTCGCTGGACTGGTTGTAATTTAGAACTGCTTCCTCCCACTGTTCTGGGTTAGAGAGATCTCTATCACCAAAGCATAAAAGTCCGGCGGCGCCGACTGCGGCGTCGTCAATTTGATTGGGATCTGCCTTCCCATCGCCGTTAGCATCAGCGCCTACCGATTCCCATGTGGTCGGGATAAATTGCATCGGGCCGACGGCGCGGTCATACTTGGAATCCCCATCGATGTCGCCATTATCGGTATCTGGAGTGTGCGCCGTATTGTTCAGGCCATCGAGGGCGATGCCGTTGATGGGTGGTTGGGGGTAGCCGGCGTCGTCAAGCTTGGAGGGCTTAAACCAATTGCCGTTGTAGGTGCCGTGGCGGGTCTCCACGTAGCCTAGGCCGGCAAGGGTATTCCACCGCAGATGGCAATTCGGCCATTTTTGCTGAGCGATGAGTTCGGCGTTGCCATAAGCGCGCAGTGCGGCCGGCGGGATGCCCGTCTGCTCAGCTAGGTCAGAGGCCCAGTAGGTAAGCTTATCCGCAGTGCGGCCGGGAGCATTGACGTCAATACGCGCGACCTCTTTGCCTTCAACGGGCGGAATGTTCTCCGGTACGGGCTTCTGGGAAGTGCCGTGCCCCGTCAACAGCCATGCCACCAACGCGATGATCACGGCTACGGCCACCCCGCAGCCCCCGAATATCTGCAGGAGCCTCTTCATGAGAAGCCATCCTACATTCCCTTACCTTCGCGCCATAGCCTCTCTTGCGTGTCAACGTCGACAATCTCCGTGGTGCCATCAAAGAGGTATGGGGCGCGGGCGCGCATTTTGGTGAGGAAACTCTGGGCCACATCATCAAGCGAAAAGGTGGAGATTTCCGCATGGAAGAGTACTTGGAGGAAGATATCGCCCAACTCTTTGAGCATCTCGCTTTCCGGTTCGCGGTTGCGCACGGCCGCGGCGAATTCGGCGGACTCCTCCTCAAGATAAGGCAAGAGCGAGGTGTGGGTTTGCTCGCGCTCCCACTCCCCAATGCGCCGCGCCGTAGCCATGGTCTGGCGCGCCTGCATGATGGGATCCGCAAGGGATTCGGCGCGAATGACGGACTCGCCGCTAGCGAGGCGGGCGCGAGTTTCCGGATCGTGTTCGTCGGTGCTGACCAAGGTTCCGGTGGCATCCTCGCCTACCAGCAGATCGGAGAAATTCCACCGTACGGACACGGGTACCTCACCCGTGAAGTGGACAGGGCCACGCAGCTTCCCGTGCGCCTGCATGGGGATCATGGTGGGCCAGCGTTCATCGAGCAACAGCACAGTCATGTGCACAAAGTCTAGCCCGAGTTCCCATTATGGGGCTATTCAAGGTATTTTAGGCCAATGACCTCCAGCCAGAATAAATCCCACTCCGTGACGTTGTGGACCCTCGTCGCGCTGATTATCGGTTCCACCGTGGGCGCGGGTATTTTCTCGCTGCCACAAAACATTGCCTCCGTTGCCGGCCCAGGCGCGATGCTCATCGGCTGGCTGGTCGCGGGCGTCGGCATGCTCTCTGTGGCTTTTGTGTTCCAGATTTTGGCTCGCCGTAAGCCACACCTTGATTCTGGCGTCTATTCCTATGTGCGCGCCGGCCTCGGCGATTTTATTGGTTTTACCTCCGGCTGGGGCTATTGGCTGGGCTCCGTTATGGCGCAGGTGGGGTATGCCACCCTCTTTTTCAATACCTTGGGCCATTACCTGCCGCTTTTCGACGCCGACCATTACTGGTCCTCCGCCATCGCCGTCTCCCTCCTATCCTGGGGCATTTTCGCGGTGCTCGCCCGCGGTATTAAGCAGGCCGCGTTCATGAACCTCATCACCACGATTGCCAAGATCGTGCCCATCTTGGCCTTCGTAGTGCTCATTGCTTTCCTCGGGTTCAGCTGGGATAAATTCACCTTGGACTTCTGGGGGCGCGCCTCCGAGGCCAGTGTTTTCGAGCAGGTTCAAGGAATTATGCTCTTTACTGTGTGGGTCTTCATTGGCGTGGAGGGCGCATCCGTGTATTCCAAGCAAGCGGCCAAGCGCACCGATGTTGGCCGCGCGACCGTCATCGGCTTTTTCTCCGTGCTGGCGCTGCTGGTTTCCGTGTCTACCCTGAGCTTTGGCGTGATGACGAAGGAGGAGTTGGCCGCGCTGCCGGATAATTCCATGGCCTCGGTGCTCACAGAGGTCGTCGGCCCCTGGGGCGGCGCGCTGGTGTCTATTGGACTGTGCTTGTCGGTATTGGGCGCCTATGTGTCCTGGCAGATGTTGTGCGCTGAGCCCATCGTCATGATGGCCATCGATGGCCTTATCCCCCGCCGTATCGGCACCATCAATGTGGCGGGTGCGCCGTGGGTAGCACAGCTGATTTCCACGATGGCCATTCAGCTGTTCATCATCCTCTTCTACCTCAACGAGGCGTCCTATAACGCCATGGTGCAGCTGGCAACCATCATGTACTTGCTGCCCTATATCTTCTCTTCGCTGTATCTGCTGCTGCTAGCGATACGGGGCAAGGGTGTGACCCACCCGCACGCCGGAACGCGGTTCGATCTCTCTGGGCCGGATATTCCCAGACGCGAAAACCGGCGCCACTTTGGCATCGCGCTTGTGGCCTTCGTGTACTCGCTGTGGCTTATTTATGCCGCCGACCCGGTTTATATTCTCTTCGGTGCCCTCGCCGTCGTGCCGGGAATTATCCCGTACGGGCTCACCCGCCTATCGCGCCGCGAGAAGCTTTTTAATGGATTTGAGTGGTCAATCGTCATCGTGGTGCTGGTGGCCGCCACCATCGCCACGGTCGGCCTCGCCCAAGGATCGCTGGAGCTCTAATCACCTGCCCCGCCAGCCGGACCAGGTCGGTACCCTCACCCCGCCATCGCAAGTGGTCTTGAACACAGACAGTTTAGTACGATTATAACACCCCACTAATTCTTGTGATTATCACTTTTGGAGCACTTGTGACTCAAACCAATGTTAGCGTCATGCCATCTGCCACTCCCGCTGGTTCGGACCCCGCGGCAGGCAAGGCTTGGGCAGAGCGGATTAAAGAGTTGGCGGAGCAGCGCAATGCGGTGATCCTGGCACATAATTACCAGATCCCGGAGATCCAGGACGTTGCCCACCACACCGGCGATTCCTTGGCGCTGTCCCGCAAGGCGGCGGAGACCGATGCAGATATCATCGTCTTTTGCGGTGTGCACTTCATGGCGGAATCCGCCAAGATTCTTTCGCCGAATAAGAAGGTCCTCATCCCCGATGAGCGCGCTGGGTGTTCTCTGGCGGATTCCATTACCGCCGATGAGCTGCGCGCCTGGAAGGCTGAGCACCCCGACGCCCTTGTGGTCAGCTACGTCAATACCACCGCAGAGGTCAAGGCGCTGACCGATGTCTGCTGTACATCCTCTAATGCTGTCGACGTGGTCAACTCGCTGCCGGCGGATAAAGAGATCCTCTTTTGCCCAGACCAGTTCTTGGGCGCCTACGTGAAGCGCGAGACCGGCCGGGAAAATATATACATCTGGGCCGGTGAGTGCCACGTGCACGCGGGCATCAGTTCCCAGCAGCTGACCCAACAGACCCAAGATAACCCAGACGCGGACCTGTATATCCACCCGGAATGCGGGTGCTCCAATTCCGCGTTGTACCTGGCCAACGAGGGCTTGGTGCCACAAGAGCGCGTGCATATGCTCTCAACCGGGCAAATGATCACCCAGTCCCAGAAGCAGCCCCAAAACAAGGTGCTCGTCGCCACCGAGACCGGCATGTTGCACCAGCTGCGCCAGGCCGCGCCGGACGTCGATTTCCAGGCCGTCAACGATCACGCCGAGTGCAAGTACATGAAGATGATTACCCCACAGGCCCTGGAGCACTGCCTGATGGAAGAGACCGATGAGGTTACGGTTCCAGAAGACATCTCGAATGCGGCGCGCAAGTCCCTCGAGGCCATGATTTCCATCGGCAACCCCGGCGGCGGGGGCGAGTAAATGGAATCCCTGCGCCTGCCTGATTGCTCCGCTCTTATCGCCACGGCCTTGGATGAGGATTTCGCTTATGGGCCGGATTACACCTCGCTTGCCACGGTGCCGGGTGAGGCCCGCTGCACGGCGGAGTTCACCGCGCGCGAGGCCGGCACCATCGCAGGCTTGGGCCTTATCGAAGAGGTCCTTGAGGCCACCGCCCAGCGCTTAGCCCAGTGGGGCGTGGATACTGCGGGCTCCGCGCTTGCCGATGCCCCAGCCCCTACCATCACCCTCCACTCCACCGACGGCGACCGCGTTGCCCCAGGTCAGGTCATCGCCACGGTGCAGGCGCCTACCCTCCTCGTGCTGGCCGCTGAGCGCACCATGCTCAATATGGTCTCGCACGTAAGCGGCATCGCTACGCAGACCCGGCGTTGGGTCGAGGCCATCGCAGCAGCAGCAGCGGACGCAGCGACCCCGGATAGCGTTAAGCAAGCCCAGGTGCGCGATACCCGCAAGACCCTGCCTGGCCTGCGCGCGCTGCAGAAATACGCCGTGCGCGCCGGCGGCGGGGCGAACCACCGCATGGGCTTGGGCGACGCCGCCATGATTAAGGACAATCATGTGCTCGCCGTGGGTGGCAGCGTGGCAACGGCCCTGCGCCGCGTGCGCGAGCATGCCCCTGACATTGCCTGCGAGGTCGAGGTCGATACCTTAGATCAGCTCGACGAGGTGCTCCCGCTGCACCCGGATATGGTGCTGTTGGATAACTTCGCGCTTGCCGATGTCCACACCGCCGTCCACTGCCGCCAAGCCCTAAGCCCAACCACGGCGCTGGAGGTCTCCGGCGGATTGCAGCTGGAAAACGCCGGTGAGTACGGCACCTCGGGCGTGGACTATATCGCCGTCGGCGCCCTCACCCACTCGGTGCGCGTGCTGGATATCGGCTTGGACTTCTCCTAAGCGCCGATCGGCTACTCGCTAACGGGGAGTTCTCCCATCAGCTACTCGCCTACGCTGATGACCGACCCGGCGCCGGCTTCCTCGCCGGACACGTTGATGGGCTCGACGTCGAAAAGTGTGCTTAAGAAGTCTGCTGCCCACTGGATGAGCTCAGTATCTCGCAGCTTAGGCGAGGTGACATTGCGCCCCGCCTTAGGGAACGGCACGTTGATAGCCTTCGCGGCCGCGCGGAAGCTCGACCCCGGATACAGGCGCTTGAGGCGCACCTGCTTGGAATCCGGCAGCTCCACTGGGTGGAACTTAATGCGGGTGCCCTGCACAGTGATATCGGAAATGCCGGCGCGGCGCGCCTGGTGGCGCAGGCGAGCAACGGAGAGCAGGCGCAGCACCTCTTGCGGCAGCGGGCCGAAGCGATCTTCCATTTCCTCGATGACGGCCTTGAGATCCCCATTATCCTGCGAGGCCGCAAGCTTGCGGTAGACCTCCAGGCGCAGGCGCTCGGAATCGATATAGCTTTCCGGAATATGCGCGTCCACGGGAAGATCGATGCGGATTTCCTTCGGGCCTTCATCGGTAACGGTGGGAGCCTCGCCGCGGGCGAGCGATTTGAAGGTCTCCACCGCCTCGCCAACGAGGCGCACGTAGAGATCGAAGCCCACACCGGCAATGTGGCCGGACTGTTGGGCGCCAAGGACGTTGCCGGCACCGCGCATCTCCAAGTCCTTCATGGCTACGGCCATGCCCGCACCAAGGTCATTATTTTGGGCGATGGTGGCTAGGCGGTCATAGGAGGTTTCCGTGAGCGTAGCGCCCTTGGGGTACAAGAAGTAGGCATAGCCGCGCTCGCGGGAACGACCTACTCGCCCGCGCAGCTGGTGCAGCTGGGACAAGCCCATATGGTGGGCGTTTTCCACAATGAGGGTATTCGCATTGGCGATATCCAAGCCGGTCTCCACGATGGTGGTACATACCAAAACGTCATACTCGCGGTCCCAGAAGCCCTGGACGGTCTGTTCCAGCACGTCCTCGTTCATTTGGCCGTGCGCGACGACGACGCGGGCTTCCGGTACCAGGTCACGCAGCTCGCGGGCCTTCTTTTCGATATCAGAGACTTTGTTGTGGATGAAAAAGGTTTGACCATCGCGCAGCAGCTCGCGGCGGATGGCCGCGGCTACCTGCTTGTCCTCGTAAGCGCCGACGTAGGTCAGCACCGGGTGGCGGTCTTCCGGTGGGGTCAGAATGGTGGACATCTCGCGGATGCCAGCCATAGACATCTCTAAGGTGCGCGGGATAGGTGTTGCGGACATGGTGAGCACATCCACGCTGGCTTTAAGGGCCTTAATGTGTTCCTTGTGCTCCACGCCGAAGCGCTGCTCCTCGTCCACGACGATGAGGCCGAGGTTCTTCCAGTGCACGCCGGTCTGGAGGAGGCGGTGGGTACCGACTACGATATCGACGCTGCCATCGGCCAGCCCCTTAAAGATGTCCTTTGCTTCCTTCTTTGAGGTAAAGCGCGAAAGCACCTCTATCTTGACGGGGAAGCCGGTCATGCGCTCGCTGAAGGTATCAAAGTGCTGCTGCGCCAGCAGCGTGGTGGGCACGAGGACGGCCACCTGCATACCGTCTTGCACGGCCTTGAAGGCAGCGCGGATGGCCACCTCGGTTTTGCCGTAGCCCACATCGCCGACGACGACGCGGTCCATCGGCACCGTGGATTCCATGTCCTGCTTGACGGCCTCGATGGCCAGCATCTGATCTTCGGTTTCGACGAAAGGGAAATTATCCTCCATCTCCGCCTGCCACGGATTATCCGGGGAGAATTGGTGCCCCGGCGCGGCCTGGCGCTTGGCGTAGAGCTCGACCAGCTCGCCGGCGATTTCGCGCACGGCGGCGCGTGCCTTCTTCTTGGTGTTCTTCCAGTCGGAACCGCCCATCTTGGACAGGTGAGGCGATTCGCCACCGGTGTACTTGCTGAGCAGATCCAGCGAGTCCATGGGAACCCAGAGCTGATCGGTGGGCTGACCACGCTTGGAGGGCGCGTACTCGAGCACGATGTATTCGCGGCGGCTGGTTTCATCGCCGGACTGGATGGTGCGCTCGGCCATCTTGAGAAACTTGCCGATGCCGTGGGTCTCGTGCACCACAAAATCGCCCTGCTTGAGGGCGAGCGGGTCAACCTTGTTGCGGCGCTTGGCGGGCCGGCGCTTCGCTTCGGCGATATTGCCTACGCGGTTACCGGTCAGATCCGTCTCGGTTACGACGACCAGTGGGAGGGCCTCGGCGTCCTTGGGCTTTTTCACCTTGGGAAATACCAGGCCGGCGTGGCTTAGTGCTTGGTAGAGGGTGACTTCGCCGGCGGTGGGCTCCCAACCAGGGGTAGCCACCTTGGTGCGGATGCCCTTTTCTGCAAAGCGATCCACCATGCGTTTGATGGCACCTTGTGCCGGCGCGATGAAGGCTGCTCGGCCGCCGGCGTTGGTGTGCGCGAGAAGCTGGGCCATCATGGCGTCGATTTCATCGATATTGCCGCGCGGGGTGGGCCCTGGTTCGAATTCGAGCGGGAGGGTCTCCTCTTCCGGCGCGGCGAGCATTCCCGGTGGGGAGAAAGTCCACAAAGGCAGGCCGGACTCGCTAATGGAGACCTCGAGCGACTCATAGGAGCGGTAGCTGGAAGCCTCGGTATCGAGTCCTTCGGTAGCCAACGGGCCATCGGCACCCATGGCTGCGGCCTCCCAGCCCGCGGCGAGGAACTCCGCATCGGTCTTTTCTAGGTCTGCCACGCGGCGGCGAATCTTTTCCGGACCGACCATCACCACGTGGGTGGTGGGGCGCAGGATTTCGGGGAGGGTGATCATGGGGGCGTCGGAAAGCGCGGGCAGGAGCGCCTCCATACCTTCGGCCGGGATGTGCTCGCTTACTTTGGTCAATAGCTCCACCAAGGCGGGATTGCCGGGATGCTTGACGGCGAGATCGGCCGCACGCTTGGCAATGGCGTCCGTAATAGGCAGCTCCCGGGCAGGGAAAATGTCTACGCGGCCCACCTCGATTTCCGGAATGGTGCGCTGGTCAGCCACGGAGAATTGGCGGATATCGGTAATCTCATCGCCCCAAAACTCCACGCGAACCGGATAATCCAGCGTCGTAGGGAAAATATCGATGATGCCGCCGCGCGTAGCGTACTCGCCACGCTTAGCCACCATGTCTACGTGCTTATAGGCGCGGAACTCGAGCTCGCGGACTACCGCATCAAAGTCATATTCATGATCTTCTTCGAGGTGGACGGGAGCGCGGCCCTCCACCTCTTGCAGGATGGGCTGAGACAGACCGCGGGCAGCCGTGACGATGACCTGCAGGCTATCGAGATTGTGCAGAACTTCAGCGCGGCGGCCGATGATGTCTACGCCGGGGCTCAAACGCTCGTGCGGCAGAGTCTCCCAGGCGGGGAACATGGCCACCTTCTCCCCCAGCATCGCCGTAAGCTCCGCCGTGAGATCCTCGGCCTCGCGACTCGTAGCGGTTACCACGAGCACTGGGGCATGATGGGCCAAGGTGCCCAAGGCCCACGGCCGGGACTGATCCAAGCCTGTGATGTGGAGGTCGTCGCCCACATGAGAAATCATGCCCTTGAGCTTGGGATCTGAGGCCGCTACCTTGAGCAGGCCGGCCAGCATTGGGGTCGCCATTTATTTGCCTCCTAGCTTGGGCTTTACTTCCATACCGGACAAACCATTCCAGCATAGATTGACAATATGCGTGGCGACGACTTCCTTGTCCGGGTTGCGCTCATCCAGCCACCATTGCGCCGTGGTCGATACCATTCCCACCAGCGCTTGGCCGTAAATATCCGCCAAATCTGGGTCGATGCCGCGGTGCTCGAATGCTTCTCGCAGGATATAGGAAACCTGACCCACTGCGGAATTCAACAGTGTGGAGAAGCTGCGTTCGTCGCCGGGCTTGGCATCGCGCACCAGGATGAGAAAGCCATCAGTTTCTTCCTCGACATAGGTCAAAATGGCCATGACGGCCTGCTCGATGCGCTCGCGCCAGCTTCCGGTCTCCAAGGAATCAGTAATAACCTTTTCCAGTGCTAGCATCTCGCGGTCCACGACCACCGCGTAGAGGCCTTCCTTGCCCCCGAAGTGCTCATAGACCACGGGTTTGGATACCCCGGCGCGTGCCGCGATCTCTTCGACGGTGGTTCCTTCAAAACCCAGTTCCGCGAATGCGGCGCGTCCGATGGAAATGAGTTGTTCGCGGCGTTCCCGGCCGGTCATCCTTTGTCGAGCCATGCCCTCTACCCTATCCTTTGCCCCGCAATTTGTGATTTACCCGGGGGCGTCAGGTAGGCTATGCCTACAGCTTTTGCTGTGTTTCCCCATGGTGTAATCGGCAACACTACGGTTTTTGGTACCGTCATTCTAGGTTCGAGTCCTGGTGGGGAAGCTTTTAGGTTACCCCCTTTCACCAGTAAATACGCTGGTGGGAGGGGGTTTCTACGTTTTCGGCCATGCCGTGGTTTCCGGTAGTTTACGGTGGTTTCCTGTCACAAATGCAGCGGAAATGCATGGCCGTTTAAGCCCCCTAAAACGCAGAAAAAGACCCCCACCCCGCTAAGGGTGAGGGTCAGTTTAGAAGTCATTTTCTAGCTCATTCGGAATAGGCATATCAGCCACGCTCTCCGGGTGCTTCAGTCGCCACTGCCTAATATGATTCACCGCTATAAAATACCGGCTTTTCCAGACCTCCAACTTGTCGCGCAGCTCGGCAATTTCTCCACGCATCTCCGCAATCGACTTGTCGCGGGCTGCCAGTTGCTCTTTCGTCCACTCACGAATGCTATTAGTAAAAGACTCCCACTCCGGGCCTCGGGTTTCTAGCTCGGCTTTCTTTTTCTGGCTCTTTTCCGTCAAGTGAGTACCGATGAGGGTGCCGAGCACGCCAATCACGCCGACGATGATGGTTGCCAGCGGCCCGTCTACGGGCATGCCCGTCACCTCCCATCGACCAGCTTCATCTCATTGCTTTGGCCGCGCCCATACGCGTAGAGGGTCATGGCGGCGATGCCGATATAGCCGAGGGAGGACACCCAAGCGCGGCCCAGGTCGCCGAAAAGCGTGGCAAAGATGAAGCTCAACGCCCACATGGAATGCAGCCCCACAACAGCCCCCACGGCGGCGGGCACCAACCTCGGCCACTTAACCGCGCATAGGCACAGCGCACCCATGAGAAGCCACACCACAGCCCACGACGGCGGATTGAGCACACTTTCCATAAAGTGCGTCGGCTTCCGCTCAGGGTTTACCAGTAGGGGTGTGTAGGACATGCCGCGAGCAATGGAGATACTGCCAAGAATCATTAGCCCGGCAGCATCGGAGACAAGCCACCTGGCGGCGCGGCGCTTAAATCTTTCCCAATCCATACTCACTCCCCTGCCGTGGTTGGCCCGGTGTAGACCGGCAGGGTGGTGGGGGTTTCTGCCACTTCGCGGCGCTCCGCCTGGTCTGCAAGACGCGGGGCCATGGACGGGGTGACACCATCAACGGTGAGCCGGTTAGTCAGGGTGGTGACGAAGAAACCGATACCGCCTACGAGAAGTGCCGTCCATTCTGGCGCGTCCGCAAGGTAGACCGGCAGCACGCCAGCAACCCACGCCACGGCCTGCAACACGAGCATGATAGTTCCCTTATACCGCAGCCACCACGGCTGCTCCTGTAGCTCAACGGCGACGGCTTCGGCCACGTGCTCCGACACGGAATTAATAACCGTCTGGTTATAGTGCTTACCCATTACTTCTTCCTCCGCTTCAATTCGTCTACGTCTGCCTGAATCTCCACAAGCTGGTGGCGGATGCTTGCGACGGCATCCACAAGGGTTAGGTTGCGGCCTTGGCTATCCTGCCCCAACTGCTTCCAGCCCTTACCCCCTGGCCCCCTCAATTGCGTCCAGACGTCCTGCAAGGCGTCAATCTGCGGCCCAAGGTAGCCCGAGATAAAGGCAGTAATCTGCCGGTATAGTTTGTTCATTTCTTCCTCCGATGGTTCCTCATCTGGTGCGGGTTTCCCGCTGAATAGGGCGCGCAATTGCGCCTTAGTGCCCCGGTAGGCGTTGATGTCCACGCTGTAGCCCGCCACCTGAGCATTGGAGCCGTACTGCCATATCACGGGCTTCTGATTGCCGAGCGGGTGATTCCACTGCCGGTGCTGGTCGCCGGGGTAAATGTCACGAGGTTTGCCGTATGGGTTTTGTCCGTAGGCTGCTACCCAAAAGGCCCCGAACTCGTGGGAGTCTGGTTCGTGTGGTGCTACATGTCCCTCCCAGTAGGGGACGTAGGAATAGCAGCCGATTACCCTCACGCCGTGCTTCTCAAACTCGCGCTTGCACTGGCGGATGTGGTCAACATGAAGCCCCGCGTTGGTTTCCACGTCAATCCACATCGGGCGTTTTTTATCGCCCATGACTTCCAGCGATGCCTGAACCTGCTGCGCCACCGTCGTGCCCTCCGACGGGTTACGGAGGTAGTGGTAAGCAGCGGTGACAAGGCCAGCCGATTCCGCATCGTCTAGGTGGGAGCGGTAGCAGCGGTCGCGGTGCGTGCCGTCCGTGGTGCGAATAATCGCAAAGCTAATCCCCTCACTGGCAGCGCGTTTCAGGCTCATGCCATTCTGATGTTCAGATATGTCAGTTCCGAACAGTGTGCCGCCCTGCTTCCCCACGGGGCGGGCGGTAGACTCGCCGGGCCATTTCGCGCCGCGCAGAACCTGCTGAGGGTCAAGAATCGTCTGCCCCACTACCCGCTGGCCCGGCCCCACCCACGAATACTTGTACACCTCAATATGTAGATGAGGTGCCACACCTCCGTTAGTGGCTGAGTTAGGATTAATCCGCCCAATACGCTGCCCCTCGCGAACCTGCTGCCCCTCACGAACTTCAGGGATGATATGCCCATAGACCGACTCATTACCGCCGACGCTGGCGGGGTGGTCAATACGAATCCACTGGCCGAAACCACTAGCCGCCCCGGCCTGAATAACCGTGCCGTCCTTAATCGCGTAAATCGGTTTGCCACCTGAGCCGCCAGCCACGCCATAGTCCACTCCCCAGTGGGTAGTTCCCCACCGTGGGCCAAGCGGCGAGGTAACCACAAATCCTTTATCAACTGGCATCGTAACCATATTTTCGCCCTCCTTCTGAGCGTGATTTAACCCCCGTCGCCTTGGCGGTCAGCGGGGGCGTTGGGTTAGAGCTTTGTCCAGTAGTCGGTCGCGGTGTCCGGCCTCCGGTCATCACTGGTGGTGTGGAGGCGTCGGGAGACGTAGAGGTCGCCTTTGTAGAGGCGTGTGGTGCCTTTGGTGATGAGTTCGCCTTCCCTCCATTCCGGGACCGTGGGGGCTGGCTCCACCGGCTCGTCTGGGGTGTCCGGCTCAGCTGGGGTGTCCGGTTCCGTAATCAGCCCAGGCGCATCCTCACCCTCCGTATTAATCGGCTCATCACGAAGGAAGTCACGCGTCACATCCTCCCAGCCAGAGAAGATCTCGCCTGGGGTTTTCGCATTCTGACCCAAACGGCGGTTTCTCCACAGCTTCCCCTCGTGAGAGACGAGCGCTGCTGGCGGGTAGGCGGTGGCCCTACTGGTGGGCTTAGACCACGCGGCCACCTTCGCAACAAGCTGGTCGATGCTGGTCTCCGGTTCTACCTCAGTAGCGAACTCAGGTTTCAGCTCGGGGTGGGTTTCCCAGAGTTCCTGGGCATCCTCAGCACGGGCCGTCTCTACCGCCTCCTCGGCTTGGCGGCGTTCGCGTTCCGGGGTGACTACCCACGCGAGTAGCTGCTGAAATTCCGTATCATCTAGTTTCTTAATCTGGTCTTGTAGCTCAGCTACGGTCATTTGACTTCTCCTAGTTTGATGAATGTGACTCGTGTTTTTCCGTCGCCCTCGCCGGAGCCTACGAGGATGATTTGGGTGTCTGGGGTGATGTTGACGTGGCGGATATACGGGCTGGCGGGCGCGTCAATGGTGCTTCCGTACTGCCCGTAGTCACCGCCACGTATGTTTAGGCGGGGAGGGTTGGTGCCGGTTCCCTCTAGCACCATGAGATATAGCCCCTCAAGATGGTGGGTTCCGTATGTATGGTTTTCTAGCCACTGGCCTGACTTTCCAGCATTAGCGGTAATCGTGTAGGCGGGGCGGTTCACAAGTTGCAAACTCATGCCGCACCCCCAGCGTGGGCTAGGCTAGCCGGGTTATTAGCACTGATTTGCTGCTAGGCGCAAACACCGTTACAGGATGGGGGTCGTTGGATTTGTAAACTTGAGTCCCTGACTGTTTTGAGTAGTTCTCCGGCCCGATAAAAACGTAGAAAACCCCACCGATTGCTGTTACTGCAAACATTCCTGAACCGAGCGTGAGCGAAGTCTTGTTGACTTTTGCCCATGCGGGAATCGTGTCTGTAACCCATGATTGCCCGTCTGGGGTGACTTCCGTGTAGAAAGAGTCCCTGGTGCTTTCGATCCGCTTTAGCGCCATGCCGCCACCGCCTTAACCAAGCGGCGGCGGATTCTACGAGAGAGAGAGAGAGAGGATCTTGGTACTTGGTCATGCCCACTATCACGTTGTCGGCACTGCTTGAGGGTTGCTGAATTCTCACCGCAAAAGCCTTATCTCTATTGCTATATACCAATTTGTCCACCTTGTTTGTCGGGGTTGACAGGAGTCCATCAACAAAAAAGGCTGAGTCTCCCTCATATTCAATCGTTACATTCCAAATCCCCTTGGGGAGCTTTATCCATAATCGGTTCTGCCCCTGCCAACTCGCAGGAGCGTTAAATACCGCGTAGTTTGTCGTTGTGTCCAACAGATTTCCAGAAAACCCTACGCTTGTGATTCCTGAAAAGACTTTCTTTAGTGTCATTTACACCACCTGGTAGATATTTCCGGTTTGGGTAACTTGAATGAAGTCACCCTTTTGGCAGCTGGTTTCCTTGGTCTTGGCTTGGCCCTCTGTTTCGACCATCCACACCATGCCGACAGTGCGGGCTTTTTCAGCAGCCACTGCAGTAGCGGCCTTATTAGCGGCGTTTTCGGCACGCTTTGCGTTAGCCCCGCTGGTAGCAACATGAGCTGCGGCGTCGAGGGCTAGTTTCTCCATCTCGTCCCTGGTGTGCCCGTCAACCATTTCCGCTGCCGATACGACCTGGCGCAAAGTCTGCGTAGCAGCGTCACCGACGAGGATGGGGATAGTGTCCACCGCCCTACCCTGGGTGATGAGAGCTAATACGGCTGGTCCTGGCACAGCCGTAAAGCTCACTTCCCCACCATCCACGGGGAACCTATCATTCCCAGTGGTGACCACACCCTCCACATGGGTTCGCACCCTAGGGGCACGCACCCACACCTCACTAACTTGCGCCGCCCTCGACGACACAAACATAAGATTACCTTTAACAGTTGGCATATTTTAGCTCCACTCCACGTTGTCGAAAATCATCGTCGCCGACCCCACCGACCCCAAAGCAATCACAAACCCTTTCTTCTTCAGCACCCCATCCTTGCCGCAAGTTTGCGCATAAATCGAAGACACTGAATCCGTCGAAACGGTATCCATATCCGCACCACGAGCCCAATAAGTTTGCGTATTACCGTTGCTGTAATTCACCATCACCGTGATAGTGCCCCTAAAAGTTGGCTCCGCGTACACCACAAGCCACCGACTTGACTTTGGCATCTCAATAGCCTTTTTGTGAATACCAGACCACTTGTTTTGGTCAGCGAACGCTGTAATTGAGCCTGCTGCACGCTTATCTAGCTCACCTTGGAGTTGCTCAATCTTGGTAAGCAGGATGCCGTTTTCTGTTGCGAGTTTCTTCGCAGTGTCCGCTGCTTTCTTGGCTGCGGCAGCTGCTTTCCGGTTCGCCTCCGCTACATCGTTCTGGGCTGCATCAATTTCAATCTGTTGTGCTTTGAACTTGTCGTTTGCCTCGTTGATCTTCTCCTGCTGCTCGTTCCAAGCGTCCTGCGACACCCATTTAATGTTGTTCACATCGTTGTAGGCGGACTGCGCGGCGAGTGTGAGCTGAACAGCCTTGTTGAAGTTGTTCTGGTTCTCCTTAGACCAGAAATTCACCACCTGCTGCGTAGCAGGGTCAACATAATTCTTCGCTTCCTTGACCAGCTCCCCATACGTTTGCAGCTCCGTGGTGAAAGACCGGGATAGGTCGCTAATGGCTTTCTGGCGGGCACGAGCCTCATTCGACACGGCCAAAGACCGGGCCTGCTCCTCCGCCGCGAGCGCGGCCTTACGCGCCGCTTCCTCCGAAGAAATAGCAGACCGTCGAGCACGGGCCTCACCCTCAATCGCAGACCCAATCGCCGCATCACGAGACCGGCGCTCACCAGCCACAGCATCATCAAGCGCCTTTTCCAACTGGCCACGCAAATCCGTGCCAGCCTTTTCCCGCGCCTTTTGTTCCTGGCGTAGGGCCTCCACACGGGCCTGCTGCTCCGCCGACAGCCCATCCTGCAGCTCCTGCCGCCACGTGTCCCCAAGCTCCGTAAGCGCCCGCGAGTACCGCTTATACGACGCCGCAAAATCAGCCGACAAACGCGACTCCACGCCAGACGCCACCGAATCCGCATACGCATCAGAACGACGAGACTCCGAAGCAATAGCCTCAGTACGAGCCTGAGACTCAGCACTAATAGCAGACTTACGATTCGCGGTCTCCGCCCGAATCTTCCCATCCAAACCAGCCAGCTCGCGCCGGTCACTAACCACCGCGTTATAAATATCCGCATTCTCCGCCAACCGCGCCTCGGAATCCGACAACAACTGGCCGCCCACATGGACTGACCAATCATCATCAGAGTGCTCCGTGCGCTTAGGCTCAATCCGAGTCACCGCCAGCGGCACCACACGCCCCCAGATTTCCACGTTGGCAATATCCCCAACATGGAAATCCACGAACGGTACCCACGGGCCAAGACCCGCCTTCGATATATCCGACTCTAGAAAGAAATCACCGGCCACGCGCTTCGCAGCCTCGTCCAGAACCCGCTCCACATCCGACGCCGGAACCATATCCTCACCCTGGGCGGTAACATTCACATCCGCCCTAACGAATCGACGGAACATACCACCCACGCGCCGTTTACTACCAAGGCTAGACACGTAGGCCAGCTCATTACCCGCCGCACTAACCTCGTACACGTCCTCCAGGTCAATGCCCTCTGGAAGTTTCAGGCCGTACTTACCAAACGCAGTAGACGCGAGCGAGCGTAGGACAGTCACCTGAGCCGAATCAGCAACAAAATATGGAACCGCCATCTAAGCCACCTCCTTTACCGTCAGCACAATCATCGCGTGCTCAAACTCCCGATACCCCAGAGTGCGAGAAGATTTACCCTCACTCGGCGTAATATCCACTTCCCGCGGACTCATTTTCGACGTGGCTTGCGACCAGCACCGAACCGGCGCATCACCCGGCCACCAGATATAAGCCCCTAGAATCACGCCAGAGTTCTCCGCCTGCTTCGACACCGTCTCCCAAAGGAAACCGTCGCGGGCCTCCAGGCTAATTTCGGCGGATGTGTCCTCCTCGGGCACTTCCACCACGTGGTACGGGTCATCGACCCATTTCACACCGTCAGGGTCTGCCTGAGTACGCATTGCAGCGTCCAGGGATTCCTGCGCCAGGCGGCGAATCACAAACGCGGCCGGGCCGTTCTTCCACACGAACATCGCGTTCGTTGCAAGCTCCACCCGGGCCATAAGCCGCCTCTTCTTATACTCAAGCCCGGACTCATCCGACCCCACCTCGTAGGGGTCTGCTTTCCACCACGCGGCCGGCCACGACACCGCCGGAATGGTGTGCCATACGTCCATGCAGTTTAGGGCGTGGATTGTGATTTCCGAGGGTATGCCGTCGTTATCCTCATCGTTTGCCGTAGCATGGACGATTGCCCCACCACGACGCACCACACGACCACCAGGGCCAGGGAATGCGGCCAGAAGCATGTAGTCCCCCTCGGCGGTAGGAAGCCGACCCGATGGGTCGAACTTGTCCAACGCGTCCATCACAAGGAGTTCAGCGGCGCGGTTCACGCTCCCGTCAGGTTCACGAGCAGGAAATGTCACCTGCAGGTCAGCCGAGTCCATCCACTGGTCTGGCGTGTCCGGCTCCGACGGCATAGGCAGGGTAAACAGCGGAGTGCCGTCCGCGTCACCGATTCCGTACCAGCGGCCTTGGGTCTGCACGGTGTAGTCGACGGTCTTTTTCCACGATGCCCAATCAGCCATAGCCCACACCTCACAAAATTCAGTTAGTCATAAAAAAGGGGAGGCGGGACCACACCTCCACATGCTTAAGGTCCCTTTTTGGGTGTTAGCTCCACGGGTCAGCAACACCGAGCGTCCACTCGAGCTGCGCGCCCGCAGGCAGCACCCACGCCCCAGTACCGCCCGGCGGGACACTCTCAGGGAATGCGCCCTCCAGACGGAGCACACGAGGGTTAAGGTCGATGATGGTTTCCTGCGCGGCGCGAGGAAGTGTGAACTTCGCCCCAGAAGGGTTGGTCACCACTCCCCCAGTGCCCTTATAGCGGATTTTCGGCCATACAGAAACATCACCGTGATTCGTCACTGTGACTTCTCCTGTTCCGGCCATCACCGAAGATTTAGCCACACCATCAAAACACACCACCGGCACCATCAACGACTCCGCCGACCGGCGCCGCATATCCACCGGCACACCGGGAAGAACCCCATCCACCACCAACTCAAACGTTAGCGGGGACAAAGGATTATCCGACTCGACACTAATCACACACGGGTTAGACCGCGTCGCCGCAGCCCACCCCTGACGCAACCGACGGTACGTATCCTCCAGGTCCTCACCATCACGAGCCTTCAGATAGAACTCGAGCTCTGTAGAAATCGGGCCGAAACGCCGAACCCCCGGCAGCACACCAGCACCACCAGGGACCGGCAAATCAGACCGAGACGCATTAGCCCGAAGCTCCACCAAAGACCCATACGGCGACAACACCTCCGAATCCCGGTCCGTACCAGACAGTCGCCACTCATCACCCAGAGCGGTAATCAACACCACATTCAGCAATTAGACCCGCTCCTTCCTACGAGACACAGCAACCTCACTAGCAGACCTGACAATCCTGTACGAGCCATTAGTGCCAGCCGTGACCTCAGCCAACAACTGGTCAATCTGGTCCGCCGTGTACATCTTCTCCCCATCAAGGTGAATCGTTGTCTCACGACGAATCTGGTCCCGAACACCCGCACTCGCGTACTTCGAATCCAGCTTCCAATTCACACCAGCGGCTTCAGCCGCGTCACGATTCGCCTTAGCTGCGGCCAAGTACTCGCCGCGTAGCTCCTCGTTGCCGTCGGCCCACGCTTGCGAGGACTGTTCCAACGATTTAATCGTGTAGTCCAGTCCCTTCAGGGTGTGCTCCAACGGGGTGGTTTTCTCGTACAGGTCAATCTCCGCGGCGAAGTCCTCGACCTGACGCGCCAGGTCGTCGCGCTGGTCACGGGCGTCGTACACCGGTTTCAATGCCTCATTGACTCGCAGGGCGGTCTCCGCCTGAGCCAATTCAGGCATCCGGTCACGCAGCACGTCCAGCGGGTCGCCGCCCCGGTAGGACGCCCGGGCCATCAACTTCAACGTGCGGTCCAGGTCGCCCTGGTCCACACGAGTGCCAGTCTCGCGCGTGACCGCGTCCAGCGCCTGCTTCAGCGAGTCCAGCTTGGCCTGTTGGCCCCGGTACTCGGTGGCATAGGAACCACGCGCGCCCAGGGCCGCGCCCCAACGTCCGAAGACGTTGCGCTTCATCTCGTTCTGAATCTCGGCCATCTCCGCCATGATCTTGGCCGCGGACTGGGTGCCCGTGGCATCGACCAAGTCCACCCCGGCCACCTGGGCGGACATGCGAATCAGGCGCTCCTGAGCTGCCAGGAGGTCCTGCTGATTACGCATGTTCTGGCGCTGGGCCTCGGCCAGGGCGGCCTCCGCCTTAACCTGATCAAGGCGGGCGGTAATCTCACCCTTGAGTGCCTCAGCCCGCGCCTTCTCGTAGGTAAACAGCGCGGATATCGCCGCGTCCGACCACTCCTCCAGGACTCCCTGGGCCTCCAGGGCCTGGTAAGCCATGTAGGAATCCCAGTCTTCATGCAGCCCCATCATCTTCAACTGGGCGATGGTGGCTCCGCGCTTAATCTCCGCATCTAGGGCCAGGCGGGCCTCGGCTACCTTTAGCGCCCCTTCTGCTTCTGCGATGTAGCGGTCGTGCTGCGCCAGCATGAGGTTGTACTCGGCTTCACGCTGCGCATTCGCACCACGAATCAACGCCTGCTGCAAAGTAGTGACCTTGCCTTGCAGGTCAACTATCAGCTTCGCGTAATCAGCGATAATGGACCACCCGTCGGCCAACGCCTTGAGTGCGTCCAGGCGGGCCTTGCGAATCTTGGAGATAAGGTCCTCAATTGCACCGACAATCGCCTTGCTAATCCCAATGCCTACCTTGAGCATGTCCATTGCCATGCCCAGGGTGATACCCGCCGGGCCAGCAAAACCAGCCAACTGTAATAGCTGCCCAGTCACCTGACCCAGACCAGCGTTGACCGCCTGAGCCGGAGCACCCATACCAATCAACTGGTCAGCCAACTGCTTGGCTTGCGGAATCATGCCCTTAATCTGGCCCTGGGACAGCAGCACAACGTTGTCTAGGTCCATGGCCTGCTTCTTACGGGCGTCCGCCAGCTCCTGCTCCGCCTTAGAAACGGCCTCGTTAGCCTTAGTGACTTCTTCGGCGTGTTTCTTGGCGTTCTCCTCGGAGTTCTTGTCCACCTCCTCACGAACATCCTTGAGTTTCTTTTCCGCTTCGGTGACCTTGTCCGCAGCCTTGGCACGGTCATCGTCCGATTCCGCTTTAGCCTTTTCGGCCTTAGCATCGTCCAACGCTTTTTGTGCCTCGTCGATTTTCTTCTGGTCATCTTCGGAAACGCCTTCGGGCATGTCGTTTAAATCAGCGACAGCCTTACGTGCTTCCTCCAATGCTTTTTCTTTCTCGACGATGGTGTCAAGGTTCTTGGCTGCTCGGGCGCGAGAATCCCACAGAGCATCCTCACCATCAAGAACGGACTTAATAACATCAGACCCCGGAATGTCAATGCCCAAATCAAGAACACGACGCACACCCTGACGGGCGTTAATGCCCTCAATGCTGTTGTAATCACCAGCCTTAGACAACCAGGCCTGCGTATCGTCAACAGCCTTAGCAATCGCCTTAGTCTGCCCCTCAATCGCAGGCACCAAATCCCCAATGGACTTGACCATCTCGGATACCGAAGACCACTGCGCATTAGTCAAAACCGGCTCCGGCTTACCCGACATGTTTAGCGCAAGATTGCCGTCCTGCAGCCAGCCACCACTATCGTGCAGACCAATGGCACGACCCGCCAGTTCCATTACACCCCGGGCACCGTCGCGTACGATGTCGCCGACTTCTTGTGCAGCGGTAAACACGGTGGACAAGCGGTCCCCAAGGTTAGCAACAACATCCGCGGTCTTATCGGCCATGGATTCTTTGCCCTTGTCGTAGACCCCGCGAGGAATGTTTTTCCAGACAGGCGGTCCGGAGGGCAGTCGATTAGCAATCGGACCCATGATTTTGTCGATGGCACCTTCAACCTTTTTGGAAATATAGGCGCGCATCATGTCTGGCGACGGGCCACCACTGCCCTTACCAATCTCGAAAGCGCCTCCCGGTCCAATGGGCAGGTGATAATGCGTCGTAAAATACCCGTCGTTAGCGCCGACGGCACCCGTGCCATATTTGACCAGCGATGGGGAGCCGCCAGACTCGACGTTTACCGCACCAACCCGGGACGTTGCACCCAGCGTGCCTGCGGTATGGCCGCCAGCCGCACCGCCATTGGTCACACCAATAGAAAACGTATGGGCCTTAAGCCCGGCAACGAACCCCTGTGGGCCAGACGGGTACTGCGAGTTACCGCCACCGTTGAACGCCATCGTCGCCCACTGACGAGCACCAGAACCGCCGCCCATCACATCGGCAATACCCGACATGAAACCAGAGCAGTCAGTACCACCGCCACCATCAGCGGAACCACCCAGAACATACGGGCGACCATGCCGAGACTTCGCCCAGCGGTGTCCCCTCTCTAGCTGCAGCTCCCACATCGGACGGACTTCACCGCCGTCCTTAAACGCACCCTGCGGGAACAGGCCCGGCGCGGCACCTGCCAGGTCACCCACACGGGAGTCCACGTGTGGCAACAGCGCCAAGTTTTTCCCGTCGAAGGTGAATCCGCGTCCGTGTTTCAGCGCGTCACGCATGGCATACATGGCGGACTGTCCGCCGATGTCACGCACATCCTGCGCCGTCCATACGTGCTCGCCATTCGACAGCCATGCCAAAATGTCATCCGACGTACCAGTGCCTGCGCCGCGGATAGCGCCACCAGTAGCGTACCCACCAATCGGAGACAGGCGTTTCGCCGTTTTCGGCTCCAACGGCAAGAACCCAGCGATAGTGTCCCACGCCTTAGCGATGCCATCGTTGTAGACGGTGTTAATCATGAAGTTGATCGGCTTCGCCAGCACGGCCTTCAACCCGTCCCACACGCTGCGGATGCCGTCAACAACAGTCCCGAAGAACGACTCAAGCCGCTTCAACCCGTCCTTAAACGGGGTGAAAACATGGTCGTTAATCCACGCCCAGCCGGCATGCAGGCGGTCGGACATCCAATTCCACTTGTCAGCAATCCAACCAGCAACAGACAAAACAGCTTCCCAAATACGGTGGAAGCCACGAATCTGACGCTGGATGACGTTCTCATTCAACCAGTTCCAGATGTTCAGCAGAATGCCGTAAAGCCAGTTCCACTTGTCAGCAATCCAGCCGGCGACGGCGGATACCGCATCCCAAATCGCGTGGAAACCATCAATGACATTCTGGATGACGTTGTCGTAAATCCATCCCCACACCGTGGACAGGGTTTCCGACAGCCAATTCCACTTATCGACAATCCAATCAATGACCGACTGAATGGCCGGCCACAGGGTGTTCTGGAAAAAGTCGACCATGGGGTTTAGGACGTTGTCTCGAATCCAGCCCCATACCTCGGAGAACTTATCCGACAGCCACTGCCATGCATCACCAATCCACTGGAACACAGTCTGCAGAATTGGCCACAGCACCTCCTGGGCGAAGTTTGCTAAGGCCTGCCACACCGGCTGGATAATATTCTCCCACGCCCACTGGATAGCGGAAGAAAGAAGATTCCAGGCGATAAGCAGCGGGGCCAAGATGATGGTGGCGATAACACCAATCGTGATTTTCGCCAGCTCCAAAATCCCGTTAAACACCGGCTGGATAACGTTCTCCCACGCCCAGGACAAACCATCCCACAGGGCGGTGAAAGCATCACCAACGAATCCCATAATGGCTTCAACAGCGGGCCAGAAGTTCTCCTGCAGGAAGGTTAGGAAAGACCCAATCCACTCCAACACGGTAGTGAATACAGCCACGACCTTCTCGGCCAGCCACGTGAACGCCGACACGACAGTATCGATGATGAATGCGGCAACCTGCCCCAGAATCTCAATCAGTGGACCGAGAACATTCTCCATGAGCCACGCGAACTTCTCCGCAACCCACGCAAGAACCTCAGCCACAATCTTCAACGCCTCAACGAGAAGGAACACGGCACCAACAACAACGCCGCCGACGACCGCACCCACAACCTTCAAAATAGGCAGCAGGAGCTTAATAAAGAACTCACCAATCGGCTTAACCGCCTCCCACAAAGACTGAAACGCCTTCCACAGGGACTGGATGACCGAAACCAGGGATTGGAATAGCGAAACCGCCACACTGCCCAGGGCAGAGCCCAGCGACTCACCTACCGATTTCAGCGAATCCCACAACGACTTAAAAATGTCACCCAGGGAGGAAATCACGTCGCGCATAGCCCCGGCCATGAACTGGACCACAGGCTGCAGTAAGGCGGCCAATTGGTCGCGCTTCTCCTGCAGAAAGTCCCACAGGCCCTGCACGGATTCGCGGATGTCGAATAGAAAGTCGACCACGCCCGAATCTTCCTCTAGCCCGAACGGCAATCCGGTGTAATCGCCTTTGAAAAGGATGTCCCAAACGCCGGACGCCAGGTCAGGCAACTTGGACAGGGCGTCGCCCACCTCATGGAGCTTGCCCACTATCCAGTCGGCCTTATCCGCGCCCACAATTCGGGCTATACCCACGTAACCGTCATCGCCGCCCTTGAAGGCGGATACCATCTCGCCCCAGGCCGAGACCACGGTGCTTTTAACGTAGGAAACCTTGTCCATCAGGCTGGTGAAGGCGTCACGCACACGGAAGATGTAATCCACCGCGGCGGAGTCCTCATCCCAGCCGAACACATCCTTGAGGACCGCCGTGTAATCGCGGTTAACGAACAGGTCCCAAAGTCCGTTCCAGGCGTCACTGAACCAGCTGAAGAACGCGCCAATCTTATCGGCCAGCCAATCCCAGCCGGCGGCAAACACCCCGGCAATCCAATCCCAGCCGTCCTTCAGGGCGTCAACAAACTTACCCCAAAGCTCACGGCCCACTTCGGTCTTAGCAAAGAAAGCCCACAAGGCGACACCTACTGCACCGACCGCGGCCACCACAGCGGCAATAGGGGCGATCACCGCCCAGGCCGCGGCAGCGAAGCCAGATAGCCCGCCCGCGGCGAAGGCAGAGGTGCCGCCAATCCACTGGAAGATGGGGGCCACGGTGGCAGCGGTAACCACGGCGGCGGAGAAGGTACCGATAGCGCCTGCCAAGGCAATGAATATCTTCGGGTGCTCCCCCACTACTTTCGCCACGTTCGCAGCCTTGTCCGCAAACTCGGCCATCAACGGCAGCAGAGCTGTACCGATAGCTTCCTTGGCGTCGTTGTATTTGGCGGTCGCCACCTGCTGCTTATGCGCTGCAGTATCGGTTTCGCGGGCAAACTGACCCTGAGCGCTAGCGGTCTGCTCAGTCAAAAGCTTCAGCAGGGTCTGGGCTTTCGCCTGCTTCTCCGCCTCACCGGTTAAACCGTCAAGACCATCCGCGGCCATGCGGGCGTTAATGTCTGCCTGCTTAATCGAGACGCCGTACTTCTCGATAGGGTCAGTCTCTCCGCGCAGCAGCGAAGTCACCGACTCCACAGCTTCCTTAGTAGTACCGCCAAAGGTTGCGGCCAGGTCCGCAGCCACGCCCACGAGGTTCTCGGACTTATCCGCGACCTCATCCATGGGCATGCCCATGTTCTTAAGCATCGCGCCCATATTTGCCGCCAGCTCACGGTACTCACGGCCGGAGACACCAACCTCAGTAGCGGCACGCTTCGAATTATCAATAATGCCCTGCGCGTGGTCGGCGAAGATAGATTCCACCGCACCATAGGACTGCTCCGCCTCAGAGGCGTATTCCATCGACTGCTTAGCAATCAGGCTAATGCCGCCCAAGGCGGCGGAGGCATGGAACTTATACTTCTGGGCGAACTCACCGAACTTAGCGGCGCCATTCTTCGCAGAATCCGCCATGGCCTGCATCCTGTCTCGAGCGCCACCAAAAGCGCCGCCGGACTTTTCCAACTCGCGGTTCAGTTCAGACTGCGAGTCCTGCAGCTTCGCCAGAGTGGAGTTCAGGTCATCAAGCTGTTCCTTGTGCTTCTCCTCGGCAACGCGGACATCAATCTCAGCCTGCTCCAGCTTCTCAGTCTCGCCGATAACACGAGCCTTAGCCTCCTTGACCTTAGCCAACTCGGCGATGCCCTTGTCGCCCTTTTCCAGAGCCGCCTGGTACTTGTCCTCAGCATCCTGAAGTTTCAGGGTTGCGGCCTCGAGCTTTTCTTTCTGGGCTGCCTGCTTCGACGCAGACTTCTCATAAGCACGGTCCAGGTCTTTCAGCTTGGACGAGGAGGCTTTAACCTGACGCTCGAGGTTCTCAACCGCCGACTCCATGCCCTCAGACATGGCCTTACCGGCGCGCTCACCAGAAGCCTTAGCCGGCTTCTCCAAACGCTCGGCAAACTCCCTCGACATGCCACGAAAGGTTGGAACAACAGGGACTGATACGAAACCAGCAGCCATTTAAGCCTCCTCAGAAAACTATTTTAATTAAGCATTTGTGCAGTTCATTAGGTATAATGGAGGCCATAAGAACGGCCCGCACAGGTGCTACCAACACCGATACGGGCCTAACCACAATGACACGAATGGAGCGTGCATTATGGCTGCCAACCAGCCTACCCTTTTTGATGTACCTGGGTTAATCTGTTTGACCCCTACTCGCAGCTACCCCGATGGCAGGCGAGGTACCCCTGCAGGGTACAGAGCTCACTGGAAAGCATCCGAAGACCCCTGCCCTGAATGTAGAGAAGCACAACGTCTTATTACGAAGACCTACCGCGAGAAAAATAAAGAGTATGTATATCAACAACGCAAGGACTACCGCGAGCAACATAAGGAAGAAATTTCAGCCGACATGCGGGCCCGCTATTTACGAGACCGAGAGCAGCGGATACTAAAAATCAGGGCATACGAGAAGGCCCACCCTGAGAAAGCAAGAGAATGGCGCATAACAATAGACTCGCGTCGCAGGTTTAGGTTGAAAGGCCTTCCGACCGAGCATTACACGCTAAACCAAATCACCGAAGCGCATGGGACTACCTGCTATCTATGTGGAACAGAAGTGGATTTATCTTTGCCACCAGGGTTAGCTACCAGCCCACAGATTGACCACCTCCACCCAATCGCTCGGGAAGGTTGCCCTGGAGACATACTGTCGAACTGTCGTTGGACTCATGCGCAGTGCAATAAAAGAAAATCCGCGAGATTAGTTTCCGAATTGGAACTTCCTTTTCCAGCCCCTTAACTTGAAGCCCCACCGACTAGGTGGGCTTCAAATCCTTAAGCATGCGCAAAGACTCCGCTTGCGACGATTTAAACGATTTACCGGAACCATCCGACAGAACACGACGCCGGTCTTGTCCCATGCGTTCACGCTTCTCAGCATTGATACGCGCCTGCTTCGCTTCCTGTTCCAAATCGGTAGGAGACTTCAGGAACGGGTGCTCAAATCCCTTATCCATCTGACTCGTCTGGAACAACGCCACAGCCAACGCCGCCTTGTCCGCTGGCTTAATGTCCATGCGCTTAGCACCGACCCGTGTTTCAGGGCGCTCCAGCAAGTCCTGGTACAAGGCCACAACCCGGCGCGTAGACAACGGCCCCTCGGGGTCGAGCCAATCGCGCACATCCAAACCTATGTGCAGCAAATCAACCTCAAGAAGGTCAATATCTTCTATCGCATGGGCGGCCAGGGCGAGCTTAAAAATACTCAACCCACAAGCCTCAAGATAAGCCCTAAGCTGCTCCCCAAGACCCCCAGATAGCATGGCAGCAGTCATGGACTTCACCCGCGAGGAATCGTCGTACAGACGCCAGAGAATGCGCGGGTTCTCTAGCATCTGCCCTACATCTTCATGGCCTAGCCACATTGGGTCACGCCGCGCCCGATAACGAACCCCGCCGCAGGTGAACTCCACCCAAGCACCCGGCTCATCCTCAAGAATCAGCCGGGCGGACATTACTTATCAGCCAACTCCGTGGCACGCTGGACAACCGGCGCAATAACCTCATTTAGGTCCTTACGAGTAGCGCCCGTCCAGTCCAGCAGCTTGCGGGTCTTAGCGGTCAGCTGAGCCATCAGCATGCCCTCAATATTGCCCTCATGTGCCAGGGACGATACAGAGGCCGGCAGCATATCGTGGTCAACAATGACCTCAATATCTACCTTCACGCCATTAAGCAGCTCAACTTCACGCTCGGTGTAAATACCGTCAGTAATTTGGCCCTCGCCGCCAGCATTCTTAGCGGTCTCGTTCTTCACGACCTCAACCTGGTCAGTGTTCTTCTTCTGTGCCATGGTGATTCCTCCTATGGAATTAAATACGGCCCCGCACTCTACGGGGCCAAACTAGGCGGTGATTCCTAGACAAGAAGTCTTAAGGTAGGGCCTTACGCGGAATCACCACGAAAGACGCAAGGCCCATAAGGATTAACTACGCTTCGGCGCCAGCATCACCGGTAGTCTCACCGGAGTCAGACGGAGCAGACGGCTCATCCGATGGACGGACCCCATCATTGCCGCCCGTGGCGGTCTCGCCAGTCTCCGGGTCCTCATACTCATGCAAGGTCACGTCACCGGACTCATCATCGGTAACGACCATGGCGGTAAGACCATTAGAAGAAGCCTGCGGGTGGAATGCAGTACCGGCCTCAATCTGAGCCTGAACGTCAGCAACGTCCTTAAAGACCTTCTCTTCAACGCGAACCACAGAGCCATCCTCTCCGACGATGTAGAAACGCTCCTCGTAGTAGCGCTCATCGTCACCATTGTTGAACGTAATCTGAACCGGGCGGGCCTGCGGGTCCTTCGCAGTCACACGCTCGTTAACCACCAAGTCGGCCTTCTCACGGGACACCCAGATACGCACCAGGCCGGAGGTGAACTTGTGAACAAACGCCACATAAGCCTTGGCAACCTGGTCAGAGTGCTTACCGTAAGTAGTGCCATCCTGAACCACAGCGCCCGGATTCTCGATGTAGCGCATAACCGGGGAACCTGCGATACCGTCCACAGCGGCGGTGATAGCGCCAGCGGTGTAGGAGGTGGAGGACTGGCCACCGGTCAGGTTGGTGGTGTTAGAGGAAACCTCACGAGTGTGGCCATGCTGGGAATCGGTGGGCTCCAGGCCAAGGGATTCCCACTCGCCGACAAATGCGCCGGTCTTCTTATCAATAATCGGGTCATCAGAGAAGTTGACCAGTACCTCACGGTCCTCCAGGACGCGCAGGTCAAGGCCAACGCTACGATTCTGAGCCATTGTTTATCCCCTTTCGAAAGGACATAAAAATAACCACCCCGACTTTCGAGGTGGTAAAAGAAAAATGTGCGGATTAATTTGTTCGCGCCGGCGACTGGAAGAAAAGCTTGCCGATACCGACCGACAAACTCATCGTCGACACAAACCCAGTTGGCTGATACGACGGGCCCGAACCGAAGAACTTCGAGTCAGGCCGCGACACACCAAGACCAACGCCAGTAATTCCCTGGGTCAAAGCCGTGTAAAGGCTCCGCCCATACCGGCGCACCATCATATGGTCCGGCCCGTACACGCTGACCTTCACGAGGTCACGCGAGTGGGCGGAATCATCTACATCTTGCACGTCGCTACTGACCACGATGGCTAAACCATCTTGGTGGCAGTTGTAACCATCCGGCAAGAAGTGAAGATGAACCATGTCATGATCCGCTTCCGGGATAAGTCTTAGAACGTGCTTGTGTACCAGGGCGGGCGGGTCAGGAGTTACCCCAAAATCAAGAGGCATCCTTCACCGCCTTCGTCACGAAGCTGTCTTTTGCCTGCTTCGCCACTGCGCCAGGGTGGCGCACCGTCACCACATGCGTCGGGCGGTTCGTGCCGCGAGTAGCGCGGGTGATTTTCACAACGTCACCGCCTTCATGGAGGAAGGCTTTATCACGAGAGGAAAGCTCATTGACTTCGGGCCAGCGAAGTTCAATGTACTTTTTCACCTGCTCCGCCTTCTTCCGAGAGGCTTCTTGCACCTGCGGCGCCGCCGCTATCTGCTTAAACAATTCGTGATAGTTAAGCGACACCGTCACTCACCTCCCCACGCTCCACGATGAACACAACCTTCGGCTGGTGCCAGCTGACTACGGGCCGTCGACCTACCGAGTAATCAAACGAGCGCCGCTGCTGCACCGTATAGTCCTCACCGCGAATAGTGACCGTATCCCCATCGGCCACCACCGTGCCCGGCGGAGCGAGCACCTGCAGCTTAGTAATATCACCATGGGCAAACCCATCGCCTTTAACGACCTGGTCACCCGCTGGGGACACTACACAATGCTCAACAACGGTGTCCGCGCCGTAGATAGGTCGTCCGCGATGGTCACGGCCGGTAACTCCGCCACGGATTGAAATAGGCTCACCAGACTGGTCAGGACGAATCACCTCGACCACCTGCCCTCGGCGAACTCCGCACCGTGGTGGTGGTCGCGGCGCCGTTGCCCGAACGGGATAACCTGCCCGCCGCGCCCCATCGGCATACCGCCGGCTAACAGGCCAAGAAGTGCAAGGATCTCATCATCAATCCCCACTCCGCCCCACTGGATGCCAATGCCCTGCGAGTACGAGATGGAATCCGACTGCGGACCGGTCGTAGACGACACAGAAGCACGCCCGATGTCCTCACCGATAAGTACAGCTTTGGACACCATGACAAGCACCGCTTGCTTCACCGCGGTAGCAAGCCACGGTTTAGCAGCAATCTCTGCTTCCAAGTCTCGTCCGCGGCGACCAAACTCCATGTCGATGAGCTCAACCGCACGTTCGATGAGGTTTCCCATGCGGGTGGTTTCATCGTCAGTGAGTGTGCGCGGCAGGATGCCGGCCACGTCGTTGGTGGTGATGGTAATCATCTCCGGCCTCCTTTCCTCGCCCGGCTAGGCGTTGACAACCTTGGTGATGAATCCGACGATTTCCGGCTTCTTGGTTAGCCCGGTCAGCTTGATGTCGTTGACGCGGGCGTATTCCTTCCACTCGGAAAGCGGCGCGGTCTTCTTTGGCAAAGGAGGGTAACCCCCACCAGACGTGGCGTCTGGCTCTAGGGTTTCCTCCGCTACTGACTCAACCTCGACAGCAGCAGGCGATGGAGGCTCTGCAGGAGTCGGGTCAGCGACAACCCCCATCTCGCGAAGCTTGTCCATATCTGCAGCATCAACCTCGATGGTCTCACCAGTACGGTGAACGATTGTCGACCCAATGGGGTAGCGCGCCGCCTTAGCTAGCAATACCTGCGGCATGCTTACCTCCTCTAAATAGCGCCAGTGATCTTCACAGCGGCCTTAGGAGCACGCACCACCAAGCTGCGGAAGTGGACGTAGTCCGAGCGCCAGGACAGGCGCGGGCCACCGATACCGGACTGGCCACCCTCCTCGTACCAGTCAGAGAACAGCGGCTCACCAGTCTGGAAACGAGTGCCCAAGCCACCGGTCAGGGTATCGGAGATGACATAGGACTCGCCGTCCTGCATGCCCTCATCAACGATGAGATTGAACTGCTCACCGATGAGCGGCTGCTGGCCCAGCGGGGTAAAGCGTGGGTCAGCATGAGCCATATCACCGGTGTACATATCGGTGACCTGCTTATTACGCTTCAACGCGTTGATGGTACGGCGGTTACCCAGCACGTACTTGCCAGAGTAGCCGAAGCGCTTACCGTTGTCGTCAACAGCGCCAGCGAGGAGGTCGTCGGCGGCGTAGAGGTCATCCATGGCCTTAGCCTCAGCGGTATTCCACTTTGCAGCGACCGGCAGTTCTTCCACATTGGCGCCTGCCAGTGCGGCGATAGCCTCGCGGCCATTACGGCGACGAATCTCCGCAGCACGGCCCACGAGCTCGCGCTGGACAGCGGAGCCGGTGCCGAAGTTGCGCTGCTGGTAAGAAACGCGCAGGCCGATACCAACCGGGGTGAGGTCAGTGTAGCGACGCTCGCCACGCAGCGGGTCACCAACCGGAATCTCGGCAAACTCGGCGACCTTCTGGACTTCCTCTTCCAGGCCAGCCGCGGTGTCGAGGTTGTAGCCGACGGTCAACTCACCGACGTTGAACGGGTCGAACAGCAGGTCATAGAACTGCTCGCCCTCCATCAACTCAGTGATAGCCGCCTCAATAAGTTCCGAGGAGGTCAGAATATCCTTGACAGACAGGTCGGCAAGGTCATCAAAGTAAGAGTTAGAAGTGCTCATTTAACGCGCCTCCTTTAGGCTGCGACCGATGCCGCGGCATGCGGCAGGCCATTGAGTACGGTCAGGGTCTTTTTGTTTTCGGTGGCGCGTACAGCGACGCCTACCTGCACGGTGCCGGACGCGGCGACCTTGCCATCAGCTGCCGCATACACTGCGGCGCCGGCCTTGATGGCGTCGGTGGTCTCGAGCTTTACAGCAGCAACACCGTAGTGGACTGCGAGGTCTGGGGCGCCGGCTGCTTCTGGGGCCAGGCGGCCCTTCTCAGTGACGGCACCGAAGATTGCGCCATCAGCAGCGGCGTGGGCGATCTTGCCCTCAGCGTTAACTGTCACGAGTCGGAATTTCTCAACATCGGAGGCAATCGGGAAAGTGATCGGCCCCTGGCGGAAAGTTGGGTTAGACATGCTTCGTCTCCTTCTTCTTATTCTTACGGTTGGCCGCTGCCTTAGCGCGCATGCGCTCAAGGGTGGTCATGTTCTCCATGTCGCCGGAGTGGCCAAGCTCAGCCACCGGTACAGCCTTATTCTTCGGGAGTGCTCCCCATACACGCTCGGCAGTAATCGGGTCTGCCTTGTAAGCCGCTAGTGCCTCACCGCGGTGTGCGGCGGAGTAGCGACCATCGCGGATGTGTCCGTCAATCTTTGCCTCAAGCTCGCGTGCTTTGTCGGCTTCGAGCTGCGCGGCGTACTTTGCGCGGTCTGCCATGTACTCATCCCAGACAGCCCTAGGCACAGTCACAACAGCGTTAGCTGGTGCTCCCGCCGGAACATCACCAGCAGGCTCCTCTCCCTCATCCTCTCCATCGTCAGAGAGGGAGCGAACCTTGAAGCTCACCGGAACATCAGTCGTGTCGTTAACCTTCACGGTGGCTTCAACAACGTCGCCAACCTCAACACCAGCCGGTGCCTTCGCCGTCACCACACCAGTCGCCTCGTCAACAGTGAAGTCCCAGCCCTCAGGCACCGTGCCCGGCGCGAATGCCAAGCCCAGTCCGGTAGCGTCCATCGCCGCGTTCTGCGGTGCTGCTGGTACTTCCTCATCACCTGCAGCTGACGTATCGCCGATGGTTGGTTCAACCGTTACTCGTTCGGTTGGTGCGATAGCGGTCTCTGCCGGGTAAGTGACCTCGACTTCGCCGGAGACCGTTACGGTCTCATTAAAAAAGCCGGAGAGTGCGGCCTGCACATCCTCCGGCTTCTTGCCCAGCTCCTTAGCGAGCTGATTAAGAATACTCACTGTATCCTCCTCCTGCCCATTGCTGGGCGTAGTAGTGGTTTCGTCCCCGATTCCCGACCGGTGGACAGGACGCGGCGGCGGCGCCGCAGCCCGGTTAGCGAACTTGAACCGACGCCGCGCCAACTTCGCCGCTGGCTCCGGTGCCGTGGACTTCTCAGCGATAACCTCATCAGCCAGACCTGCGGCCACAGCTTCATCGGCGGTGTACCAGGTCTCGTCGCTCATGGCGGCGAGCCAGTCCTCGACAGTGCCGCCGGCCTTGGCGGCGTAGATATTCGCGAGCTTCGTGTCCTGGCGCTCGAGGTCCTTCAACGTCTTCGCGACCTCGTCCGCGTTGCCCTCCGCCCACGTCCACGCACGGTGAATCATCAGCTCGGAGGACGCGCGCATGAGCACGCGGTCCGCGCCACCCACCGCAATGAACGACGCGGCGGACGCGGCGAGCGACTCCACAATCACCGTGACTTCGCCGCCATCGTAGTTCTTAAGCGCATTCATAATGTCGATGCCGGCGTACACGTCGCCGCCGCCGGAGCTAATGCGCACCGTGACGTCGCCCGTCATGTCCGCGAGCTGGCTCATGATGCTCTTCGCGGTAATCGAGTTTTCCGGCTCCCAAAAGTCCTCACCGATGGGGCCGTACATCAGAATCTCGTTCATCCGTCAACCACCTTCCCCTCTACGTAGGCACTATCGACCTTCTCGCCTGTATTCATGTCGACGAGGTTGATAGGAATGTAGAACTTGTCACCCACGTTCCCACCGGACTGCGACTGCGGCGCCGTTGCACCCGTGCCAATGATGTTCATCGTTCACCTCTCAGTTGGTTCATCATGTGCTCCACCCGCAGGCTGCTCACTCTCCGGGGTTAGGGTCACGCCCATTTCTTCCTCTGCCTCGCGCAGCTTCTTCTTCGCCTTTAGCGCGTCGAACAAGTCACGCGGAGCGGGAATGCGGAACGTCGAGCGCACCCAACCCTCAAGGTTCGGTTCCTTTGTCAGCACGCCCTGCGCTGCCAGCTGGGAAATATCACCCGGCGTCAAGTCCTTCTGAACCTGAATACGCGTCGAGGTAACCAGCGGCAGCGTGCCGTCAAAATCCGGGAAATTCAACGCCACCAGCCGCGCCACGATGTACTTCGACGCCACGTCCGCAACCAGCTCAACATGTGACTGCTCGCCCTGGATAAACTCGCCCAGCTGAACATTCGCCAGTGCATAGGAGCCACCAGCGCCGGTCAGGTTCAAATGGGTAGCGTTGCAGGCAATAGCAATCTGGTCGGCGTGGTACTCCATGGACGCTGGAATATCCGGCAGCGAGCCAGACACGCCCTCGACGGGCATATCCGCGCCCGGTGGCAACGAGTATCCGGCGATTTCACCAGCCGCATACGACTCGGCAAGCTCCTGGCCACGCGCAATCTCCTCCTGCACCTGCGACCGGTCCGTCAACTGCGACGCCTTGTACTTCGCAATTCCCATACCGTTACGCTGCAACACAAGCGAGTTGAGCTTCTGCAGTTTCATCAGCTCAAGCCAATTATCCCGAGCTGGTTCAAACACGCTCGAGCCCTGCCACGTATCATCGCGCCGGCCACTGCGATACACCACGAGACGCTCAACCGGAATGAATACCTCACCTCGACCCTTCGCGCCGCGTTGGGTAATCCCCTCGAGCCCACCGTCAGTAGCAACGTGAATCTTGCGGATTGACAGGTTCGGACGCGGCGCAAGCTTGCGCAGGTGCACCAGCCCATCCGGGCCGTACTCGTAGACCTGCTCGAAGAAAGCAACACCGGTAAAAATCGAATCCAAAGCCACGCGCAGGTGCTCCGCCCACGACACACGCCCGGCGCGCTGCGCTGCAATGCCCTCCTCGCCCTTCACAGGCAAAGACAAGTCACCAGCAACGAGATCCACGATATTCTGTGGGGCGCCGTTCGGATCAATGCTCCACGTAGCCTGCTCTATCGGCTTACGGATGGCGTTTTCGACCTGGGCGACCTTCGCAGTCCCGCGCATCTCCAATAGCTCCAGCTGACGCGCATACCACGAACGCGGCGCGGTGTCGTTGACCCGCGGGCGCCAGGACGGCACCGACGCGTGACCAACCTCGCTAACCATCTGTTTCTCAGGCAACAAGAACACCTCCAATCAACTTCTTACGTTTAAACATCGGGAACGAATCAAGCGGATTAACCGGCTTACTCTCAACCGCCTTACGCTGACCAGACTCAACCCCCGCCAGCCACGTAGTCAGCCCCCAAGCCGCAAACGTCGCCGCAACAAGCTCAGAAACATCACCGGAAAAACGGTCAATCGCCGGATACTTACCATCCTTAGACTTCCGCTCCACCGCCTGCTGTAACTGCGACTCCCACAAGTCAGAACCATCATGGGAGACAACACCATCAACCACACCCTGGCGAAGCTCGCGGAACGCCAGCGACACCTGGCCACCATTTAAAAGCACAGGCTCAATGCCAGCCTGCAGCAACTGCGCGACCATCACCGCGCCCGGCGCGTCCCTATCCAACAACACCGCCGCCGGGTCGTACTTATCAACAAACCAGCGAATTAAATCAACGGCAGCAGTAACCTCAAACGACTTCCCCACCGAATGAGCCACCAAATGCACACCACGTAGAGTCTGCCCAGCAGCTACAAACGCCACAGTCGACGAATCAGGGGATACCTCCACGCCAAGCACGCACTCCCCCACGCGTACATCCCGTGTAACGGCAAGTTCATGCCAGCGCTCAAGCGGGAAAACATATTCATGTTGGGACGCGCCGCGAAGGTCAAACCACAAGCCCCATCCCAACATCTCAACATCAAAACCATTGTCCGTCAGCTTGGACCGCATCGAGCGCATCTTCTTGCCGTCCACGAGCTTCGGGAAACCGTAGGACGGGTTAGCCAGCTTATGGGTCAACGGGTCATCACGATCCATGCCCTCCGGCGCGGCAAACTCGGCGAACAGCAGGCCCTCGTTGTCCCCGTGCAAAGCTCGGTCACGAATCCGCGACAATTCCTCACCCTTCGGGTGATTAAAGCGATTTACAGCAGACGAAGTGTAAACAGTTTGCGGGTCCTCTGCAGCCAACTGCGTCGGCGCGACAGCCTCCAACTCGCCGGACTCAAGGTTGTACGCCTCGTCCAGGAGCAGTAAGTCAATCTCATCGAAGCCGCGGCCCATGTCATTCGAACGGGTTGAGAACTGCAACTTCCCGCCCTCTGCGGTTTCCATCTCAGCCTCACCCGCACTGGCGGTGTTGCGCACCAGGCGGCGCGCCGCCCACGGCTTCGACTTAATCTTCTTCCAAATACGATTACGAATCGACTTCGCCGTACGCCACTGGTGCGCAGAAAACACAATCTGATGATGCAGAACAAACAGCCGATAAAGGATAACCACCTCAAGAATCAACGACTTACCATTCTGGCGCGGGCATAGCAGGACAATGTCCTGATGTAGCCAATGCCCCTCCGTGTCAATAGCTAAAGCACGTAGCACCTGTTCGCGCTGCCACGGCATCAGCTTGATGCCAAAACGCCGCGCCAACTCCACAGCCTTCTCGCCATGGGTGAAATCCCCACCGTCTGCATAGACATATTCCTGCGGCGACTGCCGGCCTTCAAGCCCCGGAAATTCCCGGTCGATAATCTCCCGAAACTCCGCATTGTAATCAGAGCCCCGCGAGCCCGTCTTCCTCACCATCAGAGACACCGTCGCCCTGCCTCCTTTGAATCTCCGCCAACAACTGCCTAAAAACCGTCGACAACTGCCGCTGCTCAGACACCGCAGTATCCAACTTCAGCACCAATTCCCCCTCACCAGTGAAAATACGAGTCCACGTATCCTCGTCACCCGATGTAATCCTGGCCAAACGGTCCAAACGGTCCTTAGCCCTGGCCGCTTCAACGATCAATGCCACCGTCGACACGTCCCAATCTCCAACCATCAACTGGTCATAAAGCCGCTGGCCACCAGGTCCAAAATCTTCTGGCATTTCCCACCTCATCAACGTCCTCCTTAGCTGATAAACCCGTAATTTTTCGTCACCCTGAAGAAATGCCTCATAGCTGGCCGGTGGGGGGGGAGTCTAGGAGCAGGCCGGTCAAGATTTTGGTCACCCCGTTGTTTAGGCTGGCCAGGTGATGATGCGGCCGCCTGGCCAGTCGAGTCTTTCCGTGTCTGTTGGGTTGGTGCCTTGGTGTGTGTACCAGTCTGGGCCGTGTTCTTGCCAGTGGTTGGCGATGGCGCGGTTGCAGCGGCGGTGCAGGAGACGGTAGGCGAGTTGTGTTTTGTCGCCTTCGCGGTGGTCTGCTTCGAGTGTTGCGTGGTCGGGGTTGCGTTCTTTGTCGCGGTACATTGGTTGACCGCAGATATCGCAGGGTGTGCCGTCGACGTGGTTGTAGAGGAGTTGGTCGCGGCGTGTTTGGTGGTTGTATCCGTATCCGCGTTGTGTGGTGGTTTTGGTGATGCTCATGTTCACCTCTGCTTTTCTTTGTGCCTTGTTCCGGTCATGGTCCGGCGGCCTGCGCCTCGGGTGTTGCTCAGAGTTTTCAATGCGTGATTGATAGTTGTAGTGAGGTGGCTACAAGGCTTGTAAAACGACGAAAGCCCCGGCAATTGCCAGGGCATATTTAAGTCGTCGCGTCGATTATAACACAGATGTGGGCGTCCGCTGGTCAAGGCCTACGTATGTGGTTGATTGCTTCGGTGAGTAGGTAGCCGCCGCGTCCGTTAGGCATGGTGGTTCGGGTGATGTGTCCACGCCTGGCCCAGCCTCGGATGGTGTCAGCGGTGGTGGGCACGCCGCGCGCGCGGAGTTGCCTGGCGATATGTTCTGCTCCATGTCGTGGTTCAGGTTGGCTCGCTAGTGCTTGCACTTCGGGTGGGTGTGTCCATCGGTTGATGGTGCGGGCCTGGTCCTCAAGCTCCTGCATGAGGTCTGCTGCCCAGTCCAGTTCTGATAGTGGCTGGGCGTGCCAGGCGATGAGTCGGCATAGTCGTGGTGCGGTGAAGTCTGCCTCGTTGATGTGGATGCCGATACCGTCGGTGCCGAACGCATTGAGCGCCAACTCTCGCAGGTTCTGTTCCATCGTCACGTATCGGTTGACCCATAGCCAGTTGCCGGGCGACTTCGGACCCAAGCCTTTTACGCTGTTGCGGGTCTTGACCTCCGGCGGGGCGGGGGTGGTGTCTTTTAGCTCGTGTAGTTCGGTGTAGTGGCCGGCTAGTTCGCGGGCTAGGTCTCTTAGTTGGAACTCGTCTACTTGTTTCATGCTGCCTCCTCGAGTTGGGCTTTGACTGCCGTGATGAGTGCTTGCTGTGTAGTGTCTTTGCGGGTTAGCGCCTGGTGGACTGTTTGGTCAATACTGTCGGCGGTATCGATGTGGATAATGCTGACGGGTTCGGTTTGCCCTTGGCGGTGCAACCTGGCGTTGGCTTGCTCGTAGAGTTCGAGTGACCAGGGGGTGGTGTACCAGACCATGATGTGGCCGCCAGCTTGGAGGTTGAGTCCGTGGCCCGCGCTGGCGGGGTGGATGAGTGCGACGGGAATGTCGCCGTTGTTCCAGTCGTGGAAGTCTTGCTGGGTGTCCAGGACGCGCGCGCCGGGGACGGCATCAAGAATGCGGTCGCGTTCGTGCTTGAACCAGTAGCAGACCAGCATGGGGTTGCCTTGGGCTTGGTCAACGAGCTCGGTGAGTGCCTGGATCTTCTCATTATGGATGGTGATGTAGTCATTACCTTCTTCGTTGTAGATGGCGCCGCCGGCGAGTTGCTGGAGTTTGAGTGAGAGGGTGGCGGCGTTGGCGGCGTCGATGGTGTCGTCGTCGAGGTCCAGGACGAGGTCACGTTTGAGGGTGTCGATGTGCTTGCGCGCCTTCGCGGGGAGTTGGACGGTGATGTGTTGGTGGGTGGCTTCTGGCAGTTGGAGGTAGTCGGCGGTGCGCATGCTGACGGTGATGTCGGCGATGTTGTCGTAGATTGCTTGGTCGGCTCCTGGCCGGAGGTTCCAGTTGTAGACGACGGTGCCGTTGCGCCGGCCGGGCGTGAAGTACTGGTCGCGGTAGTGAGTAATGAAGCGACCGAGGCGTTCGCCGTTGTCAATAAGCCGGAATGGCGCCCAGATGTCCAGCAAGGAATTGGGGGCGGGTGTGCCGGTGAGGCCCACGATGCGGTGTATTTTGGGTCGTACTTTCTTGAGTGCTTTGAAGCGTTTGGCTTGCGGGTTCTTAAACGATGAGAGTTCGTCGATGATGACCATGTCGTAGGGCCAGCGGCTGCCGTGGTGCTTCACCAACCAAGGAATGTTCTCGCGTCCAATGGTGTAGATGTCGGCGCGACGGTTGGCGGCAGCTTCGCGTTGCTTTGCGGTTCCGGTGATGGTGCTGACGGTGAGGCCGGCCAGGTGGTCCCATTTTTTGATTTCTGTGGGCCATGTGTCGCGGGCTACGCGGATGGGTGCAATGACGAGAACCTTTTGGGTTTCGAAGCGGTTGCGGACCAGGTCGTTGATGGCGGTGAGGGTGGAGATTGTTTTCCCCATGCCCATTCCTAGAAAGATGGCGGATTCTGGGTGGTCGATGATGAATTGGGTGGTGTGGGCTTGGTAGTCATGCGGTTTGAATTTCATGGATGAGTTCCTGGATTTGGTTGGGGTGGTCGATGACGCGGACCATGCAGCCAAGCTGGGTGAGGCGTGCCAGTTGCCTTACTTGGAGGGGGCGGGGTTTCTTGCCGGGGGCTTTTACTTCGATGAAGCAGACCTTGCCTTGGGGGAGGATTATGAGGCGGTCGGGCATGCCGGCGTTTGCGGGGCTGGTGAGTTTTGGGGCGATTCCGCCGGCCTTGCGGACCTGGTGGACGAGGGCTTTTTCGACTTCGCGTTCGAGCATTGGGTTTCTGTCCAATCGTGATGGATGGAACAAAGTCGGGGGTTCTTCTATTTAGGTGTTTGATTTAGGCAGTGTGTTTAACGTTTTGTACATAACACCCCTCTAATTGCCTACAGACTCTTTAACTAGAAACTTTGTCCCGTTTGTCCCTGTGTTGATATTTCTGCTGTTGACGCATAGTTTTACGGTCGGGACAATGCGCGGGACAATGCCAATAGGGTTTGTCCTTTGTCCCCATCGGGACAAAGCCTAGGGCGATGTTGTCCCGGGGCATTGTCCCGACCTAAATTGCTAAAACATCTGACCGAAATTGGATTTTGCGGAACACCCTTTGACGGCCATAGATGGGTAGCTGCTTCCGCTCTCCGCTGTCTTCCCACCCATCTATCTGCCGCATGATGGCGGTGATTTCATGGGAGTCAATCTTGCGCATGTCTTCCGGGTTGCGCCCGAAGCACTCGGACCAGATTTCGATTTTCGACACGCTAGTGCGGGTGTAGTAGTTGTCGGCGAGTCCGCCTACGCGGTAGTGGTCTGGGAGTGTTTCGCCGTCGAGCCAGATGCGGCGCATGCCCAGTGGCAGGGCGTCCCAGTTTCCGGGCAGGGTTTTGTCGAGGTATTCGGCGACGATGCCGACGCGGTCGTCGGCTTCGACTGATTCGGCTTGGATGTGTTCGGCGGTCTGGAGTAGGTCGCCGGTGAGGTAGAGTTTTTCTCCTTGTTTGTCGCGGTGGCGGGCTTCGGCCCAGAGTTGGTCAATGGTGACCTGATCTAGGTCGTGTGGTTTGCCGAGCCAACCTTGACCGGTGACGTGTACGGGCCACCAGCGGCGGTTGCCTGTGGTGTCGCGCAGGAAGCCCTCATCAGCGTTGGTGGAGCCGACGATGATTCCTTGGCGTGGATAGCTTTGTACGTTGCGCCCGTAGGCGGGGCGGTACTTGTCTTCGGTTCGGCTGATGAATCCTTTGACGGGTTCGGCTTCTGCTTTGCGCATGCCGGCGAGCTCGGAGAGTTCGACGATGAGGTTGCCGGCGAGTTTTTCGGCGGCGGTTTTGTCTTTCATGTCGGTGATGGTCAGGGAGTCGGAGAACCAGGGGTCGGCCATGCGGTTGAAGATGGTGGATTTGCCGGCGCCTTGGGGGCCTACGAGGGTGAGTACTTGGTCGAATTTGCAGCCGGGTTGGAAGGTGCGGCGGTGGGCGGCGACGAAGGTTTTGCGGGTGACGGCTCGTACGTAGTTGGTGTTGTCGGCGCCGAGGGTGTCCACGAGCAACGTGTCTAGTCGTTCGATTCCGTCCCATGGTGGGAGGTGGTTGAAGTAGTCGCGGACGGGGTGGAAGGCGCGAGCGGATGCGGTGGCGAGTAGTGCGTCGTTCATTTTGGTGGGTGCGTAGAGTCCGCCGTAGGTGCGGGCGATGTGTGCTTTGAGTTGGGCTTCGTCGTTGTCTGTCCAGCCGGGGTTGATTTGTTCCCATGGGAGGGCTTGGGGGTCTTGGACTTCGAGGTGGTTGGCGTGGGAGTTCCAGGCGATGTGGTTGATGTGTGGGTCGTGGGTGAGGATGAGTTCGAAGTTTCCGATGGTGTCTTTGAAGGTTCCGTCTTTTTTGGTTTCGAGTTGGGTGAGCCAGGCGGTGGGGTCGTGGGTGTCCTTCTCCTTCCCTGCTTCGGGTTGCGCTGCGTCGGGTTCTTCGCCGCGCGCGTCCTGGTCCTCGGCGATGGGTTGGAAGACGTCGTTGATTTTGGCGGCGGTGGCTTTGGCGTTCTCCGCGCGTGCGCCGGCGTCTTGGTTGATGAAGTCCATCATTGCTAGGTAGCTGGGTTTCTTGTTGGCTGGTGTGCCGGCCGCGGTGTCTGCATCCAACTCTCCGTATTTGTGGATGCGGACGAGGTCGAAGGCGGCGTGGGAGTGGCCGTCGGCGGCGGGGTCGGTGGCGTGCTGGGAGTAGGCGTAGTGGCCTTGGTTGTAGATGATGAGGCCATTACTGGATGTGCCGCCGGTGTAGGTGTAGCGGTTGTTGGTGGTGCCTGGTTTGTAGACATCTGGGAGGAAGGTTTTGATGGCGCGTGGGATTGGGTAAGCACGGTTGAAGGCGCCGAGCATGCCGGGCTTGTCGCGCGGGTCGTCAAGCTTGCCGGTGGCCTGGAATGCTTTGGCTTGTTCGGGTGTGATGCCGGGCCAGGTGGTGACGTCCTGCCAGGTGTCGTAGCGGTCGAGGTAGTCGTCCGGGTTGAGGATTTCTTTTTTGCTGCTGACGTGGACGTGGTAGTCGCCGTCGGTGAGGGTGGCTGGCCAGTAGAAGAAACGTTCCGGCTCAAAGGTGGTGGGGTCGAACCATGCGAGTCCGGGGTTGATGTCTTGGGCGACTCTGCGGGCGACGGCGCCGTATTCGTCGGCGGTGACGTCGCGGGTCAGCCATACCCAGATGCGCCATCGTTGTTCGGTGTCGAGGTGGCTGAGTGTGGTGTGGGCGAGCCAGGCGTAGGGGACGGTGTCGGCTAGGGCGGCGGGGAGGTCTACGCCTGCTGGGATGTTGTCGAGGTCGAGGGTGATGAGGCTGCGGGTGAGGATGTGGCCTTTGCGGCGGCGTCCGTGTTTGAGGTGTCCGCCGACGAAGCCGCCGACGTCTTTGTGCTTGTCGCGCTCTGCTTTGGCCATGCTGCGGTATTGGTCTTTGGTGCAGTTGACGATGATGGGTTCATACGCGCGGGCGGTGAGGTCTTGGAGGGTGGTGTGGGTGTTGGTCCAGTGGGAGGAGGTGCGGGTGGTGGCAGTGGCGATTTTGAGTTCGCGGTTTTTCATGGGTGGTCTCCTCCTTGGAAGGGGTGGTTTTGGGTATTAAAAATGGCCCCGTGGTGTGCGGGGCCTGGTGGTTAGGACTGTTGTTGTGGTGTGGGCGGCTGGTCTTCTACGTTCATTGCTGCAATGGTTTCCAAAGCTCTCTGTGCGATGTAGGGCGGGACGATTGGGGGCTTATGCCCGTCTCCGAGCCACATGCGGGCTTCTTCCGGGGTCATGCTTCCTCCCATTCCCCTTTCCAGCGGCGGTGTGTGGGCTCTCCGTCGAAGTAGTACACGTCGGTCATGCCTTTATAGTCACCTAGGTATTCGGCGTGCTCCCATTCCCCTGCTGGTGGCTTTCCGTCTGCTTGCCAGGCGCGGGGCAGGTCGAGGCGTGGGGTGAGCGTCCACGGTTCAGGCGCCCATGCGCTAGGGATTGGTGCTCCTGGATTTACGCACGGGATTCGGCCTGCGTCATTTGTACCTGCGACCACGATTACTAGGTCTTTTTCTTCCCCGTCACGGGTGTAGTCGCACCACGAACCCACGCATTCGGCGCGTTCTTCTTCGGTCATGTCTGCAAGGGTTCTCATGCTTCCTCCTGTTTTCTTGCTTCCGTGAGTAGGAAGCGTGCTAGTGGTTTCCATTCGTGGCGGGCGAGGGTGAAAGTGTCGCCGCCCGCTTTGAGGCGGATATGGTTCCGCTCGTTGACTGTGGCGGTGAGGGCGCAGAATGCGCCGCTGGGGTCTTTGATGGTAAGTGTGGTTGGACGGGCTTTACGGTTGGCGTACTGCACTGCCATACCCCATTCAGGAAAGCGGCGACCTTTGGGCTTCTCCCACCAGTTCTCATGCGCGGGCGCCGCTACCCATTGTCGAGACCAGATCTCGCTGTCTTTGTAGACTCGCCAGCGGCTCATGGCAGTTCTCCTTTCGTGTGTTTGGCTGCTGCGAGTAGGGCTAGGGCATCAACATGGGCCTTGTGGCCGTTGCAGATAGCGTTGTAGTAAACTTCGGCAATTTTTGGGAAAAGTATCTTGTACTGCTCCCTTCCTCGGATGAAGCCATGCGCCCTCATGCACGCTAAACAACGCCGCTTGCCATACCTCCTGTATTGCCCTGGATCAATGTTTTCTCCGGCAAGTTCATGCCCCTGAGGGCAATGCGTTTTTTGGGACTCGACGTGCGTACCGTGTCTTACTTCGTCAAGAACATTCTCTGACTGTTTATCCCACCGCAGGTTTCCAACTTGGTTGTTTCCCGGATCTCCGTCGTTATGGCAGGCCACTTCTCCGTTTGCTCTAGGCCGAACAAAGGCGCTCAATACGAGATTGTGAACATAGAACGTTCTCCGCTGTCCATTTTGTGACAGGCAAACCTTTGGGTATCCGTCCCTGTTAGGGGTAGCACGAATGTCCCTTCCGCCAACCGGACGAGGCCCACGCACGGTTGAAATTATCGCGGGAATCCTGCGCACATTGCCTCGGTCGCTGACCTCGTACAGCCCTTCGTATCCGACTACGGGTTTCCATATTTCGGGCGTGTTTTGGGTAGAGTTCATCTCTAGCCCCTCCTTGCTTGCTCAAGTGAGTGGGTTAGGCCTCTGGTGAGCGTTGGCGCGCTCCCGGGGGCCGTTCTTATTCTTCCGATTATAGCACATTACCTGGGCTTTTAAGTAGTTTTATGAGGTCTTCGACTTCCATAATTGCCCACTGTTTTCCGGGGTCGGTTGTTCCTCTTCGCTTAAGTCTTCGGCGAGTAGGTTAAGTTCGTTTAGCAGCGTGGCGATCTGTTCGGGGTTGTAGCCGCGTGCGGCCGCAAACTTGATTGCTTTTGCGGCCCGGTCTTGCTTACTCATTGTGGTCTCCCCTTTCTAGTAGGATTCGGAACAACTGCTCTTCAGCGCTTTGTGCGACTCTTGCGGCGAGTTTTCCCTCGGAATTGTCCATGGTGGCGCAATCTATTGCGGTCTGTACTAACGCGTTGCGTAGCTCGGAAATCTCCCGCCGCATCCATAGGATTTCCTGTGCGAGGGCAGGCGCTGCGGCTGCGAGGTTCATGTCTGAGGGCCGGTTGCAAAAGTCTTTTTCCGTGTAGCGGTCAAGGCTGATTACCGATTGCTCTAGGCCGTTGTGGTCTTGTGTGGTGATTTCTTGGAATTGTGGCCCCTCGTATTCCCACGGCCCGGGTGTGGACTGTGCGAGTAGGTGCCGGAGGTGAGCGGTGGTGAGGTCAGTCATTGGTGGTCTCCTAGGATTTGGTTGATGGTGGCGTCTAGGGCGTTGACTACTCGCTTTTGGACTATTACATCCTGGCTGTTTTCGGCGGCGAGCCGTGTTTCTTCTATGAGGTATCCGAGCGCGTCGCGAAGGTTGATTACTTCTTGTGCGAGTTCCGGGGCGAGGGCTGCGAGGTAGGAATCCTGGCCGTGCATGATGCCTAGGTAGTCGCCTGCCGCGTCACGCATTTGGTATGAGTCGTCGGGACGGATGCCGTCGTCTAGGTAGTTATCCCGCGCCTCCCACGGCCCTGGTGTGGATTGGTCGAGTAGGCACTTGAGGTGTGTGGTGGTGATGTCAGTCATTGTGGTCTCCTTGATGGCTGCTTTCTTGGTCCGCTTCTTCAGCCATTGCGGCTAGATTTTCTGGGGTGAGAATTGTCCACGACGGGTCTGGGAAGAATGCGAACTCATTTGTTGGGTGTGGGCTAGCTGGCATTGGTGTTCTCCTTGTGGGTGTTGGTGGCGTTTCAGTTAGTAAGTTGTGGATAGAAATAGGAAGGTCCCCGGCCGCGCGGGCCGAGGACTAACAGGAGCGCTAATTAGTTGCGTGGTTTCTAGAAGCCGAGGTTCGACTCAGCGGCCTGGGCCCCTACCCCGCCGCCGAGCGTGGAGAACACGTCTTCGGCCTCCAGCGGCTGGCCTCCTAGGCGCTCGCCGTCCTTAACCTTCTGCACGCCGACCAGCGCAGCGCTAATGCCCTTGTTGCCGGAGTTCTCGTAGGCGAAGAACTGGACTGCGGCGTTGATGTAGCAGCCGGAGTAGATTTCCGACTCATCAATAATCGGCTGCAGGTTCCCGTCTACGACGAACGGCTTACGCTTGGTGCTGGCTTTGGCTGCGATGAACCAGTGGCCGGCGAACTCCGGCCCGCGGGGCTCGCCGCTGTCATTGGGCTTGTCGCCGTCGCGCAGTGGCGGGTACTTGGTCTGTGCGGGGTCGATGGCCTGCTTGAATACGTGGCGTTCGACGCCGTCCTGAACTGCGTTATTGATTGCCGTGTTGAGTGCTTCAACGGTCTTGGTATCCGTCTTGGGAATGAGCAGGGTCATGGAGTACTTAGGGTCTGCGTTTTCGTTGACGGCGTGAGGGGTGAATAGGTGCTCGAAGGACAGTCGGCCGTATACGGTGACGTCGCGGTTGGTCTTAGCCATGGTGTGGTTCCTCCTTGGAACTAGTTGGTGATGGTGGTTGGTGTCTTTATGCCGGTTAATCGTCTTCGACCAGCGGCAGCATGGTGGGTTAGGCGGCGTCCGGGTAATCCGGCTCCGGGTCGTCTTCGAACTTCTCTCCTGTTGGGTTGAAGATGGACTGAATCTTCGCGTACTTGGTTTCCTGGTCAGTCACTGGTTCTTTCCTCCTAGTGGTTGGAATACGGTTTCTGGCGTGGCCGCCTGCAGCGCTGGTCGCTTATCCGACTCAGGGACGAGCGTGGGCTTGCCCGCGGGCTTATGTACGAGGTCGCCGAGCGTGTCCTGAAACGTCTTTTTGCCGAGCATTTTCGTCATCGCGGTAATACCCAACAGCTTCTTCTCAAAGGGGTCGTGGCCGGTCTTTTCGACCGCGGCGGCAACCTTCTCCTCGTCGGTGTAGCGGCGCACCGAGCGGCCTTCCACGAGCTTCAACCCGGGATAGGAATGCCCGTTATTAGCTTCGTCCAAAGCGAACTTCTCCACCTTCGACAGCCACTTTTTAATCTCCCCAGACCAAGCCACGATGTTGGCTATCTGGTCATCGGTGAGTGTTTCCGGGGCAGGCGCCGCCGGCGTCACCTCATCTGACTCCTTCGGTAATGGTTCGAGGTATTGGGCGGCGAGTGCTGGGCACTGAGGAGCATGGCGGCAGAAGCGGCACCACTCACCAGCGTTGAGCTCACCTTCGCCCTGGATTGCAAGCTCCGCACGCGGGGCGACCACTTCCCTAGCCCAGGTGGTGAGCTCGTCGACGCTTATTTCATCGACGCTCACGTTGTTCAGGCGTGGCTGGAAAATCACCATGCGCACCCGGTTGATGTTGTAAATCATGCCGAACTGGGCCAGGGCTCCGAGCGCGTACAGGCGCATCTGCGGATTACCTACTGCGGAGACTTCTACGCCTTTTCCGTATTTCAGGTCGATGACGGTCATGGTGCCATCTCCGACGATGAGGGCGTCACCAGTGCCGAAACCGTCCGGCACGATGTGGGAGAAGTCGAGGCGTTGTTCAATCGCGAGGAATGCAGCGGGGCTGAACTCCTGGGCGCGCGCGAGCTCCGCCATGACGTTATCGACGTAGTCGTCGGTGTAGGAGTCCATTTCCTCGTTTATCCAGTCGGAGTCGCCGACGAGGGTGGATTCGTCACCGTTGAGGAGGCGTAGCTTGTGCTCCGCGAGTTCGTGGGCGGCAGTGCCTTCTGCCGCGGCGTCGGACTCACTGTCCGGGTATTGGGCTTCAAGGCGCGGCGCCGGGGTGCAGTTAAGCCATCTGTGAGAGCTGGAAGCAGACAGTATGGCGTGTGCGCGGCCAGTGTGCTGCACCTCGGCCACTGGCTCGGCTTTCTTTTCCTCCAGCGTGCCGAACGTCTTTACCTTGTCGAAAGTAAGACGCTGCGGACCATCACCACCGTTATTAAGCGGTACGGTCTTTTTGTTCAGCCTGCCGAAGATTTTCCGAATGTCTCCGCGGTCATCTTCGATGTGGGTGATGCCGGCTTGGCTGATGGTCTTTTCTACCCCGGCGCGTTCATCATCGTTGGTGAAGTCGATGCTGGTGGCATCAAGTAGGGGGACGTAGACTTCTGCCATTGTTTAGTCTCCCTTGTGGTGTTTTTGGGCCATGGTGATGAGTTCTGGGAGTTTGTCGGCTGGTACGTCGGTAAGGGATTGGACGTTGAAGTGTGGGAATAGGGTTCCGGTAATCCAGCCGGGGCCTTCGTCCATGCTGATGGCGCGGAGGGTGTTTTGTGCTTCGGGGAGAAGGTCTGGTGTTTGTTCTTCCTGTGGTTCGGGCTTTGGCTCCGGGGCGGGCGCGGCGGACGGTTCTTCCTTCGGCGCGGGCGCTTCCTCTACCGCGCCCGGCGCGGCCTGCGTGCTCTCCACCTGCGGCCAAGGGGACTGGGTGTCGGGTTCTTGTTTGATACGGTCGAAGGTTTTTTGCATGGCGTGGATGCCGATGGCGAGAAGGTCGAGGGTTAAATCTTTATTCATCCAGGTCATTGTTTAGGGTCCTTTCCAGTGATGAGTCGGGTGCCGTGGACGGTGAGGCGGTTCTGGCCGTCGTCGAGGGTGATGATGTAGCCCTGGTCTTTGAGGTCGGCTAGTTGGGCTTTGGTGATGTGTTTTCCTGCTGCCCAACGGCGCAGGAGCTCACGGGTGTTCTGATAGTTCATAGGTCTACGGAGTCCAGGAGCGTACGACGGTCAAGGCGAGTCAGCGTGATATCGGTGAGCTCGACGGCGGTGTCTTCGCTGTAGCCGCGGTCAAGGAAGGTCAGCATGGTGTGGTGGGCTTCTTGGATGCGGCGGTCAAGCTCAGTGGCAGGACGTAGGTCGCTTGGCTTGGGTGGGGTCACAGGTTTTCTCGTTCCTTGTCAATGTGGGTGCTGATTTCATGGCAGAGGTCCCGCAGTGTTGGGAATACTTCTCCGTGGTCGCGCATCCAGTCGAGAACTTCACCCTCAAGACGAGAAAGCGCGACTTTCTTAGCTTCCCGGCTGGGATAGGTGGACTCTGGAGCGAAGAGTGGCATTGGGGTTCTCCTAATGTGGTGTTAGCTATAGCCAGACGGGTGGCATGGAAATGATTGCGTGAAGGAGGAATCCGAGCATGGCGCCGAAAATGCCGGTGGCCCATGCGAAACGGATACGCTTCGCGGCAACATCCTGCCAATAGGCCAATTCTTTATGGGTTGGTTCCCGGCGCTCGGGGCGTTTACTTGTGGGTGGCATTACGGACTTTCCTTTCATGGGCTGCGATTTGGCCGGCGATACTGTTAGCCCCGCCGGCGAGGTTCAGAATTTGGCGGCGCGTCTTCTCCGGCAAGTGGGCCAGCTGGTAGATGGTTTTCAGGCGGGTCTCAATATCAGTCATGTGGGCTTTCGCCTCGGCGTGCGTAATCTGACGCATCTTTTACCTCCATTGCATGGTGAATTTCAGGGTGCGGGGCTTGCGGCGGCGCAGCAGTCTTTTCAGCCAGCTCATACCGACTCCCCCATCAAAAAGGCATCGCACCAATCGCGGCGCACACGCCACCTGCGCCCAACTTTCACACCGCGCAGGTCCCCCCGCTGCAGGTACTCGTAGACCGAATCGCGGTCCATCCGCATATACTCAGCTGCCTCATCAGCCAATAACCATGTGGTAGTGTCCATTACAGACCTCCCTTTTTGAGTGTCGTACTAAAAAAGGCCCACCTTCCTGGGCCTTAACGATCGGCCCCCACACTCCCAATTCGTAGGGGGCCGCACTTATGTCTTATTGAGGGGCTGGGTGCAGGCGTGGGCTAGTGGCGGGGCCACCCATCGCCTTCACTTACGACGGCAGTTACACGTCACACCCAACCCCCTGTGCGCAGCCGGGGAGTTGCACCCCGGTGGTCTTTTGTAAGCACAAATTTCTTTAGCCCCTGTTGTAGGTGTAAAAGAAAAAGTGTTTGTCTACTCTGCGCTGGTATTTATGTCAGCGCCGTCCGTTCCCTCCCGCCGCTCAGGGCGAGGTTCCTGCATTGCTGCTTGCTAGGGTCGTGGCAATCTAAGAAACATACTCACCTAGCCCGTATCATCCGGCGCTCTTCACTAATTCAGTTCTCATACAGCATTTCCGACCCACACCAAACCTCTTTGAGGTTCAGTCACTGTGTCGAAACTTTGGGACATACTGGTCCCCGTGCCCGCAGGGAGGCTTGCACTCCCCCGCCTGCTAGTCGGGCTATTGCGTCTTGGATTGGTTGAGTTTCTTGAGGGTCTTGCGCGCTGCGGCTTCCGCTTCGGCGAAGAGCTCATCTACGTCTTCGGGGGCAAGCTGTTCTTTGAGGGCGGCTTCGATGTAGCCGAGCATGAAAGCTTGGATACCGGCGTTGTCCATGGTTTTTCGTCCTTATGCGGTGGTGTAGTACTGGTCCCAAACACGCTGCATCAACGGGCGGTCTGCTTCGGTGTAGCCGTTGACCTGACGCACCTGCCCATTAGGCAGGGTGAGGTCATACTTTTGCGGCTCCTGCCCCTTTTCCAGCGTGTACAGTGCCTTCATTCGCTTGCCGAACATCGGAGCCACGGACTTCATCTTCTTGGCGGACAGGTTCTTGGACTTCAAGAAATCCGCCGTGTACAAAGGGCGGGTCTTCGGGTTAAGCTCCGGGGCCTCACCCAAGCCACGTGCCAGCACAATCCGGGCCTTCGCTTCCAGATGGTCGGGGTGGATAAGGCCCTTAGCTGCCTGGCACAGTTCCATCTGCATCTGCGACTGACGCATCAAAGCGTTCAGCTGGTGCTCCTCGGCGCGGGGGTTGATGGCGCCACCGTTGTGGAAGTAGGAGTCGAGGGCGTTAGCGGCTTCGAGTTGGTAGGCCTCAAGCGTTGGGCGGGCTGCTTCACTGACGCGGTTGGTGTCGATGGTGGCCAGCCACATCGTTAAAGTGCGACGGTCAACCATCGAAGTCTGGTAGTTCTTACCGTCCGCAGCAGTTGTGGTCATCATGACCATAACTGACCAGGGCTTAGAGTCGAGCTTGCGGTGCTGACTCTTCCAGTCGATTCCGAGTGCGTCGCACACATGCTTTGCGCTTGCCCATTCGGTTCCATCCTTCTGCACTGCCATGATGGGGTTGGAAGTTCCGGGAACCGGGATAGTAACGAGCTTGTTGTTCATTGTGATACTCTCCTAATGAGTTTGTTGTTCTTGGCTCGGTGTTCCAGCACCGGGCCTTTTCTTATGCGGTTAGGGCTTCTAGGTCGTCGGCAACGAGGATTCGGTCTGGCCTAGCGCCGAGGGCTGCGAGTGCTTGAAGCACGTCCGGCTTGGGGGTTCGTGTGCTTAGTGCGCGTCCCCAGGTTGAACGGGACACGTTGGTGCGTTGCGCTAGTTCGACTGTTGAGCCGATTCGGTTTAGTTTCTTAACGCGCTCTACCTCGTCCAGACTGATTAAGAACTGAGCCATTTTGTCTCCTCCTTTCGCTCGGGTGATTCAATAATGAACCATTTGCGCCATAATGTCAATGCTGTGATTCACTGCGGGGGCACCCATTTTTCGTTTGTAAAGCTAGACACGGGTTGCGTGCGTCATTTTTGACGCACTATGATGTGGGCATGATTGATTACCGAGACTGGTATAAGTCCGCGACGGGACAACGGGTAACCGCAGAAACAATTGGCAAACTCATCGGAGCATCACGCCCGACCGTGACCCGTCGCCTCACCCAAGACGGGCTCACCGCTGACGAAATAATCAAGGTCAGCCGAGGACTACGCGTAAACCCCATCGACGCACTGGTAGACCTCGGCCATATCACCGAAGCGGAAGCCATGAGCCACTTGGACAACAACGGCAAACTATTGGACACCGCAGAGGACGGAGAACTCGCGATTGAACTAGCACGCCGGCTCAACCCTGCTACCCGCGCTAATGAGATAGACGAGTTGGCTGCTCGTCGTGCGGGTGCCCCCGTGTCCGAGCCGTCTGATTCAATGCCGTTGAGTGCGGTTGCTTACAACGGACCTGACGAGGACGCGGAAAGGAATGATGTGGATGACGATTAGCGCGGTAGAGCTGCACCTCCTCGCAGAAAGCATGGGCGTGCAGCTACAGCGCCACACCGGCGGGCACCCCGGCTGGTACGACCACCACAGGCGCATCATCAGCACAAGGCGTGGTCAATCCATCGGCCAATACAAAAGCGTCCTGGCCCACGAACTAGGCCACGCGCACTACGGTGACACCCCAACTGGTAACGGTCACTTTGACCAGCGCCAAGAACGTCGCGCTGACGAATACGCCGCCCAACTACTCATAACCCCCGCAGATTTTGAGACCGCCGCCGTATGGCACCACGGACACCTCCCCGCCATAGCCGACGAACTCGAAGTCACACAACACATACTCAAAACCTGGCAAACCCTTGCTGCTAATCGAGTAGCCTAAAAACGTTTGACCACACCCGCTGAACAAGCGTGCAAAGTCAAGAAACTTGAACCGCAACCCTCCCGAAAGGAAAACTCTCATGTCCTCTCCCTACAACGGCGAAGCACAACCCATGAGCGAAAACAACCAACAGCCCAAAAAGAAGAAAAAGGGCGGATGCCTTAAATGGGGCGCCATCATCCTCGGCATCATCATCGTGATTGGCATCATCTCTAGCCTGTCCGGCGGTGGGGACGACGATAAGTCCACCTCCGACAAGTCCAACGAGCAGAACACGGCTCAACAGGAGGCGCCGGCCGAAGACAACGGACAAGGCAACGAGCAGCAGCCCGCTGAAGAGCAGCCGGCCGAAGAGCAGAACGATGAGCAGGACGTTCCCAAGGAATACAAAAACGCGCTAAAGAAGGCAGAGACCTACGCGAAGTATCAGCACATGTCCCAAACTGGCATTTATAACCAGCTCACCAGTGAATTCGAGAGCTTCAGCCCAGAAGCTGCCCAGTACGCCATCGACAACGTAGAAGCAGACTGGAACGAGAACGCGCTGGAAAAGGCTAAGGACTACTTCGAGATGCAGGCCATGTCCCCGGACGCGGTTTATAACCAGCTCACCAGCGAGTTTGAGGGCTTTACTCCAGAGCAGGCGCAATATGCTGTAGACAACCTCTAAAACGTAATAAAACCGCCCCTGGTGCTGCACTTCCACATAACAAGCACCAGGGGCGTCAACATCCAACCACAAGTAGGAAGGACACGTATATCTTATGGCATCCATCAAGCCGTACAAGACAGCAAAAGGGCGGGCGTGGCGAGTCCAATACCGTGACCCCGCGGGGAAGAACAAGACTAAGCAGGGATTTCGAACCAAGAATGAGGCGCAAGCCTGGGCCGATAAGAACGCCACCACCATACGCACCGGCGACTGGATAGACCCCAACGCCGGGAAAGTAACTATTGGTGAGGTTGCCGTACCGTGGCTAAATACGCTAACTCACCTCAAACCATCAACACGGGAACTGTATAAACAGGTATGGCATTCTGCCGTGCAACCAGACTGGGAAAACATCCACATAGGCACAATCAAACCCAGCATGGTCCAAGAATGGGTATCCACTATGGGGCGTTCCCCGTCTTGGGTGCGTCATGCCCATAACGTTTTAGCCCAAATCCTTGACGCTGCTATTGCGGACCAACGCATCAAGAACAATCCGGCTCGTGGTGTGAAACTTCCGCGCAAGGTGCCGACGGTGAAAGTGTATTGGTCAATGCAGCAATTACGGGCGTTCGCGGCACAGTGTGGGGAGCGTGAAGACCTTATTTTGCTGTTGGGCACTTCTGGGTTGCGGTGGGGTGAAGCTATTGCTTTACGCCCGTGTGACCTTGACCCGTTGCGGAATCGTATTCACATCACCAGGAATGCGGCGAAGGTGGGTAATGGTATTGAGTTGGGGACACCGAAGACGCATGAGCGGCGGACCGTGGCGGTGGCGGACCGCGTGATGGAGATGTTGTTAGAGCGGGGAAAGAATGTGGGTTCGAAGGCGTTGTTGTGGACAGGTAGGCGTGGTGGTTGGTTGCGGGCGCCGGGGCATAATACTTGGTTTGATGGTGCGATGAAGCGGGCGATGTTGGATGACCCGTCGTTGGTGCGCGTCACTCCGCATGGTTTGCGACATGTGGCGGCGGGGTTGTTGGTGAATGCGGGGGCGAATGTGTTGTCTGTGTCGCGGCAGTTGGGTCATGCGGATGCGTCTGTGACGTTGCGGGTATATGCGGAGTTGTTTGATGATGGGTTGGATTCTGTGGCGGCGACGATGGATGCGGGTTTTTCAGATGCAGCGTTTTTGTCGTGGGGTCGCGACGAAAAGGTGCGTTGACGCTGGTTAATGGCGTTACTGGCCTAGGTTCGAGTCCTGGTGGGGAAGCTGATTTTTGTAGCCCGTTGACTGGTGTTTTTGCTGGTTGCGGGCTATTTTTCTTTCTTTGCCGGGTTACATTGGCGACGTTTGGCGACCTGCGGAAACGGTTCAGTCTCCGTCAAAGGCGGATTCTAGTGGTCGTGGAAACACTTCTTATGTTTCGGTTGAGTTTATCAG
>OKDM01000047.1_pt1 | contig 60286 bp, 57 predicted proteins | sample 1610671 | NCBI WGS metagenome assembly OKDM01 (sample SAMN04436673, study PRJEB24849) | human gut metagenome | biome: human gut; feature: NICU; material: stool | host: Homo sapiens | place: USA: Saint Louis, MO | collected 2010-06-25 | reverse complement strand
TGGAACACCGGTACCAACTACGCAGACTCGCGGTACCAACTACCCCAAATCGACAGCAAAGAGCTACATTCTTTTACCTCTCTTTTCACCATTGGCGAGGCTTTAGAAAACTTGAGCCATACCTCGAAAAAGCGCCAACAATTCCAAGTCGTAGCTGACCAAGTTTTGGAAGCTTTCCACCAACGCGTCCCGGATAAGTCGCGCTTTGAGATCGCGGTCATTCTCCAAGCGTGTGCGGGTGCCAGTGCGATGAGCATGAAAGAAATCCACCGTCGCTCCCAGGCCGAAGAATCACTGGACGCTCACACAAAGCATGAGATAGTTCGCACAGCCTTTGCCACCGTGCGCGCCATCGACTAGCTAGCCTAATGGGCGCTTTAATCCGTATGCTCGGCAATAGTTATGGATAAGAAAGCCCCTATATCGAGCACCGCGCAAAACGCCCGCTTCATTCAAGCGGGCGTTAATGCCGCATTTCAAGACCGCATCGGGGAGGCGACCGACGTGGAATTTAATTTCCTCGGCCCCTCCACTGACGATAAAGGCAACTTTGTCACCGATCAGCTAGTGGAGGCGAGGATAAGTTCCGCGCGGCACGTTACTGATTTCCGTGGCGTGCGTCTCGCCGTCATCGCCGCAGGCACCTGGCGCTGGACTACCGCTGCGACCGAGCATTTTGCCGACCTTCGGCAGTCAGCTGCCGCCAGCACAGACGTCGACCGAATGGTTGCTTATGCCTCCCTTATCGTCGGCAATATGCCGGTGCTGCGCGCCCGGCAAGGCGAGCACGTGGCCATCGTTGCGGTAGATTTCCACCCCTACCTGGACTTTCGCCAGACCTTGCTGCACGGTCTCCAACACAGCAGCACGGAAATGGACGAGAAGGGACCGGCCCTCGCACTTGCCCGCTACCTAGACATGGAGTCCACCGCGGAAGAGCCCTACCTGCATTTTTCAGATGGCGCCACGGTGCGTTTTGAGCAGTCAAGCCCCGGGGTACACAAGATTTCCAGCATCACCCCGGGCTTGGCGGCCGCTCGCGTCTTGGAGGACGCCTTTTACTTAAGCACCGAAAGCCAGATGTTTTTCCAAGGCAACTTCCCAGATGCCACAGTAGAACTCGATGTGGAAAAGGCCGCCGCCACGGTGTCCTACAGCGGCGGGCAGATGACGGCCAACGCGGTGCTTATCGCGACCATTTCGGACGAGGAATTCACGTGGGCCTGGGCGGATCCGAAGCTCAAGGACACCGCGGCCGCGCGGTTGGCAAGAAACCTAGCGCGCTTTGGCATCGACGAGGCCGTGCCCGAACTGGTGCGCCCCCACCTTCCGCTTCCGATGGCGCGCGGGCACCAGCTCCCGCACCTAGCTTTGCCCATTTTGGGGATCTGGACGCTGGCGGGCGCTACGCTTGCCGACGCCCGCGTGGGCCTCGTCCTGCTCGACGCCCCACAGCTACACCTCCCGGAGCCGACTCCGGCAGCCACCGAAGCGACGCTGTCGGTGCCCCCTCCCTCATGGATCAACGCCGATCGCGCCCGCGCCGCCTATGGATCATTTCGCGGGGTGGACGTGTAAGGCGCTGCGGAGGGCGTCCACGTCGACGTCGGCAAGCGCGGCAGGCTCAAATGCCGCATCGTTGGTTTTATCCACCAAGACCGCTCGCACGCCCTCGGCAAAGTCCCCACGGCGGTACATATAAGCACCCAGGTTGGTCTCCATATCTAGCGCTTCGCGGATGCTGCTGCACTCCTGCTCGGCGCGGAATAGCTCCATGGCCGCCACGATGGAGGTAGGGCACGCCTGCGCGGTCAGCTTTTCTACCAGTTTTTTCAGTCCTGGGTACTGTTCCACGGCCGCGGAAATGTCTTGCCAGGTGTCGTGGGCAAAGGCGTCCTCGATGGCGTCGATAAACTCGGCCAGGGGAACCTCGCCGCTAGGTGCGGTGGCGTGCTGGGACAGCGCCGTGGCTAGTCCATTCTCGATAACCGCGTTAGCAAAGACCTCGCCGTCCGCCACATAGTGGGTGGCCAGCCCGCTCCACAGGAGATCTGCGGCATGCATGCGGTAGCCGGTAATCCCCCAGAACTTCGCCAACTCGGCCGAGGCCTTCCCACGCGTTCCCACCGCGCGCTGGGCGGCATAGGCCATGCCTACGTCGGTGACGTAGCCGATATTCATCTCTGGCATGGAGGCAAAGGTTTTCTCCGTAACCACGCGGTGGGACCCATGGGCGGAAATGCCCAGACCACCTCCCATAGCGATGCCATCGATGAGCGCCACGATGGGCTTGGGATATTCCGCGATATCACCGTTCAACGTGTATTCGGTGGCGAAGAAGGCATCGACCTCATCCACCTTGCCCTCCTTGACCCCTTCGCGGGCGTAGCGAACATCGCCGCCGGCGCAATATGCCTTGGGGCTAGTCGAGGTAAACAGCACCTGTTCTACCTCATCGTTGTCGCGCCACTGCGCCAGCGACTCCGCAATGAGGTGGATCATTTCCGGGGTGAGAGAATTGAGAGCCTTGGGGCGGTTGAGCTCAATGACTCCGGTATGGTTACGGATTGAGGAAACGATAGGTGCAGTATTAGTCATAACCCCTAGTGTGACACAGAACGCATGCACCTATCCACCATCAGCCAATTCACAGATAGGTTCGGAATTTTGCTCCCACAGCTCATCGCCCTGGATATGGACGGCACCCTACTGGACGGCAACGGGCAGCTTCCACCAGATTTCGCCGCGATCAGCACCCGTGCCCACCAGCTCGGCGTCACCCTAGTACCCGCCTCGGGCCGCCAGCTCGCCACCCTGCAAGAGATGTTTCCGAACGAGGACACCTTCATCGCAGAAAATGGCTCCGTGGTCGTCCATGATCATCGCGTCATCAGCGCCACTACCCTGCCCGGCACAGCCGTGCGCGCCGCCATGGCCGCACTCCAGTCTGTCGAAACCCCGCATACCGTAGTGCTGTGCACGCCGGATACCGCCTATGTACACCAGGACGCCGACGAGCAGGCCCGCGCTGAGATTGCCAAGTACTACAGGTCAGTGGAATGGGTAGATGACCTCGATGCGCTACTGGATGCGGACATCATCAAAATCGCCGCTTACTGCGCCGACGGCAGCGAAGAGCACCTACACCAGCCCCTTCTTGCGGCTGTACCGGAACACAATATCGCCATCTCTGGCGCCGTATGGCTCGATGTCATGTCCGCTGGCGTCAACAAGGGCGTAGCGCTACAGACCATGGCCGAGCTCCTCTCGGTTCCCATACCTCGTACCGCCGCTTTCGGTGATTTCCTCAATGACTACGAGCTCCTCCGCGAGGCAGGCACCGCGATCGCAATGGAAAATGCGCACCCAAAGTTGAAGGAAATCGCCGATCACATTGCCCCACCCAATACCGAATATGGGGTCATGGCAGTTCTGCGTCAGCTTTTTGACAGCGAAGAGTCTTAGACTCGAATTTTCGCCTCCGCCCCGCGCGCCGCACCGTTACGCCCCCGCATGGGAAGAAGTGCTGGTGCGCAGGCTAAAATAGTCCGCTTAGAAAATATACGTAGTGCTTTGGGAGTTTTTGTGAAGCAAATTTTGCGCTCACTGCTGGGGAAGAAGAAACCTGGGCGTTCGAACGAACCACGCACACCGGTCTATCAGCCAGTACAGCCCAAAGCTGGCTCTACCAGTGCGCCCCAAACCCCTAATAAAAAGGATTCTGCGCCCCAGAAATCGGCCAACACCGAATCCACCACGGGTGCACAATCCACCGAGCCGAAGGGCAAGCCCCAGGACCGTACCGCTAAGGACGGCGAGTCTAAGAACCAGGCTAAGCAGGCACCCGCGCGCAAGCCCACTCCGACGAAGTCTGCACAGGCTTCCGAATCCAAGTCTGCTGCTGCGAAACCGAAAGATGCAAAGCCTGCCGCCAAGCCCGCGGCTAAGGACACCACTCGCCCCAGCACCGAAAAACCACAGGCAAGCAAGGCCACTTCCGCAAAACCGCAGCAGCCTAAGTCCACCTCGCCATCGCCTGCAGCCCAAAAATCTGCTGCCAAGCCATCCACGGCACAAGAAACCGAGGCAGAATCCTCCCCCAAAGCAGCTGTTAAAAAGCAACAAGACTCGCCCGCTCAGGACAAGAAGCCACAGCGCAAAGCGCACGAACCGGTTCAACGACCTCGCCGCGGCGCAAGCTTCAGCACCACCCCCTCTAAGAACTCCCCAAAGACCCCTTCTGCCCGCAGTACTTCCACGAAGCCGGCCGCGAAGCCTGTCACCCAACCTTCTCAGAAAGGCGCGGTAAAGCCCGCACAGCAGGCTCGCCCCAGCGCCCAGAAACCGAAGCAGGCACCCAAGCCATCCTCTTCTTCCAGCGCGAAGAAGGCTTCCCCGCAACCGGCAAAGCCGCAGAAATCCCAGCCGGCTAATTCCAAGCCAGCCACGGACCAGCAGCCAACGCAGAAGCCACGCTCCCCCAAGCAGGTCCCGGCAAACTCGGCAAAACAGCAACCACAGCCGCAACCAACGCCGATGAAGAGTGCGCAGCCGTCGAAGCCCTCGCAACCGTCCAAGGGCCAAGGATCAGCGCGTACTCCCGGCGCCGCAAAGCAAAAGGCTGCTCCACCGGCCTCGGCCCCTAGCGCTCCAGCGCCAAAAAACGGCACCGCTACCCCCAAGCCGAAGGTAGCTGCGCCAAAGACTGCATCTGATCCTTCTCAGCAGAAAGCTGGGGCGGCGCAAAACCAGACTGCCCACAAAGGAAACAAGGTAGTCCAGCCGAAATCGCAGCAAGGCGCACCCTCTAAGGGCAACCTGCCCACGCAACAGGCGAAAAAGCAACAGCCGCAGCCGAAGGCAAAGGAGACGACGCCTCAAGACAACGCCAAGAAGGTAACCAAGCGCCGCCCGCAGGTTAAGCCCTCCGATATCAATCGCGGATTGGCTCGCAAATCGCAGCAGGTGGGCACTCCTACCCCAGCTCAGCAAAAGCCGTCGCGAGCTGCCCAAAAGCCCAAGGCAAAGCAACAGCTTGATTCGCCCCAGCCGAAGAAGGCCGAACCTCAAGCCGCTCCGAAGATGGCGCCTGCAAAGGCCGACAAGTCCGCTGTGACAGGCGCTGCAGCAGCTGGAGTGGGTACGGCCGCTGCCGCCGCTGAGAAAAAGCGAGAGAAGGCACAGCCGTCGAAGAAGCAACATCCAGCGCTTGAAAAGCCACAGGCAAAGGCGGCACCGCGCCAGTCACAACAAGCTGCGCAGAAGCCAGCATCACAGCAGGCCTCGGCCACGCAGGTAGATACTAAATCTAAGTATCCGCTACAAATGCAGGCCAAGGATCCTGAAGCACTGGCTACGCCGCCTGAGAGCAAGGTCGTTAAAAAGAAGCGCCACGCCCGCCTGCGCCAGGTCAAGGGGCTGGATGGACTGCGCGGACTCGCAGTTATTGCCGTAGTGTTGTACCACTTCTTCCCTTCCCTTCTTCCCGGTGGTTACTTGGGCGTTGACCTCTTCTTCGTCCTCTCCGGATTCCTCATCACCTCGTTGCTGGTGCGCGAATTCCGTACCTCCGGCACAATCAGCTTGAAGGACTTCTGGGTGCGTCGATTCCGGCGCATCCTCCCAGCCGCAGTATCCGTCCTGGTCATGTGTACCGCTTTGGTGGCATGGATAGGCGGGGACCTAGCGGTCGGCTTGCGCCAGCAGTTCTTAGGCACCCTATTCTTTGTCAATAACTGGACCCAGATCGCCACCTCCCAGTCCTACTTTGCGGACAATGAGATTCAGGTCTTTGCCCACTATTGGTCGTTGGCCGTGGAAGAGCAGTTCTATGTCATCTGGCCACTTCTTATCACCGGCGTTTTCCTGATTTCTCGCCGCAAGCCGCGCCGGCTTCCCATCCTCGTAGCCGCAGTCTTAGCTATCGGTTCTGCCGTGGCCATGGCGCTCCTTTACGTGCCGGGTGAAGACCCGACGCGCGTCTATTACGGCACTGATACCCATGCTTTTGGCCTGCTCACTGGCGCCGTGCTGTCTTTGCTAATGACCTCCACCAAGTCCGACCCACAGGCGGACTCGTGGGCAGCGGCAGGCAAAGCCGAATCGCGCATCGCCGGAATCATTGGCACTTTGGCGCTCATCGGCTACGGTGCCCAGCTATTCCTCATGCCGGATGACGCGGAGATCACCTACCGGGGTGGGCTCTTCCTCACTAGCGTGCTTGGTGTCCTGATGGTGTGGGGCGTGGTTCGCGAATACGGCCCGATGACCCCGCTCTTTAGGACCAAGGTCATGCGCTGGTTTGGCCAGCGATCCTTCTCACTGTATCTCTGGCACTGGCCAGTCATCATGATGCTCAAGGCGCTTTTCGAGGGCAACCAGAACTCCGATAAATCGTGGATCCTAGGCCTTGTAGCCGTGCCGATTTCGCTGCTTCTGTCCGAGATTTCCTATCAGTTCATTGAGAATCCTTTCCGCCGCGGCGGCTATAAGAAGACGTGGAAGACCTACTGGTCCTGCCGTCCAGGGTTTAGCGAATTGCGCGACGGCTTTGGCAAGACCATGTGGCCGGTAGTCCCATTCCTGGTCATTGCCTCTGTAGCCGGCGTAGTCTACGGCGTTGTTAATTCCAGCGATAAGACCGAGTTGGAGCAGCAGCTGGAGCAGCTCCAGCAGCAGAACCAGAGCAGCAACAATGCCCCGGCGCAGCCGAATGATGCTGCTCCACAGCCACCTGCTGAGGACAACGACGATAAGGCTGCCGCGAAGGATAAGAAGACCCGCCCGATGCCGAAGGGCAAAGACATCACTGCTGTCGGCGACTCAGTGATGCTGGCTTCTAGTGGCGCCCTCAAGCAACGCTTCCCGCAGATTTACGTCGATGCAGATGTATCCCGCCACTACACTGCGGGTATCCAAATTCTGCAGCAGCTCAAGGATTCCGGCCAGCTGCGCGACACCGTCTTCCTCGGGTTTGGCACTAACGGCCCTGCCTTCCCGGACCAGATCAAGGAAGCGCTAGATATCATCGGCGAAGACCACACCGTTGTCATGGCTGTTCCCTATGGTGACCGAGAATGGATGGCCCAATCCCAACAGGATGTCCTTGACGCAGCCAAGGAATACGACAACGTATATATTGCTGACTGGTGCGGACATGCACAGAGCAACCCGGAGATCCTCTACTCCGATGGCGTCCACCCGATGCCGGAACGCACCGGCGAGTACTCGGATGCCTTCTACGATGCTCTAAAGCAGTATTCAACTGGCGACAAGACTGTGTCCTCTCAGTGCGTGCCGCAGTAAAGCACAGGCCGGCGCGGGGCGGGGCGTCGGAAAGCGGCTAGCTCCCTCCCCTCCCGCCCCTTCGCGCTCACCGGAAGGTGTGCTCCGCTAGCAGCAGCATCCGCTGTGAGCGCGAAGGGCGCTGGTGCACCTAAGCATAGAAAAAGCTCGCCCTCTACATCGCGGTAGAGGGCGAGCTTTATTCGTTGGGATTAATCGACGGAGAATTCGCCCATCTTGTCCCAACCGGTGCGGCCTTCGATGTGAACATTAAGGATGTCTGGGGTTTCCACGAGGTACTTCGGGAATTCCTCGCAGGAGCGCTGGAAGTGCTCGCTCTGGACGTGCTCTACGTCCTTACCGTCTGCGTAAGACTCCAGCAGCAAGAAGCGCTGGCGATCTTCTGGATCGCGGAACCACTTGAAGTCGATGCAGCCCGGCTCTGCATTGCAGGCCTCGGTGTACCAATTGATTTCATCGAGGAAGGTCTCTGCGTATTCGGGCTTGACGTGGAACTGTACGTTGATCAAAATCATGCCCCGATTCTACCGGCACCGTGCAGCTTCTTCATCGTCACAGTTGGAGACCACGAATGCGGTGAAATCGGGGCTAGTGGAATGCGGTTTAGTTAAGGAAGAACTCCGCAACGTAGATGTAGGTTCCGTCATAAGCAGTTGCTACGCCAAAGCCGTGTGGGGAACCAGCATTGACTGGAACATCGCGGTTGAACCAGTTCAGGCGGTCTTGTGCCTGTTGCTCGGTGAGGCGGTGAACAGAACCCTGTCCTTCATCCTTGTGGTTCAGGCCGTGGGCTACCCCGCCCTTGTAGTCGAGCTTGCCGGCGGCACCCTGGTTGGCCCATTCCTGGGCGATGGCGGTGGCGTGAGTGTCCTTGCGGTGCCCAGCCTTCTCGAGGTGGGCGGTGGTGGCGGCCCCCAACTCACCAGCGACCTTGGGCGCGTGGCCCGCCGGCTTGGCCAGGAATTCTGGCAGCGAGAAATTGTACTTCTCGGCCAGCTCATAGGCCTGCGGTGGCAAGGTGAGGCGGAAATCCTGCACAGCGGCGAAAGGATCAGAAGAAAGCTGCTGAGCCTGCGAAGAAGCCTGCTCAATCTGCGGTGGCAAGGCCGGCTGAGCAGAGGCCACGGTGGAAGTACCAGTAATGACAAGAGCGGTGGACAGGGCGGCTACGGTTGCACGGTGAGAAAGCTTCATGCCCTCCACCGTGCCATAAGTGGCTGGCAGTCTGGAAGGAGTTTCCGGGCTGCGCAGGTGATTCGATACAACTTTGTTATGGTCCCTGTGTTCTTGGGGGGAATCCGGATGGTGGGACAATATCCTCACCGCGCATTTTTGGAGTATTGCGAAAGGTTCTTGACTGTTGCTGGACGTATTGACCGGGTTTGCGATTATTTTCGTAGTCATCGGCGTCGGGTTTGTGCTGGCCCACAGGGGTGTTATTGGCAAGGGCGAGGCGCGCTTGCAATTCAATCGCACAGCCTTCTGGGCGGCCACTCCGGCACTCATCTTTTCCAGCGTGGCTACATCCGATACCTCCGCGTTTGCGTCCCCAGTGGTGGCCGTCATTGCCGCCGCATCCGTCGCCACCATGCTGTTGTATTGGCTGTGCAGCCGGCTACTTTTTCCACGCAGCGGCGCCGAAACCATGGCGGGTGCCGCTGCGGCGAGCTACTACAACTCGGTCAATATTGGCTTGCCCATTGCCACCTATGTCATTGGTGATGCCACCTTCGTCATCCCGGCATTGGTTCTCCAGATGGCGGTGCTCTCCCCGTTTATTATTGCAGGGCTCAATGCGCAGGGTACGAGCCTGCGTTCGATATGGGGCTCCGTACTCGCAGGGATTACCGCACCGGTGGTGTTAGCTGCGGTGGCGGGATTTATTGTCTCCGCGGCGCAGTGGCAGGTACCGGATGTGGTGATGAAGCCGCTGGAGATATTGGGTGGCGCCTCTATTCCTATGATCCTGATGAGCTTTGGTGCCTCGTTAAAGGGCGACGGGCTATTGGAAGAAGACCGTCTGCCCACCATTTCCGCGACGGTGTTGAAGTTGGTGGGCATGCCCGCTTTTGCGCTGGCCGTGGGTACAGCGCTGGGCCTTAATGGCGCGGAGTTATATGCGGCATTGATTCTGGCAGCCTTGCCTACGGCGCAGAATGTGTATAACTATGCCGCCACCTATGAAGTAGGAGAAACCGTGGCACGCGATACGGTCTTTCTCACTACCTTCCTCTCACTGCCTGCGATGCTGGCCATCGCAGCCTTATTTGGCTAAACACCTAGTAGATGCCGACGTCGAGCGCGGCAAATTGGCGTTGCAGCTCATCGGGGTCAATGGCTCCCGCCACGTCTGGACCAGCGATGGCGGCAAAGCCGTCGAGCACCGATGCACCGTAGTTATGACCGTGCCCATCGGGTACGTCCTTTGCGCCGGGCAGATCGGCGGCAACTTGGAGGGAAGAGATGAGGGGCATCCACTGCATTACGCGCTCGGCAGAATACGGGGTCCGCTCGCGCATCCAATCCGGCTCCTTAAAGGCCATCTGTGGCGACCACCAGGCCACCGGATCCGAGGGGTGTTGGATATAGAGCATGCGGGTGCGTCCCCACTCCTCTTCTGGCACCGTGCCCCATTGGCGCACCTGCGCGTCATCGTTGGCAAAGCGCACGACGAGGCCGCCGGCGTATTCGGGAGTTATCTCAGAAGAGCCAGGGTCGCGGCGCTCCACAAACTGGGTGCGCAGGCGATTAAAGTGCGGCGGCCCCGTCAATAGGATGCCGTCGACGGAATTGGCGATATCGCGCACCCCGGAAAAGGCCGCCTCAATGCCCGTGGTGCCCAAGGATTCGCCGTAGAGGTAGAGCTTCGGGCGCTTGTCCTCCGGCAGGCCGTTCCACCAGTCCACGATGGGGTTGATGAACTCCTGCCCGGCGCGTTCTACCTGACCACCGCCGGACAGGAAATGCAGCGCCGAGGGCATGGCGGAGTATTGGGCGGCCGCGATGGCGGTGTCGCCGCCGTAGAGCAGCTCGAAGGCCTGGGCGGAATAAGACGATACCCACCCCGTTCCGGTGGTCATAATGAGAAGCAGCGCCTTGCGGTCTTGGGCGTGGGTGCGCTCGAGCTCGTCGATAAGCAGCTGCGCTCGCTCCTCATTGGAGGCGCGATTGCCCAGGCCGGCATAGGCGCGAATGGGTTCTTTAGCGGGCTTTCCGGTTACCTCTTCTAATTCCGCGCGGTGCGCACCGGAGGAGAGGAAACGCGAGCCCTGTAGTCCCACCCCATTCCAGTCCACGCGGGAGTCTGGGGAGCCACTGCGCTCAGCAGACGTGGGACGCTGCGTTGCGGGATCGGGCTCGGCATTTTGGGCGGTAAAGATCCTCTCCCCCACGCCCACAATGGCGCCGGGGATGAGGTTTTCCACGGTATACGTGCCCACCAGTGCCACGATGAGTACCGCACCCGCAACGCGGTAGGCGGCGCGGAAGCGCTGGGGAAAGTGGCTGGAAAGCCAGCGCACGCAAAAGCGCAGCAGGCGCAGGAGGAAAAGAAAGGCGGTAAATACCGCCAGTGCCAGCGGAACCACCAGCACATAGCTCGCAATGGTGGGCGCCGGTGCGGACAGGGCGTCTGCGAGTTGGCGTTGCCACCGCACGGCAAAGACCGCAAAGCCTATCATCCAGACCACAAAAGCGGCGGTGGCGATGCGGGAGGCTAGGCGGTAGCGCCGAGCTGGCCACGTGGCGACATCGAGCCAGGCATGCCGAGGCGCCACATAGCGCACCACCAGCCGGTACCACACGAGCTTGAGGGCGATGCCCAGCGTATAGCCCAGTCCTGCGGCGATGCCGGAGACGAGCCCTTGGTAGAGCCAATCGCGCGGCAGAATGGATGGGGTAAGCCCCAGGGTAAAAAGCGCTGCGGCGCCGATAATGCCCCACAGGTCGAGGTAGCTGACAATATCGGCGATGCGGGCTTCTACCCTTCGAGCTTCTCCCCCAACTCCAGCCATTCCATCTCCAATTCCTCGTAGGCGCTGCGGTTTTCCTTTAAGTCTCCGTCCAATTCGGTCAAGGCCTGGGTATCAACCTTTTCCGCGGCGGTCGCCATTTTCTCATTAATCTGCGCGGCCGCCTTTTCCAGCTTGTGCATCTTGCGCTCGAGGGCGTTCATCTTCTTGGTGATTTCGCGCTCTTGCTGGGACGAGAGCTTCTTTTCTGGCTTCGGTGCAGCGTTGTCTGCCTTCTTTTCTCCCAGGTTGAGCACACCGGAACTCTGCTGGGCCTCAAGTGCGGCGCGCTTGCGCAGGTACTCGTCGATGCCACCGGGAAGGTTGGTGAGCTTGCCATCGCCAAAGAGCGCGTAGGTGTTATCCGCGATGCGCTCAATGAGGTAGCGATCGTGCGAAATGACCACCATGGTGCCAGGCCAGGAGTCCAGGAGGGACTCCAGTTCCTGCAGGGTATCGATATCGAGATCGTTGGTGGGCTCGTCCAGCAACAACACATTGGGCTCGGCCATCAGTACGCGGGTCAGCTGCAAGCGGCGGCGCTCGCCACCAGAGAGGTCACCTACCGGAGTGCGTTGACGCTTGGCGGAAAATCCCAGGCGCTCGGCCAGCTGGGAGGCGGAAAGCTCCTTTTTGCCAAGCTGAACGTAGGTGGCGACGTCCTCGACGGCGTCGATAAGCCGGCGCTCCGGATCCAAGTCATCGAGTTCCTGGCGCAGCCAACCGAGGCGCACGGTTTGACCCTCGATGCGCTTGCCTGCCGCCAGCTCGTACTCGCCGGCCAAGGTGCGCAGCAGGGTGGTTTTGCCAGAGCCATTAACGCCCACCAAACCAATGCGTTCGCCGGGGGCTAGGCGCCAGGTGAGGTGGTCCACCAAGGTGCGACCGTCCGGGGACTGCACGGTGGCATCCTCTAGCTCGATAACCACGCGGCCTTGGCGCTGCTTGGAAAAGGCCATGAGCTCGACCTTATTGCGTGGCTCCGGCACGTCAGCGATCAGCGCCTCAGCGGCCTCGATACGGTAGCGCGGCTTGGAGGTACGCGCCGGTGCGCCGCGGCGCAGCCAGGCCAGCTCCTTGCGGGCGAGGTTCTTGCGGCGCTGCTCCATGGCGTCGGCCTGGCGGGCACGCTCGGCGCGGGCAAAGGTCCAATCGTTGTATCCACCCTCGTAGGTATCGACCACGCCATCGTGTACCTCCCAGGTCCACGTGGCCACGGTATCGAGGAACCAGCGATCGTGAGTAACCACGACCACGGCCAGGTTGCGCTTGAGCAGGTGGTCCGCGAGCCACTGCACGCCTTCCACGTCGAGGTGGTTGGTCGGCTCATCGAGCACCACGAGGTCCAAATCCTGCACTAGCGCGGCGGCCAGGTTCACGCGGCGGCGCTCGCCACCGGAGAGCGAACCCACCGGAGTATCGAGCCCAAGATCTACAATGCCCAGCCCGCCCAAGACATCGCGCACCTTGGCATTGGAGGCCCACTCATAGGTCTCCAATTCCAGCGGCTCAATAATCACTTGCGCGATGGTCAGCTCATCGGGCAAGTCAAAGCGCTGGGTAACCACAGCCATGCGCAAATCAGAGGTATGGGATACGCGGCCGGCGTCGGGCGGCTCGATGCCGGTGAGCACCTCCAGCAGGGTGGTTTTGCCACCGCCATTAACGCCGACGATGCCGATGCGATCGCCGCTTTGCACACCTAGGGATACCCCGTCTAGGAGGGTTTTTAATCCATAAGTTTTGCTGACTTGCTCGAGGTTAATCAGGTTTGCCATAACGAGTGTCCATCTTAATACCTCCGCGCACATACCCCCGCATTTCTTCAAGCTATTGCTATTGATTTTCACGTCCAATAGTGTGCGTGTGTATGAAGCATTACACACTTTCCCTCTGCGCGGTGCTCTCTGCCGCGGCAGTAGCCATCGCCTCCTGCTCCGCCCCCACCGAAGAGGAAAAGGATTCCCTGCACTCCCACGACCACGCGCACAGCGAGGAGGACCACGCTCACGAGCACGACCACGAGCATGACCACGAGCACGGCCATGACCACGCCGGGCACTCACACGAAGGCTTCGAAGCCGAAGAGTGACAGACCGAGGTAGCCCAGCTGCCCACCCGTATCGTTATCTCCCATGCAGACGGCTGGAGCGCTTATGACGCCAAAACGGGCAAAGTAATCGGCGAGGACAAGATGAATGCCTTCCTTCGTCTCAACGATGCCGGCGATAATCGCCACGTCATGGTCACTAAGGGCGATAGCTTCCTCACCTACGACACAGGCCGCATTACCAAAGGCCATGGCGATCACAACCACTACTACACCGCTGAGCCTTCGCTTGGCGACGCCCCTATCAAGGCCCCGCACGCCGGCCACGTGGTCCACCACGACGGCTTTACTGCACTGTTTTCAGATGGCGATGGCGTAGCACGGATTTACAAGACCGAAGACATTGGCAAAGATGATGCCCAGCCGGTCAATACCGTAGATACGGGGGCTGCACACCACGGCGTGGCCGTACCACTGAAGGATGGCTCGGTAGTTATCACCAAGGGAACCGAGGACGAGCGCCACACCATCCAGCATCTGGATAAGGAGGGCAAGGTCCTTACTGAAACCACCAAGTGCCCTGGCGTGCACGGCGAGGCCGCCGCTGGAAACGGCAATATCTTCTTCGGTTGCGAGGACGGCCCTGTAGTCTTCGATGGCACAAAGTTCCACAAGGTGGACGCCTCCGCCTATGCCGGAGCAGGCGGATACCAGCGCTCCGGCAATGCTGCCGGTTCGGAGGAATCCGATGTCATTCTGGCCGATAATAAGACCAACAAGGATGCAGAGCTCGAACGCCCCACCTCCGTGGCCCTGGTGGATACCAAAGACTTTTCCGCCAAGAAGGTTGATCTCGATGCTTCCTACTGGTTCCGCTCTCTGGCCCGCGGCCCGCTGGGCGAGGCGCTGGTGCTCACCACCGACGGCAAGCTCAACATCATCGACCCAGATTCCGGCGAAATCACTTCGCAGATCGATGCCATCTCCAAGTGGAAAGAAAATAAGGAGTGGCAGCAGCCGGGGCCCATCCTGCAGGCTGCTGATGGCTACGCCTTTATTACCGACGCCCAGAAGAAGCAGCTCGTGGTCATCGACCTCCTCCAAGAAAAGGAAGTTAACCGTTTCGACCTCGACATCAAGCCAACCGAGATGACGGTGCTCTAGCTACAGCACCACGGCGCCGCTAGCGGGACCATGGGTAGCCACACCCTTGGTGCCGGGAATTTCCACCGTCACTTGGGAGACCACTTCCCTAGCTTCTTCTGCCCCAGCACAGAGGAAGGCACAGGTCGGACCGCTGCCGGAGACGATGCCCGCAAGCGCCCCAGCGGCCACACCCGCCTCCAGCGTCTTGCGCAGGTCCGGGCGCAGGGAAAGCGCCGCCGGCTGCAGGTCATTGTGCAAGTGCTGTGCCACCCGGTGCGGGTCGCCCGAGATAAGCGCCTGCGATACTGCCGCAGTATCCATGTGTGGCGCGCCGCCGCGACCCTTTTCTCGCATTTCATCCAGTTTGTGAAAGACCTGCGGGGTAGATAGCCCGCGGTCCGAAGCGACGAGTGCCCAATGGTAGGTACCGCGCGCCATCATCGGGGTAAGTTGCTCGCCGCGCCCCGTACCAAGCGCGGTGCCGCCCAACAGGGTAAAGGGAACATCCGAGCCCAACGCCGCGCCTAGCGCGTCCAAGATCGGCTCACCCACCGAGTCGATGTTGTAGTAGCCGCCATAGCAGCGCTCGGCTAAGCGCAGCGCGGCGGCCGCATCAGCAGAGCCGCCCGCCATGCCTCCGGCGGTAGGGATGGCTTTGTGAATTTCCAGCGCCACCTCCGGCAGCGCCTTCGGTCCATGAGTGGTGTATAGGTACTGCATGATGCGGTTAACCGCGGTCCACGCCAAATTTGTGTAGTCCTCCGGCACCCCGTGTGCATGAGGGCCCGTGACCTTTAATCCTTGAATGCGCGGCTTATCCACCTCGGGATTACCCAAGTCCGTGAGTGTCACGGTGTCATGCAGCTCCAGAGACTGAAAGACGCTGGCGAGCTCATGAAACCCATCCTCGCGCGGTTCCTCCACGCCGAGGTGGATATTGACCTTGGAGTGAGCGCGCGCGGTATAGACGAATGGATCGCTATCTAGTGGTGCACTCATTTAGATTCCTGCCAATCGTACGAAGTCCTCCACGGCGAGCTTTTCACCGCGCTGCTTCGGATCGATATCCGCCGCTCGCAGGGCTTCCTCGGCGGCGGCACCCGAACCAAAGTGGCCGGACAATGCCGCGCGCAGGGTCTTGCGGCGTTGGGCAAAGGCGGCGTCGATAACCGGCCAGACCTTAGCCCGCGACTCATCGGTGACTGGCCAAGGAGCATCTTCAAAGACGTCGATGCGCACCAGCCCAGACTCAATATTGGGCGCGGGCCAAAAGACGTTCTTGCCAATCGTGCCAGCCTTGGAGACCTTGCCATAAAAGCCTGCCTTGACCGAGGGGACGCCATAAACTTTGCTGCCCGGTTGGGCCGCGAGACGGTCCGCCACCTCGAGCTGGACCATCACCAGCACGCGGCGAATGGAGGGAAATGTCTCCAGCAAGTGCAGCAGGACCGGTACAGCGACGTTATACGGCAGGTTGGCCACGAGGGCAGTCGGCTCTGTGACGTCAGAACCCGTCACGCGCAACGCGTCCTTTTCCACCACGCGCAGGCGGTGTGCATACTCAGAGGCACGCTCGTCCACGGTATCGGGCAGCTGGGCGGCCAAACGGGAATCGATTTCCACCGCGGTGACCTCCCCCACGGCCTCAACCAAGCCAAGGGTCAGCGATCCCAAGCCGGGGCCTACCTCGAGGACGCGATCTGTGGGATCCAGCTCCGCCGCGGCGACGATGCGCCGGATGGTATTCGGGTCATGCAGAAAGTTCTGCCCCAGCTTCTTCGTGGGCACGATGTCGAGCTTCTCCGCGAGGGCGCGGATCTCTACAGGACCCAAAAGCGCGGCGCCGGTGGAATTAGTCATGCCTTCTAACTTAGTAGAAGAGACAAAAAGGCCGCACACCACAGTGGGCGTGCGGCCAAGAAGCGCTGCGGTTTAACGCAGGCCCAGCTTGGAAGTACATGCCGGCCATGCGCCCCAGCCCTGCGCTGCCTGCACCTTTTCTGCCACGGCAATCTGCTGCTCGCGGGAAGCCTGCCATGCCTCCGGCGCGTACTCAGTGCCGCCGAATGCTGCCCAGGTCGATGGGGTGAACTGCAGGCCACCGGAGAAGCCATTGCCGGTATTAATGGCCCAGTTACCGGTGGCCTCACACTGTGCAATGGAATCCCAGACGGAGCCATCGGCCACCGCCGGCGCAGCAGCACCGGAGTTGCCGCCCTCCTCCGGCTTTTCTTCCTCAGCCTTCTTGGTGCCGCGGGCGATGGTGGCAGCCTTAGGCTCGACGGTCACCTTTTCCTTGATGACGTCATTGGATTCCTTAGCGCCGTCCTTCATTACCAGCTTGTGGGTAATGACGCGCTTGCCCTTAACGCCTTCCTCGCGGACCTCTTCGGTGCCCTCTTCCAGCTCCGGGTCATCAACGTAATTAGGCTCGGCGTCAAACTCTTCTTCCGAGTCATAAACGGTGGTAGATACCTGGTCCACCTTGATGGACATGCCCTCGGTAACCTTGGTCTCCTTGGACGGGAAGACGCGGTCATCGTCATCAACGTCGATATTGCGGGCTTTGAGAACGTCCTCAACGGTCTTAGCGGCAATCTTGGTGTAGGTTACCTTGCCGCCATCATTAATCTTGACGATCTTCGGGGACACAACCTCAAGGTCCATGCCCTCTTCCAGCTGGGCGTCCTCGTCCACGTCAGCATCACCGGACTTCACAGAAGCACCCTTGACCACGCCGCTGAGGTTACCCAGCAGGTCAGAAACGGTGAGGTCGGTGGTGGACAGCTGCTGCTGCACGCCATCGATGGTCACGGCTACTGGCTTTGCGGTGCGCACAGAGATCTCATCGCCATCACCCACGGACTCGGACGGGGCTGGGGAGACGATGTCCTCCTCGCCCACCTGCACGCCGGCTGCCTCCAGCGCGCCGTCGACATCCTTGGCAAAGGTAGCCAACTCCACCTTGTCGCCGTTGATGTCCACGGTGACATCTTTTTGTGCCGCAACGGCTACCACGCCGCCGACGGCTAGGGTGCCCAATACACCACCCGTTGCCAGACGCAGTGGCAGCGAGCGGGAGTTATTGATGCGCTTGATCTGATGAGGTGACATGCTGAATGAATCTCCGATAGTGCAGGTTTCAACAATTACAAGAGTTTAGGCCAGCAAAGTTGTCCACGCAGGCGTTTGCTTTACTGAGAGCCGCTGCTGCCGCACCAATGGTGGCGCTGCAGGATCCTAAAACCTAAACGAACGATTAATAACAATACGATAACAGCCCCACAAAGTCGAGGACTAATCCACCACACGCCTCACTGGACACACAACCGCCACACCAAACACCCCCGCCACCTCTGACCAGCGGGTTTTATTTTTGTGAAAACCGTCACCTAGGCGTTAGCGCAGGCCGTAGACACGATCAAAAGTGTCATTTACCTCCGCCGCTAGCGTTTGCACCGTCTGGTGGCGCACGCGAGCGATGCATTCATATGTGTGCCCGATAAGAGCCGGTTCATTGCGCTGGCCCCGGTAGGGCTCTGGCGTCATATATGGCGCATCGGTCTCCACCAATAACTGGCCGGCCGGCGCCTTCGCCGCCGCCTGCCGCAGCTCGGCATTGCGCTTGAAGGTGACGTTACCGGCAAAGGACAATACGTAGCCGCGTTCCAAGGCTTCCTCTGCCACTTTCAACGGCGAGGAAAAGCAGTGCAGCATAACGGTGTCGGGCGCGGGGGCGTCGGCAAGAATGCGCAGCAGGTTCGCATCCGCCTCGCGGTTGTGAATCATCAGAGTCTTGCCATGGCGCACCGCCAGGTCAATATGCCAGCGCAGGGATTCCTCCTGCTGGGCCATGGTCGCGGTGGTCTCCGGCTCGTGCTGCACCCAGTAGGCATCGAGGCCGGTCTCTCCCACTGCTACGCAGCGCGGATCCGCCACCATCTCCTCCAGTGCCACCTTGGTAGGTGCATCCAACTCGTTGGCGCGCACTGGGTGGATGGCACAGGCGGCATAAACATTTGGAAAGGAATGCGCAGTAGCCAGCGCCGCTGCCGATTCACGGCGGTCATCGCCCACCGTCACCATGCGGCTAATACCGGCGGTGCGCGCGCGATTGACCAGCACCTCATCGGTGTCCTTGTGAGAAAACAGATGCGTGTGCGCATCGATGAGGCCGCTTAGGCCCGGTGCCGGAACGGGAGTGGGACGTCGCTTCTTTTTAGCCATGTAGGCAATTGTAATATTGGCTGCCATGTTGATCAGACCCGCTGGCCTTGCGGATGTGCCCGCCATGACCGAGACCCTCAACTGGGCCATCGAGCACACCGATGTTTTTCCGCGCTACCCCGGCTAACATCGCAGAGCGCGAGGCCTACCTGCGCCACATCTGGGAAGAGGGCTGCCCGTGCTTCATCGCGGAGTCCGATTCTGGCACCTACCTGGGGTGGGCGCTCTACCATCCTTACCGCGATCCGCAGGTGTGGACGGGCTGTTATGAGACCACCATCTATCTCTCCCCTGCCGCTCAGGGCCAAGGCGTGGGAACCGCGTTGCTTGGCGCCTTGGTAGATGCGGCCCGCGCCGATACAAAGGTTCATTCCCTGCTCGCTCTCATCGTCTCCACCAATGCGGCATCGCTAAAGTTGCATGAAAAGTTCGGGTTTGAAAACGTGGGTACTCTTAAAGAGGTTTGCTACAAGTTCGATCACTGGTTGAGCCTCACCCACCTACAACTTCTGGTGTAAAGGAATTTCTATGCATATCCGTCCTGCTGAGCTTGCCGACGCCCCCGCACTCACCGCTATCTACAACGCCGGCTCCGCAGCGAAACCCGCCGCTAACCTGGTCACGTGGCAAGAAGATGTCTCCGACCGCGAAGAGTGGCTCAAGGAGATGTTTAAGGCCGGCTCCCCGGTCTTCGTAGCCGTGCACGATGATGAAGTCATTGGCTGGGCGGCCTACTTCCAGTTCGTCACCCCCGCCATCTATTACGGCACCGTGGAAGATTCCGTCTACATTGCGCCCTCCGCTCAGGGTAAGGGCGTGGGCTCCGAGCTTCTCGACGCCCTTATGGACGTCGCCGCTGACGACGCCTACGTGCAGACGATGATCACCTATATCGTCGATACCAACGAGAGTTCTATCGCCCTGCACAAGAAGTTCGGCTTCACCGAGACCGGCCGCATGCCGAATATCCATACCAAAGATGGCGTCCGCCTCGGCTTGGTGCACCTCCAGCGCGATTTCGAGCGCTAAACCCACAACACCCCTTCCCGGCAAGGATTCGGGTCTTTCGTACTCTTTCTTTCTAGTCCGGAATACAGAAACGGCCGCGTTATGCCCTTTTCTCCGCCGAAAAGGGAACCATAACGCGGTCGTTTTATGGGCTACTACTTGTTAACAGGCGCCCACTCGGGGCCGGTCTCGCCCAACTCTGGGTCGAGCTTAGAAATGAGCGGCTTCGGCTTGGCCAAGGCGGTGCCCGGTTCTACCTGGATGCGCTCCCACTTTGCCTGCTGCTGGGTGTAGTCGCCCATGATAACCGGATACTCGTGGCCCTCTGGCGGCAAGCCAGCACCAACGAGCTCTACGGGGATATCATCCTTGACATCGTGGACCTCTGGCTGGGCTGCCCACACGCCGCTACGGCCCAAGGTTTCATGGACCTTCTGCGCGGTAAACGGCAGGTACGGCGTGAGCATGACATTACAGTCAGAAACCACCTGGAGAGCAGTCCACAGCACGGTAGCTAGGCGCTCGCGCTGGGCCTCATCCTTGGCCAACTTCCATGGCTCTTGGTCTGCAATATAAGCGTTGGCTTCGCCGACGACGTGCATGATAGCGGTAATCGCCTGCTTGAACTTGGACTGCTCCAACAAAGCACCGGCGGTCTCGAAGGTCTCTTCCGCCAGCTGCAGGATCTCCTTATCCTTTTCTTCCAGCGCTGCTGGTGCTGGAACCTCACCGAAGTTCTTAAACGCCATAGAAACAGTGCGGTTGACCAGGTTGCCCCAGCCATTGGCCAGCTCATTATTGATACGGCGGACGAACTCATCCCAGGTGAAGTCCGTGTCATTGTTTTCCGGACCGGCCACGGCGATGAAGTAGCGCAGGGCATCTGGGCCAAACTCCGCCAAGAAATCCTTGACATAGATGACAACGCCCTTGGACGAGGAGAACTTGGAACCAGACATGGTCAAGTACTCAGAGGAGACAATCTCCGTAGGCAGGTTCAACTCGCCGTACTGGTGGAGTTCACCGCCCTTGTTGCCCTTGCCGGCATAGCCCAGAAGCTCGGCCGGCCAGATCTGGGAGTGGAAGGTGATGTTGTCCTTGCCTTGGAAGTAATAGTGGCGGGCCTCCGGGTTCTGCCAGAAGTCCTTCCACGCCTCCGGCTGACCAGTGCGGTATGCCCACTCGATGGAGGAAGACAGGTAACCGATGACCGCATCGAACCACACGTAGAGCTTCTTAGCGTTATTGTCCTGCCAGCCCTCAACGGGGATCGGAATGCCCCAGTCAATATCGCGCGTCATGGTGCGCGGGCGCATATCCTCCAGCAGGTTCAGGGAGAACTTCAAGACGTTCGGGCGCCAGTCCTCACGGGTGGAAAGCCACTTTTGCAGCTCCTCCTTGATGGAGGGCAGATCCAGCAGGAAGTGCTCGGTTTCAATGAACTTTGGCGTCTCGCCGTTGATCTTGGATACCGGGTTGATCAGGTCCACCGGGTCGAGCTGGTTGCCACACTCATCGCACTGGTCACCGCGGGCGCCATCCGCGCCGCAGATGGGGCAAGTGCCCTCAATGTAGCGGTCCGGCAGGGTGCGTCCGGTAGACGGCGAAATAGCACCCTGGGTGGTCTCTTTGAGCATGTAGCCGTTGGCATACAGGCCCTTGAAGAGTTCCTGTACCACGGAGTAGTGGTTACGAGTGGTGGTACGAGTAAAAAGATCGTAGGACAGGCCGAGGTTGGCTAGGTCAGTGACGATCTGCCGGTTGTAGCGGTCTGCGAGCTCGCGAACGGACACGCCTTCTTTGTCCGCTTGAACCAATAGCGGAGTGCCGTGCTCGTCCGTACCGGAGACCATGAGTACGTTGCGGCCACGCATTCGCTGGAAACGTGCAAAGACGTCAGAAGGAACACCAAAGCCGGCCACATGACCGATGTGGCGCGGGCCGTTGGCATAGGGCCAGGCAACATTTACTACTACAGACTCAGTCATGGGTTCTACTGTATCGAAGCCGGCTCCTGCCCACACGATTAGGGCAGACATTTACTCCGCAGGTGAACCGCTTTTTCAGAACAAAGCGCCCACCGCTTCCCCACTGCTGAGGAAACGATGGGCGCTATGAAAGCAAACGGTGAAGGGCGCGAATTACTTGCGCTTCATCGGGCGCTTGAGACGCTCGTTGCGGCGCTTCTTAAGTACCTGCGTGCGCTGGTACTCGCGGTGCAAGCGGCGCTCGCGGGCCATCTTGCGCTGGAACTGCTGTGCCTCGCGGTACTCGAGGTAAATAATATCCTCGCTCAGAGCCTTGTAGATGGCGAACATCAGGCCTACGAGAATGAACAGGAACGGCAGTGCAGCAACGATGGTGACGTTCTGCAGGTTAGACAGCGCGTCCTCATTAGCCAAGAGCAGGGTCAGGCCTACCAAGGCAGTCAGTGCGCCCCATGCCGCGGATAGCCACGGCTTAGCGGTAGAAGCACCATTTTGGGACATGGAGCCCATCACCGTGGACGCGGAGTCCGCAGAGGTGACGAAGAAGGTAGCCAGAAGCACCGCCGCAACGATGCCGGCAACGAAGCCGCCAGGCATGGACTGCAGCAGATTAAACAGCTCTTCCTCAGCAGACTCGCCGGTAATGGATTCGCCGTTTTGCTCCATGTGGATAGCGGTGCCGCCGAAGATAGCGAACCACAGGGTGGATACGCCGGCTGGAATAAGCAGGACGCCGAGGCAGAACTCACGAACGGAACGGCCACGGGAGATACGTGCCAGGAACATGCCCACGAACGGGGACCAGGAAACCCACCATGCCCAGTAGAAGATGGTGTAGCCGGACAGCCACTCACCAGCGGTGCCGTTTTCGGACTCAGCGGTGCGGCCGATCATCTCGGTGAAGTAGTTGAGGTAGTTACCAATGGAGCCAGGAATCTGGTTGAGGATGGTAACGGTCGGGCCCAAAATGAACACAAAGATAGCCAGCACTGCGGCAAGGACCATATTCGCATTGGAAATGTACTGAATTCCCTTGCCCACACCGGACATCGCGGACAGGAGGAATGCGAGGGTAAGGACCAACACGATGCCGATAACCACGGAATTGGTGGGGTTATCGATGATTCCGGATGCCTTCAAGCCGGCCTGAATCTGCAGGGCGCCCAGGCCCAAGGAGCAGGCGGTACCGAAGACGGTGGCGAAGATGGACAGGATATCGATGAACTTGCCCACCGCGCCGTTGGCGTTACGCTCGCCGATGAGCGGCACGAAGGCCTGGCTCAATAGCTGCTTGCGGCCAATGCGGAAGGTGGAGTACGCGATGGCCAAGCCAACGATGGCGTACACCGCCCAGGGGTGCAGCGTCCAGTGGAACATGGCATAGGCCATGGACGATCCAACGTTGCCAGTGCCCTCGCCCGGGGTGCCGTCACGGTAGTTAGCCAGCGGCTCGGAAGCGCCGTAGAACATCAGGCCAATGCCCATGCCGGCGGCGAACATCATGGCAATCCACGATGGCGTGGAAAATTCCGGCTCCTCATTAATGCGGCCCAACTTGATGGAGCCGAACTTGGAGGCGGCAATAAAGACAACGAACACCACGAAGACGGTGCCGAAGAGGACATAGGCCCAACCGAAGTTGTCCACGACCCAGGTCAGGGCCGAAGAGGAGAAGTTGGCAAAGTTGTCCGGGGCGGCCAGGCCCCACACAACGATCGCGGCGACCAGAACACCGGCGATGCCGACGATGGACCAATCGATTGGCATATTGTCACGATCGGCCGCGATTTCCACCTCAGGATCGTCATAGCGCTCCGGGTGGAAGCCATCGGAGTGAATCATATCCTGAAGCTGGCCGGTGGCAGATTGTGCGTCCAGCTGTTCGTCTACAGTCTGATAATTCTCAATAGGCTGCCCGCTCGAAGAAGCAGAGGCCGGCTGCGCCTGTGCGCCGACCGGCTCCTTTCCTTCTTCTGGCACGCCTGTGCCCATATTTTCCGAATTCGTCATGAGCTATACAGTGGTGCGGAACTACTCAATTATCAAACGAAGCACGTAGAAACTTCGCTGCTCAACGCCGTTTCCCAGGGATTTTCCACGATAATTTGAAAGGTTTTTACGCTTTATTTGCCCATGTAAATACCGCTTTAAGCCGCCCACACGCCCGAGGACTATAACAATTCAATTACAAATCCCCTGTTAGTGAAGCCGTCTACGCGCGCTACGGGGGGTGACGTAATCGAATAAGCGGCGGGGACTAGTCCTTGCGAGCTGCCAAAGCGGCATCATAAAGCTCGCGATTAGAGACCTCGGTGCCTTTGGCTACCTGCTTGCACGCGTCCTTCAGTCGCATCCCCGCGTCCGCTAGCTCGAGCGCCTTGGGCACCAAGTCTGCAGCGGTAGCGGCAGCGGCAGTACCGCCCTCAATCACCACGGTGATCTCTCCCCGAGCACCGTCTACTGCCCACTCGGCTAGCTCGCCCAGATTGCCACGGCGGATTTCCTCATAGGTCTTGGTCAGCTCTCGGCACACCGCGGCCGGGCGGTCGGCGCCGAGAATTTCCGCTGCCTCGGCCAAGGTTTCGGCTACGCGGTGAGGAGATTCGAAGAAGACGATGGCTCGCTTTTCGTTGCGCAGTGACTCCAGCCACGCCTTGCGGGGACCGGGCTTGCGAGGAGGAAAGGCGTCGAAAAGGAAATGCCCCACGCCCAGGCCCGAAAGCGCCAGGGCCGTCGGCACGGCAGAAGGGCCAGGAAAACAGGTCACGGGGATATCCCGCTCGGCTGCCGCGGCCACAAGGGACAGGCCCGGATCCGAAATAATGGGCATGCCGGCATCGGTGACGACGAGGACGGTGCCCGACGCGGCGGCGTCGATAAGCTGCTGGGCTCGGTCCTTTTCATTGTGATCAAAATTGGACACCACCCGCCCGGAAATCTCGATCCCTAAAGCCTGGGCCAGATTGCGCACGCGCCGCGTATCTTCGGCCGCGATAACGTCCGCATGCTGCAAGGCATGCATTAAACGCGCGGAGGCATCTCCTACGTTTCCCAGCGGCGTGGCGGCGAGGATTACCCCGCGCGGTAGTGGATCCAGACCTAAAGCAGACATACTTCTAGCATTCCATACTCTTTAATGCGCGGTTGCGCTACGTTGTCGCCTAGACTCAACCAAGTGACTATTGCTACCGCTGCCCCATCGCGCACCACGCACGACACCGTGGCTCCGCCAGCACCCCGCGCCTATGCGTGGGGCAAGGCTGACTGGATAAGCACTAGCGTCGTCGGCGTCCTTGCGCTCATTACCCGCTTTGTCGGACTTACCGCGCCCGTTTCCAAGGGCACGCCCGTCTTTGATGAGAAGCACTACGTTCCCCAAGCCTGGGACATGGTGCGAAGCTGGGATAACCTTTTTATCGGCGGTATCGAAACCAACCCCGGCTATGGTCTAGTGGTACACCCACCGCTGGGTAAGCAGATCGTGGCACTAGCCGAGTGGGTCTTTGGTTATTCCCCTTTGGGCTGGCGTTTTATGACGGCCCTCTTCGGAGCAGCCACCGTGCTCTTGACGATGTCCCTGGCCCGCCGGGTCTCCTTATCCTGGCAGGTAGCAACCCTAGCTGGCCTCATCGCCGTATTTGATGGCGTGCTCTTGGTCTCCTCCAAGTTCGGCATGCTGGATATATTCCAAGTCTTTTTCGTTGTAGCCGCCGCCTGGGCGCTCGCCCGCGATCATAATCAGATGCGCGAGCGCCTCCACAACGCGTTTGTGAAGGACCGGATGGGCTCTTCCGCCTTCGGCCCGCGCTTTGGTTTCCGCTGGTGGCGCCTCCTCGCAGGTGTCTGCCTTGGTCTTTCCCTGGGCGTGAAGTGGTCCGGCCTGTACTTCATCATGTTCTTTGGCCTAATGTCCGTCTTCAGCGACCTTGCCCTGCGCAAGCGCTATGGGGTGCGCCGCTATATCCTCGGTACACTGGTGCGCGATACCCCTGCTGCCCTGGCCTCCCTTGTGCTCGTGCCGGTACTGCTCTACGCCTGGACCTGGCGGGCGTGGTTTTCCTCCGAAACCGCCGTGTACCGCCATGCCAAGGTGGATGGCACCATCGAGGATGGATCGTGGCTGATGCACCTGCCCGATTCTTTGGCCGGCTGGTTCTACTACCATTCCTCTGTCTTGGAATTCCATGCCAGCCTTACCTCCTCCGGCGGTCACCATCACCCGTGGGATTCCAAGCCCTGGGCCTGGCTCGTGGGTGCCCGCCCTATTTTGTACTACTCCTCCACAGACCTGCAGTGCGGTGATGGCAGTAACGAATGCCGCAAGATGCTCTACCTCTTTGGCACCCCGGCCATCTGGTGGCTGGTCATCCCGGCCGTGCTGTGGGGACTGTGGTCACTCATTATTCGGCGAAACCGTGCCTTCCTTATCCCCTTGGTGGGCTTTGCGGCAGGCTTCTTGCCTTGGCTCGCGGCCTTTGACCGCCAGATGTACTTCTTCTACGCCACCGCTTTTATCCCCTTTGTCATCGTGCTTATTGCGTTAGCCTTAGGCCAGCTCATCGGGCATGGCAAGCCTGTGCGGTGGGGATGGCTGAAGAGCTTGGCCGACGGCCCTGTACGTTGGGGTACCATCGCCGCCGTGTTCTACCTAGCCCTGGTAGTGGCGATGTTCTTCTACTTCTCTCCCATTTTGTACGGCTACAAGATTCCAGATTCCTGGTACCACTCCATGATGTGGCTGCCGAGCTGGACCTAACCGCGCCTGAATGAAGTTTATTGCGGCTGTGCATTGAGGGACTGCCACCACGCGCGCACGAGGTAGCCCTTTTCTGCCGCCCAGGCCCACGCCAGGCTAATAGTTGCCAGCGCGGTGGCGATGAGGAAATACACCTGCTCAATGGTAACGGTACCCAGCGCTATATCGCGCATTCCAAAGCCGAAGAGGAAGGCAAACATCGTGGCCGATACCGGAAGCAGGCCGGTGACCGCTGCGGGGCGCCAGGCGCTGAAGAATAGGCCGCAGGCCATGCCAAAGCGTACTGCCGCGCCCTCCATCAGCAGGTTGGCTCGCTCCGGATCCGCAGTGGGATCTAGAACTTTTCCTTCCGCGCCCAACGGTACGAGCCCGGAGGCGTGCACGATGAGCACCACTGCCCAGATCGCAAAGATGGCCCCCATAAGCACCATTGCGGCACGCGCAACCGTGAGGTTGGCTTGGCGAGCGCTCGCGGTACGTCGCCATTCCGGCTCCACGCCGGCCAAGATGACATCAGAAAGATCCGTGGGCGGAGCCATGCCGGAACCCACGGGCTCTACAAAGCTCAATGAACGCGATAGCGCGGCCGCCTTGTCGCGGAAAGCGCGGCATTCGGCGCAGCTTTCCAGGTGAGTATCAATGACGTCCTGGGACAGATCGGAGTGCTCTCCATCCATGTGCGCGGAGATAGCCGCTTGGACCTGGCTATGCGTCAACATTGCTGAGCACCCCGTCCATGCTGGCTCTGCCGGAGCCAAAAATTACGATCATCAGCAGGGATAACAACAATACCAGTGGGTATTCGATTCCACCATCGGCAGCAAATAGGCCGTGGCCCAGGTGCACGAAATACAGGGCACACCCCATGAGCAATGCGAGTGCCCCGGCGACAAAAGTGGTGAGCAGACCAATGACGAGGAATGCACCGCCGGCCATCTCTCCTATGGCGGCGATATAGCCGGAAAGCTGTGGCTGCGGCACCCCCAGGGCGGAAAATTGCCCCACGGTTTCATCCATGCCAGTCATAAACATCTTGTCCACGCCGTGTGCGATAAAGATTAATCCGAGGACCGCTCGAAAAATAAGCAGTGCAGCATCGCGTACGGCAGGTCTATTCATGCTGAACAGATTACCCTGAACCCCTCACCCGATGCGAAGGCAATGGACTACACCCATGCTCCTGGGAAATTCGCCCTTTGGCGGGGGAAGGAAAAGAACACGGTCGCGCGGGCTGTTTCAATGGGAACTACGCACAAAAGATAAAAGGAGAACACCATGAGCGAACCAACCACGCAGTCCGAAGAGCGAACCACCTTGGTCTATGACGATGATGGCCTGGGCCGTCCGCCTTGGGCGATGTCCTCGCCGATGTTAAAGGAGTATTACGACACCGAATGGGGCCTACCCATTTTCGATGAAGCTGCACTCTACGAGCGCTTGAGTCTCGAATCTTTCCAGTCCGGCCTGTCCTGGGCGGTGGTGCTCAAGAAGCGCGAGGCCTTCCGTGCAGCCTTTTGCAACTTCGATCCGGACAAGGTCGCCCAATTCGGAGAGGCAGACGTGGAGCGTTTGCTTGGCGACGCCTCCATTATCCGCAACGAAACCAAAATCCGCGCCGCGATTAATAACGCCAAGGCGACCATCGCTTTGCGCGAGGAAGGCGGGCTGGCGGAGTTCATTTGGGCCTACCAACCTCCGGAAAACCTCTACCCCACCGTGATGGAGGATATTCCGAAAAAGAGCTACGAGTCCAAGCTCATGTCCCGCGAGCTCAAGAAGAAGGGGTTTCGCTTCGTTGGCCCGGTTACCTGTTTCGCCCTCATGGAGGCCATCGGCATGATTGATACCCACCTCATCGGCTCCCATCGCCGCGGTACCTCCGGGGTGTGGCTGGAGAGCGGCGTGCCGCATTATGGCCTAGCGCAGGAATACAACGCGCTCGCGAACTCGCAGACAGCGAGCGCCGACGAGCTCCACGGCGCTGCTAGCTAGGCCGCCACACGCGCTTATCCAGCGCGGCGGGCTGCTAGGTCATCGCGGCGACCGTAGCCATCCGGCCCGACGTGCGGGCCGTCAAAGTCGCCGTCCTCACCATCGCTATAGCTCAGCGGAAGATGCACGAAGTCCGGGCTCTCATCGTCGATTTCCACGACCACGGCGCCTGGGCGGCGCAGATTGCGCGGAATCTTCAGCTCTTCATCCTCGGCGTTGCGCACGCCCAAACGGGCGCGGCGCAGGTGGCGTACACGGCGGCGCATCAGTGCCTGTTCCTGGCGGACCTGAGAGCGAAGGGCGATCAAGTAGGCCACGGTAAGCACGCCGGCGACCGCAGCCAACCACCAAGTCCAGCCACCAACTACGATGCCGAGGGCCACCGTGAGCACCACGGCCACGGCCAGCCCCAGCAGGGTGCGCTGACGTCGCTGGTAGCGCGTTGCAGACTTTTCCTTTTCCGCTACTGGATCCCAGCCACCACGGCCCAAACGACGCTGGGCAAATTCGACCTCGTCCTCAGACAGGTCGGTATCCAAGCCGGCTTCGTCTGCTTCCGTGGCCGCTTCTAGTTTCTCGGACCCCTTGGCCTCGGACACATCATCCGCGCCGGCAGGCTCTACGGGGTCATTCTCCCTGATCTCGGCCTTGTCTACGGCGCCCGGATACATGAGGTCTACCGGCGAGGTATAGGTTTCGTCGTAGGTATAAGCATCGCTCGCCACGCTAGAGACAGCTGGGGCGCTAAAGACCTCAGCCTCGGCGGCGGCAACTTCGGCGGCATCGTTCTTCGAGGCCTTGTCCGAGGCGTCGTCCTCGTCCTCCAGGAGCACGTCATCGACATCGTCTGCCTCTGCGGTGTTGGCTTCCTTGTCCGCATCAGCCAGCTGGGAGGCAGGAACCGCAGCTGCCTGTGGCTCGACTGCAGACTCGTCTTCTTCTGCAATCGCTTCTTCCACCAATTCGCCGTCGATGGTTTCTGCCTGTTCCTTGGATTCTTCACCCGCGGTGGAAGCGGAAGCGCCAGTAAACGCTCGGCTACCGCTGCCGAAGGGCTGGGACTTGGCCCGGCGTGCGGCACCAGCAATGGTCACGGAGCGCGACGAGGACTTGGTGGTCTCGGCATCGGATTTACTGTCGGCAGCGTCTGCAGGCTCGACGACTTCGTAGTCCGCCTCGGCCTCATCGTCCCGACGGTGGACGTCTTCAGCGCGCAGGCGCGGACGACGCCGGCCGGCGACCTTGCCGGAATCTCCTTCAAAGAGGACCCGGGTATCTTCAAAGGCCTCACCGGTATGGCTCATTGGGCGATTATTCCTACCCAGTAGCCACGGTGCGAGCACGAAGAGCCACACCACGATGATCGCGATAATCGGCACAGCTGTCGACACGAAAAGGACCTTCCCCTTGGATACAGATGATTACTCCACCTTAAACGGTGAAACCGCACCGTAGCACCCCAAATTCGCACAAATTACAATGTTGTTACTTATGTGAAAACTGAGGTGGGAATCCCAGCGGTTAGGCCACTATTTCACGCCAGTCGCCCAGCTTGACGCAGGCGCTCCACCGCCGTGGAGGCAAAGTCTTCTTTCACCAACGCCACGTAGTGGTGGTCCTGCCACGCGCCGTCGATATGTAGATTGCGCCGCAAATACCCTTCATGCCGGAACCCGTTGGCGGCCAAGACGCGGCCCGAGGCGGGGTTGTGCTCCAGATAGGTGGCGGTCACGCGGTGCACACCCACTCGACCAAAGGCGTGGTCCACGCCCAAGGCGGTGGCGGCCGTAGCCACCCCGGCGCCGTGAACCGCGGAATATACCCAGTAGCCAATCCAGCAATCGCGAATGCTGCCATGCTGAATGTTTCCCAGGGTTACCTGCCCTGCGAATTTCCCCTCCACCTCAATGACAAGCGGGATCACCAGCGCCTCACGCGCGGCGGTGCGCAGGTACATCAGGTGATTCCACCACGCCTGCTGGCTATGCGCCGCCGCCCACGGTGCGGCTTGGGTCGGCTCAACCGGACGGAGGAAGCTTTCATCGTCGATGCGCTGACGCCGCCACTCATGGCCGTCGGAACGCAGCAGGGGGCGCAAACGCATCCGCGCCCCCGAGGGAAAGACAGAAGAGGAGGGAAGCTGGACAAAAGGAGTAGATTCCGGCCACCCCGGATGCATGTCATCGGTGGGGCCGGTAGCAGGATGACGGAACCTATCCGCCGCGTTGCCGAAAGGATCGAGCATTAGCTGCGCTGGGTCAAAAACAACACATCAACCACATCGCCTGGGCGGATTTCCGTGACCTCTTCCGGCACGCGAATCATGGCGTTGGCCTCTGAGAGGCCGGCCAAGAGGTGTGCCGGAGCACCTGCGGCACCGCCGAGGCCTTCCACCAAGTAGTCCGCGGTTTCGGCATCGCGCATCAGGCGAGCACGGATGAAGCCGCGCCGGCCGGGGCGAGAATCGATGTGGTTCAACGCACGGGCACGCACCACACGGCGGTGCGCATTCCGCTTGCCCAGCGCCAAGCGGATAAGCGGGCGGATATACACCTCAAAGACCACAAGCGCGGACACCGGATTGGACGGCAGCAAGAACGTAGGAATGCGCTCCTCGCCCATCAGCCCAAAACCTTGGACGGAGCCGGGGTGCATGGCCACGCGCGAGGTATCAATATCACCAAGGTCGTCGAGAATCTCGCGGATCGCTTCGGCACCAGCGCCGCCCACCGCGCCGGAGATAACCAGCACCTCGCTGCGGGCAATGTGCTTTTCCAACGCTTCGCGGATACGACGCGGCTCACCCTCGGCAATGCCCACGCGGTGCACCTCTGCCCCGGCTTCGCGGGCCGCGGCAGCCAAGGAATAGGAGTTCACGTCAAAGACCTGGCCCAGCGCCGGCTCTTGGTCCAAGTCAACCAACTCGCGGCCAAAGGAAATGATGGTAATACGCGGGCGCGGATACACCAGCACCTTTGAGCGGCCCACCGCAGCTAGAAGGCCAATCTGAGCTGGGCCCAAGACGGTGCCGGAGGATACAGCGACGTCGCCAGGCTGGATATCGTCGCCTACCCGGCGCACAAAGTCACCGGAGCGCACCGGGCGGTGGGCGGTAACGCGCTTGCGGCCGCGGTCGGTCCACTCGAGGGGAAGGACGGCGTCGGCAAGCGTAGGCAAAGACGCACCCGTATATACGCGCACCGCTTGCTTAGGTTGCAGGCGCAGCGGCTGCTTGGAGCCAGCAGGAACCTCACCCACCACGGGCAAGGAACGCTCTACCTCCGGCTGCGGGGAATCCGCATCCTCTTCGCTCTCAGTGGACTGTTCTTCCTGGTCCTTGTGGCGCACCCGCAGACCCCGCTCGCCTCCAATATCCACGGCGCGCACCGCATAGCCATCGATGGCCGCCTGCGGGAAGCCCGGCAGGGGTTGGTTAGCCTGTACCTGCTCGGCGCACATCAAACCCAGCGCGTTGGAAATACCGATGCGCACCGGCTCCGGCGTCGTCGCCGCATCCGTTACCAGCGCCAACTGGTCATCAACTGAACGCATAAGGTCTATGCCCGCCCTTTCTTCGCTTCCACGTCCTTGGCCACTGGGAAAATCCCTAGGCTAGGCCGTGCTCGTCCTCATACTCGGCGATGATGTGCTTAATCGCTTTATACAGCGTGGGGCCGTACTTTTCATCGCGCAGGCCAAAGTCCACGTTGGCGGGGATATAGCCTCCGGGATTGCCCAAATCATGGCGCTTTCCTTGGTGGACTACCACGTGGACGGGCTCGCCCTCCTCAATGAGGAGCTCGATGGCGTCAGTTAGCTGCAGCTCGCCGCCCTTGCCCGGCTTAATGCGGCGCAGGGCATCAAAGATCTTGCGGTCCAAAAGGTAGCGGCCGGTGGCCACGAGGTTAGAAGGGGCATCCTCTACTGCCGGCTTTTCCACCATGCCCACGACCTTCTTCACGCCAGGGGCATCGGTATCTTCCACGTCGAAGACGCCGTAGTTGTAGGTCTGCTCGCGCGGGACCTCGAAAGCGCACAGCACGCTGCCACCCAATGCCGCGCGCACACGCGCCATATCGGCCATGACGGTGGCGGGCAGCACAATGTCATCGGGGAGCATGACGGCGAAGGAATCCTCGTCTTCCCCAAGGACCTCTTCGGCAAGGCCCACCGCGTGGCCCAAGCCCAGCGGCTTTTCCTGCTCCACCGCAACGGGGTGAATGATCTGGTTGGCGCGCTTAACCTTGGCCACCTGCTCGTCCTTGCCGCGGGATTCAAGGGTCTCTACCAGCTCGGGAAAAGCCTCGAAGTGGCGCATGACTTCTTGCTTATCGGGCGCGGTAATCACCGCTAGGCGGCGCGCACCTACAGAAGCTGCCTCCTCTGCGATGAGTTCGATGCCGGGAGTATCAACAACGGGCAACAGTTCCTTGGGAACCGTTTTGGTGGCGGGCAAAAATCGGGTGCCCATACCTGCCGCTGGAACTACAACCGTGGTGATTCCGCGGGCGGAATCTTCGCGTTCTATAGCCATGCACAATAGCGTACAACGCCACATTATTTTCCCGTGCACCGCTACGCCGCGGGGTTATGATTTATTTATGACCTCTTCCATTACCGCCAAAAACGAGCTGCGGGCCCGCTTGGTCCAGGCCCGCCGCGAACTTTCCTCCGAGGACCACGATGCCTTTACCGCTGGCGTGCGTAAGCACCTCGAATCCGAGCTCACCGAGTCCATGACCGTGGCCGCCTACTGGCCTTTGGGCTCTGAGCCCGGTGGTGCGGACTTTGTGCCGTGGCTCAAGGCCCATGTTTCCCGCGTCCTCCTGCCAATTTCCGGCGAGAATGGCACACTGACCTTTGCCGAATACCGCGGGAAGGAAGCCATGCACACCAGCCCATTGGGTTTGAATGAGCCCCAGGGCCCAAGCTTTGATAGCAGCGTGCTGGCCGAGTGCGATCTGGTGCTCGCCCCCGCCATGGCAGTAGATGCCAAGGGCAACCGCATGGGCAAGGGCGGCGGCTACTATGACCGCGCGCTAGAGCCGCTTCCCCACGGCAAGCCGCCGGTTTTCGCCATGGTCTACCCCTCCGAATTCCTAGACGAGCTGCCTACCGAAGACCATGACCGCAAGGTTGATGCCGTCGTCACCGCAGAGGGCATCACCCGCTTCTAGTTTTTAGAGTGCGGGAACCATGCGCGGTTTCGGGCAGTCTAAAAGAGTATGCCCACTTCGCGTATGCCCCGCCTCGTTTCCACCCTTCGTACCCCTGGCCACCGCCGCGGCGTTGTAGTGCGCCGCGCCATTGCGGTGGCCCTTCTTATTGCCGCGCTGGCTTCGGCCTTGTCTGCGGCTAAGGAACTGCCGCGCGTTCCCGTCTTTAGCCGCGACCTGCCTGCGGGGGCGGAGCTGGCGCTTGCCGACGTCGATTTGGCCCGCCTTCCTTCTTCTTCCATCCCCGATTCCGCGGTAGCGGCAAAGCCAGAAGAACTTACTGGCCGCGTGATTACCGCCGCAGCCGGCAGGGGCGAGGTGATTACCGATGCGCGCCTTTTGGGAGAAGACCTCGTCTCCAGCTTGGTCGACGGCTCGGAAGCCGCGGCTGCGCGGATGATCCCAGTCAAGCTCGCCGAGCCAGACATCATCCCCCACCTGCACCATGGCGATACCGTGGACGTGGTAACCGCCGTCGACGCCGCGTCTTCCCCTGCTGGAGAGGGCGAGGCGCCCACAACGCCCACCGCGCGCGTTATCGCCACCGGCGGGCGCGTGGTGTCAACCTCTAGCGCCGAAGGCGAGGCCTCTTCCTCTACTGTTTTGCTCGCGCTGCCCCATGACCATGCCAATGATGTTGCCGCGGCGTCATTAAGCCAGCCGCTCACGGTGGTCATAGTTGGTGACCGCGCCCACCCGCAACAGCACTAGGCCTTTTCAGCCACCACAGTTGTGGTTGGTTACCGCCTACATTAAGGTTTCACGATGCCCATGGTCCACACCAAACTTTAGTTATTCCCAGAAAGGTTCGTGCATTTCACCATGCTCAAGGGTTTTAAAGACTTCATTATGCGCGGCAACGTCATTGAACTAGCCACCGCAGTCATCATTGGTTCTGCCTTCACCGCAATCGTCACGTCCGTGACGGATTCCATCATCCAGCCGATTATCAATTCTCTTGGCTCCGCTGAGGTGAAAGGATTGGGCTTCCAGATCACCGACAATGAGAACACGTTTGTTGACTTCGGCGCAGTAATCACTGCAGCGATTAACTTCCTCATCATCGCCGCGGTGGTTTACTTCCTCATCGTCATGCCGATCAACAAGCTCACCGAGGCCGCTAAGCGCCGCCACGGTGTCGACCCTGAGGCTCCCGCCCCAACCTCCGAGGAACTGCTCGCGGAAATCCGCGACCTGCTCGAGGCCCAGAATGTCTCCGATAAGGACATCCCGGGTACCGGCATTGACGGTTCCGCCCGCGGCGCTGCCGACGCCGATTACGGTTTTACCGGCGGCGGCCGCCACCAGGCCTAGTTCCCTGCGCTGCATATACAACGCAGATCCCGCGGTTTCATTTCTCCGGAAGCGAAACCGCGGGCTTTTTTAGATACCTCCGCGGCTGCAGACCTGCATCCTGTTTTAGGCACTAGCCGCCGTAGTGTGGGGGCTGATTCTCTCGGTAGAACTGTTCATCGCGCTGGCCGGACTCCCCCTCTGCCGCCGCCGAATCCCCGTCATCAAAGGTAACGATTCTCTCTTCATCGGCACCGTGGGCAGCGGGTGCGCCGGGCTTATCAGCACTACGGTCATAGTCGGCAGCAGCAGATTGGCGAAATACTCGTCGGCGATTTCTCCGCGACGTCATAGAAAATTCCCTGCGTTTACTGGACGCTAGATTGCTGCAGCTGGTCAATGAGGTGGTGTACCAGGGGCGCCAAGGTAGCCATGCCATCGCGGACGGCAGCGCGCGACGAGGCAAGGTTGACCACTACGGTAGAGCCAGAAACACCCGATAGACCGCGGGACGTGCAGGCATCCACCGCGCCGCAGGCTTGGCCAGAAGAACGCAGCGCCTGTGCCACGCCCGGGACCATCTTGTCGATGACAGACCGGGTAGCCTCCGGAGTCTTATCGCGCGGGCCTACACCGGTACCGCCCACGGTGAGGACCACGTCCACGCCACCGACCACGGCCGTCTCAATGGCCTGGCGGATCTTGGATTTCTTGGAACGGACCACGATGGCGCCATCAACACGGAAATTGGCCTCCGCGAGCAACTCACTTACCAGCTGAGAAGTGCTATCGGATTGCTCACCAGGATGGTCAGTGACAATCACAATAAGCCCACGGCGCGGGGCAGCAAGGCTATCCTCTTGTTCACTTGCCAGCAGGAAGGCATCATCGGGTTCGGCAACATCCATCAGGGAATCGCGCCTGGTCGCGCCGTCGGGCTGTGCGGAGTCGGTCACATCGTGCTGCGAATCTGGCATTTTTCTCCTTAAGTTAAGGCATTGCGGCCTTGTGGCGGGGTGAGGTACGGCGCATTTAGCACCTAATGAGGTCTTGCACAGTAATTTACTCGCCTGAGAGGGTTACCTCTACCTGACGAGATTCATCCGAGTCTTCGCGGGTTACCTCCAAGGTCACCGTCGCGCCAAAGTCTTGCGATCGCGCCGCCGCGATGAGCGCATCGGCGTTTTCGATCAGACGATCGTTGACGCGGGTTACAATGTCGCCATCCTTTAGGCCCGCCTTATCTGCTGGGCCACCCGGCTCCACCCCGGCGATGCGGGCACCATTGCCGTCGTCGCGCGCTAGCACCTTCACGCCAAGGGTCGGGTGGGAAACTTTGCCGTCATTAATGAGCTCATCTGCCATGCGCTTGGCAAAATTGGATGGAATTGCAAAGCCCAGGCCAATGGAGCCGCCCTCGCCGGAGGAACTATTAGACAGCGAAGCAATCATGGAGTTCATGCCGACGATATTGCCGTCTCGATCCACCAAGGGGCCGCCCGAGTTGCCAGGGTTTACTGCGGCATCGGTCTGAATGGCGTCAATCAGTGAGGACTCGCCACCCTCTTGGGAAGCGCGAACGGGACGGTTCTTCGCCGATACGATGCCGGAGGTCACGGTAGCATTCAGTCCCAAAGGTGAACCCACGGCCACTACCTCTTGGCCCACAGCGACGGAATCGGAGTCGCCGAACTGCAAGAAGGGCAGGTCCTTGACGTCCTTGATCTTCACGATGGCCACATCCGTATTCGCATCCGAGGCCACCACGTCAGCTTCATGCTTGCTGCCGTCATTCATGGTCACTTGCATCATGCCACCGTGTTCAGCACCGGCAACCACGTGGTGGTTGGTCAGTACATAACCGTCTGGGGAGATGACAGAGCCGGAGCCTTCAGCCCCACCCGTACGAGTCATCGTCTGGATAGAAACCACCGCCGGCAAAACCTTGGAGGCTACTTCTTCCACAGAACCCTGTTCCGGTTCCTTGCCGGTGCTATTGTTTGCCGGCTCAGCCTTGAGGGCTTCATTGACCGCGGAGGTATCGTTATTGCCTCCCCCAGAACTCATGCCAACCACAGCGCCGGCAATCGAGCCTGCGGCGATGGCAGCGACGGCCGCCAATGCGGTAGCGGCGCCCAAGCCGATTTTCTTCTTTTGCTCCGGCTGCGGAGGCAGCGGGGTGACCATCGGGCCTTCCTGCCCCTGACCGCTAAAGCTTTGGGCCTGTGGGCCATTCGGATAGGGCCCCAGCGAACCTAGCGTTCGTGGGCCATCGCCTTCTGCACCGCCGCGCGGCTGATTCCAGCCTTGCGAATAGGAACCGGTCTCATGTTCCTGCGCACCAGCGCCGTTGTAAAGACCAGTGCTGTCACTGTAGGGGCCAGCACTACCGGCGCGTGCGTCGGGCTGTCCGGTTTCTCCAAAGTTCGGACCACCCTGAACCGGCTCGGCCCTACCCGGGCCTTCCTGGGGTTCTCCCTCTGGGGAGTTTCCATCAAAGCCGCGGTAATCGTCATTCCTCATGTTCATGAGAAAATTATGCCTCACTTCGCTTGGTCAAGACTGATATTGATCTGCCAACCTACTAGGAATTCCTGGAAGGATGCTGTATTACCTCACCAGTATAAACGCTTGTACGCTAGCCCTGATTAAACCAACGCTGCGCAAAGATTTCACCTCGGTCGCTCGGGTCTTCCTTACCACCCGGCAGCCCCTCATGCGGGTCTGCCAAACCGTCCACGAAAATCTCACCCGGCACAGGCTTGCCCGGCAAGATGACTTCCATGCGGGTGCCACCATCATTAGACTCGCGGATCTTAATCGTGCCATTGTGGCGTTCAATTACCGATTTCACAATGGCCAAGCCCAAGCCCGAGCCCGGCATGGAACGCGCTTCCGCCGAACGGTAGAAGCGTTCAAAGACCTTCTCCCGCTCCTCCGGTGCAATGCCAGGCCCAGAGTCATCGAAGCGCAGGCGCACCTCGTGGGAGGATAGCTGCTCCATGGATACGCGCACCGTGCCAGTTGCCGGCGACCACTTAGCCGCATTGTCCATGAGGTTAAGCGTTGCACGGCCCAATGCGAAGGGGTCGCCGTCCAGCTCCCACGGGATAAAGCGCACCAAGAACTCCACATCGGGACGGCGGCGGCGCGCACGCTCCAGCGAAGCCATCATGACTTCACAAAGGTCAACCGGTTCCGCTTCGCGCTCATTGCCGTCCTCGCGCGCCAAATCAACGAGGTCCCCAATCAAGGTGGAGAGCTCATTCATCTGGGACATGACGTCATCTTCGAGGTCTTTGCGGTCCTCATCGCTCATGCCAAAGCCACCACCGGCGCGATTGAGCATCATCAAAAGCTCAATATTGGTACGCATAGAGGTCAGCGGGGTCTTCAACTCGTGTCCAGCATCGGCTACGAACTGAGCCTTCTGCGAACGGGATTCCTGCAGTGCCTCCAGCATCTGGTTAAAGGAGGTGGTCAACTGCGCCATCTCGTCGTTATTGGAGACCTCAATAGGACGCAGGTCGTTGGTTTGCGTCACGTAATCCACCGCTCGCTTCAGCCGGGCGATGGGTTGCATACCGGTTTTGGACACGATGAGGCCTGCAAAAATGGCGAGCAAGATGCCAAGGCCAACGATAATCAGAAGCACCGTGCCTAAGATGGCTATGAGCCCTTGCGTAGGTGCGAGAGACTGAGCGACGGCCACGGTAGAGCCGAGATCATGACGCTTGGCCAACACCCGCTCGCCGCCGACGGTACGCACGGAAGTTTCCGTGTAATCCTCCGTCCGGTGGAAGTCCCCGCTCATAGGAATGGTGTCGCCGTAGGAAAAGCTCATGGAGGGCGGTGATAGGGCTACACGGGTGCCAGGGTTATAGGCCTTAAAATCCTTGATTTCCTGGTCCACGTTATCCATGAACCGCGGGTCTTGGCTTTGCCGCAACAAGACATCGGCCTCGGCCTCCAAGCGGTCATCGACGGAGGCAGTAAGGGACATAGAAACTACCCAATACGTTGCCAACGTCATCAAGGCAACGGCTACGACCACCACAAGGCCGGTAACAGTAGCGAGGCGCCACCGCAGTGGCGTCCGTGAAGCCCAACTCCCCTGACGATCGGAGAACTCGGTAAGAGGGGTGGACTGTACCTTCCCGGAAGCCACCGCGGGGGAAGCGGGCTTCCTTAAAATCACGAATTAGACTCCCTCAAAACATAGCCCACACCACGGACGGTGTGGATAAGGCGAGCATCGCTCTCGCCCTCCGTCTTCTTACGCAGGTAGCCGATATAGACCTCGAGAGCATTGCCGGAGGTAGGGAAATCGTATCCCCATACTTCTTCCAGGATCTTGCTGCGCGAGAGAACCTTGCGGGGATTTTCCATCAGCAATTGCAGCAGCGCAAACTCGGTACGCGTCAAGGAAATGGCCCGGCCACCGCGGCTTACTTCGCGGGTATCGGCATCAAGTTCAAGGTCTTCGAAGCTAAGCTTGCTTTCCACCGGAGCTTCAGCGGCGATGGAATCTGCAGAGGCACGCCGTACCAAGGAGCGCACGCGGGCCAAGAGCTCTTCCAATGCGAACGGCTTTGGCAGGTAATCATCCACTCCGGCATCGAGGCCAGCCACGCGATCCGAGACGCCATCGCGCGCGGTCAGAACGAGAATTGGACGGTCCCAACCCTCACTGCGCAGGGTGCGGCATACCTCTAGTCCATCCATGTTGGGCATCATGACGTCCAGAATCACTAATTCGGGATTCTCAGCGCGCACCGTCTCCACGGCTTCCAAGCCGTCGTTAGCGGTCAGCACTTCGTAGCCGTTAAAGCGTAGGGAACGGCGTAGCGATTCACGGACGGCTTGTTCATCATCCACCACAAGGATTTTCATAGTCCTAATTATTACTGATGGCAGTCAACTTCATGAAGTTAAGAGAAATATTTACCCCCCATAGCCCCCCAAATACAGTTAAAACATGCTTATAGGAGGCTTCTAAAGCTAAAAAATCCCCGCCTAGCCCTCTAAAGAGAGCGGACGGGGAGATTAAAGAGCGAGCTTAGAACTGCTCTACGTCAACCAGGCCCAGCTTGGCAGCCTTAACCAGGCGGCGCGGGATGCGGACGGTCTGGCCGTCGATGGTGACTTCCTGGAGGGCTACGTTGTCAGCCTTCCACTGGGAACGGCGTGCGTGGGTGTTCGCACGGGACTTCTTAAACTTAGGAGTTGCCATTTTCTACTCTCCTCCTTACGCGTTCTTCTTCTTGCGGCGTGCCATGCCACCGAAGCGCTGGTTGAAGCGCTCGACGCGGCCGGCGGTATCCATAACGCGCTGTGCACCAGTCCAGAACGGGTGGGACTCAGCGGTAACGTCAACGACGATCAGTGGGTACTCGTTGCCGTCTTCCCACTCAACGGTGCGGTCGGAGGAAGCGGTGGACTTGGTCAAAAAGGAGTGACCGGTACCAGCATCACGGAAGACTACCGGGTGGTAATCCGGGTGAATATCTTTCTTCATATATATTCCCTCAGGGTTGGACTACGGGTCGGTTCCACACGCTTGGTGAGGATCGTGCCCGAGTTGGGACGTACAAATTTCACTCTGTTAACCGCGCGCCGCGTGGCACGGGTCAACAACCTGAATTATCCTACAGTCAACTAACCCATATACGAAATTCCCAACCAGCGGCGACCACTCATTTCACTCACGTTTCTTGCATCACGCTTGGCGGCACCGCACAGGCAAACACCACCCCAGCACGGCAAACGGCCTAGGTGCCGCAGCGAGGCAGCGATTAGGTAATTCGCGCCCGAGGCTGTAAGATTTTCCCTTGCTGTTGTCAAAATATACGTTTTACGCCCCGTCTACTGGTGTTTGACGATGGCGCCGCACCCGCTCACACCTCACTTTTGAGCACTGCCACCCTCACACGGCAGTCGGCGCTTCATTGTCTATAGCCATGATGTGGGCGGCTAGGAGAAAGAAGACCCATGTCGGCTATTTGCCAGGTAACGGGCCGCAAGCCGGAATTCGGCAAGCAGGTCTCGCACTCGCACCGCCGCACTTCGCGCCGTTGGAACCCCAACGTGCAGCGTCGTCGCTACTACCTGCCCTCTGAGGGCCGTACCATCACCCTGAACGTTTCCACGAAGGGCATGAAGATCATCGACCGCGATGGCATCGAGTCCGTTGTGGCTAAGATTCGCGCACGTGGGGAGAAGATTTAAGTATGGCACGTAACGATATCCGCCCAATCATCAAGCTTAAGTCCACTGCGGGCACCGGTTACACCTACGTGACCCGTAAGAACAAGCGCAACAACCCGGATCGCATCACCTTGAAGAAGTTCGATCCGATTGCCCGCAAGCACGTCGAATTCCGCGAGGAGCGATAATCAATGGCTAAGAAGTCCAAGATCGCTAAGAACGAGCAGCGCAAGGAAATCGTCGCCCGCTATGCGGAACGTCGCGCTGAGCTCAAGAAGATCATCAAAAACCCGAACACCCCGGATGAGGAGCGCCTGGAGGCTCAGTTCGAGCTGAACCGCCAGCCTCGTGACGCTTCCCCAGCCCGCGTACGTAACCGTGACGCTGCCGATGGCCGCCCACGCGGTTACCTCCGCAAGTTCGGCCTGTCCCGTGTCCGTATGCGCGGCATGGCTCACCGTGGTGAGCTGCCGGGCGTTCGTAAGTCCAGCTGGTAAAGGGGTAATTGCACAATGGCTAATAAGCGCAATAACCAAAAGAAGTTCCGTATGGAGCAGAGCCGTCGCCCAAAGAAGAACCCTTTGAAGGCTGAGGGCATCGAGAAGGTGGACTACAAGGACACCAAGACTCTGCGTCTGTTCATCTCGGATCGTCACAAGATCCGTTCCCGTCGTGTCACCGGTTTGACCCCGCAGCAGCAGCGTCAGGTTGCTACCGCAGTCAAGAACGCACGCGAAATGGCTCTCCTGCCGTTCACCACCCGCTAAACAGTAGCTGGGTATCAACAGCGCACTTTTGCCGCTGGCAAGTGTGACACGGTAAAAGAACCATAAGCTTTCGCCGCCTCCCTCCCCGAGGGCAGGCGGCGAAAGTCGTTTTAGCCCTCCTATCCCTTCTGCTCGGCCCACATGCCCGGATCACAGAACCGAAGTGTTAGATTGAAAACATTCGTGCACCCCGCAGCCGGCGGGGAAGCACCGGCCCCGCACTAGTGAAAGGCAGTGAGCAATGGCCCTGCACCAATCCCTACTCGATCTTTCCGAGCTCGCCCCGCACTGCCAGTCCCGCGCTACGGCCCGCGGACTGCTCGCAGAGGCCCAAGATATCTTGCGCAACGCGGTCGCCCACCAGGACAATGAGATTGAATTGGCCAACTGGTATTCCCGGCTGATTACGGATATTGTTCGCTCCCCGGGGGTCAACTCCCCAGTCCGTCTTAGCGGCGCGGCCGCCCGTGGCGACCAGCTGCCCTCCATGCCCGTGGTGTGGATGGGCGACGATGCCGATCTGCAAGAGGTCTTCGCCGATGTCGGTCTCCAAGCTCACGCAGCCACCGATTCCATCGCCGCGCGCGTCGACGCCGGCCTGCCCCTTGGAAACGGCGGGGAACAAGCACTGCTAGAAGAAGCCTTGGGCCAGCGCCCGCCTGCCCTAAAGATGGTCGATGGCCTGCCGGACCGCGATGCAGCGGTCGATATTAAGGCCACGCTGCTCTCCCCCATTGCAGCTATCGCACGCTGGGCGGCACCTGGACCGCGCCCGACCGTTGACCGCCTGGCGATTGGCGTGGAACGCGATCTGCTTACAACCGCGGACGCAGAGTCTTTGGACCTCGCGTGGCGCACCGGTTATGCGTTAGAGTTGCGCCGTTGGTATGAGGGCGTTAGCGATCGTCCGGCCACGCTGCGCGATCTTCCGCCGCTGGATCGCACCGCTTATGGTTCGGCGTGCCGCATTGTCTCGGCTGCGTTTGAATCCATTTCCCGGCGGGCAGAAGAATATAAATAGTCTCTACGGTGCGGATTCGGAAGCTGCACCTCATCGGGCATAAGATTGTACAGTTGACTATTAAAAGCGATTTCCCTTTTGTGAAAGGAGGCGTCCCACCGCATGGCAGGCAATGTCGGTAGGCCGCGTAAACACAGCCCGCGGCGCAGAGGCAATAGCGCCCGTGAGGAGATCTTGGACGCCTCCTCCGAGCTTTTCACTACCCAGGGTTTTGCTACCACGTCCACGCACCAGATTGCAGACGCGGTAGGCATCCGTCAGGCGTCGCTGTACTACCACTTCCCATCCAAGACGGAGATTTTCCTGACGCTGCTCAATTCCACCATTGAGCCCTCCCTGGAATTGGCCGATGAATTGGCGGGCACCGACGCCGACCCAGCTCAGCGCTTGTGGTCTTTAGTTGCCGCAGAATCGCGACTGCTGCTTACCAGTGGCTGGAACGTAGGCCGCCTGTATCAGCTGCCGGTGGCTAATTCTTCGGAGTTCTCCGAGTATCACGAGTCGCGCGACCGCCTGCAGAATCATTTCCGCTCCACCGCCGCCGCCCTTGTGGGCGAGGATGACCCCCGCGTGGAGCTTCCCTTCCACATCGCGCTGTCCGTTATTGAAATGCGCCCCAATAACGGCACCCCTCCGTTTGACGCTTCCCAGTCGGTTCCGGAGACTGCCGCCATGCTTGCCGACGCCGCCTTGGCCGTCCTTGGCGCCTCCGTCCCCGACAATGCCGAAGAAACTACCTTGGAGCTGCTGAAGAACCGCAATGACTCCATCTCTGCGGCCGCCGCCGCAGCGGCCGACCGCAAGAAGAAGTCGCGCTAGCCCGTCCTTTCTCCTCTCGTTAGCGCTGCCACGACTCCGTGAACTCGCCCGTGGCGGCCAATCCACCGCCCTCGCGCACGCTCACGCCACTCGGCGTCACCACGATGATCGACGGATCCGCATTGACGTAGTAGTTGTTGCCGTCTTGGGTAACGTCACCCGTTTCAAACTGGCCGTCAAACATCGACGAGCGATAGAACTTGTAGCCGCCTCCGGTCTCGCAAATGATGACCCTGCCGTCGGGACCAGACCCAGCAAACAGTGCCCGCTCAAAGCGCTGACAGTTGGCGTAGCCGCCATCGAGCCATCCGTACTCATTGAAATTAGAAATGTAGTTTCCCACACCAGTCTTCTGACCCCCACCGGTGGAAGACGGGGCCTCCTGCTTTTCCGTCTGCGTGACCGTGACTACCGGCGGTTCCTCAGGGGATTCCTTGGTTACGGTCTCTTGCGCGGCCGTAGTTTCCTCGGCGGTCTCCTCTTCTTTGTCGGAGTTATTGACCGTGGTCATTCCACTGCCCTCACCTTTGAAGCTGGGAGCGGATTCATCCGTGGAGTTACTGCAACCGCTCAGCGCGAGGCTGGCGGCCACGAGCGGGATGAGGCCTGCGGCAATAAGCGGGCGGAGGCTTAAGCGAGAAGTCATGAGTTTTCCTTTCTACTGACAGGCTTAGCAGGCAGGGCTAGGCCACTGGGTTTCGGCCTGCGCTAGGGCTTCGGCCATGGAGGTAAGCACCTTTTGGGTGGAGGCGTACTGACCATCAGGGGAAGAGGCAATCAATGCCACGGCGACGTCGTGCCCGCCCAGCTGCACGATGCCCATCTGCCGCACGTCGTAGGCGCCGGCGGGGCTCGGGCCCCAGCCGCCCTTCATCAAGGCGCCCGGCAGGGTGCGCAGGCCGTAGGCTTGGGCGGGATCGGCGACACCCATGGCGTCGATAATCGGCTGGGCACCTTCAACGCAGCGCACCCCGGCCATGAACTTTGCTTGGTTTCCCACGCCCCACATGGTTTGGCCAAAAGCCGTAAATTCCGGCCGGGTGACCTGGGATTGGACTTGGGTGGCGGTATCGCCCGCCTCCGCGATGACACTTTGTGTGGCCTGCGCGGCTGCGGTCCCCTCCCCTAAAGCTGCCCACGCGGCCTTGGCAGCCGCGTTATCGGAGTAGGTGATTGCAGAGGACACTAGCTGGCTATCGGCCGCACCCGTGCGATTCGCCGCGATGAGCACCGGCACCTTGGAGGTTGACCACGCGGCTTCGGGAGCGGTGCGCCCCGCTTCAACGGCGGTCGTGCCATCGGAGACGGCGATGCCCACATCGCCGTGTTCGGCCACGATGTGGTCAAGCACGGCTTGGACATCACCGGAAGGGGCCGCGGCCGGTGGCTCCGTGGAGGAGGAAGGCGCAGACGAGGCAGCTGGTGCCGCGGATGAGGCCGCGGGCGCTGCGGACGTGGTCTCTTTTCCGTAGAGGGGATCTGCCGTGCCACGTGCCTCGGTGTTGACGAAAGTAGGGGAATTATCCGCCGCATCCTCATCGCCGCAGGCGCTGAGGGTGAGCGCGCAGGCGATAAGGGCGGCTGCCGGGCCCCAGGCCCGGCGGATAGGGAATGTCATGGCATTGAGCTTAGGCTAGTGCGCGAAGTGGCGGGTACCGGTCAGGTACAAAGTAACGCCGGCTTCTTTCGCCGCCGCGATGACTTCTTCGTCGCGAATGGAGCCGCCGGGCTGGACAACGGCCTTAACGCCGGCGTCGAGAAGCACCTGCAAGCCATCGGCGAACGGGAAGAAGGCATCGGAAGCGGCGAAGGAGCCCTCGGTGCGGTTGGCACCATCGGCTAGGGTGTTGGCGCGCTCGACGGCGAGCTTGGCGGAGTCAACGCGGTTGACTTGGCCCATGCCTACGCCCACGGTGGCATTGTCCTTGGCCAGCAAGATGGCATTGGACTTCACCGCACGCACGGCGCGCCATGCGAACTCGAGTTCAGCCAAGTCGGACTCGTTGAGGGCCTCGCCCGCAGCCAGGGTCCAGTTGGCGGGGTTATCGCCCTCGGCCTGGTAGGTATCTGGCTCTTGGGTGAGCACGCCGCCGGAGATGTACTTGCGCTCCTCGTGCTGGTCTTCGTGCTCTGCCTGCAGCACGCGCAGATTCTTCTTGGCCTTGAGGACCTCGATGGCGCCGTCCGCATAGGAAGGCGCGACGATGACTTCGGTGAAGATCTCCCTCACCTGCTCGGCCATCTCTACGGTGACCTCGCGGTTGACGGCAATCACGCCGCCGAAGGCGGACATTGGGTCGCACGCGTGCGCCGCGCGGTGGGCGGCGGCGATGGACTCCTCGGACACGGCAATGCCGCATGGGTTGGTGTGCTTGATAATCGCAACGCAGGGGCGCTCGTGGTCCCACGCGGCGCGCCAAGCGGCATCCGCATCCTGGTAGTTGTTGTAGCTCATCTCCTTGCCATTGAACTGGGTGGCATTGGCAAGGCCCTTGGAACCGATGGGGGTAACGGTCGCTGCTTGGTGAGAGTTCTCGCCGTAGCGCAGCGGGGTGGTTTGGCCCTCCTCGCTGAGCTGATCTACGAACCAGGCGGAGACGGCCGCATCATAATCCGCGGTGTGCAGGAAGGCGTCGCGCGCCAAGCCGCGGCGCTGCTCCAAGGTAAAGCCACCGTTGTTGACGGCTTCCACGGCCTCACCGTAGCGGGAAGGGTCTACCACAACGGCAACAGACGGGTGGTTCTTGGCGGCTGCGCGCACCATGGATGGGCCGCCGATATCAATCTGTTCTACGCAGCCATCAAAGTCCGCGCCCGAAGCCACGGTCTCGCGGAAGGGATACAGGTTGACCACGACGAGCTGGAAAGGCTCTACCTCGAGCTCGGAGAGCTGGTTGAGGTGATCTTCCTTGCGGGTATCGGCCAAAATGCCGGCGTGCACGCGCGGGTGCAGCGTCTTGACACGGCCTTCCAAGCACTCCGGGAAGCCGGTGAGCTTTTCTACCGGAGTGACCTCGATGCCTAGGTCCGCGATCTTCTTCGCGGTGGAGCCGGTGGAGATGATTTCTACGCCTGCCTTATCGAGGGCGCGGGCTAGATCCTCCAGCCCAGTCTTGTCGTACACGCTGATAAGGGCGCGCTTTACCTGCTTGCGGTCTTCGCTCATGAGGAGGATTAAGCCTTTCGAAAAGTCTTAGTCTGCGAGTTGAATAGTTAGTTTCTCGTCGTGGACGTTAGCTGCACGCAGCACCTCCACGATGAGATCGCGCTCTACTTGTTTAATGCGCTCGTGGAGGGTGGACTCGTCATCGTCCGCATTGATGGCAACGGGGCGCTGCGCGATGATGGAGCCGGTATCCACACCCGCGTCCACAAAGTGGACGGTAGAGCCAGTGATCTTCACGCCGTAATCGAGGGCGTCGCGCACCGCGTGCGCTCCCTTGAAGGCAGGCAGTAGCGCCGGGTGGGTATTGATGGTGCGGCCTTCGAAGCGGTCCAGGAATTCCTGGCCCAGGATCTTCATAAAGCCCGCAGAAACAACAACGTCTGGCTGCGCAGCATCTACTGCGTCAACCAGACGTTGATTCCATTCGGCGCGATCCGCACCCAGCGCCACGACCTCGGTATCAATCCCGTGGTCCTGTGCGCGCGAAATACCGTGGCATTCCTTATCCGCCACCACCTTCACTACCTGGTAGTGCCCGGCCTGGGCATCCATGATCGCTTGCAGCAGGGAACCCGTTCCAGAAACGAGCACCACCACTCGGAGGCGTTCAGGGTCAGCGGTATAGCGCGGAGGCATCGGTGAAGTCACGCGCTATAGCCTAGCCCCTCTCCCCCTCCTCGGGGGAATCTTCGCTCGAGGAGTCCTGCTCACTCTCCCCCATTTGGTCCTTGAGCTGTTGGCTCAGCGGCTTGGCGACGCCCCTTTCATCGCCCTCCTTAGCCTCCTCCGGCCGCTCCGCCGCTTCTTCGGCTGGAGTGCCCTCTTCTTTCTGCTCTTCTTCCGGTTCCTCCGCGGCCGCGTCAGGTGCAGTATCTTCGGGCTCGTCCTCGACTACCTCGGCGTCAACGATTTCCGGATCCGTGATGGGCTCTCGCTCCGGTTCGGTGGGAGCCTCGTCGGCAGCGGCAGCGGGTTCGTCGGCGTATTCATCGGTGGGGGCCGCACCAGGCGCTGTGCGGGCCGCACGCCAGGCCACGAAGGCGAAGCCAGCGGCAACGGCGCAGCCAACGACGGCCATCCACAGGGCAGTGAGGCCTGCGGCAGTCCACAGCTGCGGGCCGGTCGAACCGTAGTAGCCGAGGTCACCGCTGACAAGGTAGCAAGCAACCAGCATGATTACTGCGGAGGCCACCGTAGCTACTAGTACGTCCTGAAAGCTCGGACGCTTCTTGTACAACGAGTAGATTGCGGCGCCGAGGGGGACGATCAATAGCGCCACCGCCCAGCTGGGCGCGGATGCTGGAATGCCGCCGGTAATCGGCAGCGGCGGCAGCGGCACGAGGTGGGCGCTAAAGAGGCTCACCGATCCTTCGCCTACGGAAAACTCCGAGCCCACCAATACCGCCGCGGTGCTCACGATGGCATTGGGAATATAAAGCACGCTCAGCAGCACGAGTCCGGCAATGTCTAAGCCGGAGATCGTAGGATAGTCATTCATCATCTCGCCCTGACGGGAGATGTTGACCAGGAATACCACCGCGAAGACTGAGGCTGCGCCAATGGCCAGGTAGGCGAAGTAGCGAAGGGCGATCTGAGTGGCGTCGACAAGCGGGCGCGGCACTCCATAACGCTTGGCCAACGCCCGCCACAAGCGCCACCCCATGCCGGCCGCCATGGCAGCCAGGTGCAGAACAATAACGCGCAACAACGCCTGCGCCAGATTAGGCGGGGAAACGTCATAGACCTTGCCCGCATCCCACAGCATCAGCCACGCGATGATGGTAAATACCACCGGCACGCCAAGCACGCAGGCCAAAAGAGTAAGCAAGTCCTTGACGCTAACCTTGTGCTTTACCGCGCTGCGCACCCGAACCGCCACCACCGCGGCAAGGATAAGCGCTGGCAAGGCGGGCAGGAAGGAAATATGCACATCAGCCGCAGAGACTGGGGCGAGGTTAAAGACCATCCAGGTCTCCGCCACGATGGTGTACCACCACGCCATGGGAGAGCCGGTGAGCATGAGACCGCCAAGCGCAATGGCCATAATGATAAGGACAATAACCACGTTGGGCACTGCCGCCGTAATGAGCATGCGGCGAATGCGCCCGGCTTTGGTCAACGGCGCGGGCGTACGGCGCGCCTTGGCCTTGGAGCCGGCCTTGCGAGCGACGCGCTGCGCCGATCCAGAGGACTGGCGTGACCCACTGGGATGAGGCGCGCGTGGGGTGCGCTCCGCGCGCACCGTACGGCCCCGCGCCTGGCTACGCGGGCGGGGCGTTGACCGAGATTGGGGGCTGGTGTTTTTGTTCATCGGCGTCCACTTTGCCACCTTCCGGAAGTGAAATCGGGGTGACGCGACGAAGCGCTCGCAAAATCACCGGCGGCAACCCCTGTACCTGGGCTATACAAATATATAAGGAGTATAAAATCTACCCTGGTTTCACACCCTTAACTCTGGCTGTAACACTATTGAAGGCAAAGGCCGCTAGTTTTTCGTGACGCACGCGGAGATCGCGTGGGATATTTATCGCACTAACATTATTCTGGGTGCCACATGTTGCCTGCTCGTGGACAATTTCCCCGAGGAGGGCCTGAAAGTTTCTTAATTTGGGTTGCTGTTATCTTTTCGAGACGCTACTGTTACATCTCGTTGGTAACAAGAAGGTCACAATCTCGTAACTAACTCGACGGGGACGTAACACCCGTTCCGCGCAGATTGTGAAAATGACGAAAGAAGACCTAATGCGAAGCAAAGTTCAGCGTGGCGCCGGCCGCCATCGCAAGATTGTCACCTCGCAGACCGCGAAGGGCCGCATTGCCGTAATGACGGTTGCGGCAGGTGCAGTTTCCACGGCCAGCGTTGGTGGCGCAGCCGCCGCAAACATTCAGTCTGATGACGCGGCCACCACCAAGACGCAGTCCGTTGACTTCGAGCTCGCCTCCGACTCCACTCAGGTGGAGGATGCCGCTGCGGCTCCGGTTGATACCACCCCGCAGATCCTCAATGTTGCTGAGGCTAAGCCAGTTGCCGATCTGACCGATCAGCTCAACAAAGCCATTCAGGCTTCTGAAGAGCGCGCCGCTGCCGACGAGGCTGCTCGCGCTCCGTCCGTAGCTCGCCCTGCCGAAGGCGCATTCACATCTCCATTCGCTATGCGCTGGGGCACCTTCCACAAGGGCGTCGACATCGCCAACTCTCCCGGCACCCCAATCCTTGCCGTCATGGATGGTACGGTCATCGACTCCGGTCCAGCTTCCGGCTTTGGCCAGTGGATCCGCATCATGCACGACGACGGCACCATGACCGTTTATGGTCACATGCAAACTCTTGACGTGGCCGTTGGCGAGCACGTGCATGCCGGCCAGAAGATCGCCGGCATGGGCTCGATGGGCTTTTCCACCGGCTCCCACCTCCACTTCGAAGTTCACCCGAACGGTGGCGAGGCAATCGATCCGCAGCCTTGGCTGGCTGAGCGAGGCATCGACCTCTAAGGCCCCCACCCCAACACCTTCTTGTTAAGCGCTGCAGAGAACTTCTCTGCAGCGCTTTGTCATGCCCACAGATACTCTCCCCTCACCTAGTACACTCGCCCGGAAGATGGGATTACATCAACTGCGCCCCAAACCGCCCCAAGGGCGCACTACACCGCCCTTGGCGCCGCCTGAGGGCTCCGCTGCCATTAGTGAACACAGCACCAGCTAGACCCTCGCCACGGCCCCACAAGAGAGCCAGAAGCACATTCAGACAAGTCCAGTGCGCAGACTTGTCGCAGGTGAGTGGATATTTTTAACGTTCAGCCACCGACACCGCATGAGACTGCGGACCCAAGCCATGGACGCCACCCCCAAGGTTCACCCCCAGACCCTAAACCAGTACTTTACAGACGCCACTCGAGCCACATTCGCAACATGCGTAACAAGCTGGCATGTTCGAATAATTTCGAATCATTTCCGTCTCTACCAGCGTTTTTTAAGATTGCGCGGGCTGTTCGGGCGGGCTAACTTTTAACTCGTTGCCACGAGCGATTTCGAACGCAAGCATTTCAGCTTTCGGCGTGTCGCGGTTGGCAGTTGCAAGACCCCGCCCCTCCAGGGGGCGGGCGTCCCGAGACCATGCACAGCCATGAAAAGGACTTTAACTATGAAGCGCATGAACCGCGCACGCAAGAACGTGGCGCTGAGCATCGTTACGCTTGGCACCGTACTTGCTACCGGCACCACCGCTTTTGCTGCAGAGCCAGTGGCTAGCGTGGACGTATCAGACGGCTCTTCCGAGCCCACCGCTACCAATGTAGATAACGCCGGAGTGGTCGACGCCCTCGTTGGCCTCGCCACCACCTCGGTTGGCCTGCTCAACGGCGAGGCTACCCCGCAGGTAGATGGAAACGAATCCGGCGGCGTCAATATCGTCCTAGACCCGGGCACTGTACCGGGCCTGAAGGAAGCTTTCGCACCGCAGGGGAATCACTCCGGACTCACCACGAAGCGCGGCAAGGACTCCGCGGGCAATACCGTGGTCTTTCCTACCTCCGGCACGCTTACTTCTGGCTTCGGCCAGCGCTGGGGCACGATGCACAACGGCATCGACGTAGCTAACCCGGTGGGCACCCCGATTCTGGCGGTCATGGACGGCACCGTCATCAACTCCGGCCCGGCACAGGGCTTTGGCAATTGGATCCGCATCCAGCACGATGACGGCACCATCTCCGTCTACGGTCACATGTCGGCAGACCAGCTCAAGGTAAATGTGGGCGAGCGCGTGACCGCGGGTCAGGAAATCGCCGGCATTGGCAACGAGGGCCACTCCACTGGCCCGCACCTCCACTTTGAGATTCACCCAGGTGGAGGAGCACCCGTTGACCCAGTCTCCTGGTTCAACGAGCGCGGCATTACGGTCTAGAGCTTTTCCATCGGCACCCCGCCGATGAGCATCAGCCGGACCTTACCGGAAGAACCAAAATCCACGGTGACCGTGGCACGCTTACCGGAGCCGGACGTCTCAATGACAGTTCCGAGCCCGTACTTAGCGTGATTGACGCGGTCACCCACGGCAAGGTTGAGGTTATTGTTCTTAGGCATTGAGGTCGCCGCTGGCTTGCTAGTGCGTCGCGATGGGGAAGACGCAGCGCGCTGGCCACCGCGGGACCCTCCTCTGCCCCACCCAGACCAGTCGCGGCCGTAGGAACGACCATATTGGTAATCGTCCTCGCCCCACGCGCCGGTCAGGGAACTATCGGAGTCTTCGCGCCGCCAGTTGATGAGGTCTTCTGGGACCTCGCCGAGGAAGCGGCTGGCGGGATTAGTCACCGGATTGCCCCACGCCGAGCGCAAAATGGCGCGGGTAAGATACAACTGCTCGCGAGCGCGGGTAATGCCCACATAGGCGAGGCGGCGCTCCTCGCTCAGCTCCTTCGGGTCACCCAGTGAGCGCATATGCGGGAATTGGCCATCCTCCCAGCCGGTCAAAAAGACTACGGGGAACTCAAGGCCCTTGGCGGTGTGCAGAGTCATCATGGTGACCACACCGGTCTCGGAATCTGGGATCTGGTCAGCATCGGCCACCAGCGACACCTTTTCCAAGAATGCCTGCAGCGAACCGGGCGCGGCTTCGCCCTCCTCTACTAGCTCGGAGGGGTCCACTGCATCCGCACCGGATGCAGCAAGCTGGTTGGCCGCCTCCGAGGTGAATTCGCGCGCCACCGATACCAACTCGTTGAGGTTATCTAGACGCGCTCCGTCCTGCGGATCATTCGAATTTTCCAATTCCGCCTTGTATCCCGTGGCATCCAAAATGGCGGAAAGCAGCTCGCCCAAATCCGGTTGGCCGGTAACCTCATCGCGTATAGACGGGATCTGATTGCGGATACCCTCCATCATGTCGTTGAATTTGGTGACTGCGTTAATAGCCCGAGTACCAAGGCCAGGGACGTCGCCCCGGGGGACATCGGCAAGCGCCTTGCCAAAGCTAATGCCGTGGTTTTCCGCATGGAGGGCAATATGCCCCTGCGCCTTGTCACCAATGGCACGCTTGGGCACGTTGATAATGCGGCGCAGGCTTACCGTATCGTCCGGGTTATCCAAGATTCGCAGGTAGGCCACCATATCGCGGATTTCGCGCCGTTCATAAAAGCGCGTGCCACCCACCACCTTGTACGGAATTCCGGAGCGAATGAAGATATCTTCCAGCGCACGGGAGGCGTTATTGGTGCGGTACATGACCGCGATATCGGAATAGCTGCGGCCCTTATCCGCCAAGGAATCGATTTCAGAGGCGATGAACCGCGCCTCATCATGCTCATTATCGGCAACATAGCCTACGATCTGCTCGCCCTCACCGTGGGCGGTCCACAGGTTCTTCTCGCGGCGGTTCTCATTTTTTGCAATAACGGCATTGGCCGCGTTGAGAATGGTCTGTGTGGAGCGATAGTTCTGCTCCAGCAAGATGGTGTGCGCCTGCGGGTAGTCGCGCTCGAATTCCTGAATATTGCGGATGGTGGCCCCGCGGAAGGCATAAATGGACTGATCGGAATCGCCCACTACGCACAGCTCCGGCGCATCCGGACCGAGCTCTCCCCTACCCACGAGCGCAGCAACTAGGGCATATTGGGCGTGGTTGGTGTCCTGGTACTCGTCAATAAGCACGTGCTTAAAGCGCCGGCGATAGAAATCCACCACCTGCTGGTGCTGGGTGAAAATCCGCACCACCTCACCGATGAGATCATCAAAGTCCACGGCATTGGCCGCGCGCAGGCGGCGCTGGTATTCGGCATAGACCTGGGCCACGGTGGTTTCAAATGGGTTCTTGGTCTGCTGCGCCTTTTCCAATGCGGATTCGGGACCGATGAGCTCATTTTTGTGATTAGAAATCTGATTAGCCAGGACCCGCGGGGTGTACTTCTTTAGATCCAGCTGCATGTCCTTAGCAATCATGGACAAAAGCCGGCGGGCATCATCGCCATCATAAATGGTGAAGTTGGTATTAAGCCCCGGCACCAGCTGCGCATTTTGGCGCAAGATGCGCACGCAAATGGAGTGGAAGGTAGACACCCACATGCGCTCGGCCACGGGGCCGACCAGCCCGCCCACGCGCTCCTTCATTTCCGCGGCGGCCTTATTAGTAAAGGTAATGGCGAGGATCTCCCACGGATTTACCCCGCGATGGCGCATGAGATAGGCAATGCGGCGGGTAAGCACGGCAGTCTTGCCAGAACCAGCGCCGGCCACGATGAGCAGCGGGCTGCCCGAGTGGGTAACGGCCTCAAGCTGCTGTGGGTTGAGGCCCTCGGTCAAGGCATCGGGAGAATCAGGCTGCGGGCTCGCTGCGCGCGGTGTGCCGAAGCCGCCAAAGGGGCTTGGTGTGGGTGCGCCGCCGGTGGACGGGGAAGGGCTAAAAGGAGAGTTTTCGTTCATAGTGCCTTCCAACCTACTAGCCGCACCGGACACGCCCCGTATCCGCCGTGCGAGCTGCTATTTCCTTTTGCGCGGGTGGGTGGCACAATATGGTCTTATGACCGCAGAAGATAAGAAGGACATCGTCGATAACGGCCTGGACATCCGCACGCCTTCGGGCACGGATGATCTCCTATCTGATGCGGAGATCCAGCAGTATCGCGAAGAAATCAACCGCATGGACCGCATCATCTTGGATGCCGCCAAGCGCCGCACGGAAGTCTCTCAGGCTATTGGCCGCACCCGCATGAGCTCCGGCGGCACCCGCCTGGTTCACACGCGCGAGATCGCCATTTTGAATCAGTTCCGCGATGAGCTTGGGGAAGAAGGCCCCACCATCGCCTCGGCGCTACTGCGGATGGGCCGCGGCCGCCTGGGTTAGCCGAATAATTACGACCCAGCCGATACTATGCAGTACCCTGAATTAGCATGAATGCAGTTCTCGTCGCCGTCATAGTCATGCTCGTGCTCGCCCTCCTGCGCGTGCATGTGGTGGTAGCGCTCTTCCTAGGAGCCATCGTCGGCGGGCTCCTGTCGGGCATGGGCCTCGATGCCACCATGGTCGCCTTCCAAGACGGCTTGGGCGGCGGCGCCAAGATTGCCCTAAGCTATGCCCTCTTGGGCGCTTTTGCCATGGGTGTAGCCTCGGCCGGGCTGCCACAGGTCCTGGCCAATTTCCTCATCCGCAAGCTCGGCGGCAGCGGCGAAGCAGACCCTAAGACCGCCCTGGCCACCAAGTGGATCCTCATCCTCGGGCTCATCGCCATGTCCGTGATGAGCCAGAACCTCATCCCGGTCCACATCGCCTTCATTCCGCTCATCATCCCGCCGCTACTTACAGTGATGAATAAGCTGCGCTTGGACCGCCGGCTGATTACTACCTGCCTGACCTTCGGCCTTATCACCACCTACATGTTCATTCCGGTGGGCTTTGGCTCCATCTACTTAAATGACATCCTGCTTTTTAATATCCAGCAGGCAGGGTTGGATACCTCGGATATCAATATCATGCAGGTTATGGGTGTGCCGGCGCTCGGCATGCTCGCAGGCCTACTCATCGCCATCTTCTTTAGTTACCGCAAGCCGCGTGACTATAAGGACCTACCCATCGCGGCTGAGGAGCACCAAGAGGCCCCCTCTGCTTATAAGGTGTGGGTTTCCGTCGTGGCCATCATTGCCACCTTTGCGGTGCAGATTGTCATGCAGGCGCTCGACTTCGAATCCGATGGCCTCATGGTGGGTGCGCTTACCGGCCTGGGTATTTTGCTGCTTACCGGCGCTGTGGATTGGAAGCACGCGGACGACGTCTTTACCAATGGCATGAAGATGATGGCACTCATCGGATTCATCATGATCACCGCCCAGGGCTTTGCTTCGGTCATGACGGCCACCAACGAGGTCGGCCCACTGGTGGATGCCACCGCCAACCTCTTTGGCACCAATAAGGTCCTTTCCGCCGGCGCGATGCTGGTGGTGGGCCTGGTGGTCACCATGGGCATCGGCTCTTCCTTTTCCACCTTGCCCATCATCTCCGTTATCTATGTGCCGCTATGCATGTCGTTGGGCTTTAGCCCCGCGGCCACCGTGGCGCTTATTGGCACCGCAGGCGCGCTTGGCGACGCCGGCTCTCCCGCCTCCGATTCCACCCTCGGCCCTACCGCGGGCTTGGGCGCGGATGGCCAGCACGACCACATCCGCGACTCGGTCATTCCCACCTTCATCCACTTCAATATTCCGCTGCTTATCGCCGGCTGGGCAGGCGCGCTCATCCTCTAAGACGGCCCGACGCGGTAGTGCTTTCTGGACTACGGTGGGAGGGGTACATGTTGCCAATGCGCTAGTTGCCAGAAAGGCCTACCACCATGGATATCACCGCATCTGCCCAGTGGAGCGAGCTCGCGAAGGTTTATGAGGAGAAGAAGGACCTCAACCTCCGCGAGCTTTTTGCCGCCGATGCAGACCGCGCCCGCAACTTCACCTTCGACGCCGCCGGGCTGCACGTCGATCTGTCGAAGAACCTGATCGACGGGGACATCGTCAAGCAGCTGGTTGAGGTAGCCAAGGCCGCTGACCTTGAGGCCCGCCGCGACGCCATGTTCGCCGGCGAACACATCAATAACACCGAGGACCGCGCCGTGCTGCACACCGCACTGCGCATCCCTGCCGAAGATGACTTGAGCGTTGACGGCCAGGACGTCGCCGCCGATGTCCACGAGGTCTTAGGCCGCATGCGCGATTTCGCCACCGCGCTGCGCTCCGGCTCGTGGCTCGGGCATACCGGCCACACCATCAAAAAGGTAGTCAATATCGGCATCGGTGGCTCTGACCTCGGACCAGCGATGGCGGCCAAGGCACTGCGCTCCTATGAGGTCGCCGGCATCTCCGCCGAATTCGTCTCCAACGTTGACCCGGCCGATATGGCCGCCACGCTCGATGGCCTGGATGCAGAATCCACCCTATTTATCATCGCCTCCAAGACCTTTACCACCCAGGAGACGCTAACCAATGCGCACGCTGCGCGCCGCTGGCTGATCGAGCAATTCGATGGTGACGAATCCGCCGTGGCCAAGCACTTTGTCGCTGTATCTACCAACGCGGAAAAGGTAGCCGAGTTCGGCATCGATACCGAGAACATGTTCCCGTTCTGGAATTGGGTCGGCGGCCGCTACTCCGTAGATTGCGCCATCGGCTTGTCCCTCATGTGCACCATTGGCCCGATGGACTTCATGCGCTTCCTCGAGGGCTTCCACACCATGGACGAGCACTTCCGCACCACCCCACTGGAAGAAAACGTCCCAGCGCTCATGGGTCTCTTGGGGGTCTGGTACACCAACTTCTTCGGCGCCCAGACCCACGCCGTGCTCCCCTATTCCCAGGACCTCGGCCGCTTCCCGGCCTACCTGCAGCAGCTGACCATGGAATCCAATGGCAAGTCCGTGCGCCGCGACGGCACCGCGGTCACCGTTCCATCCACCGGGGAAATCTACTGGGGCGAGCCGGGCACCAATGGCCAGCACGCCTTCTTCCAACTCATGCACCAAGGCACCCGCCTCATCCCGGCGGACTTCATCGGGTTTGCCCGCCCGAAGCAGGACTTCCCTACCGCCGATGGCTCCGGGTCCATGCATGATCTGCTCATGGGCAACTTCTTTGCGCAGACCAAGGTGCTGGCCTTTGGCAAGACCGCAGAAGAAATCGCGGCCGAGGGCGTTGACGAGGCAGTCGTGCCCCATAAAGTGATGCCGGGCAACCGCCCAACCACCGCCATCCTGGCCGAGGAGCTCACCCCCGCCGTGCTCGGCGCGCTCATCGCCCTCTACGAGCACATCGTGTTTACCCAGGGCGTTATCTGGGATATCAACTCCTTTGACCAGTGGGGCGTGGAGCTGGGCAAGCAGCAGGCTAATGACCTGGCTCCGGCAGTCTCCGGCGCTGAGGCTGCCAACTCCGGCGACCAGTCCACCGATGAGCTCATCGGTTGGTATCGCTCCAACCGCTAAAGGCCCACTTTTAGCCGCGTTATCCCCTCCCACCTACTCGGCGGGGCGGATAACGCGGCTGCTTTATGGCCTCGCTTGCCCCACGGCGATGTAAAACAAGCACGTTCTGCCCAAGATCAGCGCGAAATTGGGCGAAACGTGCTTGCTTTGTCAGCGGAATGCGGTTTAGAGCTTGACCATCGGCTCCCAGCCGAATGGGATGTGATCAGAGTCCACAATCTTGCGGCCGAACGGGAAACAGGTCACCGGGATCATCTTAAGGTTGGCCAGCGCGGCTGGGATGCCCACGATGGTCACTACCTGTGCCGCCGCGGTGGTGACGTGGCCAATGGCCAGCCACAGGCCGGCGACCACGAACCAGACGACATTGGAGAAGGTGGACATGGAGCCGCTTCCCTTCACCGGCTGCACCACCGAACGGCCAAATGGCCACAGGGCGAAATTAGCCATGCGGAACGACGCCACGCCCGCTGGAATGGTGACGATGAAGATGCAGGCGATAATGCCAAAAATGAAGTAGGCAAGGGCTAGGAGGAACCCGCCGGTGATGAACCAAATTATGTTAAGAAAGGTACGCATGTCTCCCACACTAGCGCGGTCGTCTTACTGCGCGGGGTGAAAAGGCTGGCAATGCGGGCACCACCAGATGATGCGCTCGAGTTCGCCTTCGTCGCCGCCTTGGTCCACACCGCCGAGCGCACCCTTGGTGATGAACGTGCCGCAGCGGCGACAGCGCTTGCGATTGCGGCCGAAGACATAGGTGGTCTCCCCGACGCGGCGCACGCCGGTGGTAACACGCACCGGGGAGGTGCGATTAGCCCACATGACGCGCCGGGAGATATCGAGGATGCGGGCGGTATCGACCTCGGCTACTGGAGTGGCCGGGTGCACTCCGGCCAAGAAACACGCCTCGGCGCGGTATTCATTGCCGATCCCCGCGACGACCTTTTGGTCTAGCAGCGCCGCGCCGATGGCGCGCTGGGGGCGGGAGTTGAGCCGGCGCAGGGCCTCCTCGCGGTCCCAGTCGGGGTCGAGAATATCCGGACCGAGGTGAGCGATGCGCTGGTGGTAGTGGTCAGCAGGATAGATATCCACAAAGCCCAACTGGTGGCCAACGACCTCGATATCGCGCGGGGAATTGGCCAGCTGCAGCACGATGCGGGCGGTATGCCCAGGCTTGCGCCAGCGATCGCCTGCGTAGTGAATGGCCCAGGTTCCTTCCATCTTGAGGTGGGTGTGCACGATGGTCTGGTCGAATTGCATGAAGAGGTGCTTGCCGTAGGGCCAGACGCGCTCGCACACCATGCCGTCGAGATGAACGGTGGCATAGCGTGGCACGCGCACGGAGCAGCCGGTGACTTCGCGGCCGGTCATGAACTGCAGTCGGTTGGATAGTTGCAGGACGGAATCGCCTTCGGGCATAACACCTCCTAAGTGGCTTTAGCGGCGGTACCCGCCGCGCGGGCGGAAGCTTCCATTATTGCGCGGAGCGGGCGGCGGATCATCAAAGCTGAGCTCTTCGATGGCCTCGGTCGCCCGGCGGCCTGCCCGCGGGGTGCGCGGAGCGGCGGCGCGGGCGGAGATGCGCACGCCCTTAGGCGTAATCCCGGCGCCGGCGTCGCGCAGGTGGGCCGCCGCATCGGTTTTATGGATGGGGCTGCCATTGCACTTTTCGACGACCAACGGGGACAACGCACCCCTCGCCACCATGTCCGTGAGCGCGGAAACCAAGCGGGGATATACCTCGGCGGGGTCGATGCCATCGGGCAGCGATTCGATAAAGGTGGTGAGGGTTTTGCCGCCGCGGGTGAGGTGGGCGATGGGTAGGCCGTCGATAAGCACCACCAGCGCACCGGCCGAACGGGTGGGCCCGCCGGTGGCTTTGCCGTCGGCTTCGTCGCGCTGCGGCCAGGGCAGGGCCGCGCCGTATGGGTTGGCCGGGTCGCAGGCGGCGAGGACAAAGGTCTCGGGCTCGGTGGTGCCAGAGGGCCAGCCGGTCACGTCCGGGGAATCGGCCAGTCCGCGTAGGCGGTCGATGATGGCGGGCGTGGAGAATTGGGCGGCGCCCAGCCCATCGATGACGTAGCCGCGCATGGCCTTGCCGGATTCCTCAAAACCGGAGAGCACCTTATAGGCCAGCGCGAAACCGCCGAGCACGTCTTCGGCCACGACGGAGCCGCGGGTGAGCACGCCGTAGCGGTCGAGCCAGGCCTCGCCGTGGGCGACGGACCGGGAGGTGGCATCGGTAGAGGCTGGTACCGCGAGCGACCACCGGCCCATGACATCGGGCGGGGTCCCCGCGCCCGCGGCGTTCTGCGCCTGGGCGAAGGAGGTGCGGCCCATGCGCAGGCGGGAGCGGGGGGGCC
>OKDM01000018.1_pt1 | contig 106391 bp, 93 predicted proteins | sample 1610671 | NCBI WGS metagenome assembly OKDM01 (sample SAMN04436673, study PRJEB24849) | human gut metagenome | biome: human gut; feature: NICU; material: stool | host: Homo sapiens | place: USA: Saint Louis, MO | collected 2010-06-25 | reverse complement strand
GGACTTAACCCAACATCTCACGACACGAGCTGACGACAACCATGCACCACCTGTACACCAGCCACAAAGGGAAACTACATCTCTGCAGCGATCTGGTGTATGTCAAGCCCAGGTAAGGTTCTTCGCGTTGCATCGAATTAATCCACATGCTCCGCCGCTTGTGCGGGCCCCCGTCAATTCCTTTGAGTTTTAGCCTTGCGGCCGTACTCCCCAGGCGGGGCGCTTAATGCGTTAGCTACGGCACGAAAGTCGTGAAAAGACCCTCACACCTAGCGCCCACCGTTTACGGCATGGACTACCAGGGTATCTAATCCTGTTCGCTACCCATGCTTTCGCTCCTCAGCGTCAGTAACTGCCCAGTAACCTGCCTTCGCCATCGGTGTTCCTCCTGATATCTGCGCATTTCACCGCTACACCAGGAATTCCAGTTACCCCTACAGTACTCAAGTTATGCCCGTATCGCCTGCACGCCCGGAGTTAAGCCCCGGAATTTCACAGACGACGCGACAAACCACCTACGAGCCCTTTACGCCCAGTAATTCCGGACAACGCTCGCACCCTACGTATTACCGCGGCTGCTGGCACGTAGTTAGCCGGTGCTTCTTATCTAGGTACCGTCACAAAAAGCTTCGTCCCTAGCGAAAGGAGTTTACAACCCGAAGGCCGTCATCCCCCACGCGGCGTCGCTGCATCAGGCTTGCGCCCATTGTGCAATATTCCCCACTGCTGCCTCCCGTAGGAGTCTGGGCCGTATCTCAGTCCCAATGTGGCCGTCCACCCTCTCAGGCCGGCTACCCGTCGCCGCCTTGGTAGGCCATTACCCCACCAACAAGCTGATAGGCCGCGAGCTCATCCTACACCGAAAAAACTTTCCAACCATCACACTAAAAATGGCTCCTATCCGGTATTAGACCCAGTTTCCCAGGCTTATCCCGAAGTGCAGGGCAGATCACCCACGTGTTACTCACCCGTTCGCCACTCGAGTACCCTGCAAGCAGGGCCTTTCCGTTCGACTTGCATGTGTTAAGCACGCCGCCAGCGTTCGTCCTGAGCCAGGATCAAACTCTCCACAAAAAAATTTCAGAACAAAATTCCGAAACAGGCCGTGAAAAGCCCGAAACCCAACAAAAGAACAAACCACCACAAACCACACAACAATGCAGCCCGTGCTGGCGTCCAAAAAATTACTACAAAGAAAAATACAGTCCCCTCAACCCGACGGGGCAAAAAAGAGGAAACCACAAAGTTGAACACAATCACATGCCAACCAATCCATCTCAATGCAGCCGAAACACCAAACAGCATTCAAAAAAGTACGTATTCCACATACCCAACCGGCACACACCAACCAACAAACCACTAGGCCTGCTGGCAGACAAACCAATCAACACACAACCATGCACACAAAAAATAAAAAGTACATTGGCACACTATTGAGTTCTCAAACATCATCCACACACCACAAGAAAATTAACTTCCCGTTAACCTCTCATTGGCGGCTCGTACAAACTTACCCAACTCAAAGAACCAAGTCAAATCATCGAACCAAGTCCGTACAAAATTCGCTTAAAAGTAACCAACCGGCTACCTCGCGGCGACTCGGATTAATCTAGCCCAACCCCACCAACAATGACAAATCCCCAGCACACAACGGAAAACGGTGTGCTGGGGACGTCGTTAAAAGAGCTCTTCTTCTTGAGTTCTTTCAATTGTGGCGCCGAGGCGCTGCAGGTTTTCTACAAAGTTGGGATATCCGCGGTCGATGTGGAAGACATCGTGGACCGTAGTCGTCTCATCCGCACACAATGCAGAAAGTACAAGACCCGCACCTGCACGGATATCGGAACTCCATACGTGAGTAGAAGAGAGTCGTTCTTTACCGCGGACTACTACATGGTGACCGTCAACCTGGGCGTCCGCACCCAGGCGCAGCATTTCATCTACAAAGCGGAAGCGGGATTCAAAGACATTCTCCGTAATGACGGTTGTTCCGTCCGCAATGGCAGATATGCCAATAGCCATCGGTTGCAGGTCGGTGGGAAATCCCGGAAATGGCAGGGTCTGGTAGTCCACAGCCTGTGGTCGCTGATCCATGCGCACGCGAAAACCATTCTCATAGGTGTCTAGTTCCGCGCCGGCAGACTTCAGCTTTTCCAGCGGCAGGTGCAGGTGGCGCGGGGAAATTCCACCCACGGTGATATCGCCCTGGGTCATGGCGGCAGCGTACGCCCACGTGCCGGCCACAATTCGGTCACCAATAACCTCATGCTGGGTGGGCTGCAGCTTATCGACGCCGCGGATAGTCACCACCGAGCTTCCCTCGCCCTCGATATCGGCACCCATGGACTTGAGCATGGTGCACAGATCGACGATCTCCGGCTCGCGAGCCGCGTTATGGAGAACGGTTTCCCCTTCGGCGAGGACCGCAGCGGTAAGAATATTTTCGGTAGCGCCTACGGACGGGAAGTCCAGGCGGATATTCGCACCTCGCAGGTGCGTAGCCTCTGCCACGACGGCACCGTGTTCAATACGGGTGGTGGCGCCGAGCTTTTCTAGGCCGGTTTGGTGCATATCGAGCGGGCGGGAACCAATCGCGTCACCACCAGGCAACGCTACCTTCGCGTGGCCACAGCGGGAGGTCAAAGGCCCGAGCACGCAGACGGATGCGCGGAATTGGCGGACCGCGTCAAAATCCGCGTTGGATTGCGGCTGTGCAGGGGTAGTAATCCGAACCTCAGAGCCCTCGATGACTACCTCGCAGCCGAGCCCCTCGAGAACCTTCTTCATGAGGGGGACGTCCAGAATTTCTGGGCAGTTCGTCAGCGTCGTAGTGCCCTCCGCCAGCAAGGATGCGGCCATGAGCTTCAAGACGCTATTTTTCGCGCCATCTACTTTAACGGTGCCCTCTAGGCGGGCACCGCCGGAAACAATAAACTGATCTTTCACAACTGCCTACGCTACCGGTTCTTAAGGCAATGCGCCGATACGACGAGCGGCATTAACCGCCTCGTAGCGGGTGTGCGCACCGAGTTTGCGCATTACCGAGCGCAAATAAGACTTCACGGTTTCTGCGCCGATTCCCATTTCCTCAGCTGCTTCTACGTTGGTATGGCCTAGGGCCACACAAGAGAGAACGTCGAGTTCGCGGGCGGAGAGCTTGGTGGATTGCTTCACGCGCACCGGCGAGACCATCTGGTCACACAACGTCTCTAGCTCCTTGCGCAGTTCTTCGTCTTCTACGCGGTTGGCCAGCATACGCAGCTTGGAGTGAGTGGAACGGACCTGCTCCCACTCGGCACCGTTCATGACGTGGCCGCGGGCGGCTCCGCCCTTGGACCCATCGGCACGTCGCATGGCGGAATTAACGGCCAAGTCTTGCTCGAGGGTGCGCGCGGTCATCGTCACTTCTTCAATGACCTTGTCGCCCAAACGAACTGGGGAGTGAACGCCGACGTAGAGGACACCGCGAATTTCGCGCTGCACAGTAACGGGCACGGCCACAATGGAGTGCAGGCCCTCGTCCTGAATTACGCGGTCGTTCTCGTGCGAGATGGTGGTGGCACGCGTGTAGTCGGATACACCTACCGCACGGCGAGTGCTGACCACTCGCCCACCTACACCGACGCCGGAGTCAATGATCAGATTCTGCAGCGCTGGGGTGCGTAGCCCCACCCACTGTGTGATCTGCAGGCGATTATCGGGCAGCAGCGTGGCGTACATCGTCACCGGAATACCTGTAGCGGTCTTCAGGGACGACAGGGCCGCGCGTACGGATTCTTCATCATCTTTGAGGCGATGCGACTCCATGAGATTCTTTCCTCGTCGGGGGTAACCAAGTAGGTGTACCCGTCCTCCCCCGGGAATTTGGGGATCAGCGGGCAACTGAGTGGAAGTATAGACAGCATGTGGGGGTAATTCGAAATCGCCCTCGGCTTATCCGGCGCTGCAATCCCACATGGAATGCCCGAATGCCCGGTCTAGAATTTATATACTGACTGGTCTACTTGTGTAGTGTACGCTTGCGTTGTACGCGATTTGAACCCAAATCTGATTCCCAAAGGAGTCCACAGAATGGCTGTCTACAACAACATTATGGAAACCATCGGCGGCACCCCGCTGGTCCGCCTGAACCGTCTCACCGAGGGTAAGGGCGCCACCGTGCTTGCCAAGGTTGAGTCCTTTAACCCGGCCAACTCCGTGAAGGACCGCATCGGCAAGGCCATCGTCGCAGCGGCCGAGAAGTCCGGCCAGCTCAAGCCAGGCGGCACCATCGTGGAGGCCACCTCCGGCAACACCGGCATCGCCCTGGCCCTGGCTGGCGCCACCTTGGGCTACAAGGTCATCCTGACCATGCCGGAGACCATGTCCAACGAGCGCAAGGTGCTGCTGCGTGCTTACGGCGCAGAAATCGTGCTGACCCCGGGTGCGGCGGGCATGAAGGGCGCCGTCGACAAGGCGAATGAAATTGTCGCCGAGACCGATAACGCCATCCTGGCTGCACAGTTCGCTAACGAGGCGAACCCGAAGATTCACGAGGAAACCACCGGCCCGGAGATTTGGGAAGACGCAGAGGGCAAGGTTGACGCCTTCGTTGCTGGCGTAGGCACCGGCGGCACCGTTACCGGTGCAGGCCGCTTCCTGAAGTCCAAGAATCCGGACCTGCACCTGGTAGCCGTCGAGCCGTCCGACTCCCCTGTCCTGTCTGAAGGCCACGCTGGCCCGCACAAGATCCAGGGCCTTGGCGCTAACTTCGTTCCTGAGGTACTTAACCGCGAGCTTCTCGACGAAGTCTTTACGGCCACCACCGAGGAGTCCATCAAGACATCCCGCGACCTGGCTACCCAGGAAGGCCTGCTGGTTGGTATCTCCGCCGGCGCTAACGTTTCCGCAGCTCTGAAGCTGGCGGAGCGCCCAGAGCTCGAGGGCAAGACCATCGTAGTTGTCCTGCCAGACTTTGGTGAGCGCTACGTCTCCACCATCCTCTTCGAGGACATCCGCGAAGCTTAAATTACTTCGCTTGAATAAAAGCACCCGCCAACCTTGGCGGGTGCCTTTTTTATGCCAGTACTATGTGGGCATGAACATTATGAGCTACATCCGTGAAGACTTAGCAAATGCAAGAGATCACGATCCGGCCGCGCGTGGCGACATCGAAAATGCAGTAGTGTACTCCGGCCTCCACGCGGTGTGGTCTCACCGCATTTCGCACTGGATGTGGAAGCGTGGCCTGCGCGGGCCCGCGCGCATCTTGGCGCAGATTAACCGCTTCTTTACCGGCGTGGAAATCCACCCAGGCGCAACTATCGGCCGCCGCTTCTTTATTGACCATGGCATGGGCATTGTCATTGGTGAAACCGCAGAGATTGGCGATGGTGTCATGCTCTACCACGGTGTCACCCTCGGCGGCCAGGTCCTTACCCAAACCAAACGCCACCCCACTGTCGAAGACAATGTGACCATCGGTGCGGGTGCCAAGGTGCTCGGTCCCATTACGATCGGTGAAGGATCGGCCATTGGCGCCAATGCCGTGGTGACGAAGGATGTTCCCGCCGAAAGTATCGCGGTGGGCATTCCGGCCAAGAACCGTCCGCGCAACCCGAATGAGCGCATTAAACTGGTCGACCCTGACTACTACATCTAAATTCTCTCCCGGCGGCTCACAGGCTACTGTGGGCCGCTTTTACATGCCTTCTGGGCGCAGCAGATCGCGGTATTCGGGGTTCTTTTCGATAAAGTGCGCCACGGCGGAGCAGGAAGCAATGACTTGCTTGCCGACGCCCCGGGCGTCGTCAAGCGCAGCCTTAATCAGCGGCGCTGACAATCCTTGGCCGCGGAAAGCATCCTTGATGACCGTGTGGTTGAACTCGCGAGTCGTGCCGGCATCTACGTAGTGGCACGCGCCCGCCTCGACGCCGTCCACGGTAAGGACGTAGCGGGACTTATCTGTCTGGTGTGCAATAGCATGTTCCATGTGCCCATACTAAGCAAAAATGGCCCCTCTTACGAGGAGCCATTGTTGTGGCCAGAGCCAGGATCGAACTGGCGACCCCACACTTTTCAGGCGTGTGCTCTACCGACTGAGCTATCTGGCCAGAAACCCGAAGGTTTCCGCGACCCTGACGGGACTTGAACCCGCGACCTCCGCCGTGACAGGGCGGCGCGCTAACCAACTGCGCCACAGGGCCATTTTTAATTATGTGTGTGCTCTTGGGCACGGATAGATACTTTACAGAAGACTCCCAATACTCACCAAATCAGCACGTCAGAAAGCTATTTAGAGGCCTGCTGCGGATCTTTTCCACCCAAGTTCATCTCAAAGCGCTCATAGTCTTCCAGTGCAGCAAAGTGCCGCGAGTAAAGGTCGCAATCTCGGTCCACATGGCCATAAAGGGCCGGAGCGACATCAACAATGTGACGCAACTTCAGCTCTTCATACTCTTGCTCGTGCGCCCGGTCAGCAACCTTGTGCTGCGCCTCCTCCTCTGAATCTGCGTAGACGAGGAAGATGTCTTCTCGGTAGAAGTTCTTAAGTTCCGAATCCTGAGATGCGAGCTCAAAGACGACAATCCCTACGTATGGTTCCACAGCGCTAACTCCTCTTATTCTTTAGTTAGCGCCAGCGTAACAAAACAAAAAGCAGCAACCACCGAAGCGATTGCTGCTCATTCTGCGACCTTGACGGGACTTGAACCCGCGACCTCCGCCGTGACAGGGCGGCGCGCTAACCAACTGCGCCACAAGGCCAATCGAATATCCAATTCGAACCAACACTTTCGTGTTGGTACCCCCAACGGGATTCGAACCCGTGCCGCTGCCGTGAAAGGGCAGTGTCCTAGGCCGCTAGACGATGGGGGCCCGTCGCGCTATGGCGACCTCTAGAAATATACTGGAGACCTCACCTAGTTACAAAATCGCTCCCCCAGAAAGATTAGGAACCATGTCTGACCAGCATCAAACGTGCTCCTGTCACGAGCCGCACGTGCACGGATATAACGCAGATTCACAAAGTAAAGATCGCTACCTCGCACGGCTCAAACGTATTGAGGGCCAAACACGCGGCATCCATCGCATGATCGAGGAAGACCAGTATTGCATTGACATTATTACCCAGATTTCGGCCGTGAAGTCAGCGCTAGAAAATGTCTCACTCGCGCTCCTAGAAGACCATATCGAGCACTGCGTGGCCGGTGCTGCCGCCGAGGACGGCGAAGTGGCCACGGAGAAGCTAGAAGAGGCGATGCGCGCCATCAAGAAGATGGTGAAAAACTAAAAGGAGCCACCCTACCGGGTGGCTCCAGTTGTGGGCCCTGTGGGGATCGAACCCACGACCTGCGGATTAAAAGTCCGTAGCTCTACCAACTGAGCTAAAGGCCCAACGTCGTTACATCTTAGCTTGCGACATTTGCAAAGTCCTAATTAGGGGGCGTCGGCAAGCGAAAGGCGCCCAGCTCACCGCTGAGCGCCCGCCAGGACACAGTTAGATTAGCCGCGCATATCGCCCTTTTCCATGAAGTTCACCTGGAAGTCGAAGGCGGTCTTCAAATCGTGCGGGGTGTGCTGGAACTTGTTTTCCTTGGCACGCTTGAAGTAGTCCTCCAGCAGCGGACGGTAGTCCGGGTGAGCGACAGAGATAACCTTCTCCACGCGCTCCTTCGGAGCCAGTCCGCGCAGGTCAGCTGCTCCATACTCGGTAATGATGACCATGGTGTCGTGCTCGGTGTGGTCCGTGTGAGACACGAAAGGAACCAGCGCGGAAATGGCGCCATCCTTGGCCACGGACGGCGAGACGAAGGTGGAGATATAGGCGTTGCGGGTGAAGTCACCCGAGCCACCGGTGCCGTTCATGATTCGGGAGCCGGAGACGTTGGTGGAGTTGATATTGCCGTAAATATCGGCCTCAATCATGCCATTGGAAGAAATCAGGCCAACGCGGCGAATGACCTCTGGGTGATTGGAGACCTGCTGTGGGCGAAGAATGATGTGCTTGCGGTAGCGCTCTGCCTCCGCGTTCATCTTCTCGGCATACTCCGGGGAAAGGGCAAAGGAGGTAGCAGAGGCCATGGTCATCTTGCCGGCGTCAATTAGATCAAGCATGCCATCCTGGATAACCTCGGTGTAGGCTTGGATATTTTCAAACTTGGAATCCAGCAGGCCGGCCATCACGGCGTTGGGCACGTTGCCCACGCCGGACTGCATGATGAACTTGTCATACTCAAGGCGGCCGGCAGCCACCTCACCCTCAAGGAACTCGATGAAGTTTGCAGCGATCTTTTCCGAGATCTCGTCCGGCTCCTTAAACGGCGCGTTGCGGTCGGGGGCATCGGTCTTGACCACTGCGACCACCTTCTCCTCCGGCACCTCCATGTAGGTGGTACCGATGCGGTCACCCGGCTTGGTGATAGGGATCGGCTGACGGTTCGGCAGCTTTTCAATGCGGTAGATATCGTGCATGCCCTCGAGGTTGATGGACTGCCACTCATTAATCTCGATGATGATCTTATCCGCAGCCTCAATGTATTCGAGGTTATTGCCCACGGCGGAGGACGGGACGACGTGGCCTTCCTCGGTGATGCGCACAGCCTCGATGATGGCTACCTGGAAATCACCGTAGAAGCCCTCCTCTACTTGCTGGCCAGAGTGAGACAGGTGAATGTCCTGGTAGAGCGCGGTTCCGTCATTGAACTGCTTACGCAAGGTGGGATCGGAGTTATAAGGAGAGCGGAAGCGAATCGCCTCAGCTTCCGCGAGGACGCCATCGCAATCCGGAGCAGTAGAGGCACCAGAGAAGACATCGATCTTAAATTCCTCGCCCTTTTCGTGCAGGGCCTTGGCCTTTTCTGCAATGGCGGTAGGCAGGCCCTTAGGGTAGCCAGCGCCGGTAAAGCCGGAAATGCCTACGCGATCACCGTGGTTTACGTGCTGAGCAGCCTCTTCTGCCGAAACTACGAGCTTTTGAAACGGGGCATACGCGATTCTTTCGGACAAGGGTAATCCTCCTTCATCGAGAGACTAGCCAAAATAACGGCCGTCCTAATTAGTTACACAGACCACATTAGCGAATCTTTGCAAGATTTCCACCACATTTGTGTGACCCCCACCCCATAAAACGGAAATAAGGAACGCCACCACTGTGGCCCTAGTTGCTATTTTGGCCCGTCAACTAGCACAATTGGGGCGTGAATTTGCGCATTGGACACTACGATCTCTCCTCCCCCGTCATCCTCGCCCCGATGGCGGGGGTAACCAACGTTGCTTTCCGCACGTTGTGCCGCGAGCAGGAATTGGCGCGCACTGGCACGGTTTCCGGCCTCTACGTCTGTGAGATGGTCACCGCCCGCGCGCTAGTAGAGCGCAATGAAAAGACGCTGCACATGACAACCTTTGCTCCGCAGGAGGATCCCCGATCACTGCAGATTTATGCGGTGGATCCGGAATATACTTACAAGGCAGCAAAGATGATCGTGGACGAGAACTTGGCGGACCACATTGATATGAACTTTGGCTGCCCGGTTCCCAAGGTGACCCGTCGCGGCGGTGGATCCGCTTTGCCTTATAAGCGACGCCTCTTTGGCAATATTGTCTCCGCCGCCGTCAAAGCTACTGAGGGCACCGACATCCCAGTAACGGTAAAGATGCGCGTAGGCATTGACGATGAACACCATACGCATCTTGATGCGGGGCGCATCGCCGTCGAATCCGGCGCCGCCGCCGTTACCTTGCACGGCCGCACCGCCGCTCAGCGCTACTCCGGCGAAGCACGATGGGACGAAATCGCGCGCCTCAAAGAGCATCTGGCAGATACTGGCGTGCCAGTGCTGGGCAATGGCGATATCTTCCGTGCCGAGGATGCCCGCCGCATGATGGAACAAACCGGCTGCGACGGCGTGCAGGTAGGCCGCGGCTGCCTCGGACGCCCGTGGCTTTTTGCCGAGCTCGGCGCCGCACTGCGCGGCGAGTCAATTCCGGCAGAGCCCACCCTGGGCGAGGTAACCCAGGTAATCCTTCGCCACGCAGAGCTACTGGCGGAGCACGATGGCGAGGACAATGCTTCCCGCGATATCCGCAAGCACATCGGTTGGTACCTGCGTGGTTTCCCGGTTGGTGGCCAGGTCCGCGCGGGCTTAGCCAAGGTCAATTCCCTCGATGCCTTGCGTGAGCTCCTTGCACCTTGGGCGGATTCCGACGCCCTGGCTGCCGACGCCGACGGAGCCCGCGGCCGCCAGGGCTCGCCATCCAAGGTGGCTTTGCCGGATGGTTGGCTCGACGATCCAGAAGACGACTGCGTTCCGGTTGCCGCCGACATTATGAACTCCGGCGGATAACCTAACAAAGGTATAAGAGCAGCTAGGGGCCCACAGGAAACTTGCATTTATACTGTATTTAAGTTGCGCAAGGGCCGAAATTTTTCGCTATTATCTTTGGCATGCGCGCCGCTTACAGGGAACACCTAGACAATTTCTCCCACGACCTCATCGTGATGTGCGATACCGTACGCGACATCATGGATAAGGCCTCCTTGGCACTGCTGCAAGGCGCCTTGGACTCCGCGGAAGAGGCCCTCACCATGACTGAGGAGCTAGATGAGATCCGCGCTAGGTGCTCTGAGCGTGCCGTAAAACTCTTGGCCTTGGAAAACCCCATGGCACAGGACCTCCGTCAGGTGGTCTCCTCGATTTATATCGTGGAGGATCTCTACCGGATGGGCCGGCTTTCCCAGCACATCGCGGCCTCCGCGCGCCGCCGCCACCCTGACGCCGTGGTACCGGCGAATTACATCGGCTACTTCGAGGAGATGTACCGTCTCACTGAAGAAATGGGGTCGGTGCTGCACGATATCCTCGTCACCCCTGATGCGGATTTGTCCGTCAACCTCCGTGCCGACGATGATGCAGTGGATGATATCAACTCCCATATTCTGCGTATCCTGACTCAGCGCGAATGGGAAGGCAGCGTGCGCGAAGCCGTTGAGACCTCACAGATTACGCGTTACTACGAGCGCTATGCGGACCACTGCGTCTCCGTGGCCGGCCACATCATCTATCTGACTACGGGTCTTTTGCCCAATGACTATGCCAAGAAACTAGAAGAGGACAAAAAGGACGCCGAATTTGAAGCACGGATGGCAGATCTCGAGCGTCAATTCCGCCGTTAGACGGATTTAAGCACCAAAGAAGGGGGCCGGTTCTTTCGAACCGGCCCCCTTCTCTCGGACAATCTCTCTTACTCTTTAGCCAAAGCGTCCAGAGATGTAATCCTCGGTCTCCTTCTGGGAAGGATTCTCGAAGATCTTGGTGGTGTCATCGAACTCCACCAGGTGGCCTGGCTTACCGGTTGCTTCTAGGGAGAAGAAGCCGGTCTTATCGGACACACGGGCTGCCTGCTGCATGTTGTGGGTCACGATGACGATGGTGAAGTTTTCCTTCAACTCGTGGATGAGGTCCTCCACGGCGAGGGTGGAAATCGGGTCCAGCGCGGAGCAAGGCTCGTCCATGAGTAGCACCTCTGGCTCCACGGCAATAGCGCGGGCGATGCACAGACGCTGCTGCTGACCACCGGAGAGGCCGCCGCCTGGCTTGTCCAGGCGGTCCTTAACCTCGTCCCACAAGTTGGCGCCGCGCAGGGACTTCTCCGCGACTTCCTTGAGCTTCTTCTTGTTCTTTTCACCGGACAGCTTCAGGCCTGCCACGACGTTGTCCTCGATGGACATCGTGGGGAACGGGTTAGCCTTCTGGAAGACCATGCCGATGGTGTTGCGTACGGATACCGGGTCGACCTTCGGTCCGTAAATATTGGTGCCATCGAGTAGGATTTCGCCCTTCACGTAGGCGCCGGGGATGACCTCGTGCATGCGGTTGATGGTGCGCAGCACGGTGGACTTACCACAGCCGGAAGGGCCGATGAATGCGGTCACGGCCTGGGCCGGAATCTGCATATTCACGTTCTGCACGGCGTGGAAGTCGCCGTAAAAAATGTTCACGTCATTGAGCGCGAGCTTAGACATTTGGGAGTTTCTCCTCTAGCAAGTGTTTGGCGGAATCGAGTGGTACGGCGTTTACTTCTTAACCGAGAACTTCGCGGAAACGATGCGGGCCGCAATGTTGAGGACGGCGATGAGGATAACCAGCGTCAACGCTGCTCCCCAGAGCTTGTCCAGTACGGCGGGCTGTGCGCCGGCCTTGTACATATCCAGCATCATCAGCGGGAGCGAGGACTGAGAGCCCTTGAAGGCGTCCCAGTTGATGACGGAGGAGGAACCAACCAAGACCAGCACCGGCGAGGACTCACCCATCACGCGGGCAATCGCCAGCATGATGCCGGTGACGATGCCGGACAGTGCGGTAGGCAGAACGATGCGGGCGATGGTCTTCCACTTCGGAACGCCGAGTGCGTAGGATGCCTCACGCAGGTCCATTGGGACCACGCGTAGCATCTCTTCGGTATTGCGCACCACAATCGGAATCATCAGCAGCACCAAGGACAGCGCCACGGCGAAGCCGGAGCGGCCGAAGCCGAACAGGGTGATCCACATAGCGAAGATGAACAGGGCCGCAACGATGGAAGGCACACCGGACAGGATGTCCACCATGAAGGTGGTGATGCGGCCGAGCCAGCCGCCCTTGGAGTACTCCACCAAGTAGATGGCGGTAAAGATACCGATCGGGATAGAGATAATGGAGGCCAGAATGGTCTGGACGAAGGTACCCACGATGGCGTGAGCGGCACCGCCGCCGGCAGAGCTATTCATGATGCCGCGCTGGGAGGCGGTCCACCATTCAGGGTTGAGGATGACGCCACTGCCGCGGGCGATGAGTTCCCACAGAACCCACACCAGCGGAACCATGGCCAGAATCATTGCGCCCCAGACCACCGCGGTGGCGATGTTATTGGTCATCTTGCGGGAGCCGGAGATGTCCAGGAAGGTCGCGCCGCCTTGGGAGGCAGGCTTGGCATTAGTAGTCGTAGTCATTGATCCTCCCCTCCTTACTTATTCTTCACGATGGCGCGGGCAATTGCGTTGACCACGAAGGTCAGCAAGAACAGCATGAGGCCGGCGGCGATGTAGGCACCAGCGCGCATCTCGTTACCGAACTCGGCAGATGCCAGGGCGATGGCCGTGGCGAAGGTCGTGCCGCCGTCGAAAAGCGAGAAGCGGAAGTCAATCAGCGGGGAGACAACCATGTACAGCGCCATGGTCTCACCCAACGCACGGCCCAGGCCGAGCATGGAGCCGGCGATGTAGCCGGACATGCCGAATGGCAGAACGGTCATGCGGATAACTTCCCAGCGGGTAGCACCCAGAGCCAGGGCGGATTCCACCTGGCCCGGAGGGGTCTGCACGAAGACCTCGCGCGCGGTGGCGGCGATGATCGGCAGAATCATCACGGCAAGCACGATTCCACCGGTAAACAGGTTGCGACCAGTAGCGAAAGACGGCGAGTTGTCGAAGACGCGGAACAGGAAGAAGCCACCCGCCCAGGATTCCATCCAGGAGTAGAAGCCGGATAGGGCTGGGCCGAGAACCTGCCAGCCCCACAGACCATAAACAATGGAAGGAACCGCAGCGAGCATGTCCACGAGGAAGCCGAGCGGCTTAACCAAGCGGGCAGGCGCGTAGTTGGACAGGAAGATGGCGATGGCCAGGGCCACCGGCATGGCCAGCAGAAGGGCGAAGACCGAAATGAGAACGGTGGTTCCGAACATGGTCGGAATACCGAACTTCATCGCGGAGGTATCGGAAGTCTCCCAGCGTCCACCATAGGTAAAGAAGCCCATGATGCCGCCGTCATTGACTCCCAGGGCGGGAACCGCACGCCACAGCAGGAAGGCGGCAATGGCGGCAATCATGACGGTAATAAGTGTTGCCGAAGCAGTGGAAAAGAACTCAAAGACACGGTCGCCCGGGCGCTTTACGCCGCTATTGGAGCTGGTGGTAGCTACCTCGTCGTGTCCGCTGTTGGAGACTCGCTCGGCAGAGGTGGCGTTTGCATCCGTCTGCTCTGGAGCCGTGGTGAGATTATTGTCTGCCATGAGACTGTTAATCCTTTTCAGCGTGAAAAATGGAAAATATCGTTACATACCTGCGCCCCCAAAGCGCGAATCGTGTGCGGCAGTGGGGGCGGGAGGTATTAGCTTTTATAGCTTTAGCGCTTACTGCAGAGCGTCAACGGCAGCCTTCAGCTTGTCCAGGTGTGCGCCTTCGACCGGAATGAAGCCCTGCTCAGCCAGCTGATCATCCTGGTGATCCAGGACGGTGGTGAAGAAGGACTTGACCAGCTTGGAGGTCTCCTCATCGTAGCCCTTGGAGCAGACGATGTTGTAGGTGGTCAGAATGAGCGGGTATGCACCCTCATTGTCGGAGGAGAACAGTGCCTCGGAGTCAACGACCATGTTGTGCTCGGAGTCGGTCTCCTTGAACTCCAGGTTCTCCAGAGCCTTGTTGACGGACTCGGTGGACAGCTCAACTGGGCCGTGGCCGAAATCGATCTTGGCCTTCTTGACGCCTTCGCCCTCCTTCTGGTCTGCGAAGCCGGCCTCAACGTAGGTGATAGCACCGTCGATGCTTGCAACCTGGTCAGCAACGCCGGAGGAGCCGTTAGCACCCTCACCAACAGCGTCTGGGAACTGCTTGCCCTCGGAGTCCCAGTCACCGGTAGCGGCCTTCAGGAACTTCTGGAAGTTTGCGGAGGTACCGGACTCGTCGGAGCGGAAGATGACGGTGATGTCCTTGTCCGGCAGGTCGGTGCCCTCGTTGTCAGCAGCGATGGCCTTGTCGTTCCACTTCTTGATTTCGCCCTTGAAGATCTTGCCCAGGGTCTCAGTGGAGAGGTTGATCTCGGTGTCACCCAGGTTGTAGGCGATTGCAACCGGACCGATGGTGGTTGGCAGGTGCCATGCCTCGTTGCCATCGCAACGCTCAGCGGCAGCCTCAACCTCGCCCTCGTCATCCTTCAGAGCGGAGTCAGAACCAGCGAAGTCAGCCTGGCCGTTGGTGAAGGCCTCAACGCCGGCGCCGGAACCGGAAGCGTTGTAGGACAGGGAAGCGTCTGGGTGGTCCTCGGAGAACGCGGTCTGGAAGTAGGACATTGCGTTCTGCTGGGAGGATGCGCCGTCACCGACGAGCTCGCCGGAGACGTCCTCGCCGCCAGCGGAATCGGAGGAGGAGCCAGACTCCTCAGAGCAAGCTACGAGAGCGGTGGAGGTTGCGGCTACGATGCCGAAGATTGCGGCAGTGCGCTTGAAGTTGCGAATCACGGGAAAACCCTTTCCGGTGCAGATCAGAGATTGATTGTCCGAGGAAACCGCATCTCCTAGAGAGATATCCTGCATCCCGCTCCGCCTTCTGGGGCGAGATGCAGGCGCACAGGTGCGGTTAACTCACAGGGTGTAAAGCTATCCGCAGGATCTGACCAAAAGGGTGCCAAGAGGTAAACACTGGGTGAACAAACGTCGTGCACCCCATGACGTTAGTCACACACGCCCCATACGACGTGTTCTTCATCAACCTCAAAGCCTAGGCGCTCGTACGCCTTCAGCGCCGGATCATTATCCGCTTCTACATAAAGAATTACCCGCTGAGCCCCCTTTTCCACCATGCGGCGCAGGCCGATTTGCAGCAGCGGACCGCCCAACTTCTTGCCGCGGTAATCTTCCGCCAAGCCCACCACGTAGACCTCACCGAAGCCCGGAGTTTCCTCCGCATGCCACTTGGTCCAGTGGAAGCCGGCCAGTGCCGGCTCATCTGCCGTATCCCACAGGAAAAGCAGGTCTGCGGGGTCGAACCAGTCTGCCTCCATGCCGCGGTGCAGGCGATCAAGATCCCAGCCACCTTGTTCGGGATGCCAAGAAAAGGCCTCGTTATTGACCTTGAGCCACTGTTTTTCCACAAAGTCCTTGCCCCACTTATCCACCGCCTCGGTGTAATTCAGGGCGGTCAGTGGCACGCCTTCGGGACGGGCGGCCGCTGCAAGCTCTTCTCCCCCGATACCCATGACCACCAGCTTGCGGGTGACCTGCAGGTCGCGGGAGTGCGCCAGCGCCTGTGCCGCCGGTAGGTTCCCGTGGGCCCAGGCGTGGAGGTTGGGGGTCTTAGCGGCGGCGTCGTAAAGCGCGGCACCAAAACCCTGACCGCGGAAGTCGGGGGCAATGAATAGCTCGGCGGTAGAGCCCTCCAGACCGGCTACGCCGCACGGCTCCTCCCCTACCCAGGCCACTAGGTGGCGATGCTCCAAGCGGGAATCGCTAAGACCGTTGAGAAATTGCTCCGACAGCGGCGCCATTCCATCGGTACGTTCGGCCTGCTCAGCCAACGCCCCTACGCGGCGAGCCAGCTCCGGTGCGTCCGGTAGGTTTTCTTCCGTAATCTTAAAGGCATTGCTAGTCATAGGCCCCAGAATACGTAGGGTAAGAATGAAAGGGTGAGTGTTCTTAAGATTGACCGGCGCATCGTGCACGTCCTCCTCGTGGTGTGTGTGCTCATTGCGGCCTGGGTGGCGGATGCCTGCGTGGCTATGCACACGGAACACAAGGTGGCGCAAGCCGTGAAAGCCAATTCGCGGCTGGATAATACGCCGGATGTTTTCATCGGCGGCACCCCCTACGTGTGGGCGGCGGCTTCGAAGGAAATCCCTTATCTCGAGGTCAAGGCGCTGGATGTGGAGGTGCCCAAGCTGGGCATGGTCAATGCTTCGACCGTGCTACGCGATATCACCGTCACCCCAGAGCAGGTAGTGAATGGAGATATCGAGGGCGCGCCCGTCTCCACCTACTCGCGCGGCATTTCCTTGGATGGTGTGGCGCTGGGCCGCCTGTTGGGGATTACCGATCTCTCCATCGCCAACCCGGACGATATTTCCCCCTCCGGTGGCACCTCTGCAGAAGCAGAGCTAACGGGCACCCTGCCTGGCGACGCCCACGAGTCCACCGCCAAGGTCACCCTCCGCCTGGTTGGGCCGGAGTTTCGCATGCAGGTCTATGACACGAACGATGAGCGCCTGCAAAAGGCCTTTTCCCTCAACTTCGATACCCGCCAGTTGCCGCTTCCGGCCCAAGCGACCGCGGTAAAGATGCAGGGCGGCACCATTTCCTTCGAGGTACAGCGCCGCAATATTAAGGTGCAGCTGGCCCAGCTCTCCCCGCTGGAGATTGACGGCTCGGAGCAAAAGGCCGTGGAAGAGGCGGAAAAGAAGGCCGCCGATACCAAGCACCGAGTCGGCCCCGCGCCGCAGACTAGCGCAGGCGAATAAAGTCCCGGAGAACTTCCTTCATCGTGCGCTGATGGGCCTCTCGCCTATCCTGCGGGGCGAATACCTCGATGGCATCCTTCACAGAGGCCAAGGTAACCGCATCAAAGCGCCCCTCCGATTCTCCATCGGCTTGGAAGCGCTGCGGTTCGCGGCAGACTAGCTCAACCCGCATGGCGTCGTCGAAGGCCACCGTCTTTTCTTCGGTGAGCCTATTGAGCCATCCGCGCTTATCGGCACCGAAGAGGTGCAGCAGGCCAACGACGCCGCCGAGCCCGCTAAACTCCTCCAGCCCAAAGAGAGCAAGGCCCTCATCAAAGGAATTGCGCGGGTTAGTCACTACCGGCAGCGGGCCCAGGAATGTCCACGGGTTGGTATTCGAGGTAAACAACAGTGGCACATCGTCCTTGCGTAGCTGCTCGCCCCTGCTGGACTCGGCCGTCACCGCAATATGCGGTGGGTTCTTCCGCGCCCGGCTCCAGGCCCGAATGGCGACGTTGAGGTAACGCAGCGGAGTGGCCGAAAATCCCTGCTCGCGAGCGCGATCCACGCGCGCCAAGACATCCGCGTCCAAACCGAAGCCAGCGTTGACGGCAAACCACCGCTCGTTCCACGTTCCTAGGTAGATGGTGCGGCGCAGATCCCGGTCGAGCATGCGAGCCAACACATGAGTGGCCTCCACCGGAGTGCTGGGAAAGCCTAGGGCACGCACAAAGACATTCGCGGAGCCGGTCGGAATGACAGCCAGCGCCGGGATGGACTGAGGATCGGGGCACTGCCCATCGGCCGGGCCGAGTAGCCCGTTGACCACCTCGTTGACGGTTCCGTCTCCGCCCACAGCAATGATGACGTCATAGTCATCCCTGGTCATTCCTTTGACCATCTCTTCGGCGTGGCCAGGGTAATGCGTAAATTGCACCTTGAGGTGTAGCCCCTCTACCGCTTGGAGGGCGGGAACGATTTGGCGGAAGAGGGCGTTGGTTTGTGAGGTCGAGTTTGGATTCGAGATCATCAATGCATGCACGAGGTCCAAGTCTAGTAGTTAAATAGGCGGGTGCACGACTAGGCTGGACGGCCATGAGCGAAAATAATAATGAAACCACCCCTGAAACCATCGAAACTACCGCGGCTTCTCACCCGGAAAACGATCCTGGAAAGCTCAATGGCAACGATGCCGTGAACCAGGCTGCCGAGCAGTGGAAGGACGCCGCTAGCCGCAATATCCCCGCTCTCGAGCTGGGCGATACCCCGGTACCGGACGATACCGCGAACCTGCGCCAGGGCCCGTCGCTGCACGACGGCCTGCTGGGGCTACTCCCCCTTGTTGGCGTCTGGCAGGGCGAGGGCCAGGCCCACGATACGAAGGGCCAGGAGTACACCTTTGGCCAGCAACTAGTCATCGCCCACGATGGCGAAAATTACCTGACGTTTAGCTCCCGCACCTGGAAGATCGATACCGAAGGCAAGCCGGAAGGCCCGTCTGTGCGCGAGACCGGCTTCTGGCGTATCTCGGAAAAGGATGAAATCGAGGTCACCTACACCTCTTCTACCGGCATCGTGGAGATCTTCTACGGCGAGCCCTTCAATGACCGCGCATGGCAGCTGGAATCCGCCTCCACCATGGTCACGGAGACCGGCCCGAAGAACCTAGGCCCAGGCAAGCGCATGTACGGCCTGATGCCCAATAACAACCTGGGCTGGGTAGACGAGCGCATGGTTGATGGCGAAATGCGCCCCTACATGTCTGCGGAGCTCACCCGCATCGCTGGCTAAGACCCTAGCGCAGCATCAATAAGGTCTCGGATGACGTCCACGTTATCCGGGGCCTTTAATTTTTTGTCATTCAACCGGGTGACACGCGCCGCAACGCGCACCGAGGACACCAGCCACACCGAGTCCGCCTTTTCCAGATACTCCACGGTCAGCGGCTTGGCCTTGCAGCGATAGCCTTTCTCTTTCGCGTGCGCGAAGAGCGCCGCTTGCGTGGTGCCAGGCAGGATGCCGCGGCCGGCCGCAGTGCGCAGTTTCTCGCCCTTGACGGCCACCACGGTTGAGGTCGCCCCCTCGAGAATTTCTCCGGTGTCCGGGTCGGTGAGGATGAGATCCTCAAAGCCCTTCTCCCGCGCCATGCGCAGCATCGCCATGGTGGCCGCGTAATTGAGCGTCTTGGCGGGCAATTCCTCCGCCACGTGCCACAGGCGGGGGCTTGTCATGACGGCGACGCCGTGGGCGCGCTGCTCTAGCACCTTGTCCTCAATCGGCTGCACAACAACCCACGCGCTCGGCCGCCCCGTGGAGGCGCGCCCGCGGGTATAGGTCCACGTGCATTTAGCATCGCCTTGCTCGTCCCCGCAGAAGTCCGCGATGGCGAGCCGGGTGGCTTCCTCCCACTTGTCCATGGGCGGCTCCGGCAGGTTCATCGTGCGGGCGGAATCGCAGAAGCGCTGCGCGTGACGCTGCAGGTTAGCGGCTTTGCCTCCACGCACGAGCAGGGATTCAAAGATGCCATCGCCGCGGGTGACCGCGGCATCGTCCGCGTAGACGAGAGGCAGCGCGGGCATGTGCCTGCGTACCGACCCTCCAAAGGGCTCCACAACGTAGATGACCGGCTCTTTTCGCGGCGAAAACTTCATACTTTTGATTATGCCCTACCATCGGTAGTTGTGAGTTATTCTTCGCCTCTTCTGCAGCGCGCCGGTGCCGCAGAGCACCAGGACGCGACCGTACTCGATGCCCAGGGCGTGGCCTGGCACTATGGCAATCCGCTGGGCGAGCAACGGGCCGCCGATGGCGGCCCCATCGTCATTGACCGCTCCCAACGCCGCGTCATTCGCGTGAGCGGCAAAGACGCCGCCGAGTTTCTGAATAATCTGCTTTCACAGAAGCTTGACGACGCCCCCGTGGGTTTCACCGCCGGCGCCCTCGACCTGGACATCCAAGGCCACATCCTCCACCACATGGATATCGTGCGGACCGAAGATGCCTTTCTTATTGACGTCCCCGGGGCGCAATTCGACTCCCTCTTTAAGTTCCTCACCATGATGGTCTTTTGGTCCGAGGTCACCGTAGAGGAAGCCGATATCGCCATCCTTACCCTCCTGGGTGAGGCCGATGTTTCGCTTCCGCCCATGGTGGAGTTTTCCCGCCAGGTCCAGTGGCCAGGAATTAAGCGCGTTGACCTTGGCATTCCCCGCGAATCCTTGGTCGAGGCAACGAAATACCTAGAGGAATCCGGTGCTCGGCTAGCGGGGCTCATGGCGTTTACCGCCGAGCGCGTGCGTGCCCGCGAGCCGGAGCTGGCAGCGGATCTGGATAATAAGTCCATCCCCCACGAGGTGCCGCAGTGGATCAGCCGCAGCGCCGCTAATCCGGCCCACGTCCACCTCAATAAAGGCTGCTACCGCGGCCAGGAAACGGTGGCGCGCGTAGAAAATCTGGGCCGCTCCCCTCGCCTATTGGTGCAGCTGCACCTCGACGGCTCCGCGCCACAACGGCCAAATGTGGGCGATAACATTACTTTCAATGGACGTAAGGTAGGCCGCATCGGCACGATTGTGGATGACTGCGATTTCGGCCCCATCGCCCTAGGCCTAGTGAAGCGCTCTGCGCTGGACGCCGGCACCCTAGAAGTGGGCGATACCGCGGCGTCGATCGATCCCTCCTCCATCCCCGAGGATGAGGGCCCCAAGGCTGGGCGTGAGGCAGTAAACCGGCTGCGAGGGCGTTAGATCTCCCACTAGCTAGGGGGCGGTGCGGAATTTTTTCGTCACACAGGCTATTGTGTCTTACAGGAAGATACTCAATAGACAAGTCGATGGGGCGCCCAAGAATCCCTGGCGCGCCCTACTAACCCAAGGGGGTCATGCACATGGGACGCGGACGCGCAAAGGCAAAGCAGACCAAAGTTGCACGCCAGCTCAAGTACAACTCACCCGAGATGGATATCGAGTCCCTACAACGGGAACTCGCCGCACAGCAAGAGGGTGACTCCCGCGATTATGAAGAGGATGACCCATACGCCGACTACGTCGACGAATGGGATGATGCCGACCGCGACGAACGCTAATCTTCCGCTCGCCGCCGGATAGCTCAAGGGCCCTAGGAAATCTCCTAGGGCCCTTCCTCATACCCTCCCCTGGCAGGGGCAGGGCCCTGCTAGAAGTTCGGGTGCTCGCCGTGCATGACCACGCGCGGTTCCTCGCCGGAGGCGGTGCGGACAGTGCCCAGCTCCCACGCATCGATGTGACGTGCGGTTAGCATTGCCAGGGCACGGTCACGGTCTTCGGGATTGACCACGGCAATCATGCCGACGCCCATGTTGAAGGTCTTTTCCATTTCCGCCAGATCCACCTTGCCCACCGAGGAGATGAGCTTGAAGACCTGGCCTGGGGTCCAGGTGGCGCGGTTGATATCGGCTGCGAGACCCTCTGGAATGACGCGCTCGAGGTTGCCTGCCAGTCCACCACCGGTGACGTGGCAGAAGGTGGATACGGAGCATTCGCTGGCCAAAGCCAGGCAGTCCTTGGCGTAAATGCGGGTGGGCTCCAGCAGCTCCTCGCCGAGGGGGCGGCCAAGCTCTTCCACCTGGCCGTCGAGAGGCATGCCAGCCTGCTCCAGCAGGACGTGGCGGGCCAGGGAGTAACCATTGGAGTGTAGGCCGGAAGAGCCCATAGCGATGAGCACGTCACCCTCACGGACCTTGTCTGGGCCAAGTACGCCATCGGCCTCAACGACGCCCACCGCAGTGGCGGAGACATCGTATTCGTTTTCTGCCATCATGCCGGGGTGCTCGGCGGTCTCACCACCCAGCAGCGCGGCACCGGCCTGCACACAGCCCTCGGCGATGCCCTTGACTACCTCGGCCACCTTTTCCGGCACGACCTTGCCCACGGCGATGTAGTCCTGCAAAAAGAGCGGCTCCGCGCCGCAAACGACGAGATCATCGACGCACATGGCGACGAGGTCGATGCCGATGGTGTCGTGCTTATCCATGGCCTGGGCCACGGCCAGCTTGGTGCCGACACCGTCGGAACCAGCAGCCAGGATGGGCTCCTTGTAATCGCCGAGCTTGAACAGGCCAGCAAAGCCGCCAAGACCGCCCAGAACCTCAGGGCGGGTGGCGCGCTTAGCGTGCGGGGCGAAAAGTTCTACGGCGCGGTCACCTTCTTCGATGCTGACGCCGGCTGCTGCGTAAGTATTGTCACTCATGGTTTCAGGTGTCCTTTGTTATTCGGTGCCGAGCAGGGTGCGCACGGCGTCTGCATTGGAGTTTCCGGCGGGCAGGCCAAGTGGGTACTCACCCGAGAAGCAGGCGGTACACAGCTCGGAACGCGGCTGTTCGGTGGCGGCCACCATCTCCTCAATGGAGACAAAGCCCAAGGAATCGGCGCCGATGGTGTCACAGATAGTGGCGCAGACGGTTTCCGGATCATCGGAGGGGCTGGCGTTGGCGATCAGCTCGCCCGGGGAGGCGAAGTCGATGCCGTAGAAACATGGCCACTTCACTGGCGGGGAGGCGATGCGCACGTGCACCTCGGCGGCGCCGGCCTCGCGCAGCATGCGGATGAGTGCGCGCTGGGTATTGCCGCGGACGATGGAATCATCCACCACGACGAGCTTCTTGCCGTTGATGACCTCGCGCAGCGGGTTGAGCTTCAAGCGGATGCCCAGCTGGCGCAGGGTCTGAGTGGGCTGGATGAAGGTGCGTCCCACATAAGCGTTTTTGACCAAGCCGTGGGCGAAGGTGATGCCGGATTCGCGGGCATAGCCCACGGCGGCCGGGTTGCCGGATTCGGGAACCGGGATGACCAGGTCCGCGCCCTCGGCCGGGTATTCGCGGGCTAGGCGGCGGCCAATGTCCACACGGGAGGCATTGACGGAGCGGCCCTTGATATCGCTATCCGGGCGAGCCAAGTAGACATACTCGAAGACACAGCCGTGGCGCTTGGCCGGCGCGAAGTTCACGGAACGGATGCCAGCCTCGTCGATGGCGACGAGCTCGCCGGGCTCAATCTCGCGGATGAACTGAGCGCCGCAGATATCCAGCGCACAGGTCTCGGAGGCAACCACCCAGCCCTTGGACAACCGGCCGAGGACCAGCGGGCGCACGCCGTGCGGGTCGCGCGCGGCGTACATGGTGTGACCGTCGGTAAAGGTCAGGCAGAATGCGCCTTTAACGCGCGGGAGCAGGTCTCGGGCGGAGTCGAAGACAGAGGTGTCTTCATCCACGCCGTCGGCAAGCAGCATGGACAGGCACATGGAATCGGACACTGATTCCTCGTTGGGCTTAATCAGGCCGCGCTGGACAGCCTCCTCGCGCAGTTCCAAGTAGTTGACCAGGTTGCCGTTGTGCCCAAGGGCGATGTCTACCCCGGTGGAGGAGGTAGAAAACATCGGCTGGACATTGGACCATTCTTTGCCGCCGGCGGTGGAATAGCGCGTGTGGCCCACCGCTACGTTTCCTTGGAGGGCGGACAGGGTGGACTCATCAAAGATATTGGCCACGAGGCCCATGTCCTTGAAGACGACGATGCGGTCATCATCGCCTACCGCAATGCCGGCAGCCTCTTGGCCACGGTGCTGCAGGGCGAAGAGACCAAAGTAGGTCAGCTTGGAGACTTCCTCCCCGGGAGCCCACACGCCATAGACGCCGCACTCTTCGCGGGGCTCCTGCTCATTATGATCGTCAAGATTGGTGATACTAGGAGTATGTACTTCTACCACGGCGTTTATATTAGCCTGTCACGCCGCCGGAAACTAACGGAATAAGCGGCAACCACTGCGCAATTTCGCCCGCGCGGGAGCCGGAAGCATCGACGCGACCAGTGCTTACGGCCTCTTCCCAGTCCGCCAATCCGGTGGCGAGGCGCAGCCAGGTTTCCGGGTCGGTCTCCACCACATTGGGTGGGGTGCCGCGGGTATGGCGGGGTCCTTCAATGCATTGCACCGCAACAAATGGGGGTACGCGCAGTTCCACGGAATGGCCCGGCGCGTCGGCCTCGAGGGTGCGGGCGGTGCGGCGGACGGCGTCGGCCAGCAGGGCCCTACCAGGCTTATCGTGCTCCGCCGGGGCGGCAATCCAGTCTTTGATGGCCATGACGGCCGCGCGGGTGGCTGCGGGATCGACGGGCTTTTTCATAGCTACATCATAGCTACTGTTATCTTGTTGTTTATGTCACCTACGCCTTCCGTTGCGGAAAACCAGAAATCGCCGGCGCTGACGCTGCGCTTTATGGCATCGCCAACCGACGTCACCATGGCCGGCGCCACCGGCGTCAGCGGTGGCCGCGTCTTGGAATGGATTGATAAGGCCGCCTATGCCTGCGCCGTGCAGTGGTCCGGCCAGTACTGCGTGACCGCATACGTGGGCCATATCCACTTCACCCGGCCGATCCCTTCCGGGCACATCGTGGAGGTCCGCTCGCGCATCGCTATGACCGGGCGTTCCTCCATGCACATCGTCAACGAGGTGCTCTCTGCCGACCCGCGCGAAGGTATTTTTACCCGCGCCTGCGATTGCCTGGTCATCTTCGTAGCCAAGGACCCGGCCACCGGCAAGTCCACCCCGGTGCCGCCCTTCGTCCCGGAGACCGATGAGCAGTACCGCGTGGAAGAGGCCGCCAAGTCCCGCATCGAGCTGCGCAAGGCCATCGAGGAAGAGATGGAAAAACAAACCTATGACGGGTCTTCCGATGCCCCGCGCATGGTCAATCGCTTCCTGGCCAAGCCCACTGACGTCAACTGGGGCGGCAAGGTCCACGGCGGCACGGCCATGCAGTGGATCGATGAGGCCGGCGCAGCTTGCACCATGGAGTGGTCCGCGGAGCGCACCGTTGCGGTGTACGCCGGCGGCATCCGCTTCTACCGCCCGATTTCCATCGGTGACCTCATCGAGGTCGACGCCCGCATGATGCGCACCGATACCCGCTCGATGCAGATGTCTATCCACGTCCGCTCCGGCAACCCCCGCGGCGGCCGCGAACACCTGCAAACCGCCATTCACGCCACCGTGGCCTATATCGCCCTCGATCACGATGGCCAGCCGCAGGTAGCCCGCCCCTTCAATCCGCATACCGAGGAAGACAAGCGCCTGGCCGAGCACGCGACCGTGCTGCGCGAGCTGCGTGCCAAGTACTCGCCAAAGCCTTTGGTGGTGGCGCCGTCGAACCAGCACATCGACTAGCCGCTCTCCCCTCGTTTCGGTGTTAGCAAGTCCATAGTGGCAGCGGGCGCCCCGCACTTCTGCTTTAGATGGACGTATATGCGGCCGACGATTCCCGCCGTCCGCTTTCGCCTCCCACACACAGAAACGAGGGAATATGCACACCTCAACAATGCGTCGCTCGGCCCGCGCCGGCCTTGCTCTAGTCGCTTCCGCATTCCTCTTGGCGTCCTGCCAAAATCCGGATAGCCGCCCAGCGGAGGAGACTTCGGCCGCGGCACCCGAGTCTTCCGCGCCGCACAGCGCCACCAGTTCCACGTCTGCAACCACGGAAGAAACTACCGAAACCTCTGCAGCGGAACAGGAGGGTCCACGCGCCACCGCCGAGGGCCACGTGGTGGTCCTTTCTACCGGCGGCACCATTGCCAGCACTCATGACAAAGACGGTGCGGTGGTTCCCACCGTTACCGGCTCCAAACTGGTGGATCCCCTTTCCGGCACCTTTGACGAGGACAAGCTCACGCTAGAGGTCAAAGATATTGCCAAGCTGGATTCTTCCGCGATGACCTTGGACGATACTGATACCATCATCGAGGCCGTAAATAAGGAACTGCGCCGCGATGATGTCGATGGCGTAGTGGTCACCCACGGCACCGATTCCATGGAAGAGACCGCCATCGCCGTCGATACCTTCCAGGACAGCGATAAGCCGGTAGCCCTTACCGGAGCAATGCGCCCCTTTGATGACCCGGATCCGGACGGTCCGGACAACTTGGCGCTCGCGGTCAAGACCGTAACCGACCCTTCCAACAAGGGCCGCGGTACCTTCATCGCCTTCGCGGATCACGTCATCCCGGCCCGCGGCGCTTTTAAGTCCGATACGGCCAAGGCCGATGGCTTTGCCAATAACAATGGCAAGAAGCAGCCTCAGCGCCCGAAGGTCTTAAAGCATCAGCCGCTGGGCAATACCCGCGTCGATATCATCGCCGCCTACCCCGGCGCGCCGGCCGATCTTATCCAGCGCTCCTTGGACAGCGGCGCCGAAGGCATCGTGATTGAGGGGATGGGCGCCGGCAATATCGGCGACGAGCTAGCCCAAGCCGCTAAGGCCGCGGCCAAGAAGGTTCCAGTTGTGCTCACCACCCGCGTGGATCACGGCCCAGTGGAGGGCATCTACGGCGGGGCCGGTGGCGGTGCCACGCTTGCCGACGCCGGCGTTATCTCCTCTGGCACCTTACGCGCTCCCCAAGCACGTATGCTGCTTGCCGCCGCGATCAGCACTGACACAGATCCCGCGGAGCTTTTCCCCGACGCCGACTAAGCAGCACCTTGAACTACGACCATCCACACCGCTACTAGGTGCACCACCGCCGCCGCAATCGTCGCGGTGTGGAAGTGCTCGTGGTAGCCGTAATAGCGTGCGTTGCGCCCTGGCCACTTAAAGCCATAGACCAGCGCACCGAGCGAATAAACCACGCCGCCGGCAAAGAGCAGCCAGACCACAGCGGCCCCTGCCTGCGTCCACAGCGTGGGCAGAAGCGGTAGCACCAGCCACCCCAGCGCTAGGTAGACCACCACGTCCAACCAGCGCGGGTGGCCAATCCACACCAGGTTCAAAATCGCGCCGAGAATCGCTCCTGCCCACGCAGCACCTAGCATCCATGCCGCCTGTACCGGCGATAGCACGATGAGGCACAGCGGCGTGTAGGTCGCGGCAATAAATACCGCGATGGTCGCGTGGTCCGCCCGCCGCCACCATTGCACGGCCCGCGCACTCGCCCACGGGTAGCGGTGGTAGAGCGCCGAGACGCCAAAAAGCCCGACCAACCCCACGCCGTAGACAGTTACACCAAGCCCCTGCCACCAGTGCAGCGTCATCCACGCATAGGTAATGAGCACGGTGGAGGCAACCACCGACAGCAATGCTGCAATCGCATGTCCCCAGCCACGGCTCAGCGGCCTGGGCCCGCGGTCGGCCATCCAGTACGTGCGCTGGACAAGGCCCGGCCCCGGCGCACTATCCGCATGAATCTGTGCCACGAGGTACTTCCCTTCTGCTAGCCGCAACCAACCCCAACAAGAAACCTACGATACCGTAAGTCTACGAGCGTAGCCGGAGGGCTTCAAGGAAAGTCACCTCGAAATGCTGCTAACTTTCCGCAGCTGAGCCTTCCTCTACCAGCCCATCAACAATGCGTACCGTCTCCATCGCCACGCGCGTTACCTTGCCAATTAGGTCCACGATGTAGCGCGGATTGCCCACCTCATCAGCCCAATCATTCGGGTCATTAACAATGCCGGACGCCTTGTCTTTCTTAACCTGGTAACGGTCAATCAGCCAGGCGAGAGCTGAGCGCGAGCCCAGCATATACTCATCCGCCTCCGCAGGAATACCACCGATGGTCACCTGTTTGTTGTAGAGCAACTTGGTCACGTCATTGACGTTCTTGCCTGTCTCCGGGTCCTTACGCTTGGCCCATTTCATCTTCTTAACGCGCCACGTCTCACGGTCGGACTCATCACCCTTGACCTGAATATCCAGCGGCCACGGCTCCACGGACTCGTAGTTCACGTGCAAATTCATTAATTCTTTACCAGCCGCAGCAAACTTATCGAACTCCGCACGCGAGGATGGCGTCTCAATATGCGGCAGCATCTTTTTCAAATCCGCCGCATACTTCGTGCGATAACCAGGGTCATGCAGCTTGCCATAGACAAAATGGAAGATGTCATCGCCCGTGATGTCAGCACCCAACGCATCGCGGTAGAGAGCCTTAATCTCATCAGTGATGTTGTCCACGCGTACATACCCATCAACAACCTCACCGACCTTGCCATAGATGCTGGCCTCGCCCTGCTTGACGACGTCTCCCTCACTAAACAGCCCACCGTCGTCGACTTCGAGCGGGGACCAAGTGAAGCGGGTAAAGAATTGAGAGCCTTCAGATCCATAGAAATTTAGGTCTGGGATTTGATTCACCGCAAACATGACGTATGGTTTGTTTGCACCGACCGTAGGCTGCAAATAGCCAACATTGAAATGCTCTGGGGTCGGGAACATTGAGGGGAGTTGGTACTGACGGTGCATCAATCTCGGGTCTCGATACAACCTTTGAGGGAAGAACGGTCGATAATAAGCCTTTGCTGTAAACCGCATATCTAGCTCGATTTTTTCATTCTTTTGAGCCCGCTTTTGAAGAATGTCAGTCCACTTAATTCCGTTTAAAAAATGGTCGTTTTCTTTCAACCAATTCTTAAAGGGATATGAGCTCTCTTCGCTATTGTAAGAATTTGTCGCATTTGAGTAAGTATCGAGAAAAACTTGCATATCGTCTTGCAAGTGTTTCAGCGACGATGAATACACCCATGCGTCACGGCTAGTTGCGACGCCCGATGAAAGTTTTCCGAAGATCTTCTTGGCCGTCTCATCTTTACTACCTATAGCGGGCCAAGTCTCGAACTCTTCAGAGCGTTGATTCAACCAATCGCCCTCCTTGTTCGGAGCAATGGTTTCCCAGTCAATGGTTTCAATTGAGGAAGAGTCAACGATACCAAGCTTATCCTCGGCGGTGAGATAGTCGCCAATGTCACGGTAGTGCAGCTCGAAGCCTGATTTTGTTGGATCTTTAACACCGACCGTTATGGCTACAGTACTGCGAGAACCAGATCCGAAGACTTTGCCGCCTTCCTTTCGCGATTGCTCACCTGCGGTGCGTTGGTTCCCGCGAAGGTTAAACACATAGAGGTCGGTAAAATCCTCCGCCATCGACAGACGCACACCGTCGCCGGTATTACCGTCTATCCATCCGCCATTGGATACGAAGGCTACTACGCCTTGGTCTCCGATGCGGTCGGTGGCCCATCGGAAAGCGCGCAGGTACGAGTCGTACAAGGAGTTCTTCAGCTGAGCCGTAGACTTCTCCGCGTAAGTTTCCGCAATGCGCTTATCCAGGCTCGGATATTTCTGGTTGGCGTTGAGGTCATTGGCGGACTTCTGCCCTGCGGAATATGGCGGGTTACCAATTACTACGTTGATGGGTGCGTTCTTCTGGCGTTCGATAGTCTCGTTGTTTTCGCGGAAGACGTTGAGATCCGGAATGTCGCCGTCTTCGTGGATTTGGAAGGTATCGGCCAGAGCGATGTTGGTAAAAGGTACGTAGTCCGGAATTGGTTCCCCGTTGCGGAGAGCTGCTTCCTCACGCAGGGCGTTGTAGGTGGTCTCGATGTTGACGGCGGAGACGTAGTAAGCCAGCAGCATGATTTCGGTGGCAAAAAGCTCGTTGGCATATTTGCGCGCGAGGTCCTCCGGCTTGATGAGGCCCGATTGCAGCAAGCGGACCATGAACGTCGAAGTGCCCGCGAAGGGATCAAGGATGCTTACGCCTTCATCGCTCAGGCCCTTACCAAAGTGCTTCTGGGAGACCTCGTCGGCGGCGCGCAGGATGAAGTCCACGATTTCCACTGGCGTATACACAATGCCAAGCGCCTCAGCTTGTTTCTTGAAGGCCTTACGGAAGAAGCGCTCGTACAGTTCCTTAATCACCTGCTGCTTACCTGAAGCGGAAGTCACCTCAGAAGCACGCACGCGCACGGACTCATAAAACTTCTCCAGAGACTCGGTTTCCGTGTCGAGGTTCGCCCTGGACAGAGCGTTAACCATTTTCTCCATCACCTGGGCCACGGGGTTATGGGTGATGAAGTCATGGTTTTCAAACAACGCGTTAAATACCGGTGCGGTGATGAGATGCTGAGAGAGCATCGAGATGGCATCGTCGTCGGTGATGCCATCGTTGAGGTTATTGCGCAGGCCTTCAACAAAGTCATCAAATTCCTGGCGCAGTGTGCCATCCGCACCTTCCAGCAGGAATTTAATGCGAGTGATCTGATTCTCCGCGATGGTGGCCACGTCATCGGCCCAATCTTCCCAGTAGGTGCGGGTGCCGACCTTATCCACCAGCTTGGTATAGATTGCCTCTTGCCATTGCTCTAACGAGAACAATGCAATCTGCTGTGTCATGGCCGTAGCATCGTCGAATGCCTCAGGGGACTTGGTGCTATCTGCCCCACCAAGTTTTTCTTTGTCGCTTTTCTCTTTGTCACCAGACACATGGTTGACGTCAATGGGCAGTTCATCTTGCGCATTCGCTCCGTTAAGCGCAATCGAATTCACCTTGGCATTAAAGCGATCATCGTGGGCGCGCAGCGCGTTGAGGATCTGCCAGACCACCTTGAAGCGCTGATTATCGTTAAGTGCTTCCGAAGGCGAAACATTCGGTGGCACCGCCACCGGCAAGATGATGTAACCGTAATCCTTGCCCGCAGATTTACGCATTACGCGACCAACGGACTGGACCACGTCCACCATAGAGTTGCGTGGGTTAAAGAATACAACCGCATCCAACGCCGGCACATCCACGCCCTCGGACAGGCAGCGGGCATTGGTAAGCATGCGGCTTTCGTTTTCATCCGCCGGGGATTCGATCCAGGAAAGCTTGGTGCCACGCTCCATGGCGTTCATACCACCATCAACGTGCTGTGCAGCAACGCGCAGATCAACGTTGGTCAAGGAGACATCGTTCAACACTGCCTTATCCTTAAGCAGCTCTTGGTGGGTGGCAATGAGCGAAGGATAGGTATCAGCGATGAGCTGTGAGGACTTAATGTCCTTGGCAAAGGCCACAGCGCGCTGCATAGGCTGGGCGTTTTCCTCAAAGCCGCCTTTCTTGCCCTGCAATTCACCAGAGCGCTTGGCCAAACCATTCCAAGCACCGATCATCGCCGAAGCCGTGGTGAGGTTTATCTGGTTGTCGTCGCTGCGAGCCATCGCTTCCGCGGCCACGGACTCATCGACCGTCATGACAAGAACTTTGTAATCAGTCAATAAGCCCTTATCCACCGCCTCCCCAAAGCCAAGGCGGTAGAACTCAGGACCGTAAATGCCCTCATCATCCATGGAGGTCAACTCAGCGGAGTGCTCGGCGGCCTTGCCCTTTACCGCGTCGTCATAAAGCCTTGGCGTGGCAGTCATATAAAGACGCTTTGCCGCCCTGATATAGCCAGCATCATGGATGCGTACAAAGTTACTGGCATCTTCACCAGCCAAGGTGATACCGGTGGTGCGGTGGGCCTCATCGCAGATGACCAAATCAAAATCATCTAGCCCTTGCTGCTGCGCTTCATGGACCGCCGGCAGGGACTGATAGGTAGAAAAGACAATATTGAGGCCCTTAGCGCGCTTGCCTGAAGCAAAGCGCTGCGTAATCTCCTCACCGTCCGTAGATACAGGGACCTCGAGGTCATAGACCGCAATGTCTTCCGCCTTCTTTGAGACCTTGGAGTCCGAGCACACCGCGAAGACACGCATGTCTAGGCGGCCTTGAGCGGTCCACTCCTTGAGTGTCTGCGACAACAGGGAGATGGAAGGAACGAGGAACAGAATGCGGGCTTTGCCACTATTCTCTTCGGCGACGCGCTCCGCCAGGCGCAGCGCGGTGAAGGTCTTGCCGGTACCGCAGGCCATTATGAGCTTGCCGCGGTCATGGGTCTTAAATCCTTCAATGGCTTTATCGATGGCCGTTTGCTGGTGCGGGCGTGGTTCGAAAGTTTCGCGCTGTGAAAGGTTGATTTGAATATTTTTGTCCCGAACTTCAGAGCCCGGGAACGCCACATCCCAGTTGATCGGGGACTCCGCAATGGTCGAAATGCCGATACGGCTGGTGGGAATCATCTGGTTAGCCAACGCCGCTTCCGCATGTGAAGACCAATGATCCGTGGTGGAGATAATCATGCGGCTACCGAAATATTCGCTGCCGTTTTCGGTCTCAAAGGAATGCCCTGAAGCCTCAAAAAATGAATCAAGATGAGATTTCTGGATACGCGCGTTGGAAGTATAGAACTTGCACTGGATAGCCATCCACGTGCCGTCATCTACGCGGTGGGCGACTAGGTCGATGCCGGTATCAGCGGTGCCACCGTTGTAGCGCCAATCAGTCCATCGGTAGACCTCATCAAACTGTGCTTTCAACGTGGGATCGGTCTTGAAATAGTTGACCATTAGCTTTTCAAAAGCTATGCCATACTTCGCCTTCGGCTGATTTTCGCGCAGTTGATCCAGTACCTCAGAGAATTTTGACATACAAGTATTGTGCCTGAATTCTGTTGCACTCATGACCAAGACTCGGCAAAAATTAGGTCGGCTACTTAAGGATGTTCAAGGAGTTAGATTATGGGCACACTGCGGTTCAAACGATGGAACTTTACGTCGGATCTAGCTCCCTCTGCGGTGTTGTCCTTGAAGAGCGAATGCGGCATTTATGTGCTGGAATTCGCCAACGGCGAGCAGTATGTGGGCCAAACAATTCACTTCCCTATCCGCCTTGCCAAACACCGGAGAACCTACCCGGATATTATCGCCATCAACTTTGCTGAGGTTGCTGCAAAGGACCTGAATATGGCGGAATACCAAGAAATTCAACGGCGGCGTAGATCCGGAATTCTTCTGCGTAATAAAACGCTCCTAGCGCAGCCTTTGGGCGATTCTCCTTTGGACGATCTCATCGACCAGCAAGAGCAAGCGGCATGGCTCAACGTTGCAGCAACCGATGACGAAGAAATCCACATCGGAGACAGGGCCGAAGTGGCTCGCGGACGCACCCTATCCAATAAGAAATTTGCTGAGCTACAGCAGCAACCTCACTTTGAAGAAGCACTCAATTCTCTTGCTGCGTACGTAGCCTATGTCATTCCCTACCCGCACCTGACTGAAAGGAAGACCTGGACTGTCACCGCCATGCCTTCAACCAACCGGCGCCCAACGGACAAACGCGTGGCCGCTCTTAGCGTCAATAACGTGGAAATGATGTATCTAAGGCTCGTGCGCGATTACGAGTCCGGAGAATGGGCGCCCGTGGCCACTCTCAATGTGGCTGATTCTTACCAGCCGCCCCTCTATATGCGTGATTTTGTGTACCCGGGCAGCTATCGCTCAGCTGGTCCCGTCAAGGCCATAATCATGGAGGAATTCCTCATCAAGGAATTCTTGATGGATGATGCCATCTTGCTCGCGGCACGCGAGCTTGCTTTGGGCCAGATGCGCAAGGGAACCACGATGTTCTCGAAGTACCACAATGATGCGCTCTCGGATGCCGTCTTTAAGCGCATCGACCAGTGGATTGAGGAGAATAACGGGCTCCACTAAGTGGCCTTGCGCAGAAGAAAAGCCCAGCCGAAGCTGGGCTTTTCGTGTTTTCACGTCATTGTGCGACGGGAATGGGCAGCGGTTTATTCCACCACGGAGTTAGCGCCCACAGCGTGGTCAAAGAGGTCCGGCAGAGTGGCGGACCAGGCGGAGACCAGCTGGGAGATGGCGACGGACTCGCCGCCGAGGGTGAGGGCGCCGGTTTCGGTGGTCTCGCCAACGATGGCGGCTGGGATGCCCAGCTCGCTGGCGCGGGCGAAGACCTGATCGGCGCGGTCGGCGGTGGTGGCCACGAGCACGCGGGAGGCGGACTCGGAGAAGGCAGCGACGAACTCATCCTCGTGGACCGCGGTGAGGTCCAGGTTGAGGCCGAGGCCGGCGCCGTCGGCAGTCGCACCGGCGCGCTTTGCCATCTCAAAGGCGGTGACGGCAAGGCCGCCCTCGGAGATATCGTGCGCCGCGGTGAGCAGCTCATTACCGTGGAAGAACTCGGCCAGGCGCTTCTCGTTGGCCATGTCTACCTGCGGCGGCAGACCATTGAGGGAGGAAGCACCGGAGGTATCAGCGCTGACCTGTTGCCAGATGGAGCCGCCGAATTCGTCCTTGGTCTCACCTAGGGCGATGAGAACTTCCTTTTCGTCTACGGTGCCAAGCTCGTTGCCGATGGCCTTGTGTACGTCATCAATAACGCCCAGCACACCCACCACCGGGGTAGGCAGGATCGGCTCCTCGCCGGTCTGGTTGTAGAAGGAGACGTTGCCGCCGGAAACGGGGATGGAAAGCTCCACGGCGGCGTCGGCAAGCCCATGCACCGACTCGCGGAACTGCCACATAACGTCGGGGTTCTCCGGGGAGCCGTAGTTCAGGCAGTTGGTAATCGCGACAGGCTTGGCGCCGGTGACGGCGACGTTGCGGTAGGCCTCAGCCAGCGCGAGGCGGGCGCCCATGTTCGGATCCAGCTTGGTGTAGCGGCCGGACGCATCGGCAGACACGGCCACGCCGCGGCCGGTCTCCTCATCGATGCGCAGCACGCCGGCATCCGCATGGTGGGACTGGACGGTATTGCCGCGCACGTAGCGGTCGTACTGGTTCATGATGAAATCGCGCGAGCACAGCGCCGGGGAGGACACGAGCTTCTGCAGGGACTCAACCAAGCCGCGCTTGTCGGTGCCCTGGTACTTCTGCAGCTCATCCTGCCACTCCGGGCGGGAATACGGGCGGTCATACTCCGGAGCCTCATCCGCAATGGTGCCGGCCGGGGCATCCACGACGATCTCGCCCTGGTGGCGGATGACCAGGTGGTTGCCCTCGGTGACCTCGCCAATCTCAGCGCAGGTGACGTCCCAGTGCTCGCAGATTTCGCGGAACTTCGCCACGTTCTCCGGAGCCACAACGGCGCACATGCGCTCCTGGGACTCGGAGGCGAGGATCTCGGCCGCGGTCATATTCTGCGCGCGCAGCGGCACGTTATCGAGGTTGACCTCCATGCCGCCATCGCCGGAGGCCGCCAGCTCCGAGGTGGCGCAGGCCAGACCCGCGCCGCCCAAGTCCTGGATTCCTACGACCACGCCGGCGTGGTAGAGGTCCAGGCAGCACTCGATGAGGACCTTCTCTGCGAAGGGGTCGCCCACCTGCACGGCCGGCAGCTTGCGCTCAGCGCCGTCCTCGAAGGTATCGGAGGCCAGCACGGACACGCCGCCGATGCCATCCAGGCCGGTGCGGGAGCCGAAGAGCATGACCTTATTGCCCTTGCCAGATGCAAAGGCCAGCTTCAGGTCATCGACCTTGAGGGTACCCACGCACAGGGCATTGACCAGCGGGTTACCGGCATAGGTCTCATCAAAGACGGTCTCGCCTCCAATATTGGGCAGGCCCAGGGAGTTGCCGTAGCCACCCACGCCGGAGACCACGCCGGGAAGGACGCGCTTGGTATCGGGGGCGTCGGCAGGCCCAAAGCGCAGCTGGTCCATCACGGCAATCGGGCGAGCGCCCATGGCCATAATGTCGCGGACGATGCCGCCCACGCCGGTGGCCGCACCCTGGTAAGGCTCCACGTAGGAGGGGTGGTTGTGGGACTCCACGCGGAAGGTCACCGCATTGCCGTCTCCGATATCCACGACGCCGGCGTTCTCACCGATGCCGGCGAGGATCTTCTCCCCCATCTCCTCGGTCATGGTCTCACCAAAGTAACGCAGGTGCGTCTTGGAAGACTTATAGGAGCAGTGCTCGGACCACATGACGGAGTACATGGTCAGCTCCGCATCGGTGGGGCGGCGACCCAGGATATCGTGGATGCGCTGGTATTCGTCATCCTTCAGGCCGAGTTCCGCGTAAGGCTGCTTCTCGTCCGGAGTGGACTGCGCCTGTTCTACGGTGTCATTATGAACGGTCATGAAAATGGCCTCCTTAAACCGCCGGCGCCTGGGCGACGGCCTTGATGGCGGATACGAAAAGTCCCAGTCCATCGGTGGATGGGCCGGTTAGCGTGTCAATGGCGTGCTCGGGGTGCGGCATAAGGCCGACGATGCGGCCGGACTCATCGCTGACACCGGCAATGTCGTTGACGGAACCGTTGTAATTATCGGTATAGCGGAAGACCACGCGGCCCTCGCCCTCGATGCGGGCGATATCATCATCACCAGCCTGGAAGCGGCCCTCGCCGTGCTTGGCCGGCACCAGGATCTTCTGGCCCTGCTCAAACTCGCTGGTCCACGCGGTGGTGGAATTGGCCACCTCGAGGTAGGTATCGGTGCAGTGGAAGTGCAGGCCCTTATTGCGGGTCAGCGCGCCTGGCAGCAGGCCGGCCTCGGTAAGGATCTGGAAGCCATTGCAGATGCCGAGCACCGGCATGCCCTGCTTCGCACGATCAATAACGGACTGCATCACCGGCGCGAGCGCGGAAATCGCGCCCGAGCGCAGGTAGTCACCATAAGAAAAACCTCCCGGCACTACTACCGCATCCACGCCGTGCAGATCGGTATCTGCGTGCCAGAGGCTTTTCACCTCTGCGCCGGCGGTGCGGGCAGCGCGAGCGGCATCCACATCATCCAGGGTTCCGGGGAAAGTGATTACTCCGATTGTGGCGGTCACTTACTTGACCTCCAGCCCAACAACCTCGTAGTCCTCGATGACGGTATTGGCCAGCAGCGTGGCGGCCACCTTATCTAGGTCCTCTGCGGTGACGGAGTCATCGACCTCGAGCTCGAAGCGCTTTCCCTGGCGCACATCGCTGACACCGGATACCCCGATGCGACCGAGCGCGCGGACGACGGCTTGGCCCTGCGGATCCAGAATCTCCGCCTTGGGCATGACATTGACAACTACACGAGCCATGAAATATTTGCCTTACTGTATGGGGCTTTGGTCTGCGCGGCTTAGTTTAGTTGGCACCCCCGCCTTTTACCTAGACTCACCCCCGCAGTGTGGGTTTCACCCCGGTTGGGCAAACTCTACGTGAACCCCAAACGACGCTCTGGCAAACTTCGGCGTGCCCTCCAGCCTGGCCCGGCGCGGCGCTCTATTAATAGACGACGCACACTGTCGCTCTCCTTTTAAGGTTGAATCTATGTCTTCTCGCCGCCTCGGCGCGCTGGCACTTGCCACCGCCTTGTCTTCTGCCGCCCTTGCCGTTCCTACCGCCACGGCCGCAACCGATGGCTCCGCTGCCGTCATCTCCGAGGTCTACGGGGGAGGCGGCAATAAGGGCGCTGCCTTCACCCATGACTTCATCGAGCTCTATAACCCCACCGATGCCCCGATTGACCTGACCGGATACACCGTGGAGTACTTCTCCGCCTCCGGCAATACCGGCGGCAAGGTGGAGCTTTCCGGCACTATCGCCCCGCACGGCTACTTCCTGGTGCAGGGCGCGGCCGGCAATGGCGCGGGCGAGGCCCTGCCTGCCCCAGATGCCAAGGGCAGCCTCAACATGTCCGGCTCCAAGGGCTCCGTGCAGCTTGCCGACGCCACCGGTACCCCCATCGACGCCATCGGCTACGGCGCCGCTTCCCTCAAGGAAGGCACCGCCGCCGCGGGCCTGTCCAATGCCAAGTCCGCCTCCCGCGACGCCGAGGGCACCGATACCGATGACAACGCTGCCGACTTCACCGCCGGCGCCCCTACCCCGACCAATTCCGGTAACGCGGCCCCCGCCCCGCAGCCTGAGAATCCGGCCGAGCCCGAGCAGCCTGCTCCTGAGGGAATCACCGCCATCGCGGATATCCAGGGCACCGGCGCCGAATCCCCGCTCAAGGACCAGACCGTTGCCACCGAGGGCGTCGTCACCGGCGTGTGGTCCGAAGGCGGACTCAATGGCTTCACCATTCAGACCGGTGGCACCGGCACCGAGGCCACCGATGCTTCCCAGGCGATCTTTGTCTACATGGGCGATAAGCCGGCCGACCAGTACCCGGCCCTCGAGGATTCCGTCGAGGTCACCGGCAAGGTCTCCGAGTTCTATGGCTCCACCCAGCTCACCGCCTCCACGGTCACGCAGCTCGATACCCCGCTGGAGAAGGTCACCCCGCTTAAGGTGGACCAGCTTCCCGATGGCAACGAAGCCCGCGAGCCCTTCGAGCACATGCTCATCCAGCCCGGCGAGCACACCGTGACCAATAACTACTCGCTCAACCAGTACGGCGAGGTCGGACTCGCCCCCGGCAAGGAAGCCTTGCGCCAGCCTTCCGATATCTTCTCCCCCTCCACGGATCCCAACTCCGATATTCAGAAGCTAACCAAGGACAACGCCGATAAGCTGGTCACCCTGGACGATGGCCGCACCCGCGACTATCTCAAGACCGACCAGAATACCCCGCTGCCGTACATCGCCCAGGATGATGCCCAGACCATCAAGTCCCTGCGCACCACCGATACCGTGACTTTCCAGCACCCGGTCATCGTGGGCTTCTCTCATGAGCAGTGGCGCTTCCAACCCACCACCCCGGTCACCGGCAACACCAAGGGCGCAGACCTGCCCATCTCTTGGGAGAACTCCCGCGAGGCCGAGCTCCACGCCATCGATGACGTCAAGGGCGAGTACACCATCGGCGCCTTCAACGTGCTGAACTACTTCACCTCCCTGGGCGAGGAATTCGGCGGCAGCGCCTACACCGACCGCGAGGGAAATAAGGTCACCGTCAACCGCGGTAAGACCCGCGGCGCCTATACCCAATCGGCACTAGAAGACCAGGAGCGCAAGATCGTCGCCGCCATCAACGGCCTCGATGCCGACGTCATCGGCCTTTCCGAAATCGAAGATGGCTACGCTGTCACCGGTGACTTCGCCCAGCGCGATAAGGCCCTCAAGCACCTGACGGAAAAGCTCAACGAGGCCGCCGGCTCAGAGAAGTGGGCCTTCGTCCCCTCTCCTTCCGAGGACGCCGTACCGAGCTCCCCGGATGTCATCCGTACCGCATTCATCTATCACAAGAATGTGGTCAAGCCCGTCGGCGAATCCCGCATCTTCCAGGATGATCGCTTCACCGGCACCGCCCGCGAGCCGCTCGCCCAAGAATTCCAGCCGCTAAAGGAGGGCGAGGAATCCTTCGTTGCCGTGGCCAACCACTTCAAGTCCAAGGGCTCGGTAGCCAAGGGCGACGCCGACTCCGGCGACGGCCAGGGCAATAACCCGAACGTCCGCAACGCACAGGCCCAGGCCGTCCTCGATGCCCTGCACAAGCAGGAAGACTGGAAGGACAAGCCGCTATTCGCCCTGGGTGATTTCAATACCTACACCCATGAGACCGCGCTCGATGTCTTCCGCAACGATGGCTTCACCGTCCCTGCCGAAAAGTACGAGGCTGACCCTTCCTACCAGTTCTCCGGCCTGCTTGGCACCCTCGACCACGTGCTGGCCAATAAGGTTGCCACCGGCACGCTTGACGACGCCCAAGTGTGGAACATCAACGCCGATGAACCCGTCGCCTTCGAATACTCCCGCCGCAACTACAACATTGTGGACTTCTACGATGACTCCCCATTCCGCGCCTCCGACCACGACCCGGTCAAGGTCGGCTTCACCCTCGGCGTGGACGACTCCGCCGGCCAGCCGGATAACCCTGCGGATGATCCGGCGGACAAGCCTTCCGATGAGCCAGGTAAGCCAGCGGACAAGCCCTCCGATAATCCTTCTGAAAAGCCGAATAATCCTGCCTCCGGCTCTAGCTCCAGCACCAGCTCCGTTGGCGCAGGCATCGCCGCCGCCATCGCGGCCATCGTCGGCCTTGTCGCCATCCCTGGTTTCCTCGCCGTGACCGGCAACCTCCACAAGGCCATCCCGGCCCCCATCTGGGTCATGCTGCCAAAGGAAGTGAAGAACTTCATCACTAGCCTGCAGCGCTAATCACCCATTAGCCCTAGCCCCGCAACTTCGGAGGAAGACTCCCTAGCGGCGGGGCCTTTGGTCATTTCACGACTTTCGTCCATCTAAACCACCGCAACCGTCGACGGAAACGGCGTTTTTATGGACGAAAATCGCGACGCTGTGCTTATTTGCACCGCGGAGCCTCTGACGAGGGAATGCGCGGTCTATTTTGGAAGATAAGCGCCGTAATCGGCAGGGGTCGCGCCGGCGTTGATGGCCCGGTCGGCAGCTTTGACGAAGTCATTGATGACTTTGCGGTCATCCAGGTTGCGGCCGGAAACCGAAAGGCGGACCGTATTGCCGCGCTGGGCGGAGCGCTCAGCAGCGCGAATAATGTTCTTGCGCCACCACTTGGCGGAACCAAAGCCTTCACCGAAAGAAAGGTTGCGGGCTTGGTGGAACTTACCGGAATTAATCTGGAGGATGCCGCGGGTGGAGGCGGCTACCTCAAACTTGAACTGCGGCAAGACCTGCAAGGTACCGGGCGACATGCGCCAACGAGGGGGAGCAAAGATGGTGGGCTCGAAGCCGATCTTGGCCATCTGGCGGGTAGCTCCGGCGAGGCGCAGCTTCGCCTCGTGCGAATCGAGGTTGGCGAATTCCGCGCGGCGGCCCTGCACCGAACGATCGAAACCGTTCAGGATAAGAACGCGGCCGGCATCGGCTTGGTCTTGAAGCCACTTTTTGGTGTCTTTATCTTTCGCCAGGTGCCAGTTGCCATCGATATGCGGGGCAATCAGCAAGGAAACAGGAATCTCCTCCCGATCGAGGATCGAGAGGAGCCGGCTAGCCTGCTTCCGTGTGTCATCAAAGATGCTGGAGATAGATACCAGAAGGTGGCCATTCATAAGGAGAATTATCGCACAGGAATTTAGGATTCGCGCGTTGGCCCCCTATCCGGGTTTTACTTCTCTAAGCCGGTGGCCTTGTTGATGGTCCACGCGTACTCGAAGGCATTCTGGCGCCACTTTTCGTAGCGACCGGACACGCCGCCATGGCCTGCGGCCATTTCGGTTTTGAGCAAGAACTCGCCGCCAGTGGCCGTCGTCCGCAGCTGGGCGATCCACTTGGCCGGCTCAACATAGAGCACGCGGGTGTCATTGAGCGAGGTAATGGCCAGGATGTCCGGGTAGTCCTTAGCCTCGATGTTTTCGTACGGCGAGTAGGACTTCATGTAGTCATAAACCTCTGGGTCGTGGTACGGGTCGCCCCACTCCTCCCATTCAGGCACCGTAAGTGGAAGCTCCGGCATGAGAATGGAGGTCAGCGGATCGACGAACGGCACGACGGCCTGGATGGCGGTGAAGCGATCCGGGGCCATATTGGCAATCGCGCCCATGAGCATGCCACCGGCCGAACCGCCCTCGGCCACCATCTGGTCAGCGGTGGTCACCCCGCGGGCAATGAGGTCATCGGCGACATCGATGAAGTCAGTGAAGGTGTTTTTCTTCTTGAGCATCTTGCCGTCGTCGTACCAGGTGCGGCCCATCTCGCCGCCGCCACGGACATGGGCCACGGCGAAGATCATGCCGCGGTCCATGAGGGACAGGCGGGTAACGGAGAATGCCGGATCCACGCTGACCTCATAGGAACCGTAACCATAGAGCAGGGTCGGATTCGGCTGAGTGCGGTCGAGGTCGGCGCGGTGGACAATGGATACGGGGATATCGGTGCCGTCGGCAGCCGTGGTCCACAGTCGGTAGGCCACATAGTCATCCGGGTTATAACCGCCGGGAACCTCCTGCTCCTTGAGGAGAGTAAATTCGCCGGTATCCACGCGGTAATCAAAGAGCTGGGAGGGCTGGGTGAAAGACACGTAGCTCACGCGCAGCACCGGTGCGTCCCACTCGGGGTTGCCGGATACGGACACGGTGAAGAGTTCTTCGTCGAAGTTGAGCTCTTCGAATTCGCTAAAGCCGTCATTCACACGCATGATGGCGGCGCGGCCGATGCCGCCGCGGCGGTAGCCCACCACAATCTGATCGCGGTAGGTGTCCACGCCCTCGATGCGGGTGGTCTCCTCGTGCGGCAAGAGCGCCGGCAGGTCACGTAGGGTGGGCAGCTCATCCTTGGCCTTGGTATATCCGACCTCGAAGTTGGGGCCGGTGGCGTTGTGGGTGACGATCCAGTAATCCTCGCCCTTAACGACGGCGTGATCGACGTCGTAGTCCACGCCAGATTCGCGCTCCCACAGCAGGCGGAATTCACCCTCAGGGTTGTCTTCTTCGAGGACCCACACCTCAGAAGTCACCTTGGAGCTCACGCCAAGGAAGAGGTATTTATCGGAGCGAGCGCTGCCGATGCCGACGTTGAAGTGCTCGTCTTCTTCCTTGAACACCTGCACGTCTTCGGACTGCGCGGTACCGACCTTGTGGCGCCAGATGGCGTCAGGGCGCCATGCCTCGTCGACGGTCGTGTAAAAGATATAGCCATCGCCGGCCCAGGTGGCGCCGTAGAAGATGCCCTCGAGGTGGTCGTCGAGAAGCGCACCGCTTTCCAAGTCCTTAATATAGAGCTCAAAGCGCTCGTCGCCGGCGAAGTCCACGGAATAGGCCAGGTAGCGGCCGGAATCAGAGATGGAGGCCGCGCCGAGGGCAAAGAAGTCCTTGCCCTCCGCCAGCGCGTTCGCGTCGAGGATGATCTCCTCGCCTTCCGGGGTGCCCTCCTCTGGGATAACCGGGGCAGTCCATGGGTCAGCCCCCTCCTCTACCGGGAGCCGGCAAGAGTATCCGTAGCTCTTGCCCTCCTCGGTACGGCCGTAGTACCAGTAATCGCCGCGGCGAGAAGGCACAGACATATCGGTTTGCTTGATGCGGGACTTAATCTCCTGGAAGATATTCTCCGTCATCTCATCCAAGTGCGCGGTCTTCGCCTTGGTGTAATCATTTTCTGCGTTGAGGTAATCCAGGGTTTCCTGGGATTCCTTATCGCGCAGCCACTCGTAGTTATCCACGAACTCGCGTCCGTGGAAGGAACGGGTCACGGGGTGGACGGCGGCCACGGGGGCGGAAAGATTCTCGTTGCTCATGCCGCCCCACTGTACGCGTGGCGCCCTAGGGCGGAAGCCTTAGGGCGGAAGCCTTAGGGCAGCTAGGCCTCGGGCGAGAGAAAGTCCGCGAAGCGCTCGCCGGAAAGCCGCTCATAGGCCTCGATGTAGCGCAGGCGGGTGGCGGAAACGACGTCGTCGGGAAGCTGGGGCGGAGTGCCGTCGGCGGCTTGGTCCCACCCGGAGGCGTCAGAAGTCAGCCAATTGCGCACATATTGCTTGTCGAAGGACGGCTGGACCTCGCCTTCCACGTAAGAATCGGCCGGCCAGTAGCGGGAGGAATCTGGGGTAAGGACCTCATCGGCCAGAACGAGGGTGCCGTCTTGGTCTAGGCCGAACTCGAACTTGGTATCGGCGAGGATAATGCCCTTCTCCTCCGCGAGCGCGGCGGCCTCGGAGTAGATGCGGAGGGTGGCCGCGCGCAGCTCCTCGGCGCGCTCGGCGCCCAGCTTGTCCACCACGAAGTCGAAGGAGACGTTCTCATCGTGCTCGCCCTGTTCCGCCTTGGTGGCCGGAGTGAAGATGGGCTCGGGCAGGCGGGAAGCCTCAGCCAGGCCCTCCGGCAACTCGATACCGCACACGGTGCCGTTGGCCTTGTACTCCTTCAGGCCGGAACCGGTGAGGAAGCCGCGGGCCACGCACTCGAAGGGCAGCATATCCAGTTTCTTGACCACCATCGCGCGGCCAAGGCACTCGGCGGGGATGCGCTCATCATCGAGCGGGCCGGCCAGGTGGTTGGGGAAATCGATGGAGTCGAAGAAGAACTTCGAGGTTGCGGTCAGCACGCGGCCCTTGTCCGGGATGGCCGGCTCGAGGGCGTGGTCGTAGGCCGAGATGCGGTCCGAGACCACCATCAGAAGAGTGTTCTCGTCTACATCGTAGATATCGCGGACCTTGCCGGAGGCAAGATGGGTATAAGAAGAAAGCTCAGGTCGCATGACCTTCATTCTAGCGCCGTCTACACTGCTTCAAGGTAGGTGCCTAAATTGAATAGGGTACTTTTGCGACTATTACCGATTTCCTAGCACTACGGACTAAGTATTCGCTAAATCCCCCGTATTGCTGGATATATAAATCAAGAGGATCCCCAATGATGGAGCTCGATTCCACACAAAAAGATGAAGTTGTGGTCATCACCAGTGAAGAAGGCGCACTTCTTCTCGGCCCCGAGACTGAGCTAGCTCAGCTGAACAGTTCTGATACGCTCTCCCCAGTTTCACCCGAGCTGCTCCGCCGTGTAAGTAAGGCACTCACCGGCATTGAAAAATATCAGGAACAGTCTGGACGGTGGCTAAAACTCGATACTGAGTCTGCTAAGTACCTCCAACTCCATGGAGTAAAGACTAGAGACATTCGAGCAGGGGTCATTCGTGTCAAGGACCTACCATACAACTTTACGTCACGCCCGGGCGGCAGTCTGCTCAAACATTTGAAATTCGAACAGACTGGGCTTCTAACGCCTGCAGCACCAATAGCACTGGCATCGATGATGCAGCAAGCATCGGTTGAACGCCAGATAGAACAAATGCAGGACTATCTTGAAAGCATCGACGCCAAGCTCGATGCGGTACTGCGTTTCCAGAAGGATTCCTTGGCGGGTGAGATCGACGGCATCGCCGAAGTACTAAAAGAAGCCTTGCTGGTCATGGAACGAACCAAAGGTGTAACCGATACACAATGGGCCACTGTGCAACAACTCCACGGGGAACTCTTCAAACTACAAGGAAGAGTACTACGCCACCTTTCAGCAATCGCAGAGAAGATGGCTCAATCAAAAACCTCTCCAGGCAAGGTGAAAGAGACTTTCCAAGATACCAATACCGACGCGCGATTTTGGCTGCATGAATTAGCCCGCACGGTGCAACTGCAGAACCAGATGTATGTTTTGCAACTTAAGCGAGTCGACGCTGTCGAAGGCGAGAGCGCCGATGGATACACGGCTGCTGTGGCTATCTCGCGAGAGAAGCGTGCTTCACGCCTAGTTGAGAGCCTATCCGCGATCGCCCGTACCAGCCATGAACTGGGAGATTTTCCCCTTCTACGTAAAGCTATCGATTGGAACTCTCCCCGTGCTGTACAAGAAATAAACCACTTATTTAGCCAGCTCCGTGATTTTTCCAAAGCAGCAGATTTAGATGTGGAGGGTGCAGAGGACCTCGAGCCAGTCCGACACGTGGCTGCGGCACGTGAACTTACGTCCGCAGGTGCCGCAAAGACACGCCAAGCTGCAGTCGCTGGTACTACTCTGGCGCGCGAAACGGCTTCAACTGCGCAGCAGCGAGCTACTGAAGTGGGCGAAAACGTAGCGCAACGCGCTCGGCAGGCTTGGCATGCCACACGCGGCGCGTTAGAAGGAGCTACCCGAGGAGCTTTCGAAGGTGCAGCGAAAGGCATTGCCGAAGCAAAAAGTACTGAGAGAACAAACTTGGGAATCGACGAATCAGACAAGCATTTGAACTAGCGAGCACGTTTCGATCAAATAAGCTCCGAAATCCGCGCGGGATTCGGGGGCTATTTGATCGAAATGCGAAAAAAGGAAAGCGCACCGCGACGGGAAGGCGCCCTGCGCGGCTCGTTTTAGAGGATCTCGCCCGGGGTATAGGCCGCGGCCTTGGGGTGCTCGCCTACCAGGGCGTTGATGCGGTTGAGCACCTGACTGACCTGGGACTCGGCGGCGCCGATGAAGGCGTGCTTATCGGCTAGGGCGGCCTCGAGGTCGGACTCGTCCATGGGCAGGCGGTCATCGGCGGCGAGGCGTTGGACTAGGTCCTGCTCTCCGCCGTTTTCGCGCATATTGAGCGCGACGGCCACGGCGTTTTCCTTGATGACCTCGTGGGCGGTCTCGCGGCCCACGCCGGCGCGCACGGCCGCCATGAGGATGCGGGTGGTGGCCAGGAAGGGCAGGTAGCGCTCCAGTTCACGGTCGATCATGGCCGGGAAGGCACCGAACTCGTCGAGGACAGTGAGGAAGGTTTCGAATTGGCCGTCGAGGGCAAAGAAGGCATCGGGAAGCGCGACGCGGCGGACGACGGAGCAGAAAACATCGCCCTCGTTCCACTGCTGGCCGGCGAGGTCCGCGGCCATGGTGAGGTAGCCGCGGAGGATGACCTGCAAGCCGCCGACGCGCTCGCAGGAGCGGGCGTTCATCTTGTGCGGCATGGCGGAAGAGCCGACCTGGCCTTCCTTGAAGCCTTCGGTGACGGTCTCGTTGCCGGCCATCAAGCGGATGGTGGTGGCCAGCGAGGACGGGGCAGCGCCGAGCTCCACTAGGGCGGAGATGGCGTCGAAGTCGAGGGAGCGCGGGTAGACCTGGCCCACGGAATTGAAGATACGGTGGAAGCCCAGGTAATCCGCGATCGCGGTCTCTAGGGAGGCGAGCTTGTCCTCGGAGCCGCCCATGAGATCGAGCATGTCTTGGGAGGTGCCCATCGGGCCCTTGATGCCGCGCAGCGGGTAGCGGCCGAGGAGATCTTCGAGGCGCTCGATGGCCAGCAGCATCTCATCGCCGGCCGTTGCGAAGCGCTTGCCCAGGGTGGTGGCCTGCGCGGCCACGTTGTGGGAGCGGCCCGCCATGACCAGGGACTGGTACTCGGCGGCATGGCGGCCGATGCGGGAGACCACTGCGATGGCCTTATCGCGGATGATCTCCAGCGAGGTGTGGATCTGCAGCTGCTCCACGTTCTCGGTGAGATCGCGGCTGGTCATGCCCTTGTGAATGTGCTCGTAGCCGGCCAGCGCATTGAATTCTTCGATGCGGGCCTTCACATCGTGGCGGGTGACGCGCTCGCGCTCCGCGATGGACCCGAGGTTCACGTCCTCTACCACGGCCTCGTAGGCATCGATGGCCTTGGCGGGGATGTCTACGCCCAGATCCTTCTGGGCGCGCATGACCGCAATCCAGAGCTTGCGCTCCAAGATGATTTTATGCTCCGGGCTCCAGATATTGGACAGCTCCGCGGAGGCATAGCGGGACGACAGGACGTTGGAAATCTTCTTCTTTTCAGCCACGTAGCTATTATTCCATGCCTGCCCCGCCGCGGGGTGAAAGGTTAGAGAGAAATCTCACCATCTTCTGCTCGCTTGCCGATGTCCCGGCGCACAAAGCCACCCGCAAACTCGATGCCGTCGACGGTGGCGTAGGCGTCTGCGCGGGCGTCGGCAAGCGTGGCACCCTTGCCCAGCACGCTGAGCACGCGGCCGCCCGCGGTGCGGTAAGCGCCATCGGTATGCACGGTGCCGGCATGGAGGACGCGCTGCGGATCGTCCAAGGCGGCGCTAGAGATGGCATCGCCCTTGCGCGGGGAAGCCGGGTAGCCCTCGGCCGCCATGACGATGATGACGGCGAAGCCATCCTCCCACTCCAGCGGCGGGAGCTCGGAGAGCGTGCCGGTGGCCGTGGCGTTAAGGGCCTCAGCCAGCGGGGACTTGAGCAGGGAGAGCACTGCCTGGGTCTCTGGGTCGCCGAAGCGGCAGTTGAACTCGACGACGGCCGGGCCTTCTTCGCCCCAGGCCAGGCCGGCGTAAAGCAGACCGGAATAAGGGGTGCCGCGGCGCGCCATCTCCTTGGCCACAGGGGTGCAGACCTCGTCCACGATGCGCTGTACGCCGTCCTCCGGCAGCCACGGCAGCGGGGTGTAGGCGCCCATGCCGCCGGTATTGGGGCCTTCGTCGTTGTCATAGGCACGCTTGTGATCCTGGGCCGGCAGCAGCGGGACGACGGTCTCACCATCGACTAAGCAAAAGAGCGAGACTTCGGGGCCGTCAAGGAAGGATTCCAGCAGCACCGGGCTGCCGGCCGCGAGGACGGCATCGACGTGGGCGCGGGCGGCGGCGCGGTCCGGGGTGACCACCACGCCCTTACCGCCGGCCAGGCCATCGTCTTTGACCACGAACTGCGGGCCGAAGCGGTCGAGCGCGGCCTCAATGTCGTCCTCGCCTGCACCAGGGCGCAGCTGCTCCGCGCGGGCGGTCTTGACGCCAGCAGACTCCATGACGTCCTTGGCAAAAGCCTTGGATCCCTCGATCTGGGCTGCGTCCTTGCTAGGTCCGAAGACAGCGATGCCGGCCGCGCGCAGGGCATCGGCCACGCCGGCGACGAGCGGAACCTCAGGACCGATGACAACGAGGTCCGCGGCAATGCTCTGGGCGAGCTCCACCATGCGATCAGCGTCATCTACCTGGGAGTAGTCCGGGTGGACTGTGGCGAGGGCAGACATGGCCGCGCTGCCCGGCGCGGCGTGTATTTCGGTGCTCTTAGGGTCGGCGGACAGGCCCTTAACAAGGGCGTGTTCACGGCCGCCCGAACCAATTACGAGAATGCGCATGCCCACCATCATAACCAGCGGGTAGCCTGGCACACATGGCTTCTGTATTTACAAAGATCATTAATGGTGAACTACCCGCTCGCTTTGTCTACCGCGATGAGACCTGCGTGGCTTTCCTCTCCATCGAGCCGCTGCGCTACGGCCACACCCTGGTCGTGCCCATCGAGGAAGTAGATAAGTGGACCGACCTGGATCCACAGACCTGGGCCCACCTCAACGAGGTCGCCCTGGAAATCGGCGGCGCTATCAAGACCGCGTTTGATACCCCGCGCACCGGCTACATCATCGCCGGATTCGATGTCCCGCACACCCATATTCACCTCTTCCCCACCGAGAAGATGGAAGAGTATGACTTTGCCAAGGCCTTCGACGCCGATAACACAGACGATGCCGCGATGGATGAGGCGGCCGCCCGCATCCGCCAGCACCTCGGCTGCAACGAGGACGGCGTTCGGGAGGGCTAGGGCTCAGAGGGGGCGTCGGCAAGCGCGGGCAGGCGCACCGTAAAGGTAGTGCCGCGGCCGAGCTCGGAGTCGACGCTAATGCTGCCATCGTGCTGCTCCACTAGGGAGTGGACGATGGCCAAGCCCAGGCCGGAGCCGCCGGTATCGCGGGTGCGCGAGGTATCGGCGCGGTAAAAGCGCTCGAAGATATGCGCCGCGTCGTCTTGGGACATGCCCTTGCCATCGTCAATAACATCGACGAGCACGTCATTGGCCTCGCGGCGCAGGCGCAGCGTCACCGTGGCATCCTCGCCGCCGTGGCGGATACCGTTGGTCACCAGGTTGAGCAGCACCTGATGCAGGCGGCTGGCATCGCCATTGACCACCGGGATGGACTTAGCATCATTGGCCACCTTAATCTCACGGCCGGGGAAGGCCGCACGCGCGGAAGAGCCCACGGACAAGGCCAGCTCCAGCAGGTCTACGGGGTGCATGTCTAAGCGCGTACCCTCGGCACGGGTAAGGGCCAACAGGTCCTCCACCAGCAGGGACATGCGCTTGGACTCATCATCGATCTTAGAAAAGACCAGATCCACGTCCTTGGTGGCGCCCGAGCGATAGAGCTCGGTATAGCCGCGCAGGCTGGTCAGCGGCGTGCGCAGCTCATGCGAGGCATCGCCGACGAAGCGACGCATCTGTTCCTCTTTCTCCTGCGCGCGCACAACGGAGCGCTGCAGCTGCCCCAGCATGATATTGAGTGCGGCGGCCAACTGGCCCACTTCGGTGTGCAACGGCCACTTGGGGACTCGCTTGTCTAGGTCACCTGCCGCGATTTCCGACGCCGTCTTTTCCACCACCCGCAGCGGTCGCAACGCCCTGCGGATAAACCAGAAACCCACGGCCGCAATGGCGGCCAAGGCGATGGCGGCAATGGTCACTTGGACCATGGCTAGGCCGTGCAGGATTTCCTTCTCGTGAGTCATATCCTTGGCAATGACCGTGATGACGCCATTGGAATCCGCGAAGGCGAGCGCGCGCCACTTGGTGTTGTTCTCGATGGAACCCACGGTGGTGGGATAGCCGCCGAGCGGGATATTCTCCGCATTCGGGGTAGTCGACGAGGGGCCCGAGTAGCGGATGGTGCCATTGGGCAGGTAGTTCAGCACCACGTATTCGGTGGGCGGGCGCTTGGTGTGATCGCCGATGAAAAAGTCATTGCTGATATCGCGCGCCCATGTGGTCGACGCGGATCGCAGCTCATCATCGACGTTATTGAAGAGCACGTTGCGCATGATGGAATTAACCGCAAAGGACGAGCCTGTAATGCCGAGCCCGGAGACCACAACGAGGAGGATGACCAACCACGTACGCAGCGGCATTGCCTGCGGAATCTGGGAAAACATCCGCCGCTTGGAGGACTTTTTCTCCCCTTCGCCTTGGCCCAGGCCTTCATGCCACATGGACTGCGGGCGCGCCGTCGCCGTCGCAGGTGCCTGGCCCTGGGTCTCCTGTGAATCTTCCATTACTTAAGCACTTTAGGAGCGCGGGGTGCGCAGTACATAACCCACGCCGCGCACGGTGTGGATCAGCTGCGTCTCGCCGGTATCGATTTTGCGGCGCAGGTAAGAGATATAGGACTCGACCACGTTGCCATCGCCGCCGAAATCGTAGTGCCACACGTTGTCCAAAATCTTGGACTTAGACAGCACCACTTCCTTGTTTTGCATCAGGTAGCGCAGGAGGTTGAACTCGGTGGGAGAAAGCTCGATGAGCTCACCGGCCTTGGTGACCTCATGGGTGTCATCATTGAGCGTTAGATCCGCGTAGCTCATGGTGGCATCGTTGGTGGATTCTTCCGCCGCTCCACCGCGGCGCATGATGACGCGCAGACGGGTGATAACTTCTTCCAGGCTAAATGGCTTGGTCACGTAATCATCCGCGCCGATGGTCAGTCCGTGGATGCGCTGGTCCACACCGTCCTTAGCGGTGAGGTAGAGCACCGGGCCGTCCAGGCCTTCTTGACGCAGCTTGCCCAGCAGCTCGAAGCCATCCATACCCGGCATCATGACGTCCAGGATGTAGGCATCTGGGTTTACTTCGCGGGCAATGCGCAGCGCCTCGTTCCCGGAATTGGCGCTGTAAACCTCGAAGTTCTGGAACTTCAGCGATACGGTAAGCAGCTCCACAATATTGGGTTCGTCATCGACGACAAGCACCTTGGCGAGTTTAGTGTCTTCCATGTTCTCCTCAGACTCCCTTAAAGGTTGCGATTTTCTAACACGTCATCATGGCACGCTTGCTTCCCAGCCTACTGAAGAGTTTCTGCCTGAATCCTGTGAACGTGGATTAGCGCCCTGGTCGAGGCAAAAGAAAACCACGCCCCTCCCCAGGTGAGGAAGGGCGTGGCAGCTAGCGCAGCGCGCTATTTAGAAGTCCTGCGGGCGCGGGATATTGCGCAGGTTGGACTTTGCCATGGTGATCATCTGGCCAACGCCACCGTCCAGAACGGTGCGGGTGGCAGCCTTGGAGAAGCCCATGAGCTGCTCGATGGTCAGCGTCGGTGGCAGGGAGAGGGCGTTGGGGTCAGTAACGACGTCGATAAGAGCCGGGCCGTTATAAGCCAGCGCCTTCTTGATCTGCTCCGGTGCGTCCTTCGGATCCTCGATGCGGAAGTGCTTGATGCCGGAAGCCTCTGCAATCTTGGCAAAGTTGACGGACTCGTGGTCGGTCTCGTGCTCCGGCAGACCCTGCACCAGCATCTCCAGCTTGACCATGCCCAGGGAAGAGTTGTTGAACACGAACATCTTGATAGGCAGGTTGTGCAGCTTCACGGTGAGCAGCTCACCCATCAGCATGGACAGTCCGCCGTCACCGGAGAAGGTGATGACCTGGCGGCCCGGGTTAGCGGCCTGTGCACCCAGTGCCTGTGGCAGGGCGTTGGCCATGGTGCCGTGGCGGAAGGAGCCGATCTGCTCGCGCTTACCGTTGGCGGTGATGTAGCGAGCGCCCCACACGTTGCACATGCCGGTATCGACGGTGAAGATGGCATCCTCATCGGCGTTCTTGTCAATGAGATCCGCAATGTACTCCGGGTGGATCGGGGTGTGCTTATCCACATTGGAGGTATAAGCCTCAACGACGTTCTCCAGCTTGTCGTAATGCTTCTTGAGCATCTTGTCTAGGAAGGAGCGATCCTTCTTCTCATCCACGTGCGGCAAGATGTTCTCGATGGTGGCGGCTACGTCACCGGTGACCGGGTAGGAAATCTTGGTACGGCGGCCGATATGGGCGCCATTGATATCCACCTGTGCCACGTTGGCATCCGGCAGGAAGTCGTTGTACGGGAAGTCGGTACCCAGCAGGATAAGCAGGTCAGCCTCGTGGGTGGCCTCGTGTGCCGCACCGTAGCCCAGCAAGCCGTTCATGCCCACGTCAAACGGGTTCTCGTACTGGATGTACATCTTGCCACCCAGAGCGTGGCCGATGGGAGCCTTGATCTTCTCCGCCAGCTTGAGCACCTGCTCGCGGGCGTCCTTGACGCCGACGCCAACGAAGAGGGTGACGGACTTAGCCTCGTTGATGGCCTGGGTCAGGGCAGCGGCCTCGGCCGGATCCGGGAAGACGACTGGGCGGCCAGCAGAGATCTTGGACTCGACGAAGGAGTCATCCTCAGCGTCCTGCATGGAAACGTCACCCGGGATAACCAGGACGGAAACGCCATTGCCGGCCATGGTGGACTGGATGGCGTGGTGCAGGACAACGCCGCCCTGCTCAGCGGAGTTGACCATCTCGCAGTAGCCAGAGCACTCCTGGAAGATTGCCTCTGGGTGGGTCTCCTGGAAGAACTTGGAGCCGATCTGGCGGGATGGTATGTGGGAAGCCAGTGCCAGCACCTTAGCGCCGTTGCGGTGGGCATCGTACAGGCCCTGGATCAGGTGGGTATTGCCCGGGCCGCAGGATGCGGCACATACAGCCAGCTTGCCGGTGGTCAGGGAATCTGCCTCGGCAGCGAAGGCTGCTGCTTCCTCGTTGCGGACGTGAATCCACTCGATGGAGGAGCGGCGAACGGCGTCCACGATCGGGTTCAGGGAGTCACCGACGAGGCCATAAATGCGCTCGACACCCTGCTTTTCCAGGGTGTCAACTAGCTGTTCTGCATAGTTACGTGCCATTAAAAATCATCCTTAACTCTTAATTGGTGTTAATACCACTGTGCTACTTAGACCGCAGGAAAGTCCACTGTTCTCTTATACACTCACACACTGCGCCCAGCTGTGAGGAAGGTAATACTAACCTATCTTCAGCTGCAAACTGTAACGACCGTTCGGTACTGTTTACTGCGCTATGAGTATCCACCCGCCCCGCGCACAAGACCATGCCGCTGCGGCCTCCACGGCCGCCCAGCGGTGGTCTTTCTGCGCCGTCATCTCTCTGGGGTTACTCATGGTTGGGCTGGATAATTCCATCCTCTACACCGCATTGCCGCAGCTATCGCAGCAATTGCACACCACCGATACCCAGCAACTCTGGATTATCAACGCCTACGCGTTGGTGCTCTCCGGCCTCCTTCTTGGTGCCGGCACGTTGGGCGATCGCACCGGCCATCGGCGGATGTTTCTCATCGGCTTGGCCGTCTTCGGCGGCGCTTCCCTGCTCGCTGCCTATTCCCCCAGCGCTTGGACGCTGGTTTTAGGCCGCGCCTTCTTGGGCTGCGGCGCCGCCATCATGATGCCGTCGAGCCTGGCGCTTCTCCGCCTGACTTTTCCCGATGAGGTGGAGCGCAACACGGCCATTGGCATCTGGGGTTCTGTCGCCGTCATCGGCGCGGCGGCTGGCCCCACCGTGGGCGGCTTCTTTTTGGAGCACTTCTGGTGGGGCTCGGTCTTTTTGCTCAATGTCCCGGTTGTGGTCGTGACCATTGTGCTGACCTTGTTCCTTGCTCCGCCAAACGCTCCGAACCCCCTAAAACACTGGGACTTCCCCTCGTCCCTGTATTCCCTTATCACTCTCGCCAGCCTAGTGCTGTCCATTAAATCCCTGGCACACAACTGGCCGGTGAGCGGCGCCGCAGGCATCGTCTTCATCTGCGGCGCGCTCGCCTTTGGCCGCCGCCAGGCTCGCTTGTCAGATCCCCTGCTGACCTTCGACATCTTTGGCTCCCGCATATTCAGCGGCGGGGCCCTAACGGCCGGCGGCGCCATGTTCGGCCTCGCCGGCCTGGAGCTGTTGAGTACCCAAAAGCTCCAGCTTGTCGACGCCCTCTCGCCCCTCCACGCCGGCCTCATCATCTCCGCCATGGCTCTATCTGCCATCCCTACCTCCATCCTGGGTGGTGCCACCTTGCATCGCGTGGGGTTCCTCCCACTCATTAGCGGCGGATTCTTGCTCATGGCCGCCGGCATGGCCCTGGTGGTGGTGAGCCGGGGTGAGACGCTTCCCCTACTCGTCTCCGCCCTCGTGCTCACCGGCTTAGGCGCGGGCCTGGCCATGTCCGTGTCCTCCACCGCCATCATCAATGCCGCTCCGCTTCATCGCGCCGGCATGGCCTCGGGTGTAGAAGCGGTCTCCTATGAATTCGGCACCCTGATCTCCATTGCACTGACTGGCACCCTCGTGCCGCTGCTCATGGCCCGCGAACTGCCCCCTCACCTCGCGGAACTGGGTACCGACGCGCTGCATCACCCCGCTTCCCACGCGGCCGCCGCGAGCGCTTACAATACCGGTTATCTTTCCACCATCGACGGCCTAGCTTGCTTCGCCTTGCTCCTAGCCGCGATAACCGCCTGGTGTTTCCGAGATAACCCGAAATCAGGAGATCCGCATGCCGCGACTCAATAAAAAGACCGCAGCTCTTGAAGCTGCGCTCGACATCATCGCCGCCGAGGACGTCTCTGGCCTTACTTACGACTCCCTAGCGCAAGCAACCGGCATGTCCAAGTCCGGACTCATTTATCACTTCCCTACCCGCCACGATCTGCTCGTAGACTGCCATCGGTTTTGCGCCGCACGCTGGGAAGCAGAACTCGAGCGCCTGGCCGGCGGCCGCTCGGCAAGCGAGCTCAGCTGGGCCGAGCGCTCCCGAGCGCTCGTATTGTCGATGGGCAAAAATGATCCCCTCATCAAGCTTTTGATGTGCGTACATTCCCAGACCCACCCGGATTTTTCCGCCCAGTGGGCCGAGGTGGATGCGCGCTGGATGGTCGATCCTTCCGCCGCCGAAACGGACGAGGATGATCTACTGGTCATGCTTCTTAGTACCGGCCTGTGGGTGCACGATCACCTCAACCAGCGCAAGCTGTCCCCCGCCAATCGCCAACGCATGGTCGACCGGCTTTTTCGGCTTATCGACGCCCCTTCAAAAACCACCGAAGGCTAGGCCCACACCGGGGCCCAGCCTCCTTTTGAGCTGGAGACGAGACTTGAACTCGCAACCTACGCATTACAAGTGCGTTGCGCTACCAATTGCGCCACTCCAGCACCGTGGGAGAAATCCCGCTCGTTGCATAGTACCCGAGCACCAGCGCCAAAGGGAAAGCCGGTCCCCCATCTATGCATTGTCAAGGTTCAGGGGCTAAAGTTCAGGCAGAATCTATCCCACATTCCCAGCGCTTTTTCGAGGGTTATTTCCGTGTCATTTTTGTCCGCTATGCGAGAGCGCCTACGCGCTTCCTCGGGCCAGGTAGCCATCATCGACGCGGCTAAAGCCGCACCGCCGCCATCCCCACTCGCCCCGGTTGATCTCACCGACGCCGCCCAGGTCACCGGCGTTATGGAGATCGCCGCTCGCATTGGTGAAATCCTCATCGGAGCCGGCACCGCCAACTCGGATGCGCGCGCCCAGGTGCACCTGGCAGCGTCGTCGTATGGCCTGCACTACTGCCACGTGGACATCTTGATGAATACCATCACCATCCACACCACCATCGGCACCGGTGAGCAGCGCAAGAACCTGCACGTCTTCCGCGTGGTGCCGAGCATTGGCGTGGATTTTTCCAAGCTCGCGGCCGTCGATAAGCTCATTCGCTCCATCCACTCCGGCCAGATGCCGCCGGCCATGGCGGAGCAGCGACTAGACGAGATCGACCGCATGCCAGCGCCCTATAAGCCATCCACGGTCATGCTCGGCTGGGGCGCGATGGGTGGCCTGATTTCCATGATGCTTGGCGGCGACCTGCTCGTCGGCGTGGTGGCGTTTGTAGTCTCCGCGTTCATCATGGGCTTGAACGCCTGGTTGGCTAATTACCGCCTGCCGCCCTTTTATCAGAATGTGGTGGGCGGCTTTTTCGCCGTCTTCCCGGCCGCCATTTTGTACAATGCCGCGGCCTCTTTCGGCATTAATTTCTCGCCCGCGCAGATCATTGCCTCCGGGATCATCGTGCTGGTGGCGGGGCTGACGTTGGTGCAATCGCTTGTCGACGGCATCACGCGCGCCCCCGTCACCTCCTCCGCCCGTTTCTTTGAGGCGCTGCTATCTACCGGCGCCATCATCGCCGGCGTCGGTGTGGGCATCCAGCTGGCCGATTCCCTGGGCTTTAATCTGCCGCCGCTGGCCACGCTGGCCCCGCCGGTCTACCACGAAATTCCACTGCTAGTGCTGCTTGGGGGCACGGGTTCTGCTGCCTTTGCACTGGCCTGCGGCGCGGCCTGGATTGAGGTCACCATGTCTGGCCTTACGGCCGCGGCCGGCATGATTTTCTATTACTTCGTAGTGGTGCCCTTCGGCGTCGGCCCGGTGATTGCCTCTGGTCTTTCCGCGGTGGTCGTTGGCCTGGCCGGCGGTTTGATGTCGCGCCGCTGGGGAATTCCGCCGCTTATCACCATGATCGTGGGCTATACGCCGATGCTGCCAGGCCTCATGCTCTACCGCGGCATGTACGCCTCGCTCAATGAGCAGATGATTACCGGCTTTACCAATATGGCGATGGCGCTAGCCATCTCCGGCGCCCTGGCCGCCGGCGTAGTACTGGGCGAGCGCGTGGCTCGCCGCCTGCGCCGCCCGCAGTACTTCCGCCCGTACACCGCCTTCAAGCGCATCGGCCGCTTCTCCTTCCATAAGGCCACGCACTTGGCCCGCAAGGCCCCGCGCATCCCGCGCGTGCCGATGTCCCCGTTTGCCCCGCGCGTCAATCGCCCGGAGTTACCACCCAAGCTCGGGCCGAAGCCGCCGCAGCAGCACCCGCGCCACGAGGCTCAAAACCATGCGCCGCATACCCGCTCGGCCGCGGACCTGTGGCCGGAGGATTCCCAGTGGCCGGCGCAGCCGCAGCAGCGCGAGAAGACGACCTATACCGTGCCCGGCACCGAAACGTTTCGTGCCCAGAAGCCGGAGCAACCGGGCACCGAATCCGGACCCGAGCGGCCCTAAACGCCGCCGGTAGCGTACAATATTTGCTCTGATAGCTTTTCTTGCAAGCGCTTAAGTAGTTTCCACAACGTTCAGGAGGACACGTCGTGCCACCCAAGGTCCAAGACACCCACCCACAGGCTGACCAGAATCACGCCCTTGAGGAGGAGACCTCCCGCGCAGCCCGCCGCATCGTGGCCACCTATGCGCAGGACTTCCTCGACGGCGTGACCCTGATGTCCATGCTGGGCGTGGAGCCAAAGGGCCTGGTGCACAAGAAGGTGCTGGCGGAGCAGGCCGATGCCGCTCCGAAGAAGTCGACCAAGAAGTCCAGCAAAAAGTCCACGAAGAAGTCGACTAAGAAGTCCACCAAGAAATCGACGAAGAAGTCGACCAAGAAGGCTACAAAGAAGGCCACCAAAAAGGCAACGAAAAAGGCCTCCAAGAAGGCAACGAAAAAGTCCACTAAGAAGTCTTAAGTTATTCTTGCACCATGAGTGAGCGTGGCAATGACTTCGTGGTGGTGGCCAACCGCCTGCCGGTAGATCTGGAGACTCGGCCTGATGGCAGCCATACCTGGACGCCCTCGCCGGGCGGTCTGGTCACCGCATTGTCTCCAGTCCTCGAATCACACCAGGGATGCTGGGTGGGCTGGCCCGGTGTGGCCGATGCCGCACCAGAGCCCTTCCGCACCGATGCCGGCGTGCTGCTGCACCCGGTCAAGCTCACCGAGTCCGATTTCGAGGGCTTTTATGAGGGCTTTTCTAATGCCACCCTGTGGCCGCTCTACCACGATCTCATCGTCACCCCCACCTATGACCGCGATTGGTGGCACGCCTATCGCGAGGTCAACCTGCGTTTTGCAGATGAAGTAGCTGAGGTCGCCGCCGAGGGTGCCACCGTGTGGGTACAGGACTACCAGCTGCAGCTTTTACCTGGCATCCTGCGCCAGAAGCGCCCCGATCTCACCATCGGATTTTTCCTGCACATCCCCTTCCCTTCCGCCGATCTCTTCCGCCAGCTGCCCTGGCGTGAGGAGCTCGTGCGCGGGCTACTTGGTGCGGATCTCATTGGCTTCCACTTGGAGGCCAATGCCCGCAACTTCTTGGAGCTTGCCCGCCGCCAGGGCCTCCACGTGGAAGGCGAGGCCAGCACCCGCGAGGTCACCGCGCATATTCGCCTGCCGCAGGGGCGCACCATCGGCGTGGGTGCCTTCCCTATTTCTATCGCCGCAAAGGACTTTGCCGCACTCACTGGGGAGGAGAAGGGGGACGTCGCCAAGCTGCGCAAAGAGCTGGGCTCACCCAAGCGAATCATCTTGGGCGTGGATCGCCTCGATTACACCAAAGGCATCCTGCAGCGGCTGACCGCCTTTGAGGAGTTACTGGACACTGGCGCGCTCGACCCGGAAGAGGTAGCGCTGGTGCAGCTAGCCACGCCGTCGCGCGAGCGCCTCGACCACTACAAGGCCACCCGCTCCGAGGTGGAAGAAGCCGTTGGCCGCATCAACGGGCGCTTTGCCCGTGTGGGCCACCCGGTGGTGCACTACCAGCACCGGGGCGTGGCCAAGAGCCTCCTGCGCTGCTACTACCGCATGGCCGATGTCATGCTGGTGACCCCCTTCAAGGACGGTATGAACCTGGTGGCCAAGGAATACGTGGCCTGCCACGACGATGGCTCGGGCGCGCTGGTGCTCTCCGAGTTCGCCGGCGCGGCCGATGAGCTCAGTCAGGCCTACCTGTGCAATCCTTTCGATATCGAGTCTGTCAAGGCCGCCTTGCTCAATGCGCTCAAGGCGCTTGACGACGCCCCCTCCACCATGACCCAGCGGATGCTCACCATGCACCAGCAAGTCACCGAGCACGACGTGCAGCTATGGTCCCAGTCCTTCCTGGGCTGCCTGCGCCAAGCCGAAGAACAGAGGGCGGGCGCATGATGTCTCGCTTTCCCCGCCTGGCCGCAGCGCCCATTGCCGCAACCTGCGCCGCCGCACTACTGGCCGGCTGTGGCTCCAGCGACGAGGAACCGAAAGCCCCTGGCGATGAGCAAATCCTGGACAAACAGTGGCAGGTAGTCTCCATCAACACCACCCCGGATGCCGCCTCCGCCATCCCGGAGTCCATTCCACAGGCACCCACGTTGAGTTTTGGCGAATCCACGATGGTGGGCACCACCGGATGCGCCCAAATGGTGGGCAAGGTGATCTATTCCGCCGATGATGAACGCCAAAACATCCGCGAGGGCAATCGCCTCCACTTTGATGAGGTGGAGTTTGACGAGACCGCCGAAGATTGCCACGGCGCGTCCGTGTGGGCCGATAACCTGCTGCGCAACCTGATTTCCGCGGACCACGATTTCCACTACACCGTCAATTCCAATAACCAACTGGTCTTGGAACTGGTCACCGATGAAGTGGACTCGCCCTCTATCAAGTTGGTTTCCCTCGGCGGTTAGTTGCGTAGGCTGGAAGCCATGACGCTTTCAACCACCATCAAGGCCCTTGCCGCCGCCGAGCGCCTCGCGGTGGTCTCGGACTTCGACGGCACGCTCTCGCCCTTCGCCACGGCTATCTATGAGGTCGAAATGAACCAGGAATCACTGAATGCCCTGGATAAACTGGCCCACCTGCCGAATACCACCGCGGCCGTTCTCTCCGGCCGCCATCTCGAAGGTCTCCAGCGCGTGTGCCCGCTGCGCGAGCCCGTTGTCTTTGGCGGCTCCCACGGCGCCGAATCCTCCTGGGAGGAGACAGATCTGACCCCCGCGATGCGCGAGCACCTCGCCACCAAGGAAGCCGAGATTCGCGAGATCATGGAGCGCTTCCCCGGCGCGGATATCGAGGTCAAGCCCTTCCAGCGCGTGTTGCACCTGCGCGCGCTCGAGGATTCCGATCCAGAGGCTGCCGCCCAGGCTTATGAGGCAGGCCTCGCGCTCGATCCGGGTGGCTTCCCGCGCACGGCCGGCAAGTCCGTCGTGGAGTTCTCCGCCACCCAGGCCACCAAGGGCACGTGGATTGAAAACCTGCGCGAGCGCACCGGAGCCACCGCCGTGGTCTTCTTGGGCGATGACGTCACCGACGAGGATGGTTTCCGCGCCCTGCACCAGCCACCAGACGTCGGCGTCAAGGTCGGCGAGGGCGATACGGCGGCCGTAGTGCAGCTTGCCGACGTCGACGCCGTCGCCCACTTCCTCACCGAACTCGCCGCCGCCCGCGCGGCCCATGCCGGCCGCCCCGACGCCGGCGGCGCAGCCTAGCACAGCGCTGTGGAGTACAGCGCTCCTAGCGTGGCGTCGCCACCGTCCGCCCCGCCGCGAAGCTGGTCTGCAGCACGCGCCGTAGCACCGCATTTTCGCTCGCGTCCGAACCCTCGGCGCCGGCGATGAGCTTGGCGAGCATGTGGCCGGCGGCCGCGCCTTTGGCCTTATTGGGTTGGACGATCGTCGTCAAGCCAAGGCGTTGCGCCGCATCAATGCCGTCGAAGCCGGTAACGGACAGCTCACCGGGAATGTCGATGCCCCGCTCGCGCGCATAGGTCATCACGCCCAGCGCCATCGAGTCGGTGGTGCACAGGACGGCGGTGAGGTCGGGGTGGGCGTCGAGAAGCAACTGCGCGGCCGCCCGCGTGGTGTGCGCATCGTTGATGTGCTGGGTGACCACGGGCACGGTCTCCGGCGCGATGCCCGCCCGCGCAAAGACGTCCATGGCACCCATGACCCGGGCGCGCTGCACGTGCATATCGGCGCCCTGTAGCTCACCCCACGAAATGGGGCCATCGTGGCGCTCGCGTTTGAGGCGAATCGCCAGCACGCCAATCTTGCGGTGGCCGGCCTCCACCAGCGCGCGGGCGGCCGGGGCAATCGCCGCGCGGTCATCGATCCCCACGAACGGCAGGCCCGAATCCGTTGGCTGATCGCAGACCACCACCGGCAGCCCGCGGCCGCGCGCCGCCTCCAAGTAGGCATCCCCCGCCGCCACGGAATAGACCACAAAGCCATCCACCGCGGCCGAGCCCACCAGGCTGGCCGCCTCCGCCTCGCCCTCCGGGCCGGCCGGGATGAGGGTGAGCGTGGTCTGCGCGCCGGCCGAAGCCTCTGCCATTCCAGCCAAGAAATCCACCGAGGCCATATCCTCGAAGGCATAAGAGAGGTGCTCGGTCAGCAGCACGCCCACCGAGCCCGCGCGACGGGTGCGCAGGCTGCGGGCCGTAGGGTCCGGCCCGGGGTACCCGCGCGCCTTCGCCGCCGCCAGGATGCGCTCGCGCGTTGCGGCCGAAAGCTGGTCCGGCCGGCTATAGGCATTGGATACCGTCGTGCGCGAAACACCCAGCTCGGCGGCCAGCGAGGCCAGCGTCTTGCGGGTGGGGCTGCGTTTCACCATGACCGCAAGCATACCCCGCGGCCGTATTTTCAATACATATTCAATTGACAATGGTTCCCATCAAACGCACACTGGAAACTATGCATACCTCACTTCGCGCATCCGCAGCCCTCCTCGCGGCCGGTGGTCTCCTGCTGACCGCCACCGCCTGCTCTTCCGACTCCGAGGACTCGGCCGCCGAGCCGGGCGCCCAGAAGAAAATCTCCATCGTCGCGTCCACCTCCATCTGGGCCGACGTCGCCCAAGCCGTGGCCGATACTGCCTCCGGCGTGGACATCGAGGTCAAGCCCATCGTCGAGGGCAACGGCGTAGACCCGCACCACTTCGAGCCTTCCGCGGCCGATATCGCCAAGGCCGAGGACGCGGACCTGCTCGTGGTCAACGGCGGCGGCTACGATTCCTGGATTTACCAGGCCGTTTCCGACCAGGACAACATCATCTCCGCCCTGCCGCTCACCGACCACGGCAAACTCGCCGACGACCCCAATGTCATGACCATCGACGCCGCCAAGGCCACCGCCAAGAAGGACCCGGAGAAGGTCACCAACATCGAGGGCAACGAGCACATCTGGTACGACCCAGCGGCGCTTGACGAGGTCGCAGGAAATATCGCTGACCAGATCAACGAGCTCAATACCGATGCTAATGCCAGCACCGAGCGCGTGGACTCCCACGTCGACCGCCTGCGCGACAAGCTCAAGGAGCTGCCGGGCGATCTCTCCTACGCACAGACCGAGCCGATTGCGGATTACATCATGAAGTACACCTCCGGCAAGGACGTCACCCCAGAGGGCTACCGCAAGGCCACCATCTCCGAGGGCGAGCCCACCGCGGCCGACCTCGCCGCCTTCACCAAGGCCATCAAGGAAGACAAGGTCGACCTACTTATCTTTAACCCACAGACCGAAACCGATACCGCCGGCCGCATCAAGTCCGCCGCGGAGGATGCGGACGTCTCTATCGTCGAAATCGGCGAGACCCCGCCGGATGGCAAAGAATTCTGGACCTACTATGACGAGGTCACCGACTCCCTAGGGCAGCTCTAGTGCTCATCCATTTTCATGACGCAGCAGTTGCCCCGCTGTGGTCCAGCCTTAACCTCGCCGTTGACCGCGGCGAGTTTATCGCCGTTTTGGGCCCCAATGGCGTGGGCAAATCCACCCTGCTCGGCACCATCTTGGGCACCCGCAAGCTCACGGGCGGCAGCGTCGACGTTAGCTGCCGCGTGGGCTTCATCCCACAGCAGCGCATGTTCCCGGCCGACCTGCCCCTGCGCGCCCGCGACTTAGTCTCGCTCTCCCTGGCACACGGCGCTTTCCGACGCCGCCGCCCGCCCCGCCGCCGCGTCGACGAGCTCCTCGCCGAGGTTGGTGCCACTGGCCTGCGCGACCGCCGCGTCGGCCAGCTATCCGGCGGCCAGCAGCAGCTCATCCGCCAAGCCCAAGCGCTGGCCAACGACCCCGAGCTCATTCTCGCCGATGAGCCGCTGCTCTCGCTCGACCCGGCGCGCCAGCAGGCCACCGTGGACAAGCTGGATGCGCTGCGCCGCGAGCGTGGCACTTCCATTATCTTTGTCACCCATGGCATCAACCCCGTACTCGGCGTGACGGATAAGGTGCTCTACCTCGCCCCTGGCGGCCATACCTTCGGCACGGTGGATGAGGTCATGCGCTCCGATGTCCTTTCCGAGCTCTACGGTTCCAAGGTCAACGTCTTAAACGTCGATGGGAGGCTTATCGTTGTCTAGCTTTATGGAAGACACCCAGTACCTTCTCAGCGTGGATTTTGTGCAATCCTCGCTCATCGCCTCCGCGCTGCTGGGCATCCTGTCCGGCGTGATGACCTCGCTCATCGTGCTACGCCAGATGTCTTTTTCCGTCCACGCCACCTCCGAGCTCGCGCTCATGGGTGCCTCGGCCGCGCTTCTCTTCGGCCTCAACCTAGGTTTCGGCGCCGTGGCCGGTGCCATCGTGGCCGCCATTATCCTCGCCGTGCTGGGCTTTAAGGGCCAGCAAGACAGCGCCATCGGCGTGGTCATGAGCTTTGGCTTAGGCCTCTCGGTGCTGTTTTTGCACCTCTACCCCGGCAATGCCAATACCGCAATGACGCTTTTGACCGGCCAGATCGTCGGCGTATCTTCCGCCTCGGTCTGGCTTTTGGCCGCAACCACCGTAGTCATCCTCGCCGCCGTCGCCATCCTATGGCGGCCCATGCTCTTCGCCTCGGCCGACCCGGTCATGGCCCAGGCCGCAGGCGTACCCACCCGCTTCATTTCCGTCACCTTCGCCGTACTCGTAGGCTTGGCGGCCGCACAGTCGGTACAAATCGTCGGCTCGCTGCTCGTCATGGCGCTGCTCATTACCCCGGGTGCGGCGGCCGTGCAGATTACCTCCTCGCCCCTGCGCGCAGTCATGTGGGCCACCATCTTTGCTGAGGTCTCGGCCGTCGGCGGCTTTGTCTTGTCGCTCGCGCCCGGCCTGCCGGTCTCGGTTTTCGTCACCACGATTTCTTTTGTCATTTACCTGGTGTGCCGCCTCATTGGCTGGCAGCGAAATAAAAAGGCAGTGCGCGACGAGGTCGCCGCTAAGCGCTTCCACGCCGACTGCCACAGCACCGCCGAGGAGCACCACGCCGACTAGACTGGACGGCTATGCACGTACACCGCCGCACCGCGGATGTGGATGGCCGCACCCGCCGCTTCCTCGTCATCGCGCCGGATAACCCCGGCCCGCGCCCGGACCTCTTGCTCTTCTTCCACGGCTCGCTGCAGTCCGGCAGCGTGATGCGCCGCTTTACTAACGGCACCTTCGACAAGCTTGCCGACGCCACCAATACCGTCCTCGTCTACCCCGACGGCGTCGACCGCCATTTCAACGATTGCCGCAGCATCCTGCCCGTCACCGCCCGCGCGGAGAACGTGGACGACGTTGCCTTCGCCGCCTTCCTCGTCGAGGAGATGCGGCGCGAATTCGGCACCGCCCGTACCTTTGCCTGCGGCTACTCCAACGGCGGGCAGATGGTGCTCCGCTTGCTTTTCGACGCCCCCTTTAGCCTCACCCGCGCTTGCATCTTCGCCTCCACCCTGGGCGAGGGCGATAACCACGCGCCCAGCAACCCGGCCGGCTACCGGCCTACACCGCTGCTGTTTTTCCACGGCACCGCCGACCCGTACGCGCCATACGAAGGCGGGGTCGCTGGGCTGGACGCCGAGCGCACCCGCGGCCGCGTGCTTTCCGCGCCGGCCACCGCCGAGCACTTCGCACTGGCCAATGGCTGCCAGCCACCCCGCGACTACCACCCCACCGCGGATGTCACCGCCACCGCATACGACGGCGATTTCCCCGTCGAACTGTGGACCATGGAGGGCCTCGGCCACGTGATTCCCTCTAGCATGAAAACCGACCCACGCATAGGCCCAAATACGGATTCCTTCCGCGCTGTGGATAAGGTCCGCGAATTCTTCGGCCTCGACGACGCCCAGGCCTAGTTATCCACACCCCCACCCAACGCTCCGCGCGCCGGCTTGCACCCGCACTTAACGTGTGGAGCCGTGAACGCGCTACAGAAATTCTTGACGGGCCTGGCCGCCGGCATGGACATTATCGCCGACTGCCACGGCCTTACTAAGCGCGCGCTTATCGACGCCGGCTGCCCCGACACCACCGCCGCCCGCCTCCTTACCCTCGCCGATACCTACTTCGGCCCCACTGCCTTTAGCCGGCTCCAACGCGAATCCATCGCAGCGGCCCGCGCCAACGGGCACAGCCTCACCGCGTTGCTAGCCATCGAGCGCCACGCCTCCAAGCTGAAAAATAAGCGCCAGGCCTGGGCGCTGCGGCGGGAGCTATGTGGGATGAAGGGGGATGCATCGGACGTCGATAAGCAGGGGCGCACACGCGTGCGCGAGATTAAAGGCCCGCCGCAGCGCAAGCCCGGTGTCAAACTCTACCGCCGCGCCGATGGGCCGTGGACTATGACGATTACCGGCAAATCTGCGGACATCGCGGATATGCACGCCGCGCTTGATAAGGACGCCCCGCTCGATTCGGTGCGCAAGATTTTCCAAGGCACCGCCGCAGCTTCCCCGGCGGTCGTGACCACCAATGTGGTGCTGCGCTTGGACGAGCTCGACCGTGTCGTCGACACCGCGGGCGATGACATCACCCTGCAGCTCACCAATGGTGCCAGAATGACCGGCGCGGACTTGGTGCGCCGCGCATTTACCGCGCACGGCTACGTCACCTTGATCCACCCCGTGAAGGGCCCGGTAAACCTGTACCGCAGCGAGCGGCTCGCCTCGCCGAAGCAGCGCACGATGGCCGCCGCGGAAAACCCCACCTGCCCGTGGCCGCAGTGCAATTACCCCGCCGATGAGTGCCAGGTCCACCACCTCACCGCGTGGCGCCACGGCGGCGAAACGAACCCTGAAAATCTCACCATCGCCTGCCCGTATCACAACGGCGTCAACGACGATGACCCCAACGCCCCGCCGTTACGCGGCCGCCTGGCCAGGGTGAATGGAACCATTAAGTGGCTGCCGCCCTGGGCGGAAAACGGCTAGAGATTACTGGGCCGCGCGGCGTTGGCGTGCGAATTCGGAGAGCACGGAGCCGGCCGCGACGGAAGCATTGAGGGACTCGACCCAGTCCGTCATCGGGATGGACATGATGACGTCACAATTCTCGCGCACGAGGCGGGAGATGCCCTTGCCTTCGGAGCCGATGACGATCACCACGGGATCCGTCGCGCCGTTATAAGTATCCAGCGTGTGCTCGCCGCCGGCATCCAGTCCGACGACCTGGTAGCCACTCTTTTGGAATTGCTGCACGGTGCGGGTGATATTCGTCGCGCGGGCAACCGGCAGGCGCGCCGCTGTACCGGCCGAGGTACGCCACGCCACGGCGGTTACGGAGGCGGAGCGGCGCTCAGGAATGATGACGCCATCGCCACCGAAGGCCGCCACGGAGCGGATGACCGCGCCGAGGTTGCGCGGGTCGGTGATGTTATCCAAGATGACGAACATGCCTGGGCGCGCGTTCTCGGCCGCACGGGCGATGAGCTCATCGACGTCGGCGTACTTATACGGCGGGATCTGCAACCCGATGCCTTGGTGCATGCCGTTTCCGGTCATGCGGTCCATCTCGTGGCGCTGCACCTCGATGATGGGGATATTGCGGGTATTGCACATGGCCACGGCCTCGGACAGCCGCTTGTCGTTGCGGGTACCGGCCACGATGTAGAGCGTGGTAGCCGGCACCTTTGCGTGCAAACACTCGATGACCGGGTTGCGGCCCACGACCATCTCGGCGGTCTCCTTCTGGTGGCGGCCGGAATTGCGGCGCTCGCGTTCCAACTTGGCCTTGTGCTTGGCGTGGTAGATGCGGTCCTCTGCCTTGGGCGTCGGGCCCTTACCGGCCAAGCCCTTGCGGCGCTGGCCGCCGGAGCCCTTGGTTGCGCCCTTCTTATTGGTCTTGCGGATTCCCGCGCCACCGCGGCCGTGGGTACGTGCCATAATTTATGTCCTTTCGGAGTGCTTAACGCTGCGCCAGCGACCAGGTCGGGCCGTCTGGGGTATCGGTGATGGTGATGCCGGCGGCCGCGAGGCGGTCTCGGACGGCGTCGGCAGTAGCGAAGTCCTTGTCCGCGCGCGCCTGGGTGCGCCGCTCCAGCTCAGCTTGTACCAGCGCATCCAGCGCGGCATCCGCCCCGCTAGCTTGCGCTCCATCTTCCCACTCCAGCGGGTCAAAACCAAGTACGTGCGCCATCGCGCGGACCTGGCCAGCCAGCGTGCGCGCCTCGGCCTCATCGCCGGCCGCGAGCGCCTTATTACCGGCTCGGACGGTGGTGTGGATTTCCGCCAAAGCCTTGGGCACACCGATGTCATCATTCATCGCGTCTGCAAAGCCCTGCGTCCACTCGCCCAACTCTAGGTCATCGAAGTGGGCGAGGAAGTCCTCGATGCGGCGGTAGCCAGCGGCGGCCTCGGTCAGCGCGGCCTCGGAATACTCCAGCACGGAGCGGTAGTGTGCAGAGCCCAGGTAGTAGCGCAGCTCTACCGGGCGCACCAGCTCCAACATATTCGGAATCGAGAGCACGTTGCCCAACGACTTCGACATCTTCTCGCCCGACATCGTCACCCAGTGGTTGTGCATCCAGTAGTTGGCGAACTTATCGCCGGCCGCATGCGACTGCGCGATTTCGTTCTCGTGGTGCGGGAACTGCAGGTCTAGGCCGCCGCAGTGGATATCGAAATTAGAGCCCAAGTAATAGGTGGACATGGCCGAGCACTCTAGGTGCCAGCCAGGGCGGCCGTCGCCCCACGGGGTAGGCCAGCTGGGCTCGCCCGGCTTCGCGGCCTTCCACAGGGCAAAGTCCTGTGCGCCGCGTTTGGCGGAATCCTCGCCTTCGCCCTGCTCCATTTCCTCTACCTTGTTGCCGGACAGCGAACCGTAATCAGATCCTTCGGCCTTGGTCCAGGCGGCGACATCGAAGTAGACGGAGCCGTCGGCGGGGTAGGCAAAGCCGGCGTCGATAAGCCGCTGCATATAGTCGACCATCTGGGTGACAAAGCCGGTCGCACGCGGCTCAACCGAAGGCGGGATGACGCCCAGGGTGTTATAGGCCTTAGTGAACTCGCGCTCATAGGTGGACACCCACTCCCACCAGGGGCGATTATTCTCGGCCGCCTTGGTGAGGATCTTGTCATCGATATCAGTGACGTTGCGCACCAGGGCTACGTCATAGCCTTGGGCGAGCAACCAGCGGCGCAGGATGTCGAAGGCGACGCCGGAGCGCAAGTGCCCGATGTGTGGCTGGGCCTGCGGGGTAGCGCCGCACAGATAAATGGAGGCGTGGCCGGGGCGAATCGGCTCGAAATCGCGTTGGCTGCGGGTGGCTGTGTCATAAATGCGCAAAGTACTCACGCCACCCAGTCTAATTGACGCGTGCACTGGAGTTGCTGACTAGCCCTAGCTGGGATCAGCAACCACAAAACCTAGGCTTCGCAGAGTCGCGGCCGCCACGTAGGGGTTATCAACAACTGCGGCAGCAAGCTGTGTCTCCAGCCACTCCTGACGGCTTGCGTGTAGCGCTCCCTCCCAACCAGGACGAGCATGAAATCCGCACTCTTTAAAAAGGAATGAAAAATATTCCTCTACCGAAACTCTAAACCGGCTTCCCCCGACAGGAAAATGGATGTCTTCGATCCGACCTTTCTTTCGGGAATTTTTCATACCAAAGAAATTCTTCATCAGTGCCGGGCTCAATAACCCTGCGACGCCAGAATGATGAATGTGAGCTGTAGGCGCACCCTTATTGTCGCGCTCGTATTCAAACCTCACTCCAGGCGCGGTGCCAACACGAAGTTCGAATTTGCTGGACTTGATACTCAAATCCCGTCCGTTTCGTGACGGTGTGGTGTGAAACCGGACGACAGATTCAAATAGGTCGCTAAATTCCACCGGTCGTGAAAGCTCCATAGCCCCAGCGCCATAGACTAATGGGACGTGCAGCTCTAATATCCCGGTGTTGTTATCAGCATTGAGATCCAACTCAACGTCAATGTCAGATTCACCGTTGAGGGGAAATACGTGCAGGTGCAATTTGTAGACGTGGTCAAAGAATTTCTCAGTTTCCCGTTGAACCTGACTCATCATGGGAAGCTGCCCACTCTAGCTATCAAGAAGCAGTTCGACGCGACGCAGTTCGTCATAGAGGCCGCGCTCTTCTGGGGAAAGACGACCAGCGGCAGCTAGATCGCTAAGTTCCTCAGTGGTCAACGGACCACCGGCGGCATCACAAAAAACATGCATTAGTTCCTCGCGCCGCCTCCGCAAAGACCGCGTATCAGTAACACGCATTTTCAAAGTCATGCCATCCTCCTGCCACGACCTTACTTCAGCTGAGGCTAAGCGCGCCAGACGACGGCCGTGGCAACCGCCGCACGCCCTTCCTTACGGCCGGTGAAACCTAGGTGGTCCGTCGTCGTGGCAGAGACGGACACGGGGGCACCGAGGATTTCGCCCAACACAGCCTCGGCCTCTGCGCGGCGCGGGCCCATTTTGGGGGTTTGGCCGATAAGCTGCGCGGCGGCATTGCCGATGATGAACCCTTCGGATTCGAGCAATTCCCGGCATTCGCGCAGCAGTTTCGCTCCGGATACGCCGTCGTATTCGGGCCGGCCGACGCCCACGAAAGAGCCGAGGTCGCCGAGGTGGGAGGCGGATAAGAGGGCGTCGACAAGCGCGTGCGCTACCACGTCCCCATCGGAGTGGCCCTCGCAGCCAGCATCGCCCTCGAAGAGCAGGCCGGCGATCCAACACTCCTTGCCGGCCTCGATCTGGTGGGCGTCGGTGGCGATGCCAACGCGCGGGATAATCGGGTTAGTCATGGGTCTCCTCGGTCAAAGCGTGGGCCAGGGTGAGATCGATGGGCGCGGTGATTTTGAACGCCAGGGTATCGCCCGGCACGGTTGCCACGCGCTCGCCGTGCCATTCCATGAGGCTGGCGTCGTCCGTGGCGGTAAATTCGGGCTGCTGGGTCCAATAATCGAGGTTGGCCTGGCGCAGCGCGGACAGGCGGAAGGCCTGCGGGGTTTGCACGGCGCGCAGGCGGGAGCGGTCGGGAGTGCTCACCACGGCGTCGGCCGCGACTTCCTTGATGGTATCGGCCACGGGAACCACCGGCACGGCCGCGGGGGCGCCTTCGAGCACACGCTTGGCGACGTCCCGCACCATCGCCGGCGGGATCAGCGCCCGGGCCGCATCGTGGATGAGTACCACGGCGTCGTCGTCGGGGATTGCCTGCAGGCCTGCCCACACGGAATCGGCGCGCTCGCTGCCGCCGTGCACGAGGCGGATGGGCGCGGCGTTTGTAGCGCTTTTAGCGCCTGCGGTGTCGATGCGGCCGATAATGCGGGCGGCCTCGGGCTCCATATCTGGGCTGACCAACACAATGACCTCATCGACCACGCCGGAGGCCAGCAGCGCGCGCACGGAGCGCTCGAGGAGGGTGCGCCCGCGCAGCTCGACATAAGCCTTGGGCACCTCAGCACCGAGGCGGGTGCCCTGGCCGGCGGCCGCGATGAGCGCGATGACGCGCGGTTTAGTCTTCGTCGTCGAAGGAGAGGTCATCGAGATCGATGTCGTTGTCGATATCGGTGGTGATGGACTTATCGTCTACCAATCCGGCCGCGCGGTGGCGCTCGATGGTGGCATCGATCTCTTCCATCATGGTGTCGGCCTTCTTCTCATCAACCGGCTTGGCCAGCGCGAGCTCGCCCACCAGGATGGTGCGGGCCTTGCCCAGCATGCGCTTCTCGCCGGCCGAGAGGCCACGGTCCTGGTCGCGACGCCACAGGTCGCGAACGACCTCGGCGACCTTATTGATATCGCCGGAGGCCAAGCGCTCCTGGTTAGCCTTATAACGGCGGGACCAGTTGCCAGCCTCTTCAACGTCCTCGTCACGCAGCACGGAAAAGACCTTTTCCAGGCCCTCCTTGCCCACGACGTCGCGCACGCCGACGTTATCGGCGTTCTTGATGGGCACGCGGACGACTAGGTCGGACTGGTTGATGTGCAGCACCAGGTATTCCAGCGTCTCGCCACCCATCTCGCGGGTCTCGATATCCTCGATGACGGCCGCACCGTGGTGCGGGTAGACGACGACCTCGCCGACCTTATACTCCATTGCCACTCCTTGTTTCCCGTTTTATCCCGGTTGACTAAGGCCGTCATTTTATCACGAGCGGCCGCCCCGCCTGCGGATACCCCCGTATACCCCCACGGTCTACCCGCCTGGTTTGGGACAAACTGTGTACTTTAATGCGAAAGGGACTAGGCTAAAGCGTTGATAAGCCCTGTGATCGCAATTGATGGAGGATGCTCAACGTGCAGTCCCTGAAGTCCGCCGCCCGCCGCGGTGCCATTATTTCCGTTACCGCCGTCTCCGCTCTGGCGCTGGCTTCTTGCTCGGCGGGTCAGATCACCCAGACCGCCGATAAGGTGGCGGCGGTCGATGGTGCTTCTGCAAGCACGGATGATAACAAGGTTGCAGTTCGCGATGTCACCATCTTGGTGGAGCCGGATGGCAGCGCAGCGTTGAAGTTTAGCGCGGTCAACCAGGGCTATGACACCGATGTCATCTCCTTGGAGTCCGTAAAGGTCGACGGCCAGCGCGTAGAGATGGACAAGGCTCAGCCGCTGCACCGCAACCAGTCCATCATCGCGGATTCCCAGAAGAACTTGGACGCCACCACCCAGCAGGATTCCGAGACCGTCCAGTACATCGCCACCTCGCTGAAGAACGATGACTTTGGCTATGCCGGCGACCGCCCGGTTACTTTCGAGTTCTCCAATGGTTCCATCGACGTGGACGCCACCATTGCCGCCACCCAGATGCAGTCCGGCGAATTCGATCGTGATGTCGAGTCTCCAGAGGGCTACTCCGAGGCCCCGAAGAACTAAGCCGCAGCGCTTCCGCCCCCAGCCTCCCTTTCCGGGCTGGGGGCGCTTATGTGTTTTAGGCTAGAAGCTATGGCCAAGAAATCTCGCCCCATCCATACCTGTTCCGAATGCGGTTACGTCTCGCCGAAGTGGCTGGGGCGCTGCCCCGACTGCGGGTCTTGGGGCACGTTGGAGGAAAGGGCGCCGGTGGTGGCGGGGCCGGGGACTGCGGGGGCGTCGGCAAGCAAGGGCGTAGCGCCGTCGAGCCCGGCGCAGCCGATTACCAAGATTGGGGCGCAGGCGACAAAGACGGTGCGCACCGGCATCGGCGAGCTCGATCGCGTGCTAGGAACCGGCATCGTGCCCGGCTCAGTGGTGCTCATGGCCGGCGAGCCGGGCGTGGGCAAATCCACGCTGCTGCTGGAAGTAGCCTCGCGGTGGGCCCAGCTCGGCCGTACCGTGCTCTATGCGACGGCCGAGGAATCCGCCGGCCAGGTCCGCTCCCGCGCCGAACGCACCGGCGCCCTCCAAGAATCGCTGTACTTGGCGGCCGAGTCCAACTTGGATGCGGTCTTTGGACACGTCGATAAGCTGCAGCCCAGCCTCATCATCGTCGACTCCGTACAGACCATGCACGCCGTGGGTGTGGAGGGCGTATCTGGCGGCGTGGCGCAGTCGCGCGCGGTGACGGCCGCGCTGACCTCCCTGGCGAAATCTACCGGCATTCCGGTGCTGCTGGTCGGCCACGTAACCAAGGATGGCAATGTGGCCGGCCCGCGCGTGCTGGAGCATCTTGTCGACGTCGTTTTAAACTTCGAGGGCGACCGCCAATCCAGCCTGCGCATGCTGCGTGGCATCAAGAATCGCTTTGGTGCCACCGATGAGGTGGGCTGCTTTGAGCAGACGGCCGGCGGCATCCGGGAGGTTGCGGACCCTTCAGGGCTCTTCCTCTCGCACCGCGGCACGACGCCGGATGGCTCGGCCGTGACGGTCGCGATGGACGGCGTGCGGCCGATACTCGCGGAGGTGCAGGCGCTCACGGTGGACCCAGTGGCCAAGAACCCGCGGCGCGTGGTGACCGGGCTAGATTCCAATCGCGTGCCGATGGTGCTCGCGGTCCTGCAGGCGCGCGCCGGCCAGCGCACCAACGACAAGGATGCCTACGTGGCCACGGTGGGCGGGATGCGGATTACGGAAACCGCGACGGATCTGGCGGTGGCGTTGGCAACGTGGTCCTCGCTACACGAGCAGCCGCTGCCGGCCAAGACGGTGGTCATCGGCGAGGTGGGCCTGGCCGGAGAGTTGCGGCCGGTGCCCAATGTGGAGCGGCGCTTGATGGAGGCCGCGCGGCTGGGCTATAAGAACGCGATTATCCCACGCGGGGATATCGAGCCGGTAGAGGGCATGCGCGTGCACCAGGCCGGGACGCTGGGGCAGGCCATCGCCGCGGTGTCGGGATAGCGCCTAGCGCAGCGTGAAGTCCTGCGGCGGCGAAGAGTTATCGCCGATGACGGTGTGGGCGAAGTAGGCCCCAGGTTCGGCCACGGGGCGGTCGGTGCACTCGCCCGGCTTGGAAGCCTGGCGGGACCACTCGGCCTCGAATTTCACGTCCTTACCGGCCGGGAAGGTCTGCGAGCCGGTCTGCACGGAGGCATAGCAATCCGTATCGGACCACACACGCTGGTTATCGGCCATCTTGTAGACCTCGAAGCGCAGCAGGTTCTTGTCCAGGTCGATCTTGCAGTCCGCGGCCGTGGGGTTGGTGACCGTCATAAAGAACTTCGGCAGCTCGCCTTCCGGCACGGAGTAGTTCAGCATGGAGGTGCGCACCTGGAGGTCCGCGAGATCGCAGGTCTTCTTGGCTGCTTCGGAGCTTGCAGGCGCAGCGCTCGACGGCTCACTTTCGGCCGCCTTGCTTTCCGATGCCCCCTCGGACGCGGCCTCTGCAGCTGTCTCCGAGGCAGCCTCGGAGGTCTCCGGGGCGGCAGAAGACGAGGTCTGCTCCGGCGTGGGCGCAGGGGCGGCGGTATCGGCCGACTCATCGCTGCTACCCCCGAAGGCGGCCACGGCCGCCCAGATCAGCACCACGGCCAGCACGAGCACGATGATGAGCGCCGCCACGCGGCGGCGCTTGTAGATCTCTTCAGGTAGGGGCTTTTTCTGCGTCACGCTGTCAATTTTAAGCGGTGGGTGCGGGCCGGTGCGCTAAGCCGGCGCCGCGTGTCAGGCTGGGTTATTCCACCCCGAAGGTCTGCAGGGTTTCCACGCTGGAGTCCTCCAGCAGGTAGCGCGCGCCAATAACGCCCAAGGTACCCTCGTCCAGCAGGCGGCGGACGTTGGGCACGCTGGCCACCAGTTGGGCGACGGTCTGGCGGGTGTGCTCCCGCTCGACGTCGTCAGTCGTGGCCTTAGGACCTGCCACCAGCGCGGAGGCAGCGACCTTCTCGATAATGGGTCGCTGCAGGCCGGTGGGTAGATCGCCGCCGGCCACGAAACCGGTAGCCGCGCCCACCGCGCCACAAGATTGATGGCCGAGGACCACCAGCAGGTTGGGTTTGAGGGCGGCGAGGGCGTAGTCGAGGGAGGCCAAGACGGCGTCGTCAAGAATGTGGCCCGCGGTGCGGATGACAAAGGCATCGCCGAAGCCAATATTGAAAACGTGCTCGATAGGGGCGCGGGAATCGGAACAGGAAATGACCACCACGCGGGGATCCTGACCATGGGTCAGGCCCTCGCGGTTATAAATCTCGCGCACGTCGACGGTCTCGCCGTCCAGCACGCGCTGATTTCCCGCCTTAAGGGCCTCCCATACGGCCTGCGGTTCGTGGGCAACATTACGTAAAGGCATAGGCCACATTCTAATGCCCTAGACTATCTCCCACGATGGATTCGCAAGCTCTTCTTTCCTGGTTCGATGCCAATGAACGCGACCTGCCGTGGCGCCGGCCTGGCACGAGCGCGTGGGGTGTGCTGCTCAGCGAGGTCATGAGCCAGCAAACCCCGGTCGCGCGCGTGGCTCCGGTGTGGGAGGAATGGATGCGGCGCTGGCCCACCCCGGCGGACTTTGCCCAGGCCACCCGGGCGGAGGTACTGCGCGCCTGGGGCAAGCTGGGCTATCCGCGGCGTGCGCTGCGCCTGTGGGAGTGCGCGGCGGCCATTGGCGAGGGTGAAGTGCCGGCGGACGTCGATAAGCTGCTGCGCCTGCCGGGCATCGGTGACTACACCGCGCGCGCCGTGGCGTGCTTCCACTTTGGGATAAACGTGCCGGTGGTCGATACCAATGTGCGCCGGGTGTATGCGCGCACGGAGGACGGTAGGTTCTTGGCGCCGCAACCGTCGAAGCGGGAATTAGCGGCCGTGGCGGAGCTGTTGCCGGCCGAGAATGGGCCGCGTTTTTCGGCCGCGCTCATGGAATTGGGAGCGCTGGTGTGCACGGCGAAGAATCCTTCCTGCGAGCAGTGCCCGCTGCGCGCAAGCTGTGCGTGGCAGCTCGCTGGCCGGCCGCAGCCCAGTGCAGAGGAGCAGGCACGGGCGAAAAAGCGCGTGCAAAAATTCGTCGGCACGGACCGGCAGGTGCGCGGCAAGATTCTGGACGTGCTGCGCGCGGCGGAGCGACCGGTACCGCAGTCCGAGATTGACGTGGTCTGGCCCGATGCGGCACAGCGTTCCCGGGCGTTGGCTTCGCTGCTTGCCGACGGCCTCGCCGAGCAAAACGACGCCGGCCTGTTCCACCTACCCATTTAGAGGGTTAATAATGGCCGGCTATAATCGCAGGTCGCGATCCAGGGCGTGTGTTCTGGTTAACGCCAGCGGCCGCGGAAATTGAATCCGCCCGGCAGGTTCACCCACATGCCGCCGCGGGAATTAAAGGTGACCGGCCCTACCTTGGTAGACATCGACGCACCGGATCCGGAGACGTTGATCCAGCTATTCTTGCCGGTCTTTTTTCTTGAACGATACTGAAGTCCCATAAGCATTTATTTTAGCAATTTCACTTCCACCGTTCCTACTACGCAGTAGGTTTTGGACATGGAAAAGATTTGTATGAGACTCCTCACAATTTGTTCACTAATCCTCGGGTCGCTCCTCCTACCGCCGGCCGCGAATGCGGCAGTAACCTCGACCCGGCCTTCGCCGCACGTGCTCGATGGCGTCGGCCGCGGGCAGGTATTCACGTATGACACCACCACGGATGATGGTCGGCCGATTCAGGCCTCGGCAACCTTATACGAGCCGAATACACCGTGGCACGGCAAAGGCGAGCGGCCCACCATCATCTTCGCGCCTGGTACCCGCGGCGCAGGCGACCAGTGCGCGCCGTCGCGTGCCGGCATGGGCTTGGGTTCGGTAGGGCTGAGCAAGGTCGGCTCCCCCACCATCAACGCGAACTACGAGTACGGCTTCTACATGGGTGCACTCCAGCATGGTGCCCGAGTCATCGTGGCAGACCTCATCGGCCTTGGCATGCCAGGGCACCACACCTACGTCAATCACATTGAAGAAGCGCACGCCATGCTCGATGCCGCCCGCTCCGGCCTAGAACTGGCCCACGCTCCAAAGGACGCCCCTATTGGCTTTGCGGGCTACTCGCAGGGCGGCGGAGCCTCGCTGGCCGCCGCGGAATTCGCCGATTCTTATGCACCCGAGCTGAACGTGGCCGGTACCTACTCCGGCGCCCCTCCGGCCGACCTACCAAAGGTGATGAAGGCCATCGACGGCTCCTCCATCGTCCATGTGCTGGGCTACGCCATCAACGGCTTTGCTGAGCGCGACCCCAAGTTCCGCGATGCGGTCCTAGAAGAGCTCAATCCACGCGGCATTGATTTCCTGCGTTCGGCAGCCACCAGCTGCACGGGTGACTCCATCCTCATGTGGGGCTTTAGCAATACCCGCCAACTCACCCGCACCGGGGAATCGCTATCCGAGCTCGTAGAGCGCAAGCCTGTCATCAAGGAAACCTTGCTGCGGCAGAAACAAGGCAAGCACCCGCTCAGGGGCCCAGCGATGATCGCCAGCTCGCCGCACGATGACCTCATCCCGCACGAGCAAGTTCGGTCTACAGCAGGGGCGTACTGTCAGATGGGCGGGACCGTGGACTTCATAGCCGCGCCTGGTACCGCAACGATTCCGGGCGCCGGCGCCGATCACGCGTTGCCGCTATACGTTAATATCCCAGTGGGCTTGAAGTATCTCTTTGACCGCTTCGACGGGAAACCGGCGCCGTCGAATTGTGCGGGCTAGGCGACGTCCAGAAGCTCCAAACCGCACACAACGCAAGACCACCCAGCCTCGCAGAAAGCGAGATGCTGGGTGGTCTTAACTCGTGTTCCTGTTTACATCGGCTGGCCGGCGCCTGCTGGCGGCGGGTTGTGGCCGTCGTCATCGGAGTCGGAACCGGAGCCGGACTCTAGGTCGGTTCCGGCGGCGGTGGAGCCTCCATCGCCCGGAACGTCCGGGGTGATGGTGTCGGGCTCGCCGGAATCGGTGGAGTCGGCGTCGTTGTCGCGCACCTCGGCGTCGTCAAGCTGTGGCTCCTCAGTGTCCTCCGGCAGAGGCTTCGGGCGTGGGCTGAAGGTGAACTTCGCGCCCGTGTTGTCCTTGGACTCGCCGTCCCAGCCCTCGACGTCGACGGTGATGATCTCACCGGCGCCGATTTCGCCGAAGAGGATCTTCTCGGAGAGCTGATCCTCAATCTCGCGCTGAATGGTGCGGCGCAGCGGACGAGCACCCAATACTGGGTCGAAGCCGCGCTTAGCCAGCAGGTCCTTGGCCTTCTGCGTGAGCTCGATGCCCATATCGCGCTCATCCAGCTGCTTGGCCACGCGGCCGATGAGCAGCTCGACCATCTCCACAATCTGCTCCTGGGTGAGCTGGTGGAAGACGACGATGTCATCGATACGGTTCAAGAACTCTGGGCGGAAGTGCTTCTTCAGCTCGTCGTTGACCTTCTGCTTCATCCGATCGTACTGAGCATCCGCATCATTCTCGGAGGAGCCGGTAAAGCCCAAGCCCACCGGCTTCGAGATGTCCTGCGTGCCCAGGTTCGAGGTGAAGATAAGAACGGTGTTCTTGAAGTCGACGACACGCCCCTGGCCGTCGGTAAGCCGGCCATCTTCCAGCACCTGCAGGAGGGTGTTGTAAATCTCCTTGTGGGCCTTCTCGATCTCATCGAAAAGCACGACGGAGAACGGCTTGCGGCGAACCTTCTCGGTCAGCTGGCCACCCTCTTCGTAGCCAACGTATCCCGGAGGGGCACCGAAGAGGCGGGACGCGGTGAAGCGATCGTGGAACTCACCCATGTCGATCTGGATGAGGTCATCATCCGAACCGAAGAGGAAGTTAGCCAGGGACTTCGATAGCTCGGTCTTACCCACACCGGACGGGCCGGCGAAGATGAAGGAGCCGGATGGACGGCGCGGATCCTTGAGGCCTGCACGGGTGCGGCGGATGGCGCGGGAGACGGACTTGACCGCCTCGTCTTGGCCAATGATGCGCTTGTGCAGCTCCTCTTCCATGTTGAGCAGACGGTTGGATTCCTTCTCCGTCAGCTTTAGTACAGGGATGCCGGTCCAGTGCGCCAGAACCTCGGCGATCTGGTCCTCGCCCACCTCGGCGATTTCCTCAAGGTCGCCAGAGCGCCACTGCTTTTCCTTTTCCGCTCGCTCCTCGCCCAGCTTGCGCTCCTTATCGCGCAGGCCGGCTGCCTTCTCAAAGTCCTGGGCATCGATGGCCGCTTCCTTTTCCTTGCGGACCTCAGCGATACGGTCATCGACCTCACGCAGGCCCTTCGGCGCGGTCATGCGCTTGATGCGCATACGAGCGCCAGCCTCATCGAGGAGGTCAACGGCCTTATCCGGCAAGAAACGGTCATTGATGTAGCGATCCGAGAGGGAAGCTGCAGCGTGCAGCGCTTCGTCCGTATAGGAAACGCGGTGGTGCGCCTCGTACTTATCGCGCAGGCCCTTCAGGATCAGGAAGGTGTCATCCAGGGAAGGCTCGTCCACCTTGACTGGCTGGAAGCGGCGCTCCAGGGCGGCATCCTTCTCGATGTGCTTGCGGTACTCATCCAAGGTAGTAGCACCGATGGTCTGCAGCTCGCCACGAGCCAGCTTCGGCTTGAGCAGCGAGGCAGCATCGATGGCGCCTTCAGCAGCACCAGCACCAACCAGGGTGTGAATCTCATCGATGAACAAGATAATGTCGCCGCGCTGGTTAATCTCCTTGAGCACCTTCTTCAGGCGTTCCTCAAAGTCACCGCGGTAACGGGAGCCGGCAACCAGGGAGCCCAAGTCGAGCGAGTAAAGCTGCTTGTCCTTGAGGGTCTCCGGAACCTTGCCGTTGACGATGTCGAGCGCCAAGCCCTCAACGACGGCGGTCTTACCAACGCCCGGCTCACCGATGAGAACCGGGTTATTCTTCGTACGGCGAGACAGCACCTGCATGATGCGCTCTACCTCGGACTCACGGCCAACGACTGGATCGAGCTTGCCGTCCTTAGCGGCCTGGGTGAGATTGCGGCCGAACTGGTCGAGCCCCAGGGAATTGGAACGTTCGCCGGAACCGCCGGAGCCGCCACGGCCGCCCGCGCCGGCACCCGCACCAGCACCCGCGCCGACCGGACCGGAGCCCTGGCCGTTGGAGGAACCGCCCTCCTGCTGGCCGCCCTCATAACCGGACAGCAGCTGGATAACCTGCTGGCGCACGCGCGGCAGGTCGGCGCCGAGCTTGGTCAGCACCTGGGCGGCGACGCCGTCGCCCTCGCGAATGAGACCCAACAGCAAGAACTCAGTACCGATGTACTTGTGTCCCATCTGCAGGCCTTCGCGCAGGGAAAGCTCCAGCACCTTCTTGGCGCGTGGGGTAAAGGGGATGTGGCCGGTGTGCGGCTGGCTGCCCTGGCCGATGATTTCCTCGACCTCGCGGCGGACATCCTCCAGGGAGATACCCATGGACTCCAGCGCCTTGGCGGCTACGCCTTCGCCCTCATGGATAAGGCCGAGCAGGATGTGCTCGGTGCCGATGTAATTGTGGTTAAGCATGCGTGCTTCTTCCTGCGCCAAAACGATGACGCGGCGAGCACGATCGGTAAACCTCTCGAACATGATTCCCCTATACTTTCGCTTCTAATGTGTTACCCACTCTAACGCGGCAGTCCGCCGATAATTTCCGGTTTTGTTCCCAGATGCCCGCAATACCGCCAGAATCCACCATATGCGCAGCTCACACGGGTGTACGCCGGTAGCGAACAGGGGCATGGGCATGTAATCTAGAATCGTTTTATCGTTCCCTGCCCCTCCCTACTATTAAAGGACGTCGCGACCGTGCCCCAGCTTCCTGAGTTCTTTGCCACCCAGCACAACCTGCACGAATTGGCCGTGTTGGATGAGGCTCCATCGTCTACCCTCTTTGCGGTCGAAGATGGAACCACACACCAGCAGCTAAGCGTGGAAATCTTCGCGCCGGAAATTACCGGTGTGGTGGAGAAGTCCACGCCACTGCATGGGTTGCGCCACCCAGCCATCGCGCCGCTGGTGGGCACGGGCACCACCGCGGACGGGCAGGAATTCATCGTGCGCGAAGGGGCTTCCGGAACCCAGCTTTCTGAGCTGCCCAGTACTCTCAGCCGCGAGGAGGCTGCCGACGTCTTTGGTCCGCTGGCGGGTGCGGTGGACTTCTTGGTGTCGCGTAATCGGGCTGATTTTGCGGTGCATGGGCTAAGGGAGGCCCGGGTGGGCGTCGATAAGCAACGCCAGGTTTCGGTGCTGGCTGCGGCCGGTCCGTCCGGCGAAGAGCACGGTGATGCAGTGGCGGCGTTTGAAGAGCTCGTTGCCCGCAAATGCCCAGAATATAAGCCTACTGGCACGGCGGAGAGCGCCAAGGATGTGGTGGCTCAACTGCGCCCGCAGCGCGAATTCGATACCGCGCAGATTCCACGCGTGCAGGAGCCAGAGCCACGCCCTCAGCAGCAGTTCGCCCCGCCGCAACAACCGCAGCCGCAACCGATGGCCCAACCCATGGCACCCGCCCCAAAGAAGAAGGGCAAGGGCGGGCTCATTGCGCTCATCACGGTGCTGGCGGTGGTCGCGATTGCTGCTGCGGCCGCGCTGTGGTTCTTCCTGTCCTACCCCAGCTGGAATGATAAGGAGCAAAACCTCGCGGATGCGTATCCGGACTTGGTGGGCTCCCGCAGCGACCAGGACGGCTTCGATGGGGCTAAGTGCTCCTCGCGCGAGCCGGAACCTGGCCAGGAGGCCAAGATTTCCTGCGTGGGCGATGGGTTCAACTACATCGTGACCTACTACCCCAGCGTGGAGGAGCGCGATGCCATGCTTCCCGACGCCGAACCGGTCGAGCTTTCCAATGATCAGTGCACCATCCAAAGCTTTGAGACCACCGCGGATGTTCCGACCTACGTGATGGCCGTGGAAGGCACCCAGTCCGCATTCCTGGTGTGGGGCGATAAGGCTGAAGAGGAGCGGCTGAACCTGCCGCTGTGCGCCTCTTAACTCGCGCCCAAAAGTTAAAGGCCCGCTGGTGCGGGCTTTTATTTTGTCCTTGTGCCTATTCCGCGGCGGGCACGCGCTTGAGGAACGGAGCGAGCACAACGACCACCAGCGAAAGCACGCCGGCAAAAAGGAAGGCCCAGTGCGCCCCGTGAGCCGTCGCGGCTGCCTCGTTCATACCTTGGGCCGCACCGGACTTGGTGCCACGGGTCAGGAACGTCATTAGGAAGGCAGTGCCGGCCGCGCCCGCCAGCTGCTGCAGGGTATTGAGAATGGCGGAGCCGTGCGAGTAGAGCTCGTCTGGCAGGGAGGCCAGGGATGTCGTCATCAGCGGCGTCATCATAAGCGCGATGCCCAGCGCAAAAAGGATGTGCATGCCAATGACCATCCATACCGCACTGTCCTCGTTGAGCAAGGTCATCAGCCACGTGCCCGCGGCGAGAAGGAGGGCGCCTGGGATCATAAGCGGGCGGGGCCCGTGGATGTCATAGAGGCGGCCAACCATCGGCGAGATGCCGCCTTGGAGCAAGCCGCCAGGCATGACGACGAGCCCGGTTACCAGCGAGCTTACCGCCAGGGAGGTCTGCAGGTAGATGGGCAGGATATTGACCACGCCGAGCAATAGCCCAAACATGAGCAGCATGCCCAGTACCGCTACGGTGAAGTTGGGAACCGTAAACGGGCGCATGTCCAAAAGAGCGCGATTGTCTTTTGCCAGGCGCAGCTGGCGGCGGGTGAAAAGCGCCAAAGCCACGAGTCCAACGATGAGAACGACGATGTCTACCAGGCCTTCGCCCTCCAGCATGTTTTCCAGGGACGATACGGCGTAGACCAACCCGCCAAAGGCGATGACGGACAGGACTACGGACGGGAAATCCAGCGGGGTATCACGCTTATCTCCCACGTTGACTAGGCGGAAATAGCCGGCGGCGCAGATGAGGCTGAGCAGCGGCACCATGGTCCAGAAAATGACGTGCCAGCTAGACATGCTCAACACGAAGCCACCTACAGTGGGCCCGAGCGCCGGGGCCACGGAGATCACCACGGAGATAATGCCCATCACGCTGCCGCGGCGCTGCGGCGGGACGAGGGTCATTGCCACCGTCATCAGTGTAGGAATCATCAAGGCGGTGCCGGCCGCCTGGAATACGCGCCCCACCAGCAGCACGCCGAAGGCCGGGGCGAGCGCCGCCAGCACCGTACCGGCAAGAAATACGCCCGACGATGCCAAGAAGATCTGCCGGGTGGTGAACTTATCCATGAGAAAGCCGGTGGTCGGGATGACCACGCCCATGGTGAGGAGGAAACCGGTAAGCAGCCACTGGGCAGAGGTCGCGGGGATGCCGAAGTCCGCCATGATGGTGGGCAGCGCCACCGACAGGGCAGTCTCGTTCAGGATCATCACCATCGCGCCGAGGACGAGGATGGTGAGGTTGATTTTTACCTCTGCGGAAATGTGGGGATCTGGTTTCTGAGACACCCAGACAGGATACTGAGGCCGCGGGTGCGGGGAAAGTCGAGGAGTATAGTTTTAGTGTCTTCATCCGCGCGGTGAGACCGCGCCACCCGAGCCTAAAGCGAGGTACACCCCTGTGCGTTTTCTCAACGATTCCCATCCGCCGTACGAATTGACCTACTCCGACGTATTTATGGTCCCGAGCCACTCCGAGGTGGGCTCGCGCCAGTCGGTAGACCTCACCACTGAGGACGGCACCGGAAATACCATCCCGCTCATCGTGGCCAATATGACCGCCGTGGCTGGGCGCCGCATGGCCGAGACCATCGCCCGGCGCGGCGGGCTGACCATCCTGCCACAGGACCTCTCCTTAGAAGCGGCCGCAGAAACCATCGCCTCTGTGAAGGCTGCGGACTTGGTCTATGACACCCCAATTACCGTCAAGCCGCACCACACCGTGGGCTATACCAGCAACCTTTTGCACAAGCGCGCCCATGGTGCCGCCATCGTGGTCGAGGGGGACATGCCCATCGGCATCATCACCCCGAAGGACCTGCGTGGGCAGGATAACTTCACCGCTGTCGGTCAATTGATGACCACCGACTTGGTCACGCTGCCGGTGGGCATTGACCCACAGGAGGCTTTTACCAAGCTGCGCAAAACCTCCCGCAAGCTGGCGCCAGTGGTCAACCCGGATGGCACCTTGGCCGGAATCCTCACGAGGAAGGGCGCGGTGAGGGCGAAGATGTACAGGCCGGGCGTCGACAAGCAAGGCCGCTTACACATCGGTGCTGCGGTGGGCATCAACGGTGATGTGGAAGGCCGCGCCCGCGCCCTGGCGGAGGCCGGTGCTGACGTCCTCGTCATCGATACCGCCCACGGCCACCAGGAAAGCATGCTTACCGCGCTGCGCAAGGTCAACGCGCTGGAACTGGGGCTTCCCATCGCTGCCGGCAATATCGTCACGGCCGAGGGCGTGCGCGAGCTGGCCGCGGCCGGCGCGGACATTATCAAGGTCGGTGTGGGCCCGGGCGCGATGTGCACCACCCGCATGCAGACAGGCGTGGGCCGCCCGCAGTTCTCGGCCGTCCTAGAGTGTGCTGCGGCCGCCCGCGAGGTAGGCGCCCACGTTTGGGCCGACGGCGGCGTGCGCGACCCGCGCGATGTCGCCCTCGCACTTGCCGCAGGTGCCTCCAATGTCATGATCGGCTCCTGGTTCGCCGGCACCTTTGAATCCCCAGGTGACCTGCACAAGGATGCCGACGGCGCCTTTTATAAAGAATCCTTCGGTATGGCGTCGCGCCGGGCGGTGCGCGGCCGCAATTCCGATACCGAGGCCTTTGAGCGCGCCCGCCGCGAGATGTTCGAAGAGGGCATTTCTACCTCTCGCATCTACCTCGACCCCGAGCACGGCGGCGTGGAGCACCTGGTGGACCGGATTGTCTCTGGCGTGCGTTCCTCGTGTACCTACGCCGGTGCCGATTCCCTAGCCGCCTTCCGCGAACGCGCCACCGTGGGCGTGCAGTCCGCCGCCGGCTTTGCCGAGGGGCAACCACGGGCCACGAACCGCTAACAGGCTGCATGCTACGTTGACAGATATGTTGACTCGCTATGACCAAGCGGCCTCCCGCGCGGCCGCGCAGGTTATGGGGCAGTACTCCACCAGCTTCTCCCTGGCCACGCGGCTTCTGCGCGGACGGGTGCGCGCCGATATCCGCCACCTGTATGCGGTGGTGCGCATTGCAGACGAGCTTGTCGACGGCGCCGCAGCCCAAGCCCACACCGACCCCGCCGCCGCGCTGGACGCCTACGAGCAGACCATCATGGCCGCACCGCAACGGCGACTGCACACCGACCCGATAGTGCACGCTTATGCCATCACTGCTCGCCGCTGCGGCTTCCGCCGCGAGTACCTTGCTGCCTTCTTTAGCTCCATGCGTGCGGATCTCACCCAGCGCGAGTACTCCCCATCGGAATTGCAGGACTATATCTACGGCTCAGCGGAAGTCATTGGGTTATTGTGCCTGCAAATTTTCTTGGCCGAAGAGGACGTCTCCCCCGCCGACCGCGCCGCGATGGAGCGCGGCGCCCGCGCTCTAGGGTCAGCCTTTCAGAAGATTAATTTCCTGCGTGACCTGGGTGAGGATAGCTCCACTTTGGGCCGAACCTATTTTCAGCAGGCCCCATCGGGCCGGATTGATGAGGCCACCAAGTCCGCGCTCATCGCAGAGATCCGCCAGGAGCTCGCCACCGCCGCGCTCACCATCGACGTGCTCCCGGCTTCCGCGCGGGTCGGTGTGAGCGCGGCGGCAGATATCTTTGCTGAGCTCACCAATCGCCTCGCCGCCACTCCGGCTACGGCGCTTGCCACCACGCGAGTATCCGTGCCGAACCACACCAAGGCTTGGCTCGCGGCCCGCGCGGTGCGCCGTCGCGGCCACAGCAACCTGACCCCGCCCCTAGCCGGAAATTAAGGAGAACAACATGCACGCCGTCGTCATTGGAGCCGGCATCGCCGGCCTCGCCACCGCCGCTTTGCTCGGCCGCGAGGGCTACGAGGTCACCGTCGTGGACTCGCTGGATGAGGTAGGCGGGCGCGCCGGCAACTTTGCGGAGGCCGGCTTTCGCTGGGACACCGGCCCGTCGTGGTACCTCATGCCCGAGGCTTTCGATCACTTCTTTGCGCTGTGCGGCACCTCCACCGAGGCGGAGCTGGATCTAGTGGACCTCTCCCCTGCCTACCGCGTCTTTCATGGCGATGCACCGGTGGACGTGCACTCCGGGATCGAGGAAGTCACCGCGCTTTTCGAGTCACTGGAGCCCGGCGCGGGGGAGAAAGTTCGCGCGTACTTGGCGCAGGCCAACGATACCTATGAGATGGCGCTTAAGCACTTCCTTTACACCACCTTCTCCGCGCCGCTGAACCTGGTGCACCGCGATATCCGCAGCCGGCTTTCCCGCCTCGTGGCTCTGCTGACGGTGAACCTAGAGCAGTACGTGGGCCGAACGTTTTCTGATGCCCGCTTGCGCCAAATCTTAAGCTACCCGGCGGTCTTTTTGTCCTCCGAGCCGGCCGCCGCACCGGCACTGTATTCCTTAATGAGCCACACCGACCTGGTGGAGGGCGTGCGCTACCCGCAGGGTGGCTTCGCGGCCGTGGTCCAGGCCATCTACCGGCAGGCACGGAAGTTTGGCGCCACCTTCCGCTTGGGCGAGGAGGTGACCTCCATTAAGGTCGCCAACCAGCAGGTCACGGGCGTGCGCACGAATAAGGGCGCCATCCACGCCGATATTGTGGTGTCGGCAGCGGACTTGCACCATACCGAGACCCAGTTATTGCCTCCACAGCTGCGCACCTACCCGGAGCGCTACTGGGGTCGGCGCAATCCGGGCCTGGGCACCGTGCTCGTTTTAGCCGGGGTGAAGGGCGAGCTGCCAGAACTAGCACACCATACGTTGCTTTTTAGCCAGGATTGGGAGCCGGATTTCCGCGCCGTCTATTCCGGTCCGGAGCCTTCCCGGCCGTTGGGTGCCTCGGAGTCCATCTACGTGTCCAAGACCTCAGCCACCGACCCGAACGTAGCGCCCGCAGGCCACGAAAACCTCTTCATTCTGGTGCCGGTGCCGGCCGCGGAGGCGCCCGGGTTCGGCAATGCCTACCACGCAGAGGAATCCGAGCGCGTTGCCGCGATTGCCGACGCCGCCCTTAACCACATTGCAGCCACGGCTGGGGTGCCGGATTTGGTAGACAGGGTCGTCGTCAAGCGCACGCTCGGCCCTGCCGATTTTGCCGAGCGCTACCATGCTTGGTCGGCCGGTTCTATTGGGCCCGCGCACACGCTGCGGCAATCGGCGTTTTTGCGCGGGCGTAATGCCTCGCGCAAGGTCGATGGACTCTATTACGCAGGAGCCACCACCGTGCCGGGCGTGGGCGTGCCGATGTGTCTGATTTCGGCCGAAAACATTATTAAGCGCCTGCGCGGCGATAAATCCGCAGGGCCACTTTCGCACTAGCCCAGGCACGGCAAAAGCCGCCAGCCACGTGGGCTGACGGCTAGCGATTGGCCGCTGGGCGGCTACTTCTGTTCCGGCTTAACCAGCGGGAAAAGCACAGTTTCGCGGATCCCCAAGCCGGTCAGGGCCATCAACAGGCGGTCCATGCCCATGCCGGTGCCAGCTGTAGGAGGCATGCCCTGCTCCATTGCGGCAAGGAAGTCTTCATCCAGCACCATGGCCTCGTCATCGCCACCGGCGGCCAGGCGGGCCTGATCCTCAAAACGCTCGCGCTGGATAACCGGGTCCACCAGCTCGGAGTAGCCGGTTGCCAGCTCGAAGCCGCGGACGTAGAGATCCCACTTCTCGGTCACGCCCGGCTTGGAACGGTGCTGACGGGTCAGTGGGGAGGTCTCAACCGGGAAGTTCTTGACAAAGATGGGGCCTTCCAGCTGGTCCTCGCACAGGACCTCCCAGATTTCCTCCACTAGCTTGCCGTGGCCCCAGCCGCCGTCCTTGGGGACGTCAAGGCCGATGACGTCTGCAATGCCCTTGAGCGTCTCGACGTCGGTATCGATGGTGACCTCCGGCTGGCCCGGGAACTTGCGCTGTAGGGCCTCATTGAGGGAGGGGTACATCTCGATTTCGGGCCACTCTTCGCCGCCGAAATCGAACTCGGTGCCATCTGCCAAGGTGACGGTGGTCGAGCCAAAGACGTCGCGCGCTACGGCCTGGATGGACTCGCGCGTCATGCGGGCACAATCGTCGTAGTCGCCCCATGCAGCGTAGGTCTCGAGCATGGCGAACTCCGGCGAGTGGGAGCGGTCCACGCCCTCATTGCGGAAGTTACGGTTGATTTCGAAGACGCGGTCAATGCCGCCGACGACGGCACGCTTCAAGTACAGTTCCGGCGCAATGCGCAGGTAGAGGTCAATATCCAGCGCATTGGAGTGGGTGATAAACGGGCGAGCGGCCGCGCCACCGTGCAGGGTCTGCAGCATCGGGGTCTCGATTTCAACGAAGTCCTGGCTTTCCAGGTAGTTACGCAGCGCGCGCATGACCTTCACGCGGATCATGGCGTTCTTGCGGGCCTCTTCGCGGATAATGAGGTCGTTATAGCGCTGGCGCACACGGGTATCTTCTGCCATATCGGTAAAGGACACCGGCAGCGGGCGCAGGGACTTAGCGGCCATGGTCCACTCGGAGACCATGATGGACAGCTCGCCGCGGCGGGAGGAAATTACACGGCCGCTCACGGAGATGAAATCGCCCAAGTCAACATCGGACTTCCACGCGTCGAGGCGCTCCTTGCCTACCTCGGCCAAAGAAAGCATGGCCTGCACCTGGGTGCCGTCGCCATCTTGCAGGGTGGCAAAGCACAGCTTGCCGGTATTGCGCATAAAGATAAGGCGGCCGGCAATGGCGTGGGTTACCTCGGTTTCCTCGCCTGGGGCCAGGTAGGTCACGCCTTTTTCCGTGCCCGGCTCTTCCCCCTCGGCCACTACGCGGAAATCGTGGCGCAAATCCTTCAAAGAGATGGTGCGCTCAACGGTGACCGGGTAGGCCTCTACGCCGGATTCCAGCAGGCGATCGCGCTTCTCGCGGCGGATGCGCAGCTGCTCAGGGACATCGTTTACTTCATTATTCTTCTGCTCGCTCACGTTAGCCTAGGGTAGTCGATCCCCACCGCAGCACGCGATTTAGCCCACGCCACCCTCATCCCGGAAAAGATTTACGCATAATTCACTTCACCGTCACCTCCGCGCCAACGCACAGTTACTGAGATCTCCTTATATATATGGCTGTCCCCGTGTCTAAACAATATTTTCGACCCTTTTGGAGCAGTAATAATGGCGCTTAAAGGCCGCAATCTTCTCTCTAGTCTCTTTGCCTCCTCTCGTTCCAGCCTGACCTGCACCTACAAGTGCGGTAATGCTTGCTTTGGCGAGTGCGAGAACAAGTCCAATAACCCGTACTTTGCTGACCAGTTCTCCCGCCGTACCGCGCTGCGTGCGGGCAGCCTGTCCGTCGTAACCGTGGGCGGCGGTGCTGCTTTGGCGGCCTGCTCCAATCCGGATGATGCGTCTAATGAGGCTTCTTCCTCCGAGGGCAAGGGCGGCAAAACCTCTGAGGCGAACATTGAGCTCACCTCCGCAGAGGGCATGAAGTTCGACCCAGTACAGCCAAACGAGAAGGACGAAGTGGTCATCCCGGATGGCTACGAGCAGTCCGTCCTCATTGCCTGGGGCGACCCGCTGTTTGAGGACGCGCCGGAATTCGATGACAAGAACCAGACCGCCGAGGCAGCTGAGAAGCAGTTCGGCTTCAACAATGACTTTGCGGGCCTTATCGAGCACCCAGACGATGACAACCGCCTTATCTACGTCTGCTCCCACGAGTACACCACCGAGCCGCAGATGTTCCCCAACTACGATGCGGATAACCCGACCGAGGAGCAGGCCAAGATCGGCTGGGCTGGCCATGGCCACTCCATCGTGGAAGTATCTAAGGTTGGCAAGACCGGCGAGCTCAAGCGCGAGTTCGGACCGCTCAACCGCCGCATCACCGCCACCACCGAATTCACCCTGGTGGGCCCAGCTGCCGGCTCCGATTACGTCAAAACCTCCGCCGATAAGACCGGCAAGAAGGTTAAGGGCACCCTGAATAACTGCTCCGGCGGCATCACTCCGTGGAATACCATGCTCTCTGGCGAAGAGAACTTTGACCAGTACTTCGCCCACGCCAAGCTGGATGACAAGAAGGCGCAGGAGTCCCTGGAGCGCTTCGGCATGGAAGACGGCGAGTCCCAGCGCAAGTGGGAGCGCTTTGATAAGCGCTTCGACGTCTCCAAGGAGCCGAACGAGCCGAACCGCTTTGGCTGGCTCGTAGAAATCAACCCGCTGGACCCGAAGTCCACCCCGGTCAAGCACACCGCGCTGGGTCGCTTCAAGCACGAGGCCGGCAACATCCACATCGCATCCGATGGCACCGTCGTGTGCTACTCCGGCGATGACTCCCGCTTCGAGTACATCTACAAGTTCATCTCCACCAAGAAGTACAAAGAAGGCGACATCGAGCACAACCTCACCATCTTGGACCACGGCACCCTGTACGTGGCCAAGGTAGAGGGCAACTCCCCAGAGGACGAGATTGACGGCTCCGGCGTGCTGCCAGAGGATGGTGCCTTTGACGGCAAGGGCGAATGGATCAAGCTGCTGACCTCCGATACGGAGAACAACAAGTTCGAGTCCCACGTTGATGGCATGTCTGCCGAAGAGGTTGCTGTCTACACCCGTGAGGCCGCCGATAAGGTGGGCGCCACCAAGATGGACCGTCCTGAGGATATGCAGGTTCACCCAGACTCCGAGAAGGTCTACGTCGCCCTGACCAACAATAAGTACCGCGGCGCTACCGGCGAGAATGCCAAGAAGAACAAGGAAGAGCCGATGGAGTGGGCTCCTATCAAGGAGAACAAGAACGGCTTGGTCATGGAGATTGAAGATGACCACGCTGGCGAGAAGTTCACCTGGAACCTCTTCTTGGTCTGCGGTGATCCTAAGGAGGCTAATACCTACTTCGGCGGCTTTGATAAGGAGAAGGTATCCCCGATTTCCTGCCCGGATAACCTGGCCTTCGATAGCCACGGCAACCTATGGATCTCCACCGACGGCAACGCCCTTGAGTCCAACGATGGTCTCTACGCGGTGGCCACCGAAGGCGATACCCGCGGCGAGCTCAAGTGCTTCCTGACGGTCCCGGCAGGCGCCGAGACCTGCGGCCCCATCGTCACCGATGAGCGCGTGATGGTTAACGTTCAGCACCCAGGTGAAACCGATGACGCTACCTTTGAAAAGCAAACCTCCCACTGGCCAGAGGGGGGCAAGTCCACCCCTCGCCCAGCAGTGGTTGTGGTGTGGAAGAAGGACGGCAACATCGGCGTCGATAAGAAGTAAGCACCACCTGGTTTAAGCACCCACCGCGCGGCCCTCGTTCCTCCACTGGAACTGGGGCCGCGCTGTTGTTTTCCCTGCCGGCAGCATGAGGTACTGCGCCGCCTGCGCCTTCCAAATATAAATCCACCCGCCGGTCTCCCCCACGAGCTAATACCTATGTGAGTTATGGCATACTATCCGCACGTGTGAGACACGCCACCCACCTGCCCAAGAGGAGACGCACACCATGAACTCTCTAGTCCTCGCCATCATCGGCATTGCGATGATGGGCGCCGGCTATCTGCTCTATTCCAAGTTCCTAGGAAAGGGCATTTTCCGGCTATCCCCGAACTACTCCACCCCGGCCCACACCATGGAAGACGGCGTGGACTTTGTGCCCACCAATAAATACGTCCTGTGGGGCCACCACTTCACGTCCGTGGCGGGCGCCGCCCCCATCATTGGTCCGGCCGTAGCCGTCATCTGGGGCTGGGTTCCGGCGTTTCTCTGGGTCACACTCGGCACCGTCTTCTTTGCCGGCATACACGATTTGGGTGCGCTGTGGGCGTCGCAGCGCCACAAGGGCCAGTCCATCGGCACTTTGTCTGGGCGCTACATTGGCAAGCGCGGCCGCAACCTCTTCCTCATCGTGATCTTCCTGCTGCTGTTGATGGTGAATGCGGCCTTCGCCGTGGTCATTTCGAACCTGCTGGTCTCCACCCCTACGGCCGTAATCCCCACGTGGGGCGCCATCGTCGTCGCGCTGCTTATCGGCCAGGCTATCTACCGCCTGAACTGGAACCTGCCGCTGGTCTCCATCGTGGGCGTTGTCGCGCTCTACGCGTTGATGATCATCGGTGACCGCGTGCCTGTGGTCCTACCAGATACTGTCCTGGGCATCCCCGCCAACGGCGTGTGGATCATCTTGTTATTCATTTACGCCTTCATCGCTTCGCTGCTGCCGGTGTGGGTGTTACTGCAGCCACGCGACTACATCAACGGCCTCCAGCTCTTTGTGGGCCTGGCCATCTTATACGGCTCCTTCCTCATTACCCGCCCTTCGCTGGCCGCACCGGCGCTGCGCGATAACGTGCCGGACGGCACCCCGGGCATCTTCCCGCTGCTCTTTGTCACCATCGCCTGCGGCGCTATCTCCGGCTTCCACGGCGTGGTGGCCTCCGGCACCTCGTCCAAGCAGGTGGATAAGGAAACTGACGTGCGCTTTGTGGGTTATTTCGGCGCCGTTGGCGAGGGTCTGCTCGCACTAGGCACCATCATCGCCACCACCGCGGGCTTCAAGTCCCTGCAGCAGTGGGAGGAGATTTACTCCGAATGGAATGCCGACGGTGTGGAGGCCTTCGTGCACGGCGGCGGCGCACTCATGAATGAAGGCATGGGGATTCCCACCTCCCTCTCCGGCACCATCTTGGCCACCATGGCCGTGCTCTTTGCCGCTACCACCATGGACTCGGGCGTGCGCCTGCAGCGCCTAGTAGTGCAAGAAATTGGCGAGATCATGGGCGTGCGCATCAAAGCCTTGGCCGCCACCGTCATCGCGGTGGGCTTGGCCTTCGGCCTGACCTTCTCTGCCGGCGCGGACGGCTCCGGCGGTATGACCATCTGGCCGCTATTCGGCACCACCAATCAGCTCATGGCGGGCCTTTCCTTGGCCATCGTGGTGGTCATCCTTACCCACCTGCGCCGCCGAACGTGGCCGGTGGTCATCCCGCTCATCTTCGTTACCGCCATGTCACTGTGGGCCGCACTACTCCAGCTGAAGTCCCTATTTACCAGCCAGAACTGGCTGCTATTCTGCATGGACGTCATCATCGTGGTCGCCGCCATCTGGGTCATTGTGGAAGCCGTCGGCGCCGTCTCCAGCGCCCGCAAGGAGACCCCGCTGGAGTGGTCCGATGATGACCTTGACGCCCCGCTGCCCGAGCATGCTAGACAAGCTTAAGGCACTCGCGGCCGGGCTCAATGAGTACTACCAGGCCCCGTATCGCGCCAGCTTTGCCAAGGCCCAGCAGCAGGAAGACGATCTCTTCATGATGCTGGTTGCCTCGGAGGCGCTCGGCATCCCCAACCCCGCCAGCTACTACACCCTGGAGCTTTTGCCGTTGGTCTATGAGGATTTCCACGCCTGGCATACCCGCATGGGAATGGATAAATCCCCGCTGGAGAATATTCAATGTTGCTAGAGACCGCACCCATCATGTTCTTTGGCGGCAAGGGCGGGGTGGGTAAAACTACCCTGGCCACCGCTACCGCGCTGCGCCTGTCCCGCAATCACCGCGTCTGCCTGGTGTCCACGGACCCGGCGCATAACCTGGGGCATATTTTTGGCACCTCGCTTGGCGACGCCCCCTCAGGCCTCACCCCTACCCTGTCCGCCATCGAGATCAACCCTGCGCGCGCGATCGAGCAACACCTAGCGCAGGTAGGGAACTCGATGCGCCGCTTTATGCCCGAACACCTGCACGGTGAGGTGAAAAAGCACCTCGACCTAGCCCGGCAATCTCCCGGCACACAGGAGGCCGCGCTATTGGAACGCATAGCTGCGCTGGTCGTGGAGGAGTCGGACTTCGACTACCTCATTTTCGATACCGCTCCCTCTGGGCACACTTCGCGGCTGATGGCCCTGCCGGAGATCATGGCTGCCTATACCGATGGGCTGCTCTCCCGGCGCGAGAAATCCGATAAATTCGGCTCGCTGGTGCGCGGGATGTCTAGCGGCAGCGGCGCAGATAATGACCCGGTGGACCGGCGCAATCAGGAAATTCGCGCCACGCTTTTCCAGCGCCGCGAGCGCTTTGCCCAGCTGCGCACCGCGCTTACCTCCCCACGCACCGTATTCCACATTGTGCTCACCGCCGAGCGCCTGCCCGTGCTGGAATCTGCCGAGTTCCATACGGATCTTAAGAGCAACGGTGTGCGGGTGGGATCCATGCTGGTTAACCGGCGCACCCCGGCCGACCAAGGCGAGTTCTTAGCCGCCCGGCGCGCCGCCGAGGATGAGGCGCTCGCGCTCCTGCGCACCCAGCTGCCTGATACACCAGTGCGCGAGGTTCCGTGGTTGCCGGAGGAAGTGGGGACTCCGGGGGCCGTCGGCAAGCTGGCGGCATACCTCTAGCTCCACCCGCCCGCGCCGCTGTGGGCCCGGGTCTGCTAAAACCGAAACTATGACTTTGCTCACCAAAGAATACCTATCCCACTTGCGCGAGGAGGCCGCGGCCGATTCTCGGCTGCGCATCGCCCGCAACGCCATCACCAACGTCGGGGCAGCTAAGGCGGCCCTAGACCGCGACCGTATTACGGCCCTCTACCCCACCACCGAGGTCAAGCTGGATAGCTTGGGCGTATCGGACCAAAAGCGCTCGGGCCGCTGCTGGATGTTTGCGGCGCTGAACGTCTTCCGTCACCGCGCGGCCAAGGAACTCAATGTAGATAACTTCGAGTTTTCCTTCACCTACCTGCAGTATTTTGACAAGCTAGAGCGCGCCAACCTGGTGCTCAACCAGCTGCTGGATAAAAAGGGCGCTGGCTGGGATGATCGCACCGTGGCCGCGGTACTCGATCACGCCAGCGCCGATGGCGGCTGGTGGTGCTTCTTTAGCAACCTCGTAGCCAAGTACGGTGCCGTGCCTGCCGAGGTCATGCCGGAGGTACGCTCGTCTGGAAATACCGCGGAGATGAACCGCGATCTTGCCACCGTGGTGCGCCGCGCCGCCGCCCAGGACGGACCGCGCGAAGAAATCCTCGCCCAAGCGCGCAAGGATATCCACCGCATCCTGGCCATCCACCTGGGCACCCCGCCGGAGGAATTTACCTGGGCGTATCGCACCAAAGACGAGCAATTCGTGCGCCTGCACTCTACCCCGCGCGAGTTTGCGGATAAGTACCTGCCGAATCTGGACGAGTACGTGGTACTTGCCGATGACCCCCGCTCCACCAACCCCAAGCATCGCGTGTTCAGCAGCGCCGAGGAGACCAATGTGTTGGGCGGCGCACCGCAGGAGTACCTCAACGTCAGCGCGGCTGAGCTGAAGGAAACTGCCAAGCGCAGCCTGGCGGCCGGCGAGCCGGTGTGGTTTAGCTGCGATGTCAACCGTCAGTTCTCCTTCCTCAACGGCGTATGGGACGAGGGCCTAGTGGATACTGATGGCCTCTACGGCATCGATTCCTCCATGAGCAAGGAGGAGCGTTTTACCTCCGGGGAGACCGCACCTACCCACGCGATGGTCCTCACCGGCATCGATGGTGACCGCGCCTGGCGCGTGGAAAATTCCTGGGGCTCCAACCCACCGCGCAAGGAAGACGGCGAGGATGTGCCAGGCAAGGGCTTTGCCACCATGGCCGATGCCTGGTTTGACCAGAACGTCTTCCACATCGCCGTGCGCAAGGAGCACCTGAGCGACAAGCTAGCCGAGGCGCTTTCCACCGAACCGATTGAGCTTCCCCTCTGGGACCGGATGAACTAAGGAGAATCAGAAATGACAGAGATTAAACCGAACGAGGTTCATGCCGCCACCACCGAGCTCACCAGCGATGCCGCGCTGCGCCTAGTACGCAATGGGGTGGCCCAGGAAGGCGTCGACAAGCTCAGCCTCGACCGTGAGCAACTACGCGGCCTCATCCCCGTGACCAGCCACAAGCTAGATTCCTGGGGCGTGGCCGACCAGAAGGCTTCGGGCCGCTGCTGGATTTTTGCCGGCCTCAATTCCCTGCGCGGCGGCCTAATGGACAAGGCCAAGCTCAAGGATTTTGAGCTCTCGCAAACCTATATTTATTTCTTTGACAAGCTGGAAAAGGCCAATTGGTTCCTTACCGCCATGGCTGAGCTTAAGGACCGCGATATTACGGACCGCACCGTAACCAAGCTCATGGATGATGCCATCGATGACGGCGGCCAATGGTCCATGTTCGTCGCCCTGGTGGAAAAATACGGCGTCGTGCCGCAGTACGCCATGCCAGAAACCGCGTCTTCCGAGGCCACGGCGATGCTTAACCGCAACCTGCAGACCGTGCTGCGCCGCGCCGCCCACCGCATCCGCAGCGGCGAAGAGGGCGCGCATAAGCAGGCGCTTGCCGACGTCTACCGGATCCTCACCGCCAACCTGGGCCTGCCACCCGAGGACTTTGTATGGCAGTATCGCGATAAGGACGATGAGTTCCACCGCGCGGGCACCTATACCCCACAGGAGTTTGCCCAGGAATACCTGCCTGCGGACCTAGGCGAGTACGTGTGCGTGGTCAACGATCCGCGCAATGCCTATGGCGAGCTCTACACCGTGGAGTACTTGGGCAACGTGGCTGGAAAACGCGTGACCTATTTGAACGCGCCTGTGGAGGTGCTGCGCGATGCCGCGCGTGCCTCCATCGAAGACGGTCAGCCGGTTTGGTTCGGCTGCGATACCGACCAGCAGTCCGATGATGAGCACGGCGTGTGGGCCAAGCACCTGCACGATTATGAGGCCTTCTACGGCGTGGAGATGGATCTGGACAAGGCGCAGCGTTTGCGCCTGCACGAGTCCATGATGACCCACGCGATGGTGTGTACCGGCGCCGATATCGCAGACGACGGCACCGTCAATCGCTGGCGCGTAGAGAATTCCTGGGGCCCGAAAAAGGCCGATAAGGGCTTTTGGACCATGGCCGATGACTGGTTCGACGAGTTCGTCTTCGAAATCGCCGTGCACCCCTCCCGCCTGCCGGAACAATACCAAGCGGCGCTGCAGTCCGAGTCTGTCACTACCCTGCCGGCCTGGGATCCGATGGGAGCGTTGGCGCGTTAAGCCTGCGACGTGCCAAGGCGGCGCACATACAGCATGCACACTAAGTCGCGGTCCTCGTTGACCGCGATGGTGCGCTCGCCTTCCTGAGTGAAACCGCGGCTGTCATAGAACTGATAAGTGCAGCCGTCATCGGTAAACAAGTAGACATTCTTTCCCTCGTGACGGGCTTCGAAGGCCTCGAGCAGCGCCGTGCCCACGCCGCTCACGCCGGAATTGGGATCCGCGACGAGGAAGCCGATTTCGCCATCAATGGGGTGCTTACCCAAGTACTTGAGCAGCATGTCCTGATTGGCGGCATCGTAATCATCGCGGTGTCCTCCTGGGCGCAGGTTGTTGAAGATTTCCACCGCGCGGACATAGGCCTTGCGCCACCACGGATACGGCAAGGCAGGCTTGCCCTTCATGGAGGCCAACAGCACGCCGAGGAAACGGTCGCCATCATAAGCAGCCAAGATATCGGTGGCCTTGGCGCGCTCTAAATCCCAAAAGTAACGGCCGTATGCACGCTCAAAGCGCGGGTTCTTCACAAACCAGTGCAAGTGCATGCCCTCGATGGCAAAAGAAATGGCTTTGGGCTCATCGCGCGGGTCAAGGTCGCGGATCTGGATATCGGTCATTAGTCCTCCGATGGCTGCTGGGAAGCGGTATCCTGCGCGCGTTGTTGCTCGCGCTCGAGCTCGGCCTTGGCTTCGTGCTCTTCAATATTATTAAAGCCGATTCCCAGCGGCAGGCCCACATTATCGATGAGCCGGACGCCGCCGATTGTCGCGGCGACGAGCAAGCGGGCATCACCCTCCTCGGGAGGGGTGCCGAGGTCGCGACCGCGCACCTCGAGGTATTCGGGCTCAACGCCGGCTGCGCGCAGGACTTCCGCGGCGACTTCACGGACCTTCTCCGCACCGGCTTCGGCGGCATGCGCGCCCGCGGTCAGCGCGGCGGATAGGGCCGCTGCCTGGTCACGGGATCCGGCCGGGACGCTGGTATTGCGCAGGCTCATCACCACGCCATCGGGCATGCGCACTGCTGGCACGCCCTGCACGCGCACGCCTAAGTGGAAGTCTTGGACCGCGTGGTGGATGGCGAGGAGGAGCTCATAGTCCTTTTCGCCAAGGAGAACGTCGGTAGGCGAAAGCGTCAGGATGAGCGCAAGGTACAGGGAGAGGTCCTCGCTGAGGTCCGGCTCGAGGGCGGTCGCGGGGTCGACAGGGGCCACGGCGATCCGGCGGCCGTGTGGCCACAAGGTTTCTGTCGAGTAATCCCAGACAATGTCCACGCCCTCGGCGCGCAGGAGCTCAAGGTCCTCCTCGTGTGGAGACTGCAGGGCCACGACGGTAACGGCGCCGCGGATGTGCTTGGCCGCGCGCACCAGCGCGATATGGCCGGCGTGCACACCGTTGGTCAGCGGTACGAAGGCCACCGGACGGCCAGTCTTATGAAAGGCGCTGCCAACCATACGGATGCGCTCAATCTCGCTGATGACGGTGGCGTTTCCCAGCTCTAGGCTCATCGGCTCTCCTCCTGTAAGGCCCACATTTCCAGCTCCTCGCGGCCGTCTACTTCACCTAGACGGCGGGCAACCTCCACGTAGCTGCGGCGCAGGCCGGGGTCGGTGGCGCCGCGATAGGCGGCGATGATTTCTTCGGTGTCCATGTCCTCACCCACCATGGGCTTTTCCTCTGCAGAGGGGAAGAAACGAGCATCGACCGCCGCAGAGATGTGCAAGCGGCGCAGCATCTCGGCATAGTAGGCGCGGGCAGCGAAGGGGGCACGTTCGGCGTCGGAAAGCGCTACGGTCTCTGCGTGAAACTCGGCGATATTAAGTTCCACTACAGTCTCGCCCAGCTCATCCAGGGTGGTCACCGCCCAGCGCTTAAGCGTAAATGGGGCGAGCGCCGCGACAACGCAGCCGCGAGTTTCCAGCGGATCCAATACCTGCACCCCACGTGAAAGGCAGGTGTGGAAAACGATTAATCCGCGATGTACGTATGGCTCAAGCAACTTCACGGTAGCTTCCAGGCGGGAATCGCCCACGGCGATGATGAGGGCCTCAAAAGAGGCAAGTTCGGCCGGGTCCGAGAGCATCTGCACCTCATGGCCGGCGCGTTCCATGGCATTGGCCAAGGTAAAGCCGGCCAGGCTCCGGCCGAAGAGGGCTACCCGCATGCGTGGCGGGCGCATTTATTTATCCTTCTTCTTCGCCTGGGCCAGCAGCTCGGCCACGGAGACCGCGCCCTCGCGCTTATCGTCGCTGCGGCGGCGGCCGCGTGTCTGCTCCTCTGGCTGAGGTTCAGCCGCACGGTGATGCGGGCGGGCTGCCTTCTGGCGTACTGGTTCGGCCGATTCCGGAGCCACATGTTGACCCGACCCCGGGTACTCCGCGCGCTCATCGCGCTGCGGCGTCGGCTGCTGCGGAATGTCCTGGGTCTCATCATTGGCCTTGGTGGCAGCCTCTGGCTTGCGGTGGCTGCCGTGGTGCTCGCTGGCCGCGGACGTGCGGGCATTCTTCAGGGAATCATCGCCGCCGGTATCCCAGCGCACGGCCTGGAAGCCACCAGTGTTGAAGGTGGAGGCACCAGAAGTCTTGCCGGAGGTGCGCTGCGCACGGGTCTTTTCGCTGATGATGTCATTAAGCGGGTTGGCCTCGGCGTGCGCCGCGGATGGCTGGTTGCCCAAGCGGCCGGCGATGGCATCGGCGGACGGGGCACCGGAAGAGGACTGGGTGAAGTCCACATTGCCTTCCTCAGAGCCAGGGCGAGTAGCGGCCGCGGTCTGAGCCTCGAGCTGCATGATGCGGCGCGCCTCGGCGTGCAGGGCGGCCGGTTCATAGGTGAAGTCCTGGCCGGAAAGATCCTCAATCTGCTTGCGGATGGCAGCCAGCTCGGTGCGGATCTCATCCAGCAGCTCCTGGTCTGGCAGCGGCTGGCCATCGGCTGCGCGGACCTGCTTAAGCTCGGCGCGGTGAGCGCGCTCCTGCAGCTCCAGCTTGGTCACGGATTCCTCGGCCTGGCGGCGGTAGCGCATGACCAGGAAGAAGCCAAGCACGGCGGCCCACAGTGCTGCAATGAGGGCGATCTTGAGCGCGGCGGCAGAGCCGGAAATCAGCATGACGATGCTGGCCACCACGGCCAGCACCACGAGGACGATAAGGCCGATCTGGCCCAAGTCCGGCTTGGTCGTCTTGGCGGAAGTATTGCTAGAAGAAGAGCGCGGCTCAGTCATGCTCACTAATGTACCGTTTGAATCCCATCTGGTGGGGGCGGGGTCTCACAGTGTCGCTCCAGCCGCAGGCCAGCGGCGGCCATCGCGAGGCCGCCGAGCGCAGAGGCAATGACCCCCACGAGGTCATCGGAAGCCGCCGCGAGCGTGCCGGCATTGGGGATGACGTAGACGGCAATGCCGGCATAGATGCCACCCACGATGGAACCCGTCCATGCCGAGGCCTTTCCTACCAGCATGAACTGCGTGATGGTCATGGGGTTGAGCTGCGAATTATCCAGGCCAATGCCATGCTCATCCTCGGTGGCTTGGTCCACCTTCCAGGTCAGCGCCACACAGATGACGGCCATAAGCCATAGCGTGGCCGACACCGTTACCGGGATTTGCAGCATGGAGCCATAAAAGCGCGTGGTGAGGATGGCCGCCGCGGCGGCGAAAAAGACCCCGGTACCGATGAGGGCACCCAGCGAGGTCCGTGTCATAGCTCCTCCATCATGCCCAGCCGGCGAATCTCGGCGCGCTCCTTCGGGTCGAGTGCTGCTAACCGCTTGGCGACGCCCTCCCCACTCAACCTAGCACCACCATCGGCCGCCAACCACGGAATCAGCACGAAGGCACGCTCGTGGGCATAAGGATGCGGGACGATAAGCTCTGGGTCGTCGGAGGTATAGCCCTCGATATCAATGATGTCTACATCCAGCGTGCGCGGGCCCCAGTGGCGCACGCGGACACGCTCGGCGGCCTCTTCGAGCTTCTGCCCACGGCGCAGGAGTTCCTTCGGAGTCTCCTCGACGTCCACGATGAGCACCGCGTTGAGGAATTCGTCTTGGTCCGTCACGCCCCACGGCGGGGTGGCATAGACGGGCGAAGCGGCAACGATCTCGCTGGCAAACTCGTCGAATACCGTGCGCAAAAGCTCCACGCGGTCATCCATATTGGAGCCGATGGAGAGCACCGCGCGCATTAGAGGGTCCTCGCGTGCTTGCGGGAGCGGCGGGCGACCACGGCGACGTCGGCAAAAGTGCGCGGAATCGGCGCCTTCGGCTTGTGCAGGGTGACCTCCACGGCATGCAGGCCCTCGAAGGTCTCCATGATGGTATCGGCCACCTCGCTGGCGACGGTCTCGATGAGGTCGCGAGCGGGGCCTTCGATGATTTTGGCGGCGACGTCGGCAAGCTCGGCGTAATTGATGGTCTTGGTCAGATCATCGGTGGCGGCGGCCTCGGCGAACTCGGACCAGCAGGTGATATCCACGATGAAGGGCTGGCCGGTGCGCTTTTCTTCCTCAAAAACGCCGTGGTAGCCAAAGCATTCTAGGCCGGTGAGCTCGATGCGGTCTGCCATGTTTTACTCCTTTGGGTTGCGCGGTAGGGCGGTGGATTTCATGGTGCCGTTGCCATCGGCGCCATTGCTATAGCTGCCGCTAGCATTGGCCCCGCCCGCGTAGCCGTTGCCGGCATTCCACGCAGCCGCAACATCGACGGCGTCGCGCGAGACGGCGACCTCGTGCACGCGCACACCCCACGCGCCCATCTGGGCGGAAATGGCGGTCACGGCCGCAGTCGCGGGATCGGCCAGCAGTGGGCTGGACTCCACGCCACGGTCCTCCCGGATGGCGGCGAGGAAGCGCTTGCGGGAAGCGCCCACCAGCATGGGGAATTCGGCGTCGAGGAACTCCGGCAGGGCCTTGAGCAGCGCCCAATTATCCTGCGGGGTTTTGGCGAAGCCTAAGCCCGGATCGAGCACGATATTATCGCGGCGCACGCCGGCCTCCAGCGCGTTATTTGCCAGGCGCTCGAGGGTCTCATGCACATCGCGCACCACATCGCCGCCGTGGTCGGCGCTACCGGCTGCGGATCCAAAGGCGCCTTCCTGCAGCGTGCGCCAGTGCATCAAACAGACGGGCACACCGGCCTCGGCCATCGCGCGATACATCTCCGGATCAGCTCGGCCACCGGAGACGTCATTAATCATGTCCACGCCGGCCGCTGCGGCCGCACGGGCCACCGAGGCGCGCATCGTATCCACGGAGGTGCGGATGCCCAGCTCGCTCAGCGCCTTAATGACGGGAACCACGCGGCGCTTTTCGACGTCCGCTTCTACCCGCACCGCGCCCGGCCGGGTGGACTCACCACCGACGTCAATCATGTCCGCGCCCTGCGCCACGAGTTCGCGGGCGTGGTTGATGGCGGCATCGACGTCCAACCACTTACCGCCATCGGAGTAGGAATCCTCCGTGACGTTGACGATGCCCATCACCAGCGTGCGGTTGGCGATGGTCAGATCTGAGACCGAGGTTGCCTGCTGCATGGCGTGCTCCTTCTCGCTTTCGTGGTAACCGGGGGACTTAGCTGCGAATCAGGCTGAGCACCTCGGCGCGGGAGGCGGCATTGTTTTTGAAGCCGCCGCGCACCGCGGAGGTGGTCGTCGTCGCACCCGGCTTGCGGATGCCGCGCATGGCCATGCACAGGTGCTCGCACTCAATGACCACGATGACGGACTGCGCACCGAGGACCTCCACCAAGGCGTCCGCTACCTGCTGGGTGAGGCGCTCTTGGACCTGGGGGCGCTTGGCGTACATATCCGCCAGGCGGGCAAGTTTGCTCAAACCGGTGACGTGGCCGTCTTTGCCCGGGATGTAGCCGATATGCGCCACGCCGTAGAACGGCACTAGGTGGTGCTCGCAGGTGGAATAAATGGGGATATCGCGCACCAGAACCAATTCTTGGTGGTCCTCAGCGAAGGTCTTGTGTAGGACCTCGGTCGGGTCCTCGTGCAGTCCAGCGAAGACCTCGCGGTAGGCGCGGGCCACGCGGGCTGGGGTTTCGCGCAATCCCTCGCGGTCAGGGTCCTCCCCTACCGCAAGGAGCAGCTCACGCACCGCTGCCTCCGCCCGGTCTTGGTCAAAGGCAGCGCGAGCGGGAATGTGATTATCAGGCATTAGTTATCTCCTTGCTTGTCGTCCTCGCGCGCATAGGGGTTCTTGCGGCGATCCTTTTCGTCCCAGCCGGGGGTAAACCACTGGCTGGTCTCAGCCTCAGCATCCGCGCCGGCATCCGGCTTGTGGTGCTTTCCACCACCGGTAGCGGGGCGTGCGGCCGGACGGGCCGCAGGCTCGGAAGACTCAGCAGACTGGCCGTCGCGGGACTGCTGGGTCGGCTGGGCCGGCGTAGAGTCCGCGGATTCCTTCGCAGGGCCGCTACCCAACTCGCGGGCGGTGTCCGGGTCGACGTAGTCGCCGGCGTGCTGGCCAAAGTTGAAGCCCACCTCGCCCTTCGGCTCTTCGCCGGCGAGGCGGCGCTCGCGGGCGGCCCGGGAGGCATCAAGAAGCGTCATGCGCTTAGGCAGCTCCTCGCCGCGCTCCTTCGCCAGCTCGACCGGGGTCTTCACTGGGGCGTAGCCAATCTGACGCGGGAAGCGATCGTCCTCGCCTGGGAAGACGTCAAAAGCCTCGCGCGGCTCGATGCCGTCGAAAATGCGCTCCAGGTCAGGGCGGCGCAGGGTTTCCTTCTCCAGCAGGGACTCGGCCAGCTTATCCAGGTAGTGACGGTTATTGCGCAAGATGTCATAGGCCTGCTCGTGCGCGCGCTCGAGCAGGTAGCGCATCTGCTCATCAATCTTGGAGGCAACTTCATCGGAGTAATCGATGGAGCCGCCGCCACCCATCTGGCTGAAGGGATCGCCCTGCTCCTTGCCGTACTTTACGGTGCCCAGGTCTGGGGAGAAGCCGTACTCGGTAAGCATGGAACGAGCGATCTTGGTGGCGTTTTCAATATCGGAAGACGCACCGGTGGTCGGCGCACCGAAGACCAGCTCCTCGGCCGCGCGGCCGCCCATGGCAAAGACCAAGCGGGAGAAGAGCTCGTCGCGGGTGTACATGCCCTTGTCGTCTTCCTGGGAGGTCATGGCGTGGCCGCCGGTTCGGCCGCGAGCCAGGATGGTGACCTTGTACACGCGCTCAATATCCTTGAGCGCCCACGCGGATAGCGTGTGTCCGCCCTCGTGGTAAGCGGTGACCTTCTTCTCGTGCTCGGAGATGATCTTGCCCTGGCGGCGCGGGCCGCCCACCACGCGGTCGGTGGCCTCTTCCAAGGCATCATAGGTAATGACGTTGCCGCCGATGCGGGCGGTAAGCAAAGCGGCCTCGTTGAGTACGTTGGCCAGGTCCGCGCCGGACATGCCGGCGGTGCGCTTAGCCAGCTGCGCTACGTCAACCTCTTCTGCCAGCGGCTTATTCTTCGCATGCACGCGCAGGATCTCCTCGCGGCCGGCCAAGTCCGGGTTGGTGACCGGAATCTGGCGGTCGAAACGGCCCGGACGCAGCAGCGCCGGATCGAGGATATCCGGGCGGTTGGTGGCGGCGATGAGGATAACGCCTTCGCGGTCACCAAAGCCGTCCATCTCTACCAGGAGCTGGTTGAGGGTCTGCTCGCGCTCATCGTGGCCGCCGCCGGTACCGGAACCGCGCTGGCGGCCCACGGCGTCAATCTCGTCGACGAAGATAATGCAGGGGCTATTTTCCTTCGCCTGCTTGAACAAGTCGCGCACACGGGAGGCACCCACACCAACGAACATCTCCACAAAGTCAGAACCGGAGATGGAATAGAACGGCACGCCGGCCTCGCCAGCCACGGCGCGGGCAAGCAAGGTCTTACCGGTACCCGGAGGGCCGTAGAGCAGCACGCCGCGCGGGATCTTGGCGCCTAGGTCGTGGTAGCGGGTGGGGTCTTCCAGGAAGTCCTTGATCTCCTGCAGCTCGTCCACGGCCTCATCCGCGCCGGCCACGTCCTCAAAGGTATTGGTCGGCATATCCTTGGTCAGTTCCTTGGCCTTGGAACCGCCGATGCCAAACATGCCACCAGCGCCCTGCTGCATGCGGGACATGAGCCAGAAGAGCACGCCAAAGAGGATGATCATCGGCAGCAGCATGCTGAGCATGGAGCCCAAGAAGGATTCCTGCGTGACATTGGTCTGGTATTTCTCAGCGCCGGAATCCTTGACGGCGTTAAAGACCTGCTCGGAGGCGCGGGCCGGGTACTTGGCCACGATTTCCTGCACGCCGTCGCGCTCGTCTACCGTGATTTCATCCTTGAGCTTGATGCGCAGGCGCTGCTCGCGGTCATCGATTTCCACCTCATTGACGTTTTTGTCTTTGAGCTGGGTCAGCGCAACGGAGGTATCCGCTTGCACGTAGCCGCGGGCATCGTTGCTAAAGAAGGTAAAGGCGTACAGCGCGATAAGGATGAGGGCCGCAATCCCGCCGTAGCGAAGAATCTTGTTGTTTTTCATTACTGCGCGATTTTAGTTGGTGGTATAGACATCAGGGTGGAGGGTGCCCACGTAAGGCAGATCGCGGTAGCGTTCCGCATAGTCCAAGCCATAGCCGATGACGAATTCATTCGGGATATCAAAGCCCACATCCAGCAGATCAATATCAGCCTTGACTACTTCCGGCTTGCGCAGCAGGGTGACCACATTCAGCGAAGCAGGGCTGCGGCCTTCCAGGTTGCGGATGAGCCACGACAGGGTGAGGCCGGAATCGATGATGTCTTCCACGATGAGCACGTTGCGCCCCGCAATATCGCGGTCCAAATCCTTCAAAATGCGCACCACGCCGGAAGAGGAGGTGGAGGCGCCGTAGGAGGATACGGCCATAAACTCCAGCTCGGAGGGGATGGATAGCTTGCGCGCAAAGTCCGTGAGGAAGAATGCGGCGCCCTTGAGCACGCAGACCAACAGCAGGTCGTGCTCAGAGTCGGCATACTTTTCCGAGACCAGATCCGCGAGTTCTTGGACGCGGTTTTGCAGTTCCTCTTCTCCAATGAGGATTGCTTCTACATCGTCACCGTAGCGGTTTGCGGGAACGGCGAAGTCTTTCTTGTCGTGCACGTGTGCGCTCCTTTAATGACCAGACAATAGTGCCAGTTTGCCACCTATACGGGCTACTTCCAACCTCTGCCCCACCTGCCCCGTCGATCGCACGGCCACCGGGCCCTGCCCGTGCCAGTGGGTGCACAGCTTGCCGACGTCCCCCACTGCCCTCCTTGTTACCTCTACCCCCTCGCTGACCAGCCACGCCGCGATAGCCCGCCGGCGCCGCGGCTCCGCCATCGCCGCCAGCTCAGCGCAGTCCGTGGTGGGTAGGGTGCGCAGGGCGGCGTCGTCAAGCGCGGCGTCGCTTGCCGCTTGCGCCAGCGCTGGCACCGCATCCCCACCGATGATGCGGCTCAACTGCGGAATGACCTCGCGGCGCAGCGCCACGCGGCGGAAATGGGTGTCCGCGTTCTGTGGGTCCTGCCACGTCGAAAGGCCCAACTCCGCGCAAGCGCCTTCGGTATCGGCGCGGCGCACGTTCAGCAGCGGCCGCACCACGCGGGCGCCTTCCACCTCGCTGCGCTCGTTCATGCCGGTCACCCGCCCGCGCAGCGCGCCGAGCAGCAGCGTTTCCGCCTGGTCATCGGCCGTATGCGCCACGGCCACCTCTAAACCTTCGTCTGCGCACGCGGCGGCCAGTGCTCGATACCGCGCCGCCCGCGCGGCCGCCTCCATCGACTCCGCCC
>OKDM01000015.1_pt1 | contig 114105 bp, 107 predicted proteins | sample 1610671 | NCBI WGS metagenome assembly OKDM01 (sample SAMN04436673, study PRJEB24849) | human gut metagenome | biome: human gut; feature: NICU; material: stool | host: Homo sapiens | place: USA: Saint Louis, MO | collected 2010-06-25 | reverse complement strand
GAACGGAAATAAACATAACCCGCCCAATCGGGTGGACAGACCATGAATCTTCGGCACCCTGAGGTGGAACTGCTAACAACGTAATGGGCGTCGCCAAGCGGAGGCATAAAGAAACCGCCGGCCTTCGCGGGGAAGGGCGGCGGTAGCTAAAGCGTGCTGAAAGCTTAGAGTGCGTGCTTGCCGGAGGTAACCGGGGTGGCGTTGTTGGTGCCTGGCTCAACGCGCAGGTGAGAAACGCGGGAAGGCTCAATGTTGAGGGCGCGCAGCTGGGAATCGGTCAGCTCGGCGTATACGCCGGTGTTGGTCTTCTGGTCGTAGACCCAGTCCGGCTCCTGGTGGCCCACCGGCTGGTTGCGGGCGGTTACGGTGCGAACCTGGTGCAGCTTAGGCTGGAAAGCGTGGATGAGCAGGCCAACGACGAGCAAGATAGCCAAGGCAATGAGCCAGATGGTCTCAACGTGGCCCTTGTGGTTACCAAAGTTGTAGGCAAGCAGGAACAGGACAGAGATCCAACCGGCGATCTGTACGCCAGAGCGGCTGATGCGGGACCAACCGAATCCTGCGGATGGAACGTCCTCAGTAGAAACACCGTCAAATACCTGCGGTACCGGCTTGTGGGAAGACACTTGCTCTCCTTCGCTTCTGCGTGTGTCCGTCTGTGCGATGGGCATGCGGGCACACCAATGCCATTTGTCTGTTACACATTCTAAAACATCGCACCTTAGATGGCGATTAAACACCCCCGTCGCAGTGTGGCGTACCTGCCGCGACCGCCCAATGGTGGTGGGCGCTAGGGTGGAAGCGTGACTACTCAGCGAATACTCATTCTTGGTTCCACCGGTTCAATCGGCACGCAGGCTCTGGAAGTTATTGCGGATAATCCCGATAAATTCGACGTCGTGGGAATCGCTGCGGGTGGCTCCAACCCGCAGCTGATCATCGAACAAGCCCGTAGCCTCAACCTTTCGTTTGACCACGTTGCCGTGGCCGACGAGGACGCCGCGGCCGAGGTGTCGGCTGCTTTAGGTGGTTCGGTTTTGCGTGGCGCCGACGCTGCAGAGGACCTAGTGCGCTCGACCCCGGCCGATACGGTACTCAATGCCTTGGTGGGTTCTTTGGGGCTCAAGGCCACCTTGGCCACCTTGGAGATGGGCGAGTACCTAGCCTTGGCCAATAAGGAATCCCTCGTCGCGGGCGGCACACTGGTTACGCAGAAGGCGCGCCCTGGCCAGATTATCCCTGTTGACTCGGAACATTCCGCCATGGCGCAGTGCCTGCGTGCCGGCGAGGAGGGGGAGCTGGATAAGCTGGTCCTTACCGCCTCTGGTGGCCCCTTCCGCGGTTGGTCGCGCGAAGAGATGTGGGATGTGACCCCTGAGCAGGCAGCGCAGCACCCTACGTGGTCCATGGGGCAGATGAATACCCTCAACTCTGCCACCCTCATTAACAAGGGCTTGGAGCTTATTGAAGCAACGCTGCTCTTTGACATCGACCCGGAGCGCATCGACGTCACCGTGCACCCGCAGTCCATCATTCACTCCATGGCCACCTTCAAGGATGGCTGCACGATTGCTCAGGTCTCGCCGCCGTCGATGAAGCTGCCCATTTCGCTAGCGCTGAATTGGCCGCACCGCGTACCAGGTGCCCAGCCGGCCCTGGAGTTTGCGCAGGCGCATGATTGGCGTTTTGAGCCGCTTGACGATGCCGCCTTTCCCGCCGTTAACCTCGCCCGCCGGGCCGCGGCTGAGGGGACAGGGGTCATCTACAACGCCGCCAATGAGGAGGCAGCGGCCGCGTTCTTGTCCGGGCGCATCCATTTCCCGGAGATCGTGGACGTCGTGGGCAGGATCGTTGATTCCGCATCCGAGTTTGCTGGTGTAGTCTCTAGCCTCGATGAAATCCTCGCGGTGGAAGGCGAGGCGCGCAGGCGCGCGAATGCGCTGATTGATTCGCTGGCTGACTAGAAAGCTTTCACACCATGGCAAACTTGCTGGGCATTGTGTTTTTCGCCCTCGGCATCGGGCTTACCGTAGCGCTGCACGAAGCAGGCCATATGCTCACCGCGCGTGCCTTTGGCATGCGCGTGCGCCGCTATTTTATTGGCTTTGGGCCGCGCCTTTTTTCCTTCCGGAAGGGCCACACCGAATATGGACTTGCGGCCTTCCCAGTAGGCGGGTTTTGCGATATCGCTGGCATGACCGCGCAGGATGAATTCCTCACCGAGGAAGAGGAGCCCCATGCGATGTATAAAAAGCCGTGGTGGCAGCGCATAATCGTGATGGCCGGCGGCATCGGAGTCAACCTGATTTTGGGCTTTGTCATCCTCTACTTTGTGGCGATGACGGCTGGTCTGCCCAACCCAGATGCTGATGTGCGCCCGCGCGTGGGCGAGGTGACTTGCTCGGCCAATCAGAAGCCGAACCAAGAGCTAGAAACGTGCACGGGTAAAGGCCCCGCTGGAAAGGCCGGAGTGCAGGAGGGCGATATTATTGTGGCCCTCGATGGCCAGAAGCTGGATTCTTTTACCCAGCTGCGCGATGAGGTAATGCAGCGCCCTGGCGAGACCATCACGCTGACGGTCGAGCGCGGTGGGGAAGACAGGGACTTCACAATCCACCTCGATACGGTCAAGCGGTTGAACCAAGACGGCGAGCTAGTGGATGCTGGCTCAATCGGGCTGAGCAATCAGCTTATCGATGTCGTCGAAAAGCACGACGCCGTCGACGCCCTACCGGCAACCTGGCGCTTTAGCACCTATTCGCTGGGAGCAACGGTTGACGGTCTTAAGCAATTCCCCGGCAAAATTCCGGGTGTGGTGGCCTCCATCTTCGGCCACGAACGCGAGGCCGATGGCCCGATGTCCGTCGTCGGCGCTTCTCGCGTGGGCGGCGAATTGGCGGAGCGCTCCCTGTGGTCAATGTTCTTTATGATGCTGGCTACACTGAACTTCTTCCTCGCACTTTTTAACCTGATTCCGCTGCCGCCTTTCGACGGCGGACATATCGCAGTCATCATCTATGAAAAGCTGCGCGATGGCATCCGCAAGCTGGCAGGTAAGCCCGCTCTGGGCCCGGCCGATTACACCAAGTTGATGCCGGTGACCTACGTTATAGCCGCGCTGCTAATGGGCGTTGGTGTCATCGTCATCGTCGCCGATGTGGTCAACCCCATACGGCTATTTGGCTAGCCGCCGTAGCCCCCGCTGCGTGCACTTCAGGCATAAAGCAAGCAGTGCTAGAGTGGGGGCGTTAATCACCCAACGTATGTACTTACTGTGCTTCAACAAGGAGAATTCATGTCGACCCCCATCGGTCTAGGAATCCCAGACGGCCCACCACCAGTCCTGCACCCACGCCGCAAGACTCGTCAGCTGCAGGTGGGCCCGGTCGGTGTCGGCTCTGACTCGCCCATCTCGGTGCAGTCGATGACCAATACCAAGACGCACGACATCAATGGCACACTGCAGCAGATCGCGCAGCTGACCGCTTCCGGCTGCGATATCGTGCGCGTGGCTTGCCCTAAGCCCATCGATGCGGAGGCACTTCCGGCCATTGCCAAGAAATCTCCCATCCCGGTGATTGCGGATATCCACTTCCAGCCTAAGTACATCTTCCAGGCCATCGATGCTGGTTGCGCCGCCATCCGCGTGAACCCGGGCAATATCCGCGAGTTTGATGGCCGCGTGAAGGAAGTCGCTAAGGCCGCCGGCGATGCCGGCATTCCAATTCGCATCGGCGTGAATGGTGGCTCCTTGGACAAGCGCTTGCTGGAGAAGTATGGCAAGGCCACCCCGGAGGCACTCGTCGAGTCCGCTATTTGGGAGGCTGGCCTCTTTGAGGAGCACGGTTATGGCGATATCGCTATTTCCGTTAAGCACTCCGATCCGGTTCTGATGGTGGAGGCCTACCGCCAGCTGGCGGAAAAGACTGATTACCCGCTGCACCTCGGCGTGACCGAGGCTGGTCCGAAGTTCATGGGCACCATCAAGTCTTCGGTTGCCTTTGGCGCACTGTTGGCAGAAGGCATTGGCGATACCATTCGCGTGTCCCTGTCCGCTCCGCCGGTAGAGGAAATCAAGGTGGGCGACCAGATTCTGCAGTCGCTCAACCTGCGCCCGCGCAAACTGGAAATCGTCTCCTGCCCGTCCTGTGGCCGCGCCCAGGTGGACGTTTACAAGCTGGCGGAGGAAGTTACCGCAGGATTGGAGGGCATGGAGTTCCCGCTGCGCGTTGCCGTGATGGGCTGCGTTGTCAATGGCCCAGGCGAGGCCCGCGATGCTGACCTCGGCGTTGCCTCCGGCAATGGCAAGGGTCAGATCTTTGTTAAGGGCGAGGTCGTTCGCACCGTGCCGGAGGACAAGATTGTGGAAACCCTTATTGAAGAGGCCATGCGCATTGCCGATGAGCAGGGTATGGAAGCCGTGGAAGGTGCCAAGGCTGAGGTTCGCGTAACCCAGTAATTTACCCACTTTGAGCAGACTGCCCCGCACTTCGGTGTGGGGCAGTCTTTTTTGGCGCTTGCGCTGCTAGAGTGCCAAGACATGAAGAAGTTGGTCGCGCTGGTTGCAACTATCACGCTCGCCTCCACCAGCGTGGTTGCCTGTACACCGAAGCCGGTTTCTGCGGAACCGGTCGCGGAAGAATTCCTCCAGGGGATGGAATCCCGCAATAATGACGGCTTAGCCGCGCTTACCGATGCCCCCTCCGACGCCACCTCCGCCCTCGATGCCACCTACTCCGGCCTGCAGGCCGAGGGGCTCGACATTGAGCTTGAAGGCATGGACCAAGATGAGACCCTCGCCACGGCGAACTACAAGGTCACCTGGGATCTGCCCAAGGATCGTACCTTGAGCTATGACACGCAGATGACGCTGACGAAGACTGAGGATGAGTGGACGGTGCGGTGGAAGCCAAGCCTTATCCACCCCGACCTGGGAGCAAACCAGCACTTAGAGCTGCGCGCGTTGGAAGCAAAGCGTGCCAGCGTAGTTTCTTCCAATGGAGTGGAATTGATGAGCCCGGGCCTGAACTACCGACTGGTGGTAGATACCAGTTCCTTGGAGGATGTGCGCCCTACCGCGTCAAAGATTAGCGGCGCGTTGGCAGCCGCCCATCGCCAGGATGAGTCAATTGCAGACATTGATGCCAAGGATTTGGCCAAGAAATTGGAGGATGCAGACGGTTCTTACTCCGTAACTATGTTCACGGAGGACCAAGCCAAGGCGGTGCGCCCGAAGGTGGAGGGCATGGACGGCGTGCGCCTCAACGAGGAGCCAGCCTTGGTTACCCGCGACCGCGGGTTAGCCCCCGATCTTATGTCGCGCGTGCGCTCTGCGGTCCAAGACGAGGTCGATGGTCAAACTGGCTGGTCCATCTCCGTGGTCAATGAGAATGGTGCGGCGCTTTCGGACGTCGAGAAGCATGCGCCTAATGCTGCACCGTCGATTAAGGTGGGCCTTGATTACGACGTGCAGCGCGCCGCACAAGAAGCGGTAAACGAGCGCTCGGATTCGCAAGCTATGCTCGTAGCCATCCGGCCTTCTAATGGCGATATTTTGGCCGTCGCCCAAACCGAGAAGGCCGATGAAGACGGTGACGTAGCCCTCCAAGGCCAGTACCCACCCGGCTCAGTGTTCAAGATTCTTACTGCCGCGGCGGGTGTAGAAAACCAGGGCCTTAATACCGATTCCATCGTGCCGTGCCCGGGCACCATGGACATCTTTGGCCGCGTGGTGACCAACTATAATGCCTTCGCCCTAGGCAGCGTTCCGCTTAGCCAAGCATTCGCGCAGTCCTGCAACACCACCTTTGCGGATATTTCTACTAAGCTCAAGCCCGGTGAATTGAAGGACATGGGAAAGAAGTTCGGCTTCGGCGTGGAATACGATATTCCGGGCCTCACTACCATTACTGGTTCCATCCCGGAGGGAAAAGAACCACTAGAGCGCACGGAAGCCGGCTATGGACAGGGCTATGACTTGGCGAGCCCTTTCGGCATGGCACTTGTTTCTGCAACGGTTGCTAATGGCAAAACGCCGACGCCTTCGCTGATTGAGGGCCATGAGACTAAAGCGTCCGATAAGCCGCAGCGGATTCCCAAGCACGTGCTGGACAATCTCCGCGCCATGATGCGCCAAGTGGTCACCAGCGGTACTGCCCGCAGTATGGCAGCGGGTGGCACGATTTACGGCAAGACCGGTGAGGCCGAGATTAATGAGGGCTCGCACGCCTGGTTTACCGGCTACCGCGAAGAAGACGATATCGCCTTTGCCACCCTCGTGGTCTTGGGCGGCGGCTCCGATGCTTCGGTCAATATCACCAGCAATTTCTTGCAGAAGGTCGATGACTACCGCTCCGGTCCGCACAAGGGTGCGGCTCCGCCGGCCGAGGGATAGACCTAGACCCAGAGCTGAAGCTACGGCCCTAGCTTATGACCCCGGCTGCTGCATTATGGGCGCAGAGGACTACCATGGGAAACCATGAGTAATCGAGGAAAGCTAAAGCCAGGCAAGCCCACTCCGATCCTCACCGTGCCGGAGAGCATTGAGCGACCGGAGTACGTGTGGAAGGACGAGGTACAAGAGGGCATTGGTGAGCCCTACGTCCAGTCCCCAGAGGTTATTGAGAAGATGCGCGAGGCCTGCAAAATCGCGGCCAACGCTCTCAAGGAGGCTGGAAAGGCCGTGCAGCCGGGCGTAACCACTGATTACGTGGACCGCGTAGCGCACGAGTACATGTGCGACCACGGCGCTTACCCGTCTACGCTAGGCTACCGCGGCTTCCCCAAGTCCAGCTGCGTCTCCCTCAATGAGATTGTTTGCCACGGCATCCCGGATACCACCGTGATTGAGGACGGCGACATCGTCAATATCGATATCACCGCGTATAAGAACGGCGTCCACGGTGATAATAACGCCACCTTCCTCGCCGGTAACGTCTCCGAGGAACACCGCCTGCTGGTAGAGCGCACCAAGGAGGCCACCATGCGCGGCATCAAGGCCGCAAAGCCTGGCCGCGAGATCAATGTCATTGGTCGCGTGATTGAGTCTTATGTCAAGCGTTTTGGCTACAACGTCGTGCGCGACTTCACCGGCCATGGCGTCGGCCCAACCTTCCATAACGGCCTTGTTGTCCTGCACCATGACTCGACCGTTTACCGCGACATCCTTGAGCCTGGTATGACCCTGACTGTTGAGCCGATGATTAATCTTGGCTCCTTGGATTACGAGATCTGGGATGATGACTGGACTGTGCAAAACACCGACGGCAAGTTCACCGCCCAGTTTGAGCACACCCTCGTCATTACCGAGGACGGCAACGAAATCCTCACCATTCCCGACGAGGACTAAAGCTTTTTAATAAAGGCCGCCTCCACACGACCCAATGCAGGGAAGTGGGGGCGGCCTTTGTGCATGCTTGCTGACGTCCCGCGCAAGGCATCAGCACTCAGCACGTAGCTGTGCATAGCAAAGGGGCCCCGTTCTTAAAACGGGGCCCGCAATCCCTAGCTATCTAGAGCCAATCTTTGGCTAGCAATTAGCGGAAGATTGGGTCCAGAACGTGAGGGATGAAGCCGTTGTATACGGCGTAGTTGTAAGCACCGATCAGGGCGCCGATTGCGGAGGTGATGCCCAGAGCAACGGTGCCGTCGCGCCAGATCTCGCCCCAGCGAGGGTTGTTTTCGCCCTTCTCCACACCGAGAAGTTCGTGGCCGGTTACCTTCTTATCCTTGTCAGCGTTAGCGCCGATCTTGGAGGACAGGGTCGGGTACTCGCCTTTGTCAGCCTTGGTGTCCTTGATGACGGAGGAGAGGTTCTCGCCCAGGGAAGCACGCTCGTTGGGGGTGTCTTCAGCAGAAGCGACAGCGACGCCGCCGAAAGCGACGGTAGCAGCGGTAGCAGCAGCAACGGCTGCAGTGCGGAAGTTACGCATTGTGAAAATTACCTTTCGGAAGTTTTGATGAAGCCGTATGGCTGTTGCTTAGAAGGAAGGGCCGTGGTTGATGAAGTTGTAGACCGGGCCGATGACGCCGCCCAGAACAGCACCGATGCCGCCCAGGATGGTGAGGGAATACAGAACCTTAGCCCATACCGGCTGCTCGGAGAAGTCCTTGGAAGAACCGAAGATCTTGGTGCCGTCAGCTTCCTTCTCGCCCTCGAGCTTCAAATCCTGGTCTACCTTGTTAGGGAAGCTCTGGCCCTTGGAGGAGGAGCCCTCCTGGGAGGAGCCCTCGTTAGTGGCAGGAGCGGTCTGGGTGGCGTCGGAGGAGCCCTCTGCTGCTACGGCAACGGTGGTGCCGCCGAAGGCAACGGCGAGAGCGGTTGCGCCAGCGATAGCTGCATTGCGGATACGCATATCAAAATTCCTTAAAAGTCGTACTTGCAAGGCTTCCACACTGGGAAACCAAAGTGTTATTGAATGTACAGGGAACATCCAGAAACACGCGGTAGCCGTGTTCGTATCGGCTCTAGCCGGTGTCCCCAGTGAATCTAGTAAAACTCTTGTCCTTTTGCACGTCAAGGGCCGGAATTTCATCCATTAAATTAATGCGTGCCCCTAAATGGCGGTGAATTCCCTGCAGGTGCGAATGAGGCTTCCTTGGCGTGAAATGGGAATATGCTCCGAAAGCTGGGAAGATACTGGGCGTGTGTGAGAAAGATCACGTAACAATTTACTTTTACCACTCCAGTCCCAAAAGGGCATTTTCCACTACTTCTGGCAGTGCGGGATGGATCCAATATTGGTTGCGGATGAACTCCCGCATGTCCAATTTGTAAGCCATCGCGGTAATCAATTGCTGGATCAAGGTAGAAGCCTGTGGACCCATGAGGTGCGCGCCGAGAAGCTGCCCAGTGGAGCGGTCTGCTACCAGCTTGCAGATGCCAGTGCTATCTTCCATAGCCCAGCCGTAGGCAACGTCGCCAAAGTTCTGGACCTTGACGGTGACGTCGAAGCCCTTCTGTCGTGCCTGCTTCTCAGTTAGGCCCACTGTGGCGATTTGTGGGTGGGTAAAGATGGCGGCGGGGACATTGTCGTGGGGCAGTGGGCGGAGATCTTCTGGGTGGAGCAGATTGTGCTGCACGGCGCGGGTCTCCGCATTGGCTACGTGCTTGAGCATATATGGAGAAGAGACATCGCCAAGCGCCCAAACGCCCTCGGCGGTGGTGCGGCCGAACTCATCGGTTTTTAGTCGGCCGTCGGAAAGCATCTCAATGCCTGCCTTATCTACATCCATCTGGTCGCCATTTGGGGTGCGTCCAGTGGCAACCAGAATGGCCTCTGCCTCAATAGAGGTGCCATCATCTAGCTCCAACCGCACTCCCTTGTCAGTCTCCTCGAGTTTGGTGCCATTGGCTATGCGCACGTCGAAGCGATCGCGAGCAATCTGGTTGAAGCGGCTGGACAGGTCATCATCCAAGTGGCGCAGCAAGGTCTCGGAGCGATTGACCACGGTCACCTTGGTGCCGACACCGTCAAAGACATGGGCAAACTCCATGGCGATATAGCCACCGCCTACCACAATGAGGCTTTCTGGCTGGTGGTCCATGCGCATGATGTCTTCATTGGTGTAGTACTTCACGCCCGAGTTGGCATAGACCTCCGGAATCACCGGACGGGAGCCGGCGGCAATGACGATCTGGTCGCCGCTGATGACATGTTCGCCGGTCTGAATGGTCTTCGGGCCAACAAAGCGGGCATGCTCGTCATATACGGTGATATTTGGCGTTTCCTCACCGCGGCGATACTGCTCGCCGCCCTTGGCAATTTGGTCAATGCGGTTGGTAAAGACGCGGTCCACGATGGAATCCCAATCCACGCTATTGACCTGAGCATCTAGGCCTAGACGGCCGGCCTCGCGCGCCGCTAGGGCAATATCGGCGGCATAGACATACATCTTGGTGGGAATGCAGCCTACGTTGAGGCAGGTGCCGCCGAAGGTGCCTTTTTCAATGATGGCGATTTTCTGGTCATCAAAATCCGGGCTAGGGATGGAGTTTCCGGAGCCCGTGCCGATGATAATGAGGTCGAAATGTTCCTCGGCAGCGGTCGTATGGGACTGGTGTGAAGTAGTCACGTTTATTCCTTATATATAGGGGCTAAATTACTGAGTGGATTGTGGAGTATCGAGGACGGTGGGCAGCCACTTGTCACAGGTGTCAAAAGCTTCTTGGAGCGGGTCCGGAAGCGATAGGAACACATCGTGCCTAGCGCCCTTGATGGGATGCAAGGTGTAGTGGGCATTGAGTTCCTTTGCCCAGCGCCGCGTTTGCGCAACGTCGATGATGACATCCGCGTGGTTCACGCTGTCGGAGTACGGCTGACCCAATAGGGTTCGGGTGGACTGCAGCGTCAATATGGGGACGCCGGCATCAACGCGGCCGCTGTGGATAGCATCAAAGCCATGGAACACCGCGGCTATCCAGCCGACATATTTCTTATGGCCGGCCAATGGCTTAAAGCGAAGATCAAAATCCCAGTCGCCGTAGAAATCCTTGTGTACGGACTCGCCATAGGCGGTGAGGTTGCCACCGGGCAGGGGAGTCATGGGGGCCTTGCGGGCCAGCGCATAGAGCAACGGTTTGAGGGGAGTGAGAATCTGGCCAGGCACGCCCATCATGTCGAGCCATGGACTATTAAGGATGAGGCCCGCTAAGCGCTGGTGGCGTTCTCGGTCGGTTCGGCGCAGATGATCCATCCACAGCGGGGCGATCAAGCCACCGGTGGAGTGGGCGATGAAGACGACCTCATCATTGGGGATGGCATCGAGTGCGGCGGTGAGGTCAGCGAAATAGAACGCCAAATCCGATACATAGTGCCACGACTGGCCCGAGCGGCGCGAGCGGCCGCACTTGCGCAGATCGATGGCATAAAAGTCATAACCCTCGGCGGCAAAGTGCTCCGCTACGTGGGTGTGGAAGAAATAATCGGTCATGCCGTGTAGCCACACCAGCGCCGGGCGTGACGGGGTGGCTGACTCACGTGCAGTACCACCCGCGTGCTCCGGCGCGTAGTGCACCAGCGTGGTGACCACGTCGCCCTCGCCATCGGGGTCCGCGCCTAAGTCAATGGTGGCAGCTTCATAGTCAGGGCCAAGTTTGTCTGGGCCCCATACCGGGGAGTGTGTAACCATGCCTCGATTCTAGGTGCAATGAAGAACTTATGGTGCTGCCGGTGGGGTGTAAATACTGGGGGCGGAAATTCCCACATTTTCGCCACTGGTCTGGGGGAGAAATCCCAAATTGGATGAGAAAAAGCGTAGAGTAAGGCCTTAATGCGTGACGCACTGCCAGGTTGTCATAGCGCAACGATGGTGGCGCGGGGCGCTAAGCGCTAAAAATCAAGGCGTAGACCGCGCCGATGGATATCTATTTTCAATTCGAAGAGGTAATAACACAGTGTCCTCCGCTAAGAAGACAGCACAGGTTGTAGACGAGGTCGATGTAGTACTAATCGGTGCTGGCATCATGAGCGCCACCCTGGGTGCTATGCTCCGCGAGTTGGAGCCCAGCTGGACTCAGATGGTCTTTGAGCGCCTCGATGGCCCCGCATTGGAGTCCTCCTCCCCATGGAATAACGCCGGTACCGGTCACTCCGCGCTGTGCGAGCTGAACTACACCCCGGAGAAGAATGGCCGCATTGATATCTCCAAGGCTCTGGGCACCAACGAGAAGTTCCAGAAATCTCGCCAGTTCTGGTCCCACCAGCTCAACAACGGTATTCTCACCGACCCGAGCGAATTCATTAATCCGGTTCCGCACGTGTCCTTCGCACAGGGCGAAATCCAGGTGGATTACCTCAAGCGCCGCTATGATGTGCTGAGCGAGAAGCACATGTTCCCGGGCATGCAGTTCTCCGCAGACGATTCCGACTTTGCTGAGAAGCTGCCGCTGATGGCGAAGGGCCGTGACTTCTCCAATAAGGTGGCCATTTCCTGGACCGACGCTGGTACCGACGTCAACTTTGGCGCGCTGACCAAGCAGTTCCTGACCGCAGCTAAGGCCTCCGGTACCGAGATCCGCTACGGACATGAAGTCATCGACATCAAGCGTGATGGCTCCGCGTGGAAGGTGTACTCCAAGAACAAGCACACTGGCGACATCACCGTAGTTAAGGCCAAGTTCGTCTTCGTAGGTGCCGGCGGTTACGCCCTGGACCTGCTGCGCAAGGCAAAGGTGAAGGAAGTTGCCGGTTACGCAGGCTTCCCGGTATCCGGTCTGTGGCTGCGCTCCAAGAACCCAGAGCTTATCGAGCAGCACCAGGCAAAGGTCTATGGCAAGGCTGCTGTGGGCGCTCCGCCAATGTCCGTGCCGCACCTGGATACCCGCGTTATCGACGGCGAGAAGGGCCTGCTGTTCGGTCCTTACGGTGGCTGGAGCCCGAAGTTCCTGAAGAAGGGCACCTATCTGGACCTGTTCAAGTCCATCCGCCCAGACAACATCACCTCTTACCTCGGCGTTGCCGTGCAAGAGTTCGGCCTGACCAAGTACCTGGTCGATGAGGTGCGCAAGAGCTTCTCGGACCGCGTGGAAGCCCTGCGCGAGTACGTACCGGAAGCAAAGGAAAGCGACTGGGAGACTGTTATCGCTGGGCAGCGCGTCCAAGTGATTAAGCCTGCTGGTGCGCCGCAGTTCGGCTCCCTCGAGTTCGGCACCACCTTGGTGAACAACCAAGAGGGCAATATCGCCGGCCTGCTCGGCGCTTCCCCGGGTGCATCCATTGCCCCGGCCGTCATGCTGGAGCTGCTGGAGCGTTGCTTCGGCGAGCACATGATTGATTGGGCAGACAAGATCCGCGAGATGGTTCCGTCTTATGGCATCAAGCTGCGCAACGATGAGAAGCTGTACGACGAGATGTGGGAGTACACCCAGAAGACCCTGAAGCTGGACCGCTAAGAGCTAGCTTTCCTCCCTACACACCCCCGCGCCGCCACGTCTGCGGTGCGGGGGTTCCGTGTCTACTAAGTACGTAATGGCAGCCCTAGGTGCCGCAGTAGGTGATGTAGCCCTCGAGGCCGTTTGGATCCGGCGATTCGAACGCTGGGTTGGGCTCCCACGGGTGGGTGACCGCGTGGAGGAGCTCCTGATACAGGCCCAACTCCCCGCGTTCGGCAGCCTCCAGCGCGGATTCTACGGCGAGGTTGCGCGGGATAACCCGCGGCATGGCGCTATCGACGCGGGAAGGATCGGGCGAGGACGCAAGGTACTCAGCCAAGAAGTCTCCCTCGGCAAAAAGCTCGCGGGCGTGGGTGGGGTGGCCCGCGGCGGCGTCGGCAAGAGCGCGGTGGGCCAGCGTGATATCTGGGCCGTTGAGCTGCATGGCATCCGCATAAGAAGAAGCGACCTCTAGAGAGGTATCCAGAGCCTGTGCTAAATCTGCCTTGCGCTGGTTCCCAAAGCGGTCTGTAAAGCCGTTGATGGATTCTTGGGCAAAGCTCATGGCCTTATTCATGTCCATATCAAAAAGCGGCAACAGGGATTCCGCCAAGCGGGCCAGGTTCCAGCCCAGAATGGAGGGCTGATTTCCAAAGGCATAGCGGCCCTGCCTATCGATGCTGGAAAAGACCGTCGCGGACGAATAGGCCTCCATGAAGGCGCAGGGGCCATAGTCAATGGTTTCGCCAGAGATGGTGGTGTTATCCGTATTCATCACGCCGTGGATAAAGCCCAAGCGCATCCAGCGGGACACGGTGCGGATCTGCGCATCCATCACCTGGGTGAAAAATTCCTGGTAGTTCGCGCCAGGGTAGTGGCGCGCAATGGCATAATCGGCCAGCTGGCGGGTGTAATCCGTCTGCGCGGCTAGGTGAAAGGTGCCGACGCGGATATGGCTGGCTGCCACGCGTACCACAATGCCGGCCGGTTGCACGTGCCCGCGCTGAATGGGCCGTCCGGTGGAGATAACCGCCAGCGCCCGAGTGGTGGGAACACCCAAAGCATGCATAGCCTCAGAGACTAGGTACTCGCGCAGCATGGAAGACAGCGTTCCGCGGCCATCGGACCCGAGGCGGGAAAAGGGAGTAAGTCCAGTTCCTTTGGCATGGAGATCCCATAGCCGCCCGTCCTTATCCACCTCGCCCAAAAGCATGGCTCGGCCGTCTCCCATCTGTGGGTTAAACGCACCGAATTGGAAGCCGGAATAGGCCATGGCGTGGCCGCCCGCGCGGCCGGTAAGGAAATCCATGCCCTCGGAGGAGCGCAGCCAGTCCGGGTCGAGTCCTAACTCCATGGCGAGTTCCTCGTTTAGGATGACCATCTCTGGGTTCGGCTGCTCCTCACCCTCGGTGGGGCGAACCAAGTGGGGAAGCTTCTGGGCAAAATCGTGATGGAGCTGCATCTAAACCTCCAGTGTTCCGCGCACGCGAATCTGGGCGCGACCGCCCACCCAAATATCCGTGCCGTCATCGTTGATAAATACTTCGCCCGCCCGGCCAATCTGGCTGCCTTGTGCTGCGGTATAACGCGCCGGCACCACGTTGCGCGAGCGCATAAACTGCGCGGCGCCGCCGTTGAAAGAACCGGTGACTGGGTCTTCGAATTGGGTGGTAAAGGCCCGCACCTCATAGGCCGGCTCGCCCTTTGCGGCATTGGGATTAAGGCCCACAACGCCGACCTTGGGGCGCTCGGCCCGGGGCTTAACCGCGCGCACCGCCGCGGCATCGCGCAATTGAAGCAGGCGCCAGCCCGGGCCATTGTCCACCCAGCCATGGTTCACAATATCCGCGCTATCTAGCCCCAACCCAGCGCAGGCCTCCTTCAGCTCTGCCGGGCTCAGCGGTTCTTCGCGGCGCAGCGGCGGGGTAGCAAAGAACAAGACTTCGCCCTCTTGGCGGACAGTTACCAAGCCCACGCCGCATTCTTGGACGATGCGTCCCTCTTCCCGTGGCTGATTGCCTAGTGCCCGCCACGTGGCAGCGCTGCCCAAGGTGGGGTGGCCGGCAAAATCAAACTCCTCGTACGGTGTGAAAATGCGCACGCGGTAGTCCGCGCGGGCGTCGTGAGGCTCGAGCAAGAAGGTGGTTTCAGAAAAGTTAGTCCAGTTCGCGATTGCCTGCATCTGCTCGCTACTTAGTCCATCGGCGCCCGTAATCACCGCCAAGGCATTGCCGTTAAAGGCACCCGTGGCAAAAACATCAACCTCAAAGAACTCGTGGTGCATGCCCGCCAGTCTAGTCAGCCCCAGGGATGAGGACTAAGGCTTAGAGCCTGCGCTAGCCTAGAAAGCCATGAAGAAGCTATGGCCCGATGCACTTCGCGCGTGGGTAGGCCCACCGTGGAGAATTCTCATTCCGCTGTTCTTCTGGACTTCTTCGGTGCGGGTGGCAGAAGGTGTTATTGATGGATCCTCGCCTTTCCAAATGTTGGTCCTCGTGCTTTATGCAGTCGGTATTCCACTAGCATTATGGCTGCACCCCAAGCTCAAGGAGTACGCCATTGGCTTCATCGCAGTAATACTAACGGTGTGTATCTTTACCCCGCTGGCTGCCATGGGTAACGCTCACTTCTTCCCAGTGGCATACTGCGTATTTCTTATAGGCGCACATTCACCCAAGCGCTTACAACGGTTCTGGATAGGGTGGATTGCCTTAGGCACCTTGGCGGCCACTGCAGCGGACCTTTATGGGCGGAGACTCATAGATGGCATCGACTTTGGTCTGGAAGATGCCAACAGCATCGGCCCTCTGCCTGCTTTCGGCTCAGTCATTGCCATAGCGTGGCCCGTCATGGGCTTTTTCTTCTTGCTGGGCACCAATGACCGCAAAAAGCGCGAGGACCAGCAGCTGCTGATTGAACGTGCGGAGATGGCCGGCGCGGTAGAGCGCAACCGCATTGCCCGCGAGATGCATGACATTGTGGCGCATAATTTAGCGGGCGTTATCGCACTTGCCGACGGCGCCCGGTTCGCTGCTGCCAAAAATCCCACAGCGGCCACAGAAGCCTTGGAAACCATCGCCTCTACCTCCCGCGATTCCCTCAAGCAGATGCGCGGATTGCTCTCCGTGCTGCGAGATGGCGATTCCCGCGCCGATACCAAGGCGCCTGGCGCGAGCGATATCGCCGGACTCATCTCGGAAGCCCGCCGCAGCGGCTTCGATATCACCGTGCACGGGCTGGAGGACCTGCCGACCGAAAGCGACGAGCTCTACCAATTCACCGTCTACCGCGTGGTGCAAGAAATTTTGACCAATATGCTCAAGCATTCCCGCGATAAAAGGGGAGTGCTGCGCTTCCGCTCTACTGGAAACGGCCTAGTATTGAGCGCCGATAACTCGGCCGCACGCACGCCGGACAATCACAAGCCCGGTTACGGTCTCATCGGAATGAGCGAGCGCGTTAAGGCCTATGGCGGCAGCGTTGCTACCCGCACCGAGGACGGACACTTCTTTATCACCGTGGAGGTACCCAATGACTAACCCTGAGCAGCCAACAGGTGCGCCCGCCGGCCCCATCCGCATTGGCCTAGTCGATGACCAGCCCCTCGTACGCGCCGGGTTCGCCATGCTCCTTGGTTCCCAAGAGGATTTGGACGTTGCCTGGCAGGCCTCCGATGGCGATGAAGTCCTTGACCTCGCCCGCGCGCAGCCTGCCGATATTGTGCTCATGGATGTCCAGATGTCCCGCGTCAATGGCATCGCCGCCACCGAAAGGTTGCTGCCGGAATTCCCGGACACCCAGGTCATCATGCTAACCACCTTCGATGACCAGAACTTTGTCCATGGCGCGATTTCCGCCGGGGCTTCCGGGTTCCTGCTCAAAGACGTCGAACCGGAGGAACTCCTCGCCGCTATTCGTACCGTACATTCCGGCGAGGCCGTCCTTTCACCGCGCATTACCGCCCAGGTGCTGCAGCAACTGCGCAGCGAGCAGTCTGCAGCACAGCCCGATTCACCTGCCACCCCCGTCGCGGCAGCAGCTACCGCCCCTCCGGCAGAAGATCTCACACCACGCGAGCTGGACGTCCTCAAGCTGATGGCACTGGGGTATTCGAATACCGAAATTGCGGAGTGCGAGTTCGTCTCCATGGCCACGGTCAAGACCCACGTGCGCCACATTTTGACGAAAACCGGCTCGCGCGACCGCGTGCATGCTGTGCTCTACGCGCTTACTCATGGCGTGGTTTCGGTGGAGGAACTGCTCTCTCATCCCTAGGTATGACCTGCTAAATCACTCCCGAGGATGGTTACTTTGTGCCGGTCAGGCGGCACGATGGGAACCATGCTCAAAGTTTCACACCTTTCCAAGAATTTCCGTTCCTTTAAAGCAGTAGATGACCTCTCCTTTGAGGTCCCAGACGGTCAAGTCACCGGCTTCCTCGGACCGAATGGTTCCGGCAAATCCACCACCATGCGCATGTGCGTGGGGTTGGAGAATCCGACTTCCGGCAACGCGACTTTTGATGGCACGCCCTTCCGCGGGCTGTCCAATCCCGCTACCACGGTGGGCACCTTGTTGGACGCCAACTGGTTCCACCCGGGCCGCAGCGCCCGTGCCCACCTGGGCTACATGGCCGCGCTGCAGGGCGTGTCCATGAATCACGTGGATGACACCTTGGACCGCGTCGGCCTTACCCAGGTAGCCACCAAACGAGTGGGCGGCTATTCGCTCGGCATGAAGCAACGCCTAGGCCTTGCCTGTGCGCTCATCGGTGAGCCGAAGCATTTGCTTCTCGACGAACCCGTCAACGGTCTCGATCCCGAAGGCGTGCACTGGATGCGTGCCCGCATCCGCGAATTCGCCGAGGCCGGCTGCTCCGTGTTGGTTTCTTCCCACCTGCTTTCGGAGATGCAGCTCACCGCAGACCGCCTCGTGGTCATTGGCAAGGGCAAGTTGCTGGGCGAGGGCACAGTGGAGGAGTTCGTCAACGGCACGGGAGGCGCAAGCCTCGAAGTGATTGTGGACCAGCCCGATGAACTCCTGCGTCAATTGCACGGCACCGATGCGGAGACCTCCTTTGACGGTGAGGTCTTGCGCGTGCGCGGTCTCGAAGGCTCCGACATCGGCCGCATCTGCCTGGATAACCGCATTCTTATCTCCAGCTTGGAACGCAAGCAGCCCTCCCTGGAAGAGGCCTACCTCGGCGCTACCGCCGACCACGTGGCCTACCGCTCCGCATAGTTTTTCACCTGCACAATACGCTTCATCTGCAAAGGATTGTTTTACATGAACGCTTTGATTTCTGAATCCCGGAAACTATTTTCGCTCCGCTCTACTTGGATATACCTCGCCGTAGTTTCAGCTGGCATGGCTGCCGGCGCTGTCTTGTTGGCTTGGGCGAATGACTTCAATGGTACGGTCGACGGCAAATTCGAGGCTGTCGATGTGTCCATTTCCGGTTCACTCGCCATTGTCGTGATGGTGTTTGCTGCAGCCATGATGGTAGGCGGCGACCAAAGTAAAGGAACAGTTTCATGGTCATACCTCTCATCAAATCGCCGCGTAGGTATAGTGCTGAGCCAATTTTTCATCATCACCTTTTCGTTACTGCTCGCGGCCACACTGGGAATGGTGGTAGCCACGCTGTTGATTACTGCCTTCGGAGGTGATTTCAATCTGGAAAGCTTCATGCATTGGCCGGATAACAAGGGGTTCATCCTTGCCTACGTTGAGTGGACTGTCTTTATCCTGTTAGCTACCAGCTTGGCCTACCTTTTGCGCAGTGGTGCATTCGCAGCGATGATTCTCGTGGCAGAGTATTTCGTCATTGAAACCGCCCTCGATGCCGTTAGCGCTCCTTGGGCGAAGGCTATCCTCCGGGTGCTACCTGATGCCAACGCTTGGGGGCTAGTAATGGGCACCAACCGCAGTGGTGATGAGCAATCTCGAGCCGTTGCCGCTGTCGTTCTAATCGTGATGATCTTGCTCACCGTTGGTGGGGCCTGTGCGGTGGCGCGTCGTCGCTCTGTTGCGAAATAGCTACTAGGAGTTACTACCCTAGTGGGCATGAGTGATGCACTTTTTGCCCGCATAGAACCCATCCAGACCATGCGGGATGGCACGGTCAAGCAGGTCAACCCGTTCTCCGGGACCGAGGTGTGGACCGTGCCGGGCCGGGGCAACCGCCCCTTGTCCACACCGGTGGCTAACCCGCAGCCCTTGCACGAAGAAGACTTCACTCACCGCTGCGCCTTTTGCTCAGGTCGCATGACTGATACCCCGCCGGAAAAGGCCCGCATCCTGCCTTCCGGCGGGATTGTGCGTGGATTACCTTTGAGCGAATATGGCCACACCGTGCCGGCCTTTCGCCGCATCCCCAATCTGTTTGAAATCGTCTCCTATGACTACTGGCACGCCAACTACGGCTTCGACATGGATGCGGAGACCCGACAGCGCATGGACAACTACCTTGCCGATCCTGCCGGCCGAGAACATGTGCTCAGGATCGTGCGCACGAAGCGGAAGGCGGCGCACCTGCCTGAGGCAAGCGAAGAGGAACTTATGGAACAGGCGGCGGGCTTTTTCGCAGGTGGCCACGACGTCATCGTGGCCGGACGCCATTTTGAGCGCGGTGCACAAGATGATTCCCAGCTAGTGTCTTCCGGCACCTTGAGCGCCGAAGAGCACCTGCTCTTTATGCAGCTGACTATCGATGCCATGCGGGACCTCTACGAGCGCAACCGCTACGCACCCTATGTGGTGGCCTTCCAAAACTGGCTGCAGCCAGCCGGCGCCTCCTTTGAGCACTTGCACAAGCAACTCGTTGCCATCGATGACCGCGGCATGGCCTCCCACCGGGAGGTACAGATGCTGCGCAGCAATATGAACATGTACAACGAGTGGGCGGTGGACTATGCCGCTAGCCGCAACCTCATCGTCGCGGAAAATGACCATGCCGTTCTCTTCGCCGGCTTTGGGCACCGCTATCCCACCTTGGAGGTCTACTCCAAGTCCGCGACCTGTGAGCCGTGGCGGCAGTCAGAAGAGGAAATCCGCTCCATGAGCGACCTTGTTCACGCTGCCCACGCCGCAGTAGGCCGCGAGGTGCCCTGCAATGAGGAGTGGCACCACAAGCCTGCCGACGTCGACGTCGCTCAGCCATGGCGCATCCTCATCAAGCTCCGCATTTCCACCCTTGCCGGATTCGAAGGCGGCACCAAAATTTACCTCAACACCATCTCGCCCTGGGATCTGCGCGATAGGGTAGTAAGCCAGCTTTATCCCCTGCGCGAGTCCGGGCATGTTGCCCGCTCGGTCCGCGTGGCTACCGAATGTTCGGTACAGCGCAACAGCCTGCTGTATAACCCACAGCTGCGCTAGGCAAGCTGTGCTGAGTAGTTTGCGGTGGGCTTAGCGCTTGACGACGAGCGTGAGCTCACTCGACCCAGGCCCCGGCTCCTCAACTGTCATACCCGCGGCGTGTGCGATGGCGGCAACGTCGGCGGCGCAATAGGCGTCAGCAGGCGAGAGCGCTAACTCGCGGGCTAAAAGGCCCTTGTAGTGTTTATTGAAGTGGCTGACCACCTTGCGCGATCCATTGTCCTGCACGCTTTCCACCCGTACCGTTACCGCATCCTTTACGCGGCCGAGCTGCTGGTAGGTGCCCGAGCGCAGATCCACAATAAGCTCGTCTACCCCCTCGAGCGCCTGCGTGATCTGTGTGCCCCAGCGTGACTTCATGGTGCGGCCGCCTAGCTTCGAGCCTCCCGAAAGTCGGTAATGCGGAATGGGGTCGCTGGCGCGGAGGACTCCAAAGAGGGCGTCGCCAATAGCAAGGCGATCCCACGTGGGCAGGGAAGGGGCATCCAAGGCATCAAAAAGCACGCCGGTATAGCGCAACACGGCTGGCATGGTGGGGGTGGTGAAAAGCCCCTGGTTGGATTCGGCCTCACCGCGCAGCTTTTCCGAAAGCTTGAGTACCTCCATGGCCTCGTCTACCGGAAGAGACTGCAGTTCAGCAGCAATTTCTTGCCGGGTGGCATGCAATTGCGGAAAGGACAGCTGGCTGAAGTCAAGGGGCTGTCCCGTACCGCCATGAGCTTTAGTTTCTGAAGGAGGGAGGATAATGAGCATATATACAGGGTAGCGGGGTATATTTTGGTGCATGATTACCCGCCTTTCTGAACTATTTCTCCGTACCCTTCGTGAGGACCCCGCCGATGCCGAGGTTCCTAGCCACAAGCTGCTCGTACGCGCCGGTTATGTACGCCGCGTCGCGCCGGGCGTATATACCTGGCTGCCGTTGGGTCTGCGCACTCTGCGCAAGATTGAAGATGTAGTCCGTCAGGAAATGGACGCCATTGGCGGCCAGGAAATGCTATTTCCTGCCCTGCTGCCGCGCGAGCCTTATGAAAAGACCAACCGCTGGGTGGAATACGGCGATAACCTCTTCCGCCTGAAGGACCGCAAGAACGCAGATATGCTGCTTGGCCCTACCCACGAGGAAATGTTTGCCAGCGCGGTCAAGGATATGTATTCCTCCTATAAGGATTTCCCGGTCACGCTGTATCAGATTCAGACCAAGTACCGCGATGAGGAGCGCCCCCGCGCTGGTGTGCTGCGTGGCCGCGAATTCACGATGAAGGATTCCTACTCCTTCGACATGACCGATGAGGGCTTGGACGAGTCCTACGGCCGCCACCGCAAGGCGTATCAGAATATCTTCAACCGCCTAGAGATCGATTACGCCATCTGTAAGGCCACCTCTGGTGCCATGGGAGGCTCCGCCTCCGAGGAATTCCTCGCCGTCTCTGAGGTGGGCGAGGATACTTTTGTGCGTTCCACCGAGGGCGACTACGCAGCCAACGTCGAGGCCGTGGTGACCCCAGCGCCGGCGGAGAAGGATATTGAGGGCCAGCCAGAGGCACAGGAGTATGACACCCCGGGAGCAGAGACCATTGAGAAGCTGGTCGAATGGGCCCAGGGCGCAGGCATTACTGTCGACGGCCGCGAGGCCACCGCTGCAGATACCCTCAAGTGCATGATGGTCAAGCTCTTCCACCCGGCCGCGGAGAGCGAAGAGCGCGAGTCGGAGTTGGCGGCCGTTCTCATCCCTGGCGATCGCGAGCTGGATGAAAAGCGCCTTGAGGCCGCACTCGAGCCGGTGGAGTTTGAGTTGGCAAGTGACAAGGACTTTGCTGACAATGACTTCTTGGTTAAGGGCTATGTGGGCCCGCGCGCTTTAAATGCCAATGGCATCAAGGTCCTGGCCGATCCGCGCGTGGTCAAGGGCACGGCGTGGATTACCGGCGCCGATGCGAGCGAGCGCCACGTGGTTAGCTGCGTAGCCGGCCGCGATTTCACCGTGGATGAGTTCATTGAGGCCGCAGAGGTTAAAGAAGGCGACCTGGCTCCTGATAACCAAGGCACCTTGACCTTAGAGCGCGGCATTGAGCTCGGCCATATCTTCCAGCTGGGCCGCAAGTACACCGAGGCCTTTGACGTGCAAATCTTGGATGAGAACGGCAAGCGTGCCGTTCCTACCATGGGGTCCTATGGCATTGGCATCACCCGCATGTTGGCCGTACTGGCTGAGCAGCGCCATGACGACAAGGGCCTCAATTGGCCGGTTGCCGTCGCTCCTTACCAGGTACACGTAGCCGTGGCCAATAAGGACGCCGCCGCCATGGAAGCTGGCGACAAGCTGGTAGAGGAGCTCTCTGCCGAGGGGCTCGAGGTGCTTTTCGATGACCGTCCAAAGGTCTCCCCAGGTGTGAAGTTCAAGGATGCAGAGCTCCTTGGCATGCCGTTCGTGGCAATTCTGGGCCGCGCCTTCAAGGAAGGCAAGATTGAGCTGCGCATCCGTGGCGGCGAGACCCTCGAGGTTCCGGCCGAGGAGATTGTAGATAAGATCCTCGAGCTCGTGCGTGGCTAAATAAGACCAACCTCTGCGCGGCGGGGTACCGTGGAAGGCATGAACTTTCAAAAGAATGGGCTTTCCACCGTCCTTTCAGTAATGGGCGTACTGCACTTTGTGAAGGCGAAGACTTTCGAATCCATTGTTCCGCCGCAACTGCCAGGCCCTGCGCGCTTCTATAACTTTGCTTCGGGCCTGTGGGAGATTGCCACCGGTGCTTTGCTTCGCCGCCGCGCCACCCGCGGCTTCGGCGGTGCTTCCGCATTCGCACTCTTTGCTGCGGTGTGGCCGGCTAATATGTACCACGCTTGGATTGAGCGTAAGGCAGGGTGGCCAAAGAAGATCTACCACATCATCCGCCAGCCGCTACAAGTGCTGTTGATGATGTATGCCTGGAACATCGCCAAGCACGAGGCCTAAAGCCACCATGGCTGCATGCTAGCCATCTAGATGAAGCACAAAAAGCCGGCCTCCTCCCCATCCCGCGAAACCCCGCGGAGTAAGGGAGGAGGCCGGTTTCGTGTTAAATGCCGAGGCTAAAACTAGCCGGCGACGGGGCCGCCGCAGTTAGGCCAAGCGCCAGCACCCTGGGTGGCTAGGACGCTTTCGGCCACGGCAATCTGCTGCTCGCGGGTTGCCTGGTCAGCGGTCGGGGCGTACTGAGTGCCGCCATTGGCAGCCCAGGTCTGCGGGTTAAACTGCAGGCCACCCTGGTAACCGTTTCCGGTATTGATGTGCCAGTCACCGCCGGACTCGCAGGCGGCTACCTGATCCCAGGCGCTAGCCGGTGCGGCGGTAGCGGCAGGCGCGGCCAAGCCAGCAAGGCCGAGTGCTGCGGCGGATACGGTCAACATGGTCTTCTTAGAACGCATTGAGAGGAAACTCCTTCTCTTTGTGTCTGTCTAGCTTGCGGAATCTCCTGCAAGCTCATGGTGACCCAACCTACGCACGCTAGAGGAGCCGAGGCAATGCATAGGGTCGTAGAGGATGCTGCCATTTCGCTGGCCCGTTGTCAGGGGATGGACAGGTGGGGTTGGCCGGGGTGGTAGTGGTCTAGCGCATGCCGTGGGACTCTGCCGCGATGCCAATGAGCCACGTAACCCATTCCTGATCCGGGGATTCTTCTTGCGCTGCACCTGTGGCGGCGGCGGACCACTTGCGGCCGTCGTGTTCGGCAAGGCCATCGATAAAGCCCAGCGCGGAAGCAGAATCGTGGGGTAGTTCTTGCTCTCCGGAAGTATAGGCCGACTCCGGCTGCGGAATGTTGCCGTAGCGGGCTAGTGCATCCTGGAGGGCGTCGATGCGGCGATGATGAACAGCTAGGCGATGATCCACCTTGTCCTCGTGCTCGGGGCCAACGTAGGCGCGGGCGAAATCTAGACCGTATACCTGCTCATACTCCCAACTCAAGAGATCAGCAGCGCTCTTTTGCTCCGGTTGGGAAAGCTCGGGAATATCGGGGGCATCGCCAGGCAGCCAAGCATTGAGCGCGATGGCCTGCTCGGTAACTAGGGTGCGCGATTCGACGGTGACTTCATCGGCCGCCTCTGTTGTTGCGGAGGCGGCATTTTCCATAATTTCGCCAGAGTCTGCGGCGTGATTGGCCTCGGTAGGACGCTCTACCTCGCAGGAGCGTGGGGGATTGCCAGCATCATCCGTGCCACATAGCCGTGTAATTTCGGCATAAAGGGCGTCCGCCTGGGAGTTGCGCAGCTCTGCGGCATGGTCATCGACGCCGCTGAGGGACAAGGCGTCGGTGGCGGCGGCGTCGGCAAGCGCCAGCAGCCTGCTCTCTGGCCGCGGGCCAAAATAGTCGACGACGGAATCAACCGCTTGGCACCCAGCCAAGGCGGGCAGGGTGGCGGTTGTGGCTACGAGGGTCAAAGCTATACGTCGGCGGTTCACGCAAAAGACTGTACCCCGTAGCACGTAGGCTAGTGGGCATGGCTTTCCCAGATGCACAACAATTGACCGATCTCCTGCAACCCAAACTAGCTGAGCGGGGATTGGACGTAGAAGATATTAAAACCACCAAGGCGGGAAAGAAATCCCAGGTCATTATCCGTATTGACGGCGATAAACGCCCTAGCTCCGATGTGTTGGAGGAAGTATCCAACGAGATTTCTGCCTTCTTTGATGACAAGGAAGCGCAGGGAGAGCTGAACTTCGGTGCGGGCTATACCTTGGAGGTCTCCACCCCCGGTGTGGACTTGCCGTTAACCGCCCCGCGCCACTGGCGCCGCAATCGGGGGCGCAAGGTCTCCTTTGACCTTGGCGATGGCAAGACTCACTCGGCGCGCATTGGCGCGCTTAACGACGCCGCCGATGCCGTAATCCTCATCACGGCAAGCAAAAAGGACGTGCAGGCGCGCGCCGAACGATTGGAAAACATTGCCCGGGCAGTGGTAGAAATTGAGTTTGCACAGCCGTCCGAACAAGAGTTAGAGGCAGTGCGCAAGACGTTTGAAGAAGCCGAGAATTAACCGGCAACCGAGAGGAATGACAAGTGAATATTGATCTACAGGCACTTCGTACCATCGAGTCCGAGCGCAACGTCCCCGTAAAGGACTTGCTGGAAGCGATTGCGGGTGCCTTGTTGTATTCCTACCTGGATTACCGCGAGTCTAATGCTGGCGGCAAGGTAGAAGGCGCCAAGTCCCGCGTCGATATCGACGCCACCACCGGTGCGGTCAGCGTCATTGTCTCGGAGCGCGACCCAGAAACTGGGGAAGTAACCACCGAATACGATGACACCCCGGAAAACTTTGGACGTGTGGGCGCGCAGGCCGTGCGCGAGGCCATCCTGCGCAAGCTGCGCGAGGCCGAGGCAGAGCGCACCTACGATTCCTACTCGGAGCTTACCGGTCGCGTTGTCAGCGGCATCGTCCAGCGCGATGCGCGCGCTAATGCCCGCGGCATCGTCGTGGTCCAGTTGGGCTCTGAGCTGGAGTCCCAAGACGGCATCTTGCTGCCAGCCGAGCAGATTCCGGGAGAAAAGCTCGAGCATGGTGACCGCATTAAGGCCTATGTCGTAGGCGTTAACCGCAACGGCGCCCAAGTACAGATCAATCTCTCCCGCACCCACCCGGAGCTGGTGCGTGGCCTTTTCGATCTCGAAGTTCCAGAAGTTGCTGATGGCACCGTAGAAATGATTGCCATCGCCCGCGAGGCGGGACACCGCTCCAAGGTGGCCGTTGTGGGCCATGCCAAGGGCCTGAACGCTAAGGGAGCCTGCATCGGCCCGCGCGGTCAGCGCGTCAACAACATCATGCGCCAGCTCGGCGGTGAGAAAATTGACATCATCGACTTCAGCGAGGATCCAACGGTCTACGTAGGCAACGCATTGGCTCCCTCGAAGGTGGTCAAGGTCACCGTTGTAGACAATGAGGCGCAAATCGCGCGCGTGGTGGTGCCGGATTACCAGCTGTCCCTGGCTATTGGTAAAGAGGGGCAGAATGCCCGTCTAGCTGCCCGTTTGACCGGTTGGAAGATCGATATTCACTCGGACGCTGACGCTAATTAAGGATCTGCGCTTTTGTAGCGTAGGCTAGTGAACGGCCCAGTTGCAGATTGGGGCATATTGGCGACGCGAAAAGTAAGGAGTTGAATGTCTGAGAGACTAAGACTCCGGACCTGCATCGCTACTCGCCGCCGCCTGCCAGATACAGACTTGCTACGGGTGGTCATTGACCACGATGATCCGCACGGCCGCCGTCTGGTAGCAGATCCACACCGCCGGCTTCCCGGCCGCGGGGCGTGGATTAGCCCCACTCTTTCTGCACTCGAGCTAGCGGAGCGCAAACGCGCCTTCAAGCGCGCGCTTCGCACGTCCGCACCCGTGGACACAGGTCAGGTACGGCAGTACTTGGAAGCGCATAGCGGACAGGTACCTAGCGCGGAAATCGCCGCGTTGGATTCGTACGAACCAGAGTTACAAAGGAAGACCGAACACTGATGAGCGCACAACGATGAAGCATCAGCGATGAAAGTCCTACACACCTAACTAGGGGTCAGGCCAGTTTCCGCGGCCTTGACTCCTAGTCGATACCAAGAGGAGACAAGTGCCCGGAAAGCTACGTGTTCACGAGCTCGCAAAGCAGCTCGGAGTAACCAGCAAGGAACTGCTCGCCACCCTGAAAGAACAGGGTGAGTTTGTAAAGACTGCTTCTTCCACCATCGAACCACCGGTGGTTAAGAAGATGCGAGCTCATTATGAAGCACAGTCCGGCGGCGATGACGCCGCCGAAAAGAAGCAAGACAATAAGGCTGCCAAAGGCGCCGCTAAGAGCACCGCAAAGGCGAGCGCCCCTAAGCCGGTTGCGAAGTCTGCTGCCCCCAAGCCGGGCGCAGAGGCGCCAAAACCAGGCGCGAAGGCCGCTGCACCGAAGCCTGGCCAAGGCGCAACGAAGCCGGGACAGGGTGCTGCTGCTAAGCCCGGCGCAAAGCCAGCTGCCCCGAAGCCGGGTGCTCAGGCGCCGAAGCCTGGTGCTAAGTCTGCTGCACCGAAGCCTGGCCAGGGTGCACCGAAGCCAGACCAGGCTGGCGGCAAGAAGTCGGGCGAGCGCCCGACCCCAGGCAATTCCATGCCTCGTCCAATGCCGAAGCCAGGCGGTTCCCGTCGCGTAGCCAATAACCCGTTCTCCACGGGTGGCGGCGACAACCGTCCGGGCCCCCGTCCAGGTGGTTCCAAGGGTCAGCGTGGCGGCAATAAGCCAGGCGATAACCGCGGTAAGCGCGGTGGCCAGAACGAGGGCGGAAATAACCGCCAGGGTGGCAATAACCAGGGTGGCGGCGGTCGTCGTCCATCCCCGGCCATGATGCCGTCCCACCCGAACCCTGCGTCGATGCCGTCTAAGGCACCGAGCGGCGGTGGACGTGGTGGTCGCGGTCGCGGCGGTCGCGGCGGTCCGGGTCACGGTGGCCCAGGTGGTGGCCGTCCAGGCGGTTTCCGCGGAGGCGGACGCGGCGGACGTCGCGGCGGCACCGCGGGTGCATTCGGCCGTCCAGGTGGCGCTCCACGTAAGGGCAAGAAGTCCAAGCGTCAGAAGCGCCATGAGTACGAGGAGCAGCAAAAGCATGTCGTAGGCGGCGTGCGCTTGCCAGACGGCAAGGGCCAGACCGTCCGCCTGCGTCGTGGCGCATCCCTGTCTGACTTCGCCGAGAAGATCGGCGCGGATCCAGCAGCACTGGTGCAGGCACTGTTCAACCTCGGTGAAATGGTGACGGCAACCGCTTCCGTATCGGAAGATACGCTGCAGCTGCTTGGCTCCGAGATCAACTACAACGTCGAGGTCGTCTCCCCTGAGGACGAGGACCGCGAGCTGCTCGAGTCCTTCGACCTGAAGTTCGGCGAGGACGAAGGCGGCGAGGAAGCACTGGAGAATCGTCCTCCAGTCGTCTCCGTTATGGGTCACGTTGACCACGGTAAGACCCGGCTGTTGGATGCCATCCGTAAGACCAACGAGGGCGCCCGCGAGGAAGGCGGCATCACCCAGGGCATTGGTGCCTACCAAACAACGGTGGACGTGGACGGCGAGCGCACCATCACCTTCCTGGATACCCCGGGCCACGAGGCCTTTACCGCCATGCGTGCCCGTGGTGCTAAGTCCACCGACTTGGCCATCCTCGTGGTTGCCGCCGATGACGGCGTCATGCCACAGACCGTGGAGGCCATCAACCACGCCAAGGCTGCCGATATTCCGGTCGTCGTGGCTGTGAACAAGGTGGATAAGCCGGAAGCTCAGCCGGATAAGATCCGTGGCCAGCTCACCGAGTACGGCCTGGTTCCGGAAGAGTACGGCGGTGACACCATGTTCGTGGATATTTCCGCGAAGCAGGGCAAGAACATTGACCAGTTGCTTGAGTCGGTCATCTTGACCGCGGATGCCGCCTTGGAGCTGACCGCTAACCCAGACATGGACGCACAGGGCGTGGCCATTGAGTCGCACCTGGATCGCGGCCGTGGTCCGGTGGCAACGGTCATCATTCAGCGCGGTACCTTGCACGTGGGTGACTCCATCGTCGTCGGTGATGCGCACGGTCGTGTCCGCCGCATGCTCGATGAGTTTGGCGAAGATGTCGAAGAGGCTGGCCCATCCCGTCCGGTGCAGGTCCAGGGTCTGTCCGGTGTGCCGGGTGCAGGCGATAACCTGCTCGTGGTGGAAGACGACCGCGTTGCCCGCCAGATTGCTAACCAGCGTGATGCTCGCAAGCGCTCTGCCCTGCAGGCCAAGCAGCGCAAGCGCGTCTCCCTGGAGGATCTGGACAAGGTATTGCAAGAGACTTCGACCCTCAACCTCATCCTCAAGGGCGACAACGCCGGTTCCGTCGAGGCGCTGGAAGATGCCCTGCTGGATATCAAGACCGAGGACGAAGTCGAGCTCAACATCATCGACCGTGGTGTTGGTGCTGTGACCGAGACCAACGTATCTCTCGCAGCAGCTTCCGACGCCGTCATTATTGCCTTCAACACCCGTGCGGAAGGCAAGGCGACGGAGATGGCCACCCAAGAGGGCGTGGATATTCGCTACTACACGATCATCTACAAGGCCATCGAAGAGGTCGAGGCTGCGCTCAAGGGCATGCTCAAGCCGATTTACGAGGAACGCGACACCGGTGCGGCCGAAATCCGCGCCCTGTTCAAGTCCTCCGCGGTGGGTACCATCGCCGGCTGCATGGTTACCGAGGGCAAGGTTGTCCGCAACGGCAAGGTTCGCCTGCTGCGCGATAACAACGTCATCACTGCCGATGCCAAGATTGAGTCCCTGCGTCACGAAAAGGACGACGCAACCGAAATCAAGGCCGGCTACGAGTGCGGTATGGTGCTCTCTTACCCGGATATTCAGGTAGGCGACATCATCCAGGCCTACGAAGAGGTCGAGGTTCCGCGTACCTAGTCCGCAAGCGGCGTAAATAAAATCGCCAGGTGTTTCCCCGATTGGGGAAGCCCTGGCGATTTTATTTGCAGCTTCTGCTGAACTTTAGTATTTAAACTATCTAGACAGGTTTACGACAAGTTGGGTTTGCTAATGCGTGCCTTGTTTAGCAGAGAAGTTGAGGAATGCAAGAAATTTTTCGGCCTTGATTTGGGGCTCACCAAGCAGGTCGAATACCCAGTCCTCAAGTGGGAGCATTTCCTTGTTGCCATCGTTGAACCGAAGGCCGATACTATTTTCCGTAGCCTCGCCGTGGGCCAAGTCCGACCACGTTCCAGTGCGTTTCGAAAGTAGCCATTGGCCCAAAACGTAGGTGATTCCTATTCTTCCTTCTTCGGCTTTTGTGCTGGAAGTGAGCAACCTGTGCAGTACCACTTCACTAATCTGTTCTTGATCGTTTAGCCACTCTTGCGTGAGTTTAGCCCTTTCGAGGCAGCTTGCTGCTTTGTTCGGAGCATCGGCGTGAAACTCATTTAAAGGCTGGGGCGTGACGCTCGCTGTTTCTGGCTTAGATTGGTTTTGGTCTTGCAAATCCTAGGTCCTTAGATGCCATACTCCGTTTCCCCAGTTGCTTTCGTAATTGCAACTTGCTCTTCTCGCCCAATTAGCTGTCGCTGGGTCTTTACGTAATTCCTTCAGCGATCTTTCACACTGATCTTTTGTGTCATAAAGGAAGTTTCCGATGTCGGCGGTGGCAATATTTGAGGAAAGAAGGAGGGAAAATGCTGATACAATCGCGATGATTAGGGTCCTCATTCTGCTGCGTGTATCTAGCATTCTTGAATACCGTCCATTCGCTTTGTCGGAGACCATTCAAAGTTCCTCCGCGAATGTGCTTTTACCAACAGGCATTGTGTGTCGAAATCAAATGCAACGATTACTTTGACGTTCATATCAAAATCGCAATCGTTATAGACTTGAATTGCGCCCTTTTCCTTCTCAGAATGAATGCAAGCAGGAACAGGATCTCCCGGGCTTCTTTCCCCTGTGGAATATGGTTGCAGGCTTGGGGCGCCGTCAGAATCTACATTGAGAATGACGAATTGAGGGGGATCGTTAAGCGTTTCATTTGTGGCAGAGGCTGGAGGGACTGCAAAGCCGCCGAGGATACAAGCGGCGGTAGTGATCGATGCGGCTATTTTATAAGGTTTCACGTTTCTCCATTCAGGCTCGTGGTGGGTCTCCATTCAGGCTCGTGGTGGGGTGAAACACTTTTGACCATAGTTTCGGAAACGTTTTAATTCAAGGGGTCCATAAGATATATATATGGTTTTATTGCATATTCGAGATCCTCAGAATTGCCTTCATGTGCAGTTAATTTTCTGCCACAGGACATGCATGCGGAGTAATGTAAGATGGACACAATTTTATAGATCTTGGTAGAGATTTATAGATCTTGGTAGAGATCGATAGTTCGACGGAGAGGGAGTTGCACCATGGTTGACCACGCGCGTGCTGCACGAATGGCCAAGCGTATTAAGGAAATCGTGGCGAGTGCCATAGAACGCGAGATCAAGGATCGCCGCCTCGAGTTGGTGACCATCACAGATACTCGAGTGACGGGCGACCTGCACGATGCCACCGTTTTTTATACCGTGCGCGGAAAAGACATCGACTCCGAGCCAGACTTCGCACAAGCAGAAGAAGCCCTCAAGCGCGCTAAAGGTCAGCTGCGCAAGATTGTGGGCGATCAACTCTCGGTGCGGTTTACCCCGACGCTAACCTTCGAGGTCGATACCGTTCCGGAGGCCTCTGCTCATATGGAAGAACTTCTGGCCCGTGCTCGCGCCCGCGATGAAGAACTGGCAAAGCTGAAGGAAAACGCCCAGCCGGCAGGGGATGCGAACCCGTATAAGACCTCCGATGAAGACGAGGCTTAAGTGACCAAGAAGCAATACGAGCCGGCAGTTGCCGCTTTGCACGATGCTCACAGCATCTGCATTGTGACGCACCTGCGGCCGGATGCCGATGCCATCGGCTCTGCTGCGGCGTTGCTGCTCGCGCTGCGTCAACGGGGCAAAGACGTGTGCGCCGTTGTGGGCCAGGAGCGGGAAATTTCCCGTAACCTTTACACCATTCCTGCCGCCGACGACGTCACCACTAGTCTTAAGCTGCCGGAAGGTTATGACCTCTACGTCACCGTTGATTGTGGTTCTTTGGACCGAACGGGGTTCTTTGCGGATCGGATTGAACAGCTAGCCCAGCAGGGCCGGGTTCTGTGCATTGACCATCATTCTTCTAACCCAGGGTTTGGTGCCATCAATGTGGTGGACACTGCATGTGAATCCACCACCGTGGTCTTGCTGAGAATCCTGGATTCACTGGAGATTCAGATTGACCGTCATATTGCGCACTGCTTATATGCCGGTTTGATGACCGATACTGGCAGCTTCCGCTGGGGTAGGCCGGCTATGCACGATATTGCCACCCGCCTCATGCACTACAATCTTGATACCAAGCAGATCGCAGCTGACCTTTTAGATTCCACCACTCCGGACGATCTTCAGATGATCGGTAGGGTATTGGCCGGTTTGCGACTCGAAGAAGCAGGGGAGCACACCCTAGGCATTCTCGTCGCGCGGCTGGAAGATATCCAGGGACACTCCGATTCGGCTGTCGAATCACTAGTGGAGTTCGTTCGCGCGCTTGAAGGAACCACCGTCGGCGTGGTGTTTAAGGAACAAGCTCCGGAGGTGTGGGCGGTTTCTTTGCGTTCTTCTTGCATTGATTGTTCTTCGGTGGCGCTAACCTTCGGCGGCGGCGGGCATGTACCGGCCGCGGGCTATACTGCCCACGGGGCTCCAGAAGAGATTATTAAGGAATTGGTGGCCGCTATCCAATGAGAAATAGGCAGACGGATGGAATGAACGCTCAGGATCGCTCCACCGCCGGCACGGTAACCGCACGCGAGGTCTTTGGCCTCGCGTTTCCCGCGCTTGGCGTACTTGCAGCCATGCCGCTCTACCTTTTGCTAGATACCGCGGTTGTCGGTCGTCTTGGTGCCCAAGAGCTCGCCTCGCTTGCTGCAGCCACCACAATTCACTCCGTGGTGACGACGCAGTTGACTTTCTTGTCCTACGGCACGACCGCTCGCTCTGCTCGGCTTTTTGGCTCCGGCAAGCGCGAAGCTGCGGTTGCTGAAGGCGTGCAAGCCACCTATGTGGCTCTAGGAGTTGGCGGGCTGCTGGCGGTAATTATGTGGATTTTCGGCGGAGTGTTTGCCCGTGCTCTAACTGGTGATCCCACTACAGCCGCCGGGACGGCCTTGTGGCTGCGTATCGCAGCTCTGGCTATTCCCGTTACTCTGGTGGAGATGGCCGGAAACGGCTGGATGCGCGGTGTCCAAGATACGAAGAAGCCACTGTACTTTACTTTGTCGGGCATGATTCCCGGCGCTATTGCGGTTCCCATCTTCGTTCATTTCTGGGGGCTGGCAGGCTCGGCCTTTGCCACGGTATTAGGCATGAGTATTATTGCTGCGCTATTCGTCCGCGAATTGCACAAGGAACATACCGGCTCCTGGCAATTTCAGTGGAATGTGGTACGCGAACAGCTCATCTTAGGCCGCGATCTTATTTTGCGTTCGGCTAGCTTCCAGGTGGCGTTTCTTACCGCCACGGCTGTGGTTTCCCGCGTTGGTACCGCTTCTTTGGCCGGTCACCAGATCATGATGCAGCTGTGGAACTTCATGTCCCTCATTTTGGATTCGTTGGCCATTGCCGCGCAGTCTTTGACTGGTGCTGCACTAGGTGCTGGCTCTGCGCGGCACGCACGAAGTGTGGGCAGCAAGGTGGCGTTGTACTCTACGATTTTCTCTGGCCTCTTAGCTGTCGTATTTGCTGCTGGTGCAGGGATTATTCCGCGTATCTTCACCTCCGCTCCGGAAGTGCTCGATGCCATTTCCCAGCCGTGGTGGATCCTGGTAGCCATGGTTATCGGCGGTGGCGTGGTTTTCGCCTTCGATGGTGTTTTGCTGGGCGCGGGCGATGCTGCGTTCCTGCGCACGCTGACCATTTCTTCGGTCCTGGTGGGATTTTTGCCGGGCGTTATCTTGGCGCACTTCATGGGTACAGGCTTAACCGGCGTGTGGTGTGGCCTCGCCGCTTTCATTGCTTTCCGCATGGTGGGCGTGGTCTATCGGTTCCGTTCGATGAAATGGGCCGTAGTACAGGAGCGCTAGCTGCGCTAAAGTGGGCGTGTTCATACTCTCGCGCGGTGCCCGGCTCCGTGCAGCGCGCAGATTCTAGGAAGGCGGGTGAGAAACCTATGCCAACAGTGTGGGCGGTTTCTGACCTGCATGGAGCGGTCAAAACCAATAGCGAGCGCATTGATCAGCTCACCCCGCCCGATCCCGCAGATTGGCTCATCGTGGCCGGGGACGTTGCAGAACGCACCGATCTCATTATTCGTATTTTGCGCCAGCTCAATGATCGCTATGCCAGGGTCATCTGGGTGCCGGGTAACCATGAGCTATTCTCCCGCTCCCAGGACCGGTATCAAGGCCGAGAAAAGTATGCGCACCTGGTGGAAAGGTGCAGGGAAATTGGAGTTATTACTCCCGAAGACCCGTATCCGGTATTCCACGGGACCACCATCGTTCCGCTATTTACTTTGTATGATTACAGTTTCCGTCCGCATGGCCTTACCGTGGACGAAGCTATTGACGCGGCGCGCGCAAAACAACTGATGATGACCGATGAGTTCGCCATCGCCCCCTTCGTAGACGTGCGGGCGTGGTGTTGGGACAGGTTGGCCTATTCCATCAAGCGCCTTTCCCGAGTACATGGTCCTACCGTGTTGGTTAACCATTGGCCGTTGGTCCAAGAGCCGACAATGTTATTGCGCTTTCCTGAAATTTCCTTGTGGTGCGGAACCAGGCATACGCGGTCATGGCCGCGGCGCTATAACGCGCAGTCCGTCATCTATGGGCACCTGCATATGCCGTCTCGCATGAATGTGGACGGCGTTGACCACATCGAAACATCATTGGGGTATCCGCGTGAATGGCAGGGGCGTGAGAGCGCCCAGGCGTGGCCCTATCCGGTACTGCGTTCCTTTGTAGAGGAGGGAACACGATGATGTATCCAGAGCTATTTCCAGAAAGTGCGCGCTATTGCTACGTACGCACGGACTCTAGCTATACGGATTTGGCCAATTTTGAAGAACTCGCGGCCGAAGAAAAGTCTCTGGTTTCCCAGGCAGTTGATGTACGCAAGGCCGAGTTCGGAGATGCTCGGTGGTGTGCGCACCGAGCCTTGCAGGAATTGGGGGCCAGCCCGGCGACGCCGATTCTGCGCGGCGAGCGGGGCATGCCGCTGTGGCCCGAGGGTTTTGTAGGCTCGATGACGCATACCGAGGGCATGCGGGCTGCGGTGGTTGCCCCTACCTCAGCCTTAAAATCTGTGGGCTTGGATGCAGAACCCGCCGAACCGCTGCCGGATCATGTGCTCACCATGATTGCCCGAGCGGGGGAGATGCCGCAGCTTTTGCGGCTTCGTGAGGCGGGGATTACCTGCCCGGACCGATTGCTTTTTTGTGCCAAGGAGGCCACATATAAGTCGTGGTTTCCCATGACCTTTCGCTGGCTGGACTTTGACCAAGCAGAAATTGACCTGCGCGAGGACGGCACGCTTATTTCCTATATTTTAGCTAGGCCCACACCGGTGCCTTTTATCACTGGGCGCTGGGTAATTCGAGACGGCTACGTTATCGTCTCCACCTCGGTTCCGGCTTTAGACTTTAGCCACTAAAGGGTAGAAGGCCGTGCCACAAATACGGTGGCCAGGCGCTTGCCTTTTTCTTTAATGAGCGCCACGGCTTGGCCATTAGGGGCCACAGCAGCGTGGACGCCCTTGAGTCCGCGGGGCTCAAGCCACTTGCCCATGGCGAGGGCGGCTGCCTCCTCCTCCGTGACGGAAAGGACGGGGAAGCAGCGAGCCAAGGCCTCATCCAAGCTGAGGGAAAGGCGAGGGGATTCGGCAAGGGCGTCGAGCGAGAGGGCGTCGGCAAGCGCAAAAGGGCCCACCTTAGTGCGGCGCAAGGCGGTCAGGTGCCCGCCCACCTGCAGGGCCTCGCCCAGATCGCGGGCCAGGGAGCGAATATAGGTACCGGAAGAACAATCGACCGTGACGTCTAGATCGATGTAGTCGCCCTCGCAGCGCTCTGCCAGAACGTCAAACCTATCTACTGTTACTGGGCGGGCGGGAATGTCTACTTCCTGGCCCTCGCGTACTAGCTCATGGGCGCGGCGGCCGTTAATTTTAATAGCGGATACGGCCGCGGGCTTTTGCATAATATCGCCGGTGAGCTTGGCAATCTCTGCCTCGATTGCGGTGCGGTCAATGGCCGCAGCGCTAGCGCCCCAGCAGTGTTCTCCTTCGGCGTCATCGGTTGTGGTGGCGGCGCCGAGGCGAATGGTGGCGTCGTAGGACTTGGTGGAGGCAACCATGTGGGCCAAGAACTTGGTGCCACGCTCCACGCCAAGGACAAGCACGCCGGTGGCCATGGGGTCGAGAGTGCCGGCGTGGCCTACCTTCTTGGTGTGAAAGTACCTGCGTAGGCGGCCGACAACATCGTGGGAGGTCATGCCGGCGGGTTTGTCTACGATGACGAGTCCGGAGTTTGCGAGCGCATCAGTCATAGCCTCTAAGTCTATGCTCTACGATGGTCTGCGTGGATATTTGGTACGGAATCGATGACATCCCCGCGGACATGGGCCCAACGTCAGTAACCATCGGCGTCTTTGACGGCCTGCACAGGGGCCATCAGCAGCTCATCTCTGCCTGCGTGGAGCATGCACGCGCTCATGGTGAGCGCCCTGTCATGGTGACCTTTGACCCACACCCGGTGTCGGTATTCCTCCCGGAGCGTGCACCCTTGGCGGTGCTGAGCTTTGACCGCCGACTGGAATTGGCCGAAGAGATGGGCATTGCAGCCGTGCTCGTTATTGACTTCACCCGAGACCTTGCTGGGGTGGAGCCACGGCCCTACGTGGAGGATTTATTGGTAGGAAAGCTCGCAGCACAGCACATCGTGGTAGGCGAGAACTTCACCTTTGGCGCCGGCGCCACCGGGACCGCCCAGGCTATGCAGGACTTTGGTGCCGAGTTCGGCTTTAGTGTCGAAATCGTCCCACTGCTGGATGATGAGGGCGTGCGCATTTGCTCCACTCACATCCGTGAGTGCCTTGCGCAGGGGGACATCGAATCCGCAAACTGGGCTCTCGGCCGCCATTTCACCGTGACCGGCCCCGTAGTGCGCGGCGCAGGACGTGGTGGCAAGGAGCTCGGATTCCCCACTGCCAATCAGTATTTCCCAGATACGGTGGCCATCCCGGCCGATGGTGTGTACGCGGGCTGGTTCATCGTGCACTCTGATTCCTCTATCGAAGGGGATATGCGCCCTGGCGTGGCCTATGCGGCCGCTATTTCCGTAGGTACTAACCCCACCTTCGGCGATGAGGAGCGCTCTATCGAGTCCTTTGTGCTCGACCGCGACGCTGACCTGTACGGCTACGAGGCCACGGTGCACTTTGTGGGCCACCTCCGCGATATGGTGAAGTTCAATTCCGTAGACGAGCTGCTAGAAGCGATGGCCAATGACGTAGCCAAGGCCCGCGAGGTGCTCGCTGCCGATGCTAAGGCGCAGGGCTGGACCGCGAAAGACTACTTCCTGCGGGAGAAATAAATGAAGGCGATTCTCGATCTTGATACCGGCATTGATGATGCCCTAGCGCTGGCGTACGCCATCGCCCATCCGGACCTGGACCTAATTGGCGTGACCTGCACGTACGGCAACGTGACCGTGCCCTTAGCCGTGCGCAATACACTGGCCCTTCTAGAGCTATTGGGCCAAGACGATATTCCAGTCTTTGCCGGGCCTAGCCCGGATGGTTTTCGGCCAAGCGAGATTTCTTCTTTTATCCACGGTCACAACGGTGTGGGGGAGGTCCTTCTTCCGCCGGCAACCACCCAGGCGCAGTCCCAACCTGCGGCCGATTTCCTTATCGAGGCTGTGCACGAGCACGGCGATGATTTAGTAATCATTCCGACCGGCCCGTCCACCACGATTGCTGCCGCCATGCAGCAGGACTCTTCCTTTGCCACGGCCGCACACCTGGTGATGATGGGTGGGGCTCTCACCGTTCCTGGCAACGTCACGCCGTGGTCTGAGGCCAATATCTCCCAGGATCCGGAAGCTACGGATTACCTCTTTCGCCACACTAGCGATACCACCATGGTTGGTTTGGATGTTACCTTGCGCACGCTTTTGACCACGGCGGAGTCCGCTCGTTGGCGCGCTACCGGTACCCGCGCCGGCCGCGTCTTTGCGGATATGGTGGACTATTATATCCGCGCTTATGCCACCACATCGCCCCACTTGGGCGGGTGCGGCCTGCACGATCCATTGGCCGTTGCGGTGGCGGCAGATGCCTCGCTTGTCGACGTCCTTTCGATAAACCTCAAGACTGACACCGCCGACCCTACCCGTGGACGGACAATCGCGGATGAAACGCGATTGGATGCGCCGCCCACCGCCCGTGTGGCTGTGGGTGTGGATAGTGAGCGCTTTGTGCGAGAGTTTGTCGAACGCCTTGAGACGCTCTTCAGCGAGCTCTAAAAGCACAGCCTAGAAGCCATGTGGTTTTGATTTTTTCTGCCTGGGCGCTGTAAGGTGTTTGTTTGGCTTAGCGACTGCGGTTCACAGCAGTTGCGGCACGCACAAGTACTGCACCCAGCGCAGGCTTAAGCGTCACGATAATGTGGACTGAAATAAAGGAGAAATACTCATGGCATTGACCACTGAGAAGAAGGCCGAAATCCTCAAGGAGTACGGCCTGCACGAAACCGATACTGGTTCCCCTGAGGCACAGGTTGCCCTGCTAACCTCCCGCATCAATACTTTGACCGAGCACCTGAAGTTCCACAAGCACGATCACCACTCCCGTCGTGGTCTGCTGCTGATGGTTGGTCGCCGTCGTGGCCTGCTGAAGTACCTGGCTGAGAACAACGTCGATCGCTACCGTGATCTGATCTCTCGCCTGGGTCTGCGCCGTTAATTTCGGCCCAGCTTCGGCCACCTCGCCCCGCCGTTTGGCGGGGCTTTTGTGGTTTTTCTGTTAGAATTTGACAGCGTTGTCATAGACAAAATCGACCAGGCGGCATCGACGATCGCCTAAACCACTCAAGGAGACATTTTTTAATGAGCGTTCAGAACTCCGTCGAGTTCAATATTGACGAGGACTTTGGCATTACCGAGGCCATTGCCACGCTAGACAATGGTGACTTTGGCACCCGCACCCTGCGCTTTGAAACCGGCCAGCTGGCCCGGCAGGCAGACGGCTCCGTGACCACCTACTTGGACGATGACACCATGTTGTTGGCCACGACCACCGCGTCCAACCAGCCACGCGAGGGATTTGATTTCTTCCCGCTGACTGTGGACGTAGAAGAGCGCATGTACGCGGCCGGCAAGATTCCGGGCTCCTTTTTCCGCCGCGAGGGCCGTCCTTCTTCTGAAGCCATCCTGGCATGCCGCCTTATCGACCGCCCGCTGCGCCCAACCTTTGTCAAGGGCCTGCGCAACGAGGTCCAGGTCGTTGTCACCGTGATGTCCCAGGATCCGGAAGAGTATTACGACGTCGTTGCTATCAACGGCGCTTCCGCCGCCACCCAGCTGTCCGGCTTGCCCGTTTCCGGCGCTGTTGGCGGTGTCCGCATGGCACTGATCGCTGATGATAAGCACCCCGAGGGCCAGTGGGTGGCCTTCCCGAACCACGAGCAGCACGAGCGTGCTCTCTTTGAGATGGTCGTTGCCGGCCGCATTGTCAAAAAGGGCCGCAAGGACGACGTAGCCATCATGATGGTCGAGGCCGGTGCCGGCACCAACGTTGCTGAGCGCATTGCCGACGGCGCCCCTGCACCGCAGGAAGCAACCGTTGCTGAAGGCTTGGAAGCAGCAAAGCCATTCATTAAGACCTTGTGCGAAGCCCAGAACGGTCTCGCAGAGCGTGCCGCCAAGGAAACCCAGGAGTTCCCACTCTTCCCGGCATACGGCGATGATGTCTTCGCGGCAGTGGAAAAGGCTGCTACCAAGAAGCTAGAGAAGCTGCTGACCATTCCGGGCAAGCAGGAACGTGACGTCGCCACCAATGAATACATGGAGCAGGTCGAAGAAAAGCTCTTGGACCAGTTCGAGGACTTGGAAGAGGCCGATGCGTCTAAGCAGATTCGCGGCGCTTATAACGCTTTGATGAAGCAGATCGTACGCCAGAAGATCCTCTCCGAGGGCTTCCGTATCGATGGCCGCGGCGTTACCGATATCCGTGACCTTTCCGTTGAGGTGGACCTGGTTCCGCGTGCTCACGGTTCCTCCCTGTTCGAGCGCGGTGAGACCCAGATTCTGGGTGTTACCACCCTGGACATGCTCAAGATGGAGCAGCAGATTGATTCCCTGACCCCGGTGGAATCCAAGCGCTACATGCACCACTACAACTTCCCGCCATTCTCCACTGGCGAGACTGGCCGCGTGGGCTCCCCGAAGCGCCGCGAGATCGGCCACGGTGCATTGGCCGAGCGCGCTCTGCTTCCGGTCATCCCATCCCGCGAGGACTTCCCGTACGCCATCCGCCAGGTCTCTGAGGCCTTGGGCTCCAATGGCTCGACCTCTATGGGCTCTGTATGTGCCTCCACCTTGTCCCTCTACAATGCCGGTGTTCCGCTGAAGGCTCCGGTAGCTGGCATCGCTATGGGCCTGGTCTCTGGCGAGGTAAAAGGCAAGGAAAAGTTCGTCGCCCTGACGGATATCCTCGGTGCCGAGGATGCCTTTGGCGATATGGACTTTAAGGTCGCCGGTACCTCTGAGTACATCACCGCCCTGCAACTGGACACCAAGTTGGATGGCATCCCGTCTAAGGTCCTGGCCCAGGCCCTGGAGCAGGCTCGCGATGCCCGCTCTACCATCCTGGAAACCATGGCTGAGGTCATTGATACCCCGGATGAGATGTCCGGCCTTGCTCCGAAGATTACCTCCGTCAAGATCCCGGTTAATAAGATCGGCGAGCTTATCGGACCAAAGGGCAAGACCATCAACCAGATCACCGAGGAAACCGGCGCCGATGTCTCCATCGAAGATGACGGAACCGTCTACGTTTCCGCTGCTACCGGTGAGGCTGCGGATGCTGCCATCGATAAGGTGAACTCCATTGCAAACCCACAGCTGCCGAAGGTTGGAGAGCGCTTCCTAGGCACCGTGGTAAAGACCGTGCCGTTCGGCGCATTCGTTTCCTTGACCCCGGGTCGCGATGGCTTGATCCACATTTCTAACCTGGGTGGCGACGAGCGCATCGAGAAGGTAGAAGACGTCATCAACGTTGGCGATAAGGTTCAGGTAGAAATCGCGGATATCGATAACCGCGGCAAGATTTCCCTGGTTCCGGTGGAGGACTAATTCCTAAACCCAAAGAAGGCTCTGCCTTCCAGCTCACTCGCTGGTTGGTAGAGCCTTTCTTCGTAGATGTGCACCATTTAGAGGCGCCGCTAAACGTTAGTTCTGGAAGTCGATGACCACGCGCGAGGGGTCCTTCAGATACGTCACGGAGTAGGCAGTCTTCTTCTCTAGCCCAATAATAAGCTGTGTTTGTGCCTCGAAGGTGGTGGTGTAGTGGACTGCGCTGACCACCCCGGCACCAGGGGTAGTGCCTGGCTGCATGTACTTTTCTTTTAGCTCTGGGGTAGAAGGCCACGGCGTTCCCTCAATGCCTAGGTTGAGGAAGGCATTTCCTTGGACCTCAACCGGTTTTCCGGATGCCTGTTGGGCAGGGCTATCAGTATAGGAAGTAAACCACCCCGGTTCACCTTCGCCCTCCATGTCAATGACGACGCGGGTGAACCCATCGTGCGCCCCCACCCGCACACCCGTGGGGACGAAGTTTCCGAGACTCTTTGGCATATGCTGTTGATCCTCGAGAGAGGCCGTGCCCATACCGGCGAACGCCATTGAGGCAGAGTCTTGGGGGAGTTTTTGCTTTTCTGCATCCGCCGTTGAGGTACTGCGCGGTGCAGAAGTGGTGGCAGGGGTAGGGGAGCTGTTCTGAACTTCAGGAGTGTCGGTAGTTGACTGAACCTCACTGAAAGCCGGCGCGCCTGCCTGCGTAGTGTCCTCATCGGAACAAGCGGCAAGTGCTAACGCGCATCCTGCACTGATGGCCACGGCGATAGTGCGAGAGAAAATTGAGGGAGACATATTCATCACTTCCTTGGTGCTTACCGTGTTGTTACACCCATTCTACTGGGGCAGATGGGACAAGAATTAGGAAGTGATGCAATTGTTAATCCGTATGATGAAGGGAGGGTGCGACTACCTCTTCAGTTCCACGAGCTGAATAAGGTTGCCCACGGTGTCCTCAAAAACAGCGATGATGGACGGCCCGACATCGGTGGGCTCCATGGTGAACTTCGCGCCCTTGTCACTGAGCTCCTTATATTCGGTTTCCACATCGGCGGACAGGAACTGCGTGACCGGAATACCGTCGGCCTTGAGTGCTGCGGCGTAGTCTTTGGCGGCGGGATGGCCCTTCGGTTCCAGAAGCAACTCGGTATTTCCCTCACCTTCAGCATTGGTAACAGTGAGCCACCGAAAATCGTCGTGAGTTACGTCATCCTTGACCCGGAAGCCAAGGGTATTGACGTAAAAATCGTGAGCGCGGGCAACATCGTCTACAGGAACGGAAGCGATATATATCTGCATGCTCGCCACCCTAGTGAGACTGAGGGCATCGTCGAAGGGCGCAAGTCCATTCCAAGGCAGGCGAGGAATTGTGCAACCCCCATGCGCGTTAGGATGGGGAGAAAAGTACTACCGATGTGGCTGAAGAAGGAGAACACACCATGGCTATCAAGGTTGGCGTACTGGGCGCGCATGGACGCGTAGGCCAGGCAATCGTTGAAGGTGTCAACGCGGAAGATGACCTCGATCTGGTAGCGGAAATTGACCGCGGTGATGATTTGCAGCAGCTTATCGACGCCCACGCTGAGGTCATTGTGGACTTTACCCAGCCAGATTCCGTAATGGGAAACCTTGAATTCTGCATCGCAAACGGGATTCACTGTGTGGTGGGAACCACCGGTTTTGATAAGGAGCGCTTGGCTCAGGTAGAGGAGTGGACCAAGCAGGACGGTGCTGGAAATGTCCTCATTGCGCCGAACTTTGCCATTTCCGCAGTGCTCACGATGGTGCTAGCTAAGCAGGCTGCTAAGTTCTTTGAGACTGCAGAGGTTATCGAATTCCACCACCCAACCAAGTTGGATGCACCGTCCGGTACTGCGATCCATACTGCCGAAGGAATTGCCGCCGCCCGCAAGGAGGCTGGTCTGGGTGACATGCCGGATGCTACCGAAAAGCAGCTCGATGGTGCCCGCGGCGCCACCGTCGACGGCATCCCGGTTCACGCGGTTCGCACCCGTGGCATGGTGGCACACGAAGAGGTTGTCTTTGGTGCTCAAGGTCAGTCGCTGACCATCCGCCAGGATTCTTATGACCGCGCGTCCTTTACACCAGGCGTACTGGTGGGCGTGCGCCAAATTGCAGACCACCCGGGCCTAGTCGTAGGCCTTGATAAGTACCTGGGGCTTTAAACCATGGCTAAAGCAAGTGAGCTAGACATTCAGCTCATTGCCGCAACGCAGTTCCACGCCCCGCAGGGCGTGGAGTGGCACGTGGATGACTCGGCCTCTGATGGCGAGGCACTTGTCGAGTTTGCAGGACGGGCTTGCTACGAGTCCTTTGATAAGCCAAATCCTCGCACGGCAACTAATGAAGCCTACCTGCACCACATCATGGAGGTAGGCCATACTGCGTTGCTCGAGCATGCCACGGCCACCATGTACATCACAGGACTGTCGCGGTCGGCGAGCCATGAGCTCGTGCGCCACCGGCACTTTTCCTTCTCTCAGCTCTCCCAGCGCTTTGTCCACCCGGAGGAGACGGAGGTGGTCCTGCCTAAATTGGTGGCTGAGGACGAGCAACTTAGCCGATTAGTAACGCAAGCGGTAGATGAGACTCGCTTTGTCTACGATGAACTGCTTAGCGCACTAGAAGAGAAGCTGGAAGAACCTAACGCGCTCCTGCGCAAGAAGCAGGCTCGTCAGGCGGCGCGTGCCGTGCTGCCAAACGCCACAGAAACGCGCATCGTTGTTACTGGCAACTATCGCGCGTGGCGGCACTTTATTGGTGCGCGAGCCGCCGAACAGGCCGACGAGGAACTCCGCCACGTTGCGGTGGAGTGCCTGAAACTGCTGCAAAGCAAGGCGCCAGTGCTCTTTGATGATTTCAATATCACCACTCTGGCTGATGGAACCCAGATGGCAGCGAGCCCCTACGCCTAACACGCGCGGGACCCCGATGCGGCTAATTGCAAGCCAAAAGGGTAATCTTGACGGCTATGAGCACAGGTATGACAGCAAAGACTGGCGTCGACACCTTTGGACGCATCGGCGTCGCCATGGTCACCCCGTTTGACCGTGACGGTGCGCTGGACGTTGCAGCAGGTCGTCGCCTAGCAGCTCATCTCGTTGACAATGGCGTTGATTCGCTCATCCTAGGTGGAACCACAGGTGAATCGCCGACCACTTCGGTCGAAGAGAAGCTGGAGCTGCTCAAAGCCGTAAAGGAAGAAGTTGGAGACCGCGCAAAGCTTTGCGCCGGTGCCGGAACGAATGACACCGCAACCTCTATTAAGTTGGCTCAGGCCACCGCGGAAGCGGGGGCAGATAGCCTGCTGGTGGTAACTCCGTACTACTCCAAGCCTTCTCAGAAGGGCGTTTACGAGCACTTTGCCGCAGTCGCGCAAGCCACGGATCTGCCGATCTGTGTCTATGACATCCCTGGCCGCTCGGGCATCCCAGTGGCGCCGGATACCCTCCGCCGCCTTGCGGATTTGCCGACCATCCAAGCCGTAAAGGACGCTAAGGGCGACCTTCCTGCGGCCGCAGAACTCATCCAAGAAACCGGTTTGGCCTGGTATTCCGGTGATGATCCGATTAACCTGCCGTGGCTTTCCCTCGGCGCTTCTGGTTTCATCTCCGTCATCGGCCATGTTGCACCGCGTGCCTTGGTAGAACTTTATGAAGCTTTCGACGCGGGCGATATGGCCCGCGCCCGAGAAATCAATGTCACTACGCTTCTTCCGCTAACCCATGCACAAGCTCGGTTGGGCGGAGCGACGTTTGCAAAGGAAGCCCTGCGCCTGCAGGGCATCGAAGTTGGCGATACCCGTCTTCCTGTCACCGCTGCGAGTGAGGAGGAACGCGAGGTGCTTCGCCGTGATCTGGAACAATCTGGAGTCCTCTAAGAATGAATGAACCCCGTAACCGTTCCCGCAAGGTGACCCGCAAGGCGGGTCCACCGGCGGAAAACGAAACCGCCTCCAACGAGGCGGCTTCGCCAGTTTTCCAAGCCCCAGCAACTGACGCAGGCAATTCCGCGCAGGATAATTCCGCTAAGGGCGACAAAGATAATTCTGGCAAGAAGAATTCCTCTGATAACAACACTGATGGCGGCAGCAACAACCGTCGCTCCCGTTCCCGTGGCAGCCGCGGCCGTGGCCGTGGTGGCAACGGCAATGGCAATAACCACGGTGGAAACAATAACCACGGCGGCAAGAACGGCAACGGCAACGGAAAGAACGGTAAGGGCCGCGGCCGCAATAACCGTGGCCGCCGCAACGTGCCGAAGTCTATGCAGGGTGCGGATCTGACCAAGCGCCTGCCGGAGCCACCGAAGCAGCCGAAGGATGCCCTGCGCATTTACGCTCTGGGCGGTATCTCGGAGATCGGCCGTAATATGACCGTCTTCGAGTACGGCGACGACCTCATCATCATTGACTGCGGTGTGCTCTTCCCATCCTCTGGTGAGCCAGGCGTGGACCTCATCCTGCCTGACTTCGGCCCCGTTGAGAAGAAGATCCACAAGGTCAAGGCCCTCGTCGTTACCCACGCGCACGAGGATCACATTGGTGCAATCCCGTGGCTGCTCAAGCTGCGTCCGGATATCCCCATCGTTGCTTCCCGCTTCACCATCGCGCTCATTGCTGCAAAGTGTAAGGAGCACCGCCAGAAGCCGAAGTTCGTCGAGGTTAATGAAAAGTCTGACGTAACCTACGGTCCGTTCCGCGTGCGCTTCTGGGCAGTCAACCACTCCGTGCCGGATGCTTTGGGCATCATGCTGGGAACCCCAGCCGGCAACATCATCCACACCGGTGACATCAAGCTGGACCAGACCCCGCTGGATAACCGTCCAACGGATCTCCCAGCCCTGTCCCGCTATGGTGACGAGGGTGTTGACCTCATGCTGTGTGATTCCACCAACGCCACGGTCCCTGGTGTATCGGCGTCTGAGGGCGATATTCCCGCCAACTTCAAGCGGCTCGTCGCCGGCGCTAAGCAGCGCGTAATCTTGGCGTCCTTCGCCTCCAATGTTTACCGTGTCCAGGCCGCTATCGACGCCGCTGTGGCTAACGGGCGCAAGGTAGCTTTTAACGGCCGATCGATGATGCGCAACATGGAAATTGCGGAGAAGATGGGCTTCTTGAAGGTTCCACGCGGCACTATTATCCCCATCGATGAGGCAGCCAAGATGGCTCCGCATAAGACCATGCTGATTACCACCGGTACTCAGGGTGAGCCCATGGCAGCTCTGTCGCGTATGGCTCGCCGTGAGCACCGCCAGATTACCGTCCGCGATGGCGATACCATCATCTTCTCTTCCTCGCTCATCCCGGGCAACGAGGAGGCCGTCTACGGCGTCATCAACATGCTGTCCCAGATCGGTGCCAACGTTATTACCAACCAGGATGTAAAGGTGCATGCTTCCGGTCACGGTTACGCTGGCGAGCTACTCTTCCTGTACAACGCAGCGCGCCCGCGCAACGCGATGCCGGTGCACGGCGAGTGGCGCCACCTGCGCGCCAATAAGGAACTGGCTATTTCCACCGGTGTGGACCGCGACCGTACCGTGCTGGCACAAAACGGCGTCGTCGTGGACCTGCACAAGGGCCGCGCCGAGGTCGTAGGCCAGATGCAGGTGGGTAACCTATACGTCGACGGCGTATCCATGGGCGATGTGGATGCCGATACCTTGGCTGATCGCACCAACCTGGGTGCCGGCGGCGTGGTTTCTATCACCTGCGTGATTGATAACCGCACCTCGCGCCTGCTGGAGCACCCAACGGTATCTACCACAGGCTTCTCCGATGATGACCGCGGCATCGTGCCGGAGGTTGCGGAGATGGTGGAAAACACCATGAACGATCTCGCCGCGGAGGGTGAGAACGATACCTACCGCATGGTGCAGAAGCTTCGCCGCAAGGTATCCAAGCTTATGGATTCCAAGTACAAGCGCGAGCCGGTTATTCTTCCGACCATCGTGCCGACTAATTCCGGTCCTTTGGTTACCGATGAAGAAGACGTTGACGCTTCTCGTGAGTCCCTGTAAATAGCACGGGGTCCTCGCGCTAAGTAAAAGCAAGCCCCAGCATGCCAGTTAGCTCGGTATGCTGGGGCTTATGTCGTTTTCTTCTGCTGAGCGCGCCAAGATGGTAGCGCTATTTCATAAGCTTGGTCCCGATGCCCCCACCTTGTGTGAGGGCTGGACAACCCGCGACTTAGCGGTGCATCTGTGGGTGCGGGAAAATCGCCCCGATGCGGCCGCCGGCATCTTCGTTAAAGCACTGTCTGGCCGTCTTGAAAAGGAATCACGCAAGGTGGCCGAGCGCGACTTTGATGAGTTGGTTGATGACTGGGGGAGGGGACCTGCTTCCTATAACCCCGTCCGGTTCGTGGATGCACAGCAAAACTTTGTGGAGCACTTTGTTCACCACGAAGATATTCGCCGGGCTAACGGCATGGGCCCACGCGACTTTTCGGCACGCATCAAGCAGCAGATGCATAGCTACCTAAAGCCCTTGGCTAAGGTGGCCCTGCGCAAATCTGAACGTCCGGTTATTCTGCAGCCGGAAGGCTTGCCGCGAATCGTGGCCGCCGATTCGCATGGCGTGGCGGATAAGGGTGATGCCGTCGTCCGCGTTTCAGGCGAGGTAGGCGAGCTCATCCTCTGGTCCTTCGGGCGTGATGCTGCTGAAGTTAAGGTCGAAGGGGATGCCGCAGGCATCGTAAAGTCAATTATCTAAACTTGATTTACGTGTCTATCCTTAACTGCGGGCTGTGACTGAGGTGTATGCCGATAGATTGAGGTCTAGGAGTTAAAGAAACGCGTGTGGCTAATGTTATTTATGGGGTGGCCCGGTTAAAGTAGAGGCATGTCTGTCAAAAATGCCTCTTCGCGCGGATCGCGCCGAAAGTCGAATCGTTCACGGCCGTCGGGCCGCAGCCGGTCCGGTGCTGGCATGCCGGAAAACCTGGCTATGACGTCTTCGCATCGGCGCGCGGCGGCGACCTCGCAGGAGCGTACGGGCAGTGCGTTCCGGGCCGTCGGCAAGGGCTTGGGTGTTGCTTTTGGTGCCACGGCCCGCGGCATGGGAAATATGGCGCGGGGCGTAAGCCACGGCGTGGCCGGGCTCAAGCCTAGCGAAGACATATATGACACCGAGGAGTACGAGACGACGAGGGAGCCGGAAGAAATTTCTGCACGCGGGGAGAAAAAGAAGAAGAACAAGGTTACTCGGGCGCGCGATGTAACTGCGGAAGAAGAGCTTTCTACCGAGGAAGTAAGCGAGGAAGAATCGCGCGGTATTCAGGTGAAAAATCCTGATGCGGTGGCACTCGTTTTGATCGGCATTGCCATCGTGCTTGCGGCTACCGTCTGGTTTGGCGTTGCCGGCCAGGTAGGTACCTGGGTGGGCAATATCGTCCGCTATGTCATTGGTGCAGGTGCCTGGGTGCTGCCGGTTGCTCTAGTGGCCTTGGCCATTGCCTTGATGATGGACATCTCTGGTCCAGCGGGACACTTTAAGCCGCGCATTGTGGGCGGTATTAGCATTATCGTTCTTGCCATGCTCAGCTTGATCCATATCTTTGCTGGTACCCCTGAGCTCGGCTTTACCCCGGACAGCGCCGGTGGTGCCGGCGGCGTAATCGGCTACGCCATCGGCGGCCTTCTGGAGACGGCCTTCACCTCTTTCGTCGCTGTGCCGTTGCTTTTCCTCGTCATTATCTACGGCGCCCTATTGGTCACCGGCATTACTATCCGCGAGGCCTATGAGTTGGTGGCTGATGCCATTGCTGCGGCCTTCTCCCGCTTTGGCGGCGCGGACGAAGATTATTACGACGAAGAGGGCGATGACCTCTACGGCCACGTGACTGGCGATATTGATGACATCGCGGAGGGACGCGAGCGCAGCGAGCGCCCAGCACGACCTGTGGCCAAGCGTCGTTCCTCTGAGCGTGGTGGAAGCCTGCGCGCTTTCCGACGCCCCACTGAAGACCCCGCCCCGCGTGGTTCTTCTTATCCGGTGGATTCCCCTGCTGCAGCAGAGGAGGAACATGCCACCCGCGCCTTTAGTGCACCAACCCGAGGCGGGTTCCAGTCCGTGTCTAACGCGGCTGAGAAGCCGGTCTCTCGTGACATCGGCGATACCGATGAGATCCCGGTGGTAGACGACGCCGCTGCGTCGTCGCCGCAACAACCGGCTTCCGGGGACCCGGAACCGACCCGAGTGTTGGGCACTATTCGTCAACGTCCCGCTTCCCCTTCTACTCGCTCGGCTACGTCAGCGGGCGCTGATGCTGGCACCGCCGCCGGTACCGCCATTGGCTCGGCCGCTGGTGCGGCTGCGGGCGCCGCGGGTGCTGCTGGAGCTGCAAGTGGCGAAGCAAAGATTGCTGCTGCGGGTGCTGCCGGTGCCGCTGGCGCTGCAGCAGCCGGTGCAGCTGCAGGCGCTGCTGGATCTGCGGTGGAAGGAGGCGCTGATGTGGTCTCGTCCGCGCACGAGAAGGCCCGCCAACTCTTCCGCGAGCGCTCCGGACGCGACGCTACGACCGGTGCACAGGTGGACTCCACCGAGCCCGCAGCCGAGGCAGCAGGGGAAACGGGAACTTCTGCCGCTCCTGCGCCGTCCGCGCAGTTTGGCAATGAGAATTACGCGGTTCCTACCACGGACCTGCTGACCCCGGGTACTCCAGCAAAGGAGCGCACGGAGATTAATGACCGCATCATTGAGGCCATCACCGATGTCTTCGAAGAGTTCAAGGTCGATGCCCAGGTAACCGGCTTTAGCCGTGGCCCAACAGTTACCCGTTATGAAATCGAGCTGGGACCAGGCGTTAAGGTATCGAAGATTACGAACCTGCAGTCCAATCTGGCCTACGCCGTGGCCACGGATAATCTACGTTTGCTCACGCCCATCCCGGGCAAGTCGGCCGTCGGCATTGAGGTCCCGAACCCGGACCGCGAGATGGTGCACCTGCGCGAGGTGCTTGATGCGCCGAGCATGACCAGCTCCCCGGACCCCATGCTCATCGGTTTGGGCAAGGACATCGAAGGCGAATACACCTCGTTCTCGGTACAAAAGATGCCGCATTTGCTGGTCGCCGGTGCTACCGGTTCCGGTAAGTCCGCTTTCGTCAACTCCATGTTGGTCTCGCTGCTAACCCGAGCCACCCCTGAGCAGGTTCGCCTCATCCTGGTGGACCCGAAGATGGTGGAACTTACCCCGTACGAGGGCATTCCGCACTTGATCACGCCCATCATTACCCAGCCGAAGAAGGCTGCAGCAGCCCTGCAGTGGCTGGTGGAGGAGATGGAGCAGCGCTACATGGATATGAAGGCTGCTCGCGTGCGCAAGATTGAGGACTATAACCGCAAGGTGGTCTCCGGCGAATATCAGGCACCGGCAGGCTCCGAGCGCGAGGTACGCCCGTACCCGTACATCGTCTGTGTCGTCGACGAGCTGGCGGACCTGATGATGACTGCGCCAAAGGAGATTGAGGACTCCATCGTCCGCATCACCCAGAAAGCGCGTGCCGCCGGAATTCACCTGGTGCTGGCAACCCAGCGCCCGTCCGTTGACGTGGTGACCGGTCTGATTAAGACAAACGTGCCTTCACGCTTGGCCTTTGCGACGTCCTCCCTGACGGACTCTCGCGTTATCTTGGACCAGGGTGGCGCGGAAAAGCTCATTGGTATGGGCGATGGCCTCTTCATTCCGCAGGGCAAGCGTCCTGTGCGTATGCAGGGCGCATTCGTCTCGGACGATGAAGTCATGGCGGTTGTCGATGCCGCCAAGTCGCAGGCCGCGCCGAACTACACCGAGGGCGTGACTGAAGAGAAGCAATCCGAGGCCAAGCAGGAAATCGATGAGGAAATTGGCAAGGACATGGACGACCTCCTCGAAGCCGTCGAGCTGGTGGTCACCGCCCAGTTGGGCTCGACCTCAATGCTCCAGCGCAAGCTGCGCATCGGCTTTGCCAAGGCCGGTCGTCTCATGGACCTCATGGAATCTCGTGGCGTCGTCGGTCCATCAGAGGGCTCCAAGGCCCGCGAGGTACTAGTGAAGCCGGAAGAGCTCGATACCATCATCTGGATGATCAAGGGCGCTGATCCTGCCGAGGCGCCGAAGGAAATTCAGGAGGAGATGCAACAGCAAGAGCAGGACGAAGCTGCCGCTACTTCCGACGCCGCCTCTTCCGCTGGCTCCGATTCCTCCCCGCAGGGCGATGCCGAGGACACCCGTACCGTCCAGGCAACGTATAACCCTTCGACAGGTGCCTTCTAAGCTCGTGTAGAGTTGGACGGGTCTTGGAGGGGAGTACCCCATCCTTCGGCATTGATCGTCAGCACGGAAGCGTTACGCTCCCGGTCGTGTCGGCCCGGCTGCAGCTATCTAGCCGGGCGGGGGAGACCTCCGGTTACTTTGTTGTATCTTCGACCGGAGGGATGTACCAATGCATGTGCCATTGTGGATCTGGGCGATTTCCATCGTCGTCATTCTTGGATTCTTTGTTTTTGATTTCTACTCCCACGTGCGCACCCCGCACGAGCCGACGCTGAAGGAATCTGGGTTCTGGACCCTATTCTATGTCGGTATCGCTTTACTTTTTGGTGCCGGCGTGTGGGCCATATGGGACCACGAGCACGGCATCCAATACCTCACGGGTTACGTGACAGAGAAGGCGCTATCCGTAGATAACCTCTTTGTTTTCGCGCTTATCATGGGCGCCTTCAAGATCCCGCGTAAGTACCAGCAAAAGGTATTGCTCATCGGTATCGTTATTGCCTTGGCATGCCGCCTGGTGTTTATCCTTTTGGGTGCTGCGGTCATCGCGGCATGGTCCGATATCTTCTACCTGTTCGCGATATTTCTCATCTACACAGCGATCAAGCTCATCGTCGATGAGATTCGGGATGCCCCCGAAACCGATCCCAATGACATGGCCATCATCAAGCTGATCCGCAAGGTAGTCCACGTCACCCCGCGCTACCACGGCGATAAGCTCACGCACCGCGTGGAAGATTCCTCGGGCAAGCGGAAATTTGCGTTCACCCCGCTATTTATTGCGTTGGTGTCCATTGGCCTTATCGACGTGATGTTTGCCTTCGACTCCATCCCAGCCATTTACGGTATTACCTCAGAAGCGTTCTTGGTCTTTACCACGAATGCTTTCTCCCTCATGGGATTGCGCCAGATGTACTTCCTGCTGGATGGCCTACTGGATCGTTTGGTGTACCTGCCCTATGGTTTGGGTATCATCTTGGGCTTCATCGGTGTAAAGCTCATGTTCCATGCGCTGCATGAGAATAACTTGCCGTTTGTAAACGGCGGCGAGAACGTGGAGTCGATCCCAGAATTTTCCACCATCACCTCACTTATCGTGATCGTGGGTGTACTGGTTATTACGGTTATCGCCTCGATTATTAAGAACAAACGCGATGAGAACCAAGGCGGAGTGCCGGTATCGCACAATCACTTCGACTGGGACGAGGAAGGCAATAAGATCGTCCGGAACAAGAGGGGCGAATTCTTGGGCAAGGCCGAAGACCTGCCCAAGGAAGAGCTACCACACTAGAAGCGGGTGTTTACGGGATTCCATTCGCGGAAGCTGCGGCCGGTGATGCAGCCCGCCTGGTAGAAGGGGTCGTTGTCCATGAGGGCAATGGCGTCGGCGACCACGGCGTCGTCGGCAAGCCCCACGATGATGAGTGCGCCGCCCTTGGAATCCGTCAAGGGGCCGGTGGCAATGATGGTGCCCTCCTCAAAAAGTTGCGCGGTAAACTCGCGGTGCGCGGGGCGAGCCTTAGCAATCCCAGGATTATTGGGGTTGTAGTCGTAGCTAACAGCAAAATACTTCATGCTACGCATTTTAAAATGCAGGGGCATCCAAGCGCAGGTGCTTGGTGCTAACAGGTAGTATGTATAACGTGAATCAACCCGGAACACAGTCAGCGCAATCCTCGGATGTGAATCCACAGGTGTCCAATTGGAACCTGCCAAATCTTCTCACCAGCCTGCGCATTCTTTTCATTCCGGTTTTCGCATGGCTAGTTATTGCCGGCCATGAATGGTGGGCTTTTGGCCTATTCGCCGCCTTAATGCTCACAGATAAGCTCGACGGGGACATCGCACGTGCCCGTGGCCTTATCACCAATTTTGGCAAGATTGCTGATCCCATCGCGGATAAAGCGCTTATGACTACCGCACTGGTATGCCTCAACTTCATCGGGGTGCTGCCAGTGTGGATTACCGTGGTCATTCTCATCCGTGAGTTCGGTATCACCATCTGGCGTATGGTTTTGTTGCGCCGCGGCAAGGTGGTACCTGCTTCGAAGGGCGGCAAGCTGAAGACTGTATTGCAATCCTTGGCAGTCGGGCTGTATTTGTGGCCGTTGCCGGAGTGGATGAACGTACCTACCTTCCTAGTGATGCTCTTGGCCGCAGTGGTGACCGTAGTTACCGGCGTGCAGTACCTCATCGACGGCAAGAAGCAGAATAGCTAGGTAGTTCATGAGCACCATGGTGGCCCGCCTCGTATCCGAGCTCACTGAGCGCGGCGAGACTTTGTCCTTTTGTGAGTCGCTTACTGCTGGGTTGGCCAGCGCCACGGTGGCTTCTGTCCCTGGAGCCTCGGCTGTATTGCGCGGAGGGCTTATAACATATGCCACCGAGGTGAAATCCCACTTTTTGCACCAACCGGTAGCCGATATCGAAGCAGCCGGAGTGGTTTCTGGGGAGACCGCCCTTGCTATGGCCCGCGCGGCAGTGGCAGAAACCGCTGCGGACTGGGGGATAGGCCTTACCGGAGTGGCAGGACCAGACCTACAAGAAGGCAAGCCGGCGGGCACCGTATATATCGGCATCTATTCTCCTGGCAGAGTCGCTTTCTCCCAGTTGCTATCCGGATTGGGCAAGGAGCGCAACGAAATTAGAGAAGCCACGGTCGCAGCCGCCTTACGTCTACTGTGCGCAACTGTGGAAGAAAATCCGGTACTGCGGGAACAATAGCGAGACAAGGAGCGTTGACCATAGTGATGAACACTTCTACTGCAGTCCTCGAACACTCGGTAAACAGCGCTACTGCACCAGCGGCGCCCGCCACTGCTCGTACCCCTGAGCCGCTTTTGCGTGAGGCTCTTGGGTTGACGCTGCGTGCCTTCCGCGCGGACAAAGGAGTGACCCTGCGGGAATTGGCCGGAGTGGCCCGCGTATCGCCGGGTTACCTTTCAGAGCTCGAACGCGGTCGCAAGGAGGTCTCCTCTGAGCTCCTTGCGTCTGTGTGCCACGCGCTAGATTGCTCGGTCTCTGACGTATTGATTGAAGCAGCCGGTTACATGGCCCTGCCCTCCATGGATGAGGAGCTAGCCCATACGGCACCTGCTGCATCAGAGCTTTAGCCCACAGCGGTATACGTCAACAGCCGGCCTATTCTCTCGCGAGGAGGGGCGGTTGTGGTGGTTAAGAGGGGGCGTCGGCAAGCGCCCGCGACCGCGGGGAGTGCAAGCGGTGGAAACAGCGCTTCGCTAGTATAAACAGCAGAACATTACGCACATTTTTTAACCTAGAAAGGTGTGAAGCACACCATGGCGAACCCATTTGTTAAGGGCTGGAAGTACCTGATGGCACTCTTCGATAATAAGATCGAGGAAAACGCCGATCCGAAAGTGCAGATCGAGCAGGCTATCGAGGATGCTCAGCGCCAGCACCAGGAGCTGTCTCAGCAGGCGGCCGCCGTGATTGGTAACCAGCGGCAGCTGGAAATGCAGCTTAACCGCCGTTTGGCAGAGGTAGAAAAGCTGCAGGGCAATGCTCGCCAGGCTCTAGAATTGGCTGATCAGGCCCGTGCCAAGGGCGATGAGAATAAGGCCGTGGAGTACGAGAACGCAGCAGAGGCCTTCGCCGCCCAGCTGGTTACGGCTGAGGAGTCCGTGGAGGATACCAAGAAGCTGCACGACCAGGCGCTGCAGCAGGCAGAAAAAGCCAAGAATGCGGTTCAGCGTAATAACGCCGCGCTGCGCGAAAAGGTCAATGAGCGCTCCAAGCTGCTTTCCCAGCTGGAGCAGGCAAAGATGCAGGAAAAGGTCTCTGAGTCTTTGAACTCCATGAACGAGCTGACTGCCAATGGCAATACGCCGTCTCTGGATGCTGTGCGCGATAAGATTGAGCGCCGTTACTCCAAGGCGCTAGGCCAAGCCGAGCTTGCTGAGAACTCCGTGGAAAACCGCATGGCCGAGGTTCAGCAGGCAGGCGTGCAGATGGCCGGTCATTCCCGCTTGGAGCAGATTCGCAGTGAAATGAACTCTTCTAAGTCCGTGGAAGGCAATAAGGCTCAGGCCATTGAGGGCAATAAAGCTTCTGGCTCTGCTGCCGACAACGCTGCCCAGCCAGGCAGTGCCAACAACGATGCTGTACAGGCCCGTCTGCGTGAGTTGCGTGGGGAGTAAAACCCCCGACTGTCTTTTAAAAAAATTATCGCCTCCCTTGGCCATCATTTGGTGGTGCAAGGGAGGCGATAGCTTATGCTGCTAGTCGCCGACGCCGCGGGCCTGCAACGCTTCCCCCATCGCGCGCGCTCGCCGGATGGAGCGAATAATAACGGGGGTGCCAAATGCCAGCGGGGACATCCCGGCACCGCGCGCTTTGCGGGCATCTAGGACTTCATAGACGGTTTCAAACATCAGCGGGATGAGCCGAATAGTCAGTGACATAGCCAAGCTGATGTTTTCTACCGGTATTCCTAGTCGCTTTAGGGGCTGCAGCGACTCTTCCAGTGACTCCATGATTTCATCTACCGTGGAGGTCAGCGTGAGCAAGAAGGCAGCCATCATAGCGGCGAAGACATTGAGGAACATCACCGCCGCATAGTCGAAGTCCTTTGCCCACCATTGAAAGCCTGCCAAGGGGACTAGGAAAAAGAGAGGCGGCCAGATTTGACTCCACGCAATGGCCGGTGGAATCCGGGCGCAAGCATAGAGAAAGACGACGAAAATGACGCCGCCTGCTGCCCACGGAATGGACTTGAAAAAGATGCTGGTGACAAGGATAAAGACTAAGAGGAATGCGATCTTCCAACTAGGTTTGATGCGATGAACAAAACTGGTGCCATCAACATAGACGGAAAGTGGGAGATTCGTGCGTCGTTGCATGACAATTCTCCCTACAGCGGCCGCTGGGCCATGAGGTCTTGGTAAAAATCTATGACCTCCGCTGGCCGGCCATCCGCGGCGATGCGGTGGTCATCGATGCAAATGACCCGATCAAAATCGCGCAGAAAGTCCAGATCGTGCGTCACCACAATTAGTTGCTGTTCCAATCGCGCGAATTCTCTTTTGATTCGATCGCGGTTGCGCAGATCCAGCAGGGTAGTGGGCTCATCAGCGATGATGAGAATCGGGTCGATGACCATGACCGCTGCCAGCGCGAGGAGCTGCTTTTGTCCGCCGGAGAGCGTATGCGGTGAGCGCTCAGCAAATTCGGCGAGTCCGAAGCGCTCGAGGGCAGCATCCACGCGGGCGAGGCGCTCGTGTTTCGGCAGCTTAAAGCGGCGGAGCGAAAAGGCGACGTCATCGCGCACATTGGGCATGACAATCTGGTTTTCGGCATCCGAAAAGACAAACCCCACCTTTTCGCGCACCTTTTTGCCCTGCTTGGCGACGTCCATCTGGTCCACCGTCACCGTACCCTCACTAGGCTCGCCCAACCCATTAATGAGCCTGGTCAAGGTGGATTTTCCGCCACCATTCTGGCCGATGATGCCAATGCGTTGTTCGGTGAGGGTGAGGTTGATGTCCTCGAGCACCACGGTGTCATCAAAAGCCACCGAGACCGAGGAAAATTCGATCGTGGGCACTAGGCTGCCTTTCGTCCCATCAGATCGGGGAAGGCCGAGTGAACACCGAGCGCGATGATGACAGCAACGACAAGCTTTCCGGCATCGACAGGGATGAAGGGCAATTGGGCTGCGAAGGCTGGACCAATTTCCAAGCCAGAGCGGATCATGAGACCAAAGGCGCCGCAGATGTATTGGACGGCAAGGCCGACAATGGCAGCAATGGCAAGTATGACCGCCATGCCACCCTTGTTCTTAGGGGAGCGGTAGGCAATTGCACCTGCAACCGCTGGTGAGAGAACATAGCCGATGATGTAGCCCGCGGTTGGGCCTGCCAGGGCGCGCAGCGTGGTACCGCCACCTGCTAAAACTGGGAGGGCAAGGCCCAGGAACAAAAAGAGGAGTCCCACGTAACCGCCGCGCTTGCTACCCAAGATAAGGCCGGCGAGGATCAGTGCTGCGTTTTGCAACACGATGGGCACGCCGGCCGAACCGATGGGGATGGACACGAAGGCCAGGACGATGACGAGAGCGGTAAACACGGCAACATAGGCAATGGTGGTTGCCAGAGAGTTCTTTTTCATGTTCAAGAGGTTAGCACTGCATGAAAACTGCAGACAATTGAGGGTTTTGAACGGTGTTCATCCGAGGCTGATAATTGTGGGGTAGGGCCATTGCGGCGGGCTCCCAATCGACGCTATCTGGACCGCTGGCGCCCGTGCTTTAGTGCTGAGTAGGATGGCGCGCATGCGATTGACCGAGTATCACCAGCTCATTGTGGACGAATTTGGCGAGTCTAAGGGAAAGTGGATTAGTCACTCCCATGTCTTGCCCGACCTCGGGGCAACGCCCGATGAGCTTATCGAACGCGGCGTCGATCCGCGTCGCGTCTGGCTGAGCCTGTGCGATGACTTTGATGTACCGAAGGAGCGCAGGTTGGGAGTCGATTACCCTACTTTATAGCGCCGTCGAGTTTGGCGGACTGGCGTGTTCACTTTCAAAATTCGAACAGATGTATGTAATATGGCGGAGGTGTCGATGCAGTCGTCTACAGTGGGATGGCGTTGACGGAGGGAACCGTATGAGTTCCACGGCAGTCTAATAATGCGTTAGTACATCGTCGTTAAAGATAAGGATGAAAGTTAATGGCAACCAAAAAGAAGTCTTCTTCTGCCGCCCCTAAGGGAGATGACCGCCAAAAGGCCCTCGATGCCGCAATGGCCATGATTGAGAAGGATTACGGCAAAGGCGCTGTGATGCGCCTGGGTGATGACAACCGCCCACCGATTAAGGCCATTTCTTCCGGCAATACCGCAATCGATGTTGCTCTGGGTATTGGTGGTTTCCCGCGCGGGCGCATCGTAGAAATCTATGGCCCGGAGTCTTCTGGTAAGACCACTGTTGCGCTCCACGCCATTGCATCTGCACAAAAGGACGGCGGCATTGCCGCGTTTATTGACGCCGAGCACGCGCTCGACCCGCAGTATGCTCGCCTGCTTGGCGTGGATACCGATAACCTTTTGGTTTCCCAGCCAGATACCGGCGAACAGGCCTTGGAGATTGCCGATATGCTGGTACGCTCTGGCGCAATTGACATCATTGTCGTTGACTCTGTGGCTGCCCTCACCCCGAAGGCGGAAATTGAAGGTGAGATGGGTGATAGTCACGTCGGCCTCCAAGCCCGCCTGATGTCGCAGGCGCTGCGCAAGATGACCGGTGCCCTGTACAACTCCGGTACCACCGCTATCTTCATTAACCAGCTGCGCGAAAAGATCGGCGTGATGTTCGGCTCGCCAGAGACCACCACCGGTGGTAAGGCGCTTAAGTTCTATTCTTCCGTGCGCTGCGATATCCGCCGCATCCAGACCTTAAAAGATGGCCAGGATGCCATCGGTAACCGCACCAAGCTCAAGGTGGTAAAAAACAAGGTCTCGCCACCATTTAAGATTGCCGAGTTCGACATCATGTATGGCGAAGGCATCTCTCGCGAGTCGTCCATCATTGACCTTGGCGTCGAAAACGGCTTCATTCGCAAGTCCGGCTCTTGGTTTACCTACGAAGGCGACCAGCTGGGCCAGGGTAAGGAGAAGGCGCGTAATTTCCTGAAGGATAACCCGGATCTAGCCAATGAAATCGAGCAGAAGATTTTCCAGAAGCTCGGTATCGGCGAGGCCGCGGCCGAAGGCGAGGAGGGTGCCGCGATGGACGTTCCTGGTGCCGATGACCCATTAACCGATGAGTCCGTTGATCTCGTTCCAAACGTCGATTTTGACGACGACTAGGATGGTCTAACCCGTACCCACACACCCCGCCTACCATTTGAATCTGCATCATGAATCAGCCCGCCCCCGAAAAGCTCGCCCAACTCCGCCAGGCCCTCGAGACATATGAGAATGGAGCAGTTGGGGGCGGGCTTTTTGATCGAGAGGCAGAGGAAGCCAAGGCCAAAGTCCGCGCTCGGGCGCTGGGCCTTTTGGATCAGCGTTCTAGGTCCCGGAAAGAGCTCTATGATCGTCTAGTAAAGGCCGAGTTTGAGCCAGATGTCGTTGAGGACGTGCTAGATGATTTAGCCCACGCGGGCCTGGTGAATGACGCCGCTTTTGCACACGAGTGGGTGCGCCAGCGGCATAAGCGGCGCGGCAAGTCCAGCTCGGTTCTCAACAGGGAATTGCGGGAAAAGGGCGTGAGCGAGGCCGACCGTGCTGAGGCCCTCGAGCAAATTGACCCTGCCGATGAACAAGCCATGGCGCAGGCCCTTGCGGAAAAGAAGGCTCGCTCCATTAAGACCGTCCCGCCGGATCACAAGGAGCGCGACAAGGCCCTACGCCGCATCGTGGGTGTGCTGGCACGCCGCGGCTTCAATGAAGGAATGTCATTGCAGATCGCAATCACAGCGCTTGACGCGCGGTGCGCGGAACTGCGCGCAGAGGACTGATACGGCCAAGGCAGGGTAGCGCCGGAGTGACCAAGTCCGACAGTTATGAGATGCCTAGCTTCATGGCTAAACTATGCCGACGTGGAGCAGACAATCGCAGATAACCGTACTTATGAAGTCCGAACTTTCGGCTGCCAGATGAATGTGCACGATTCAGAGCGCATCTCTGGCCTCTTGGAGGAGGCCGGCTACGCGGCCGCCGGCGAAGGCGTGGAGCCAGATCTCATCGTCTTTAATACCTGCGCCGTGCGCGAAAATGCCGATAAACGGCTCTACGGCACCTTGGGTGCCTTGAAGAAGACAAAGGAAAATCATCCCGGCATGCAAATTGCCGTGGGTGGTTGCTTGGCGCAGAAAGACAAGGACACCGTCCTAGATAATGCCCCGTGGGTTGATGCTGTTTTTGGTACTCACAATATGGCGGCCCTGCCGACGCTGCTGGAGCGCGCCCGACACAACGATGAAGCCCAGGTGGAAATCGTTGATTCCCTCGAGGCTTTTCCGTCGGTCTTGCCAGCCAAGCGTGAGTCTGCCTATGCCGGCTGGGTTTCTGTTTCTGTAGGCTGCAATAACACCTGCACCTTCTGCATTGTTCCTTCCTTGCGCGGCAAGGAAGAGGACCGTCGGCCCGGCGATATTCTGGCCGAGGTCAAAGCCCTAGTAGACCAGGGCGTATCCGAGGTCACCCTGCTGGGACAAAACGTCAATGCTTATGGCGTCAATTTCGCCGATCCCGATATGCCACGCGACCGTTTCGCCTTTTCTAAGCTGTTGCGCGAGGTCGGCAAGATCGAAGGCCTTGAACGCCTGCGGTTTACCTCTCCGCACCCGGCGGAGTTTACTTCCGACGTCATCGATGCCATGGCCGAGACCCCGGCTGTGTGCCCGCAGTTGCATATGCCCCTGCAGTCTGGCTCCGACAAGGTCCTTAAGAACATGCGCCGTTCCTACCGCACTAAGAAGTTCCTGCGGATTTTGGACGAGGTACGGGAGAAAATTCCGCACGCCGCAATCACGACCGATATCATCGTGGGCTTCCCAGGCGAGACCGAGGAAGACTTCCAAGACACCATGGAGCTTGTGCGCCGCGCTCGCTTTGCCTCGGCCTTTACCTTCCAGTATTCGCCGCGTCCGGGAACCCCGGCTGCGGAAATGGAGGATCAGATTCCCAAGGAGGTCGTCCAGGATCGTTTCGAGCGTCTCGTTGCCCTGCAAGATAGCATCCAGGCCGAGGAAAACAAGAAGCTCATCGGCACGGATGTGGAGCTTTTGGTGCAGGCCGAAGGCGGCCGCAAAAACGATGAAACCCACCGCATGACCGGCCGTGCGCGCGATGGCCGCCTGGTGCATTTCACCCCGGTTGATTTGGATGGCACGGATATTTCGGCGGAGATTCGCCCTGGCGATGTGGTGCATACCCAAGTCACCGGTGCGGGCTCCTTCTTCTTGCTTGCCGACGCCGCCGTTACCTCCCACACCCGTACCAAGGCCGGGGACATGTCTGCTGCCGGCGAAACGCCTACCACCGCACCCATCGGCGTCGGTCTGGGATTGCCGTCGATTGGCAAGCCCGCAGCGGCCGAATCTGGCGATTCCTGCGGTTGCTAGCAGGGGAGTAGGCTAGGGAGCCATGACTGAGGAACATTCGACCACCGCAGCCCATAATGCAGCTAACGCTGAGCGTAGAGCAGCACAAACAATGGACCTCGGCGGTCACAAGGTCACGCTGTGCATTGCAGTGGTGGCCTATCTCCTCTACCTGATTTTGCCCTACGCCGGTCCAGCCCACGGCTGGGAGGCATTGACGTTCGGCACCACGTCAAGTGGTGTCAGGATTTCCATCGTGGAAACCGTCTCTGCGTGGCTCGCGCTCATTGGGTTGGGCATTCTTACTCCGGTGACACTGTTCACCCGCCGTGCCACGCCTGGGCTGGTTGCATGGATGCTGGTGACGGTGTCCTTTTTTGCCAACCTATGGGGCTTTTGGCTCCGTGGTTCTACCGCCGACGGGGCGTCGCTGGGAATGTGGGTGGGAATGCTGGCTACTTTCCTAGCATTTCTGGCCTATAGCATGGTGGCGCTGCGCCGCAGCCCAGAGCAGAAGGCCGCCGAAGCTCGCGTGCGCGCCACCGCCGGACAGCTCGATGAGGTGGGCGAATTCCAGTCCAGGATTGACGCGGCACCGCAGCAGGAGCCGCTGGAGGACAATCGCCGCAAGCAAGCCGCCGAACGCCACCGCGCCCAGCGCGGCGAGCAGTAGGCCTACCGCCACTAGTCCCGCAGCCGCAACTCCCACGCAGAAGAGCGGGAGAGTTCCCGGGCGCCCAGGCTACGGTAAATAGCATTCATGGCCGCATCCTTGGCCGCAACGGAACCATAGCAGCGTCGCACCCGCAGCCAATAGCTAGCCACCTCATGCAGCGCTGTGAGCTTGGCTAGCTGCGCAAGTCCGCGGCGGCGGTGGGGGCGATCGGTCACAGTCAGGGTCCACTCACATACCTCAGGATTCGCGTCCTCGTGCCGCGCCATCTCGGTCAGCGCGAGTATGCTCCCGTCCTCGGCGGTGAGTGCGATAAGAAGCGTGTGCCCGCGACGAGAACGCAGGCGGCTGTGCGCTTCGCGCAATCGAGCACGCGTCCACACGATGGGCTCCACCGTCAGATCACCAGTTTCCGCATCTGTGGACGCTAGGCTAAGCAGCCGCATGACCTCGTCGAGGTAGCCCTCAGGGATGTCGTAATCTGGCCAGACTCGGGCGGTGATGCCTGCCGGGAGCAGTGCTGCGACAGGGCTTTCGGGGATGTCCATTACCAGCTGGTGCTCCGCATGCCTTTGCGTAAACCCCAGCTGGCGGTAGATGCTGCCCATAGCGTCGTAGTCTGGGTCCGCGCCCGGCGGGTGCAATAGTCCCACGTGCGCTACGGTGCGGCCGAGTTTCCGGGCCAGCTCCAGTGCCTTCGCCCCCATCCACTCGGCTACTTGGCGCCCCTCCTCATCGAGCTGTTCGCCAGGGAGGGGCAAATCGCACAGCACGCACTCAATCTCTGCTGCCTCGCGCTCTTCTAAAAGCGGCAGGCTAATGTGGATGAACCCGAGGTAATCCAGCTCCGGGCTGGGTTCTATTGCGGGAATCTGCGGCAGTCCTAGCTCAGAAACCTCACCAAGGGTGGAGTCGCCGTCCACTACGGCAAAAAGATGGGTCTGTGATTCGCTAGAACCTTGCAGACGCTGGACCACGCGGCCCGGCGACGTCGATGCCGCGGCATCGCCGCTTGCTTCTTGGGCCGCCAAGTTGGCCCAAAAGACGAAGCTGCGAATGCAGTCCGCAGGTTCGCTGGGCCGGGCGTGAGCGGTAGGCGAGTGCGTCCGCGGTGGCCGCGCAATGTGGACGAGGTGCACTACTTATCGTTGACGGCGTTAGCGGCGGCGTCGGCAAAAGCCTGCCACTGCTCGGCCTGTGCGCGCAGATCAGCGGCCTTTTTCGCATTGCCCTTGGCCTCAGCTGCCTCGGCCTGGGAGTTAAACTCATCGACCTTAGCCTGGAACTGCGCCACGCGTGCTTGCGCCTCTGGGTCGGTGCGGCGCCACTCGGACTTTTCTGCCTCGGTGACGCGCTGCTCCAGCGCCTCAATCTTGGACTCGTACTCGCGTACTTGCTTGCGGGGAACGAAGCCTACCTCTTCCCACTTTTCCTGCAGCTCGCGCAGCTTGGCCTTCGCACCCTCGATGCTCTTGGACGGGTCGATCTGGCCGTCGTATTCCGCAATCAAGGCGTCCTTGGCCTTGGCATTTTCTGCAAACTCACGGTCGCGCTCGTCATTGACGGCATTGCGGGCATTGAAGAACTTGTCCTGGGCGGCGCGGAAGCGGGCCCAAAGCTTATCGTCCACGTCGCGCGGGGCGCGGCCGGCGGCCTTCCACTCGGTCATCAAATCGCGGTAGGCGCGGGCGGTGGGGCCCCACTCGGTGGAATCCTGGATGGCCTCGGCACGCTCGACGAGTTCTTCCTTCTTCTTGCGGGCAACCGCACGGGCGCGGTCCAGCTCGGCAAAGTGGGAGCCCCGACGGCGGTTGAAGGAGTCGCGGGCGCGGGAGTAGCGCTTCCACAGGGCATCGTCGGTCTTGCGATCAATGCCCTTAATCTGCTTCCACTCCTCCAAGATCGCGCGGATGCGGTCACCGGCGGCCTTCCACTCGGTGGAGTTTTCGGCAATCTCTTCTGCTTCCGCCGCCAGCTTCTCCTTGGCAGCAATAGCTTCCTCGCGGCGACGCTCCTTATCGGCCTGCGCCTGCTCGCCGGCTTCTACCGAGTGCTCAATGACGGCAACAAGGCGGCGGTCAAGGGCCGCGATATCACCGATAACCGCAGCGGTAGGCAGGGTTTCGCGCAATTGCGCTGCGGTCTTCTTGATGTCAGCGGCCTCACTGGGGTTGGCGCGCAGGCGGGCCTCGAGCAATTCAATTTCGGTGGAGAGATCGTCGTAGCGCGCGCCATAGTGCTGTAGCCCCTCCTCGGGAGTGCCGGCCTGCCATTCGCCAATCTTGCGTTCGCCCTCCGGAGCGGAAACGAAGACGGAACCATCCGCGTCGACGCGGCCCCATTTGGCCGGGTCATTCTTGCTTGGTGCCTGCACGGGAACAGGCTTTGCGGTGGGACGAGGGCCCTTCTTGGGCATGGAACCTGGGGTAGGGATGGGAGACATGACAAGCCCTCCTATGCATAGATCGCCGCGCGTCACGGCTGCCGAATAAAATCACTCGATACATTACCGCGAATATCCCGCGCGTGCCCAGATTCTATTTAATTACCTCCACTTGGGTAGATAGAATGGAGGAATAATGTTCAATCTCATGGTAATGCCAGCGTCACCGGCGTTGGCCGTGGAGCTTTCCGCTCATGACGCCGCCTCCCGCGCACTACTTGCCGCTGCCCGTACGCTCGCAGTGGAGGCTGCGGCCGCCGGAATAGCGGAAGTAGATATCGTCGGCAGCCAAGATAAGCGCTGGCATACCGCCCATACCGGTAGCTTACGGGCCTGGGGCGCGGCCACGGACCTAGGCGGCGGCACCTTTCTTCCGGAGATCATGGCCCGGTACGTGCTGCACAGCGTGCCACAGCTTAATGCCCGCGCTAGCCGGGAGCACATCGGCCAGCCGGATCCGGCGGCGCTCACTATCGTTGTGGCAGATGGCAGCGCGGGTCTGACCGAGCGCGCCCCCTTGGCGCTGGTTCCCGGTGCCCAGGAAGCGCACGAGTGGTGCGAGGAGATGCTAATGGGGGCGTCGGCAAGCAAGGCAGGCGAGTGGCTGTCCCAGCGCGGTGTGGTAGAGCCCGCGCTGTGGGAGGAGTTAGCAGGACTACAACCAAAGAAGGCGCGGTTGCTGGCCACCGACGCCACCCTGGGTGTTGGCCGCTACGTTGCAGGGTGGGAGGTCTAATGCGCCCGATTGCAGTGTTTGGACCCACCGCCTCCGGCAAATCTGCGCTGGGGTTGGCGCTGGCGCAGCAGCTGGACGGCGAGGTGGTCAACGTCGATTCCATGCAGCTCTACCGGGGTATGGACATTGGCACCGCCAAGCTCACCCCGGCCGAGCGCGAGGGAATCCCGCACCACCAGCTCGATGTGTGGGACGTGACCGAGACCGCTTCTGTGGCCCGCTACCAGCGCGATGCCATCGCGGACGTGGAAGGCATCATGGCCCGCGGCAAGACGCCAATCCTCGTCGGCGGCTCCATGCTTTATGCCCAAGCGCTTGTCGACGACTGGCAGTTCCCACCCACCGACCCCGCCGTCCGCGCCAAGTATGAGGCCCGGCGCGTAGAAATCGGTACCGATGCCCTGCACGAGGAGCTAGCGCAGGTGGATCCGGCCGCAGCCGCCATCATTGAAGATAAGGACCCACGTCGCACAGTGCGCGCCTTGGAGGTCATCGAACTGACCGGTAAACCTTATAAGGCTAGCCAACCGCCGAAGGACGCTCCGCCGCGGTGGGGCACCCGTTTGCTCGGCCTGCGCACTACCGCAGATTGGCTTAATCCGCGCATCGAGCTACGCACGCGCCAGATGTTTGAGCGCGGGCTCATCGAGGAAGTCGAGGGCCTCCAATCCCAAGGCTTGGTGGCCGATTCCACGGCCGGGCGCGCCATAGGCTATGCGCAGGTATTCCAAGCCCAGCGCGGCGAACTTTCGTGGAATGAGGCCGTCGAGCGCACAATTACCGGGACACGGCGCTATGTGCGCCGCCAACGTTCCTGGTTCAACCGCGATAAGCGGATCATGTGGCTGGATGCCGCGGGCGATACGACCGCCCAGGCGCTGCGCGCGCTAGGGTAGGGAGCATGAAATTTGCCAAGGGTCATGGAACTGAGAACGACTTTGTCATCGTCGAAGACCACGCGGCCGCCACGCCGCTTGCCCCCGAGCGCGTAGCGGCGCTGTGTGATCGCCGCGCCGGTATCGGCGGCGATGGTGTGCTGCGCGTGGTGCGCGCCGAGGCCTTGCTCGCGGCCGGGGAAATCGAGTCGCTGCCCGAGGGCATCGCGTCCAATGACTGGTTCATGGATTACCGCAACGCCGACGGTTCCGTGGCCGAAATGTGCGGCAATGGCACCCGTGTCTTCGCCCACTGGCTGCGCTCGCGCGGCCTCGTGGAAGAAGACGAGTTCACCATCGGTACCCGCGCCGGCGCCAAGCGCGTGACGGTGCACTCGTGCGATGAGCATGCGGCTGAGGTCACCGTGGAAATGGGGCCGGCCGAAGTAACGGGTGTATCTACCGCGTCTATGGGCGGGGAGAGCTACGCCGGTCTAGGCATTGACATGGGCAACCCCCACCTCGCGGCCGTGGTGCCAGGGCTGGACGCCGAGGGCCTTGCAGCCAAGACCTTCGAGCAGCCCATCATTGATGATTCTTTCTTCCCCGCCGGCGTGAATGTTGAGGTCGTGACCCCGCTGCGCGATGGCCACGTGCATATGCGCGTCTTTGAGCGCGGGGTAGGAGAGACCCGCTCCTGCGGCACCGGCACCGTGGCGGCCGCGACCGCCGCGCTTGCCGACGCCGCCGTTGAGCACACCACCACCCCTCACGGCACCGTGCACGTACACGTCCCCGGCGGGGAAGTGACGGTGGACATCTACGAGGGTGGCTCGCGCCTGACCGGCCCGTCCGCCATCGTCGCCACCGGCGAGACCTCCCTTTAGACCGCGTCGGGCCCGACGCGCGCGGTGCGCGGTGCGGGGTGAGTGCTTAGGCGCTGCGCCCTTCGCCTTCCTCTTTCTCGAATGCTTGCTCTTCGAGGGCTTGGCGGCGCAGGGCGCGATTTTTTACTTCGTTCTTTTCATACTTCGGCCCGAGCGCAAAAGCGGCGCGGCGGGCCGATAGCCATGTTTCCTTGAGCTCGCGAGCCCGTCCATCGGTCACCTTCAGCAAGGACTCCAGCTCGTTGGTGCTGACCTCTTCCGCGTTGACGCGCAGGTTCAACCGGCGCAGGAACCGTCGGGCGCCCGAAATTTCATAGTGGAAGGCTTCGATGGTGGGGTCGGAGCAATCCAGATCTAAAAGCGCCGGCCGGTAGAGCGTGCGGTCCGCGATCTTCTCGGCCGCCTCGGAGGACCGGAAGTCTTCGTACTCCGCCAAGACGTCCTCAATATCTTCGGCAGAGAGCCGAATAGAGCTGCGCAGCGCCGCCTGCTCCGAGGCATCCGGCCGTGCGTGGAGCATAAGCAGTGCCGCCGCGATAAGTAGTGCCGCGATGAAAACCCCGGGAAGTTTCAGGGTTGCCACAACCGCCACTGATCCGACCAGGATCAGCGCGAGAACCAGCACCCGCCGGTTTCTCGCATTTTCCGGAAAAGGCATCCACACAGCTAGTCCACCAGACCTTTGCGTCAGTTGTTAGTGGCCGCCGCAGCCGCAGCCACCAGAGCCACAACCGCAGCCAGCGCCGTCGCCGCAGCCACCGCTGGGCATTTCAATAGAAGCCGTCAGCAGGGCGGTGCCGGCCACGATAGAGTCCTTGGCCGGTAGCTCGTCGCCCCCCGCAGGCAGGCAGAGATCAAAGGGGAAAAGGCCATCCATGACGAGGTGGGCGAATTTCTCGCCGGTTAGCTCATTGGTACGCCACTCGGATTCCATGACGCGGGCCGCAAAGGTAGCGGCTGGGGTAGGAACCTCCGCGCCAGAGCCGGAGGAGATAACCTTCGCTCCCGCGGACTCAAAGAGCGCCGGGAACTCGCCCTCGGCCGCCTCATAGGCAGCGGCAGACTCGTAGGTGCGGACATCAAGGCCCATGGCGGTGAGGGAGATTTGCTGCCATTGCTGCAAGGGCTCGTCGGCAAGCAAAGGCCCCTGCGCCAAGTTTGCGGTGGCCTGGGCGATGGTGGTGCCGAAAGGATCGATAATCTCCAGCAGGGCGAGGACATCGTTGACCATCTCCACGTGGGCGAACCCCTGCGTAACGGCATTGAAGCCAATGAAAGTAGCAAAAGGCTCCACCGCGAGGATATTGAGCTGAGCGCCCGATGGATCGGTGAACTGAATCAGCTGACCACCGCGTACCTCGCCGGTAACGGCCAAGCGATCGCTAGCGATAGCGGCCTCGACGGCATCCTGCCAACGTTCGAAATTGAGGCCGATGGCCTGCATCTCGGTATTCTGCTTCACCCCAGTGTCCTTAACGTTCATGCCCGCCATTGTATCGCCTTGCGCAGCCAGCTAAGAATCCGCAATTCCCGCTTTCGGCCGCAACATGCCAAAATGAAAGGTAGTATGACCGAGTTTTCCCAGCACAATAACGACGATCTCCTTGCCCGCGCATTCCGCGATAACGACGCCCCGGCCGCACCAGAGGCGACGCCCACCACCGGTGACCTTGACCTGGCAGAGCGCAACGCCTTCCGTCGCGTTACCCGTGAGACCACCATCCGCGCCGAGGACACCACCGACGGCTATGAGGTGGAGTACCGTAAGCTGCGCCTCGAGCGCGTCATCTTGGTTGGCGTGTGGACCGAAGGCACCGTGGCCGAAGTCGAAGCCACCATGGACGAGCTCGCGGCGCTGACCGAAACTGCCGGCGCCGAAGTAGTAGAGATGATCTACCAAAAGCGCGATAAACCTGATTCCGGCACCTTCATTGGCTCCGGCAAGGTCAAGGAATTGCACGATATCGTCGAGGCCACCGGCGCCGATACCGTGGTATGCGATGGCGAGCTCAACCCCGGCCAGCTCACCGCTCTCGAACGCGCGCTTAACACCAAGGTCATTGACCGCACGATGCTCATCCTTGACATCTTTGCCCAGCACGCCAAGTCCAAAGAGGGCAAGGCACAGGTCTCCTTGGCGCAGCTGGAATACCTCTACACCCATACCCGCGGTTGGGGCGGCAATCTTTCGCGCCAGGCGGGCGGCCGCGCCGGCTCCAATGGCGGTGTGGGCCTGCGTGGTCCCGGTGAGACCAAGATCGAGACGGATCGCCGTCGCATCCGCACGGAGATGGCTCGGTTGCGCAGGGAGCTGCGCGCTATGAAGACCGCCCGCGAGGTCAAGCGTTCCAAGCGCCAGCGCTCAACCATCGCGCAGATAGCCATTGCCGGCTACACCAATGCTGGAAAGTCCTCGCTCATCAACGCCATGACCGGCGCCGGCGTGCTGGTGGAGGACGCACTCTTTGCCACGTTGGACCCCACCACTCGCCGTGCCACGCTTGCCGACGGCCGCCAGGTCGTCTTCACCGACACCGTCGGGTTTGTCCGCCACCTGCCCACGCAGCTGGTCGAGGCCTTCAAATCCACCCTGGAAGAGGTACTGGCCGCCGATATTATGCTGCACGTGGTCGACGGCTCTGACCCATTCCCGCTCAAGCAGATTGAGGCGGTCAACCAGGTCATCTATGACATTGTGTCCGAAACCGGCGAGCAGGCCCCGCCCGAGATCATCGTGATCAATAAGATCGACCAGGCCGACCCGCTGGTGCTCGCCGAGCTGCGTCACGTACTCGACCACGAGGACGTCGTCTACGTATCCGCGCGCACGGGCGAGGGAATCGACGAGCTTACCGCGCGCGTAGAGCTCTTTCTCAACGCCCGCGATAGCCACGTCAAGCTGCAGGTTCCCTTTACCCGCGGCGATGTGGTGGCCCGCGTCCACGCCGAGGGCACGGTGCGCCACGAGGAGTACACGGCCGATGGCACGCTTGTCGACGTCCGCCTTCCCGCACCCACCGCCCGCGAACTCGCCGAATTCATCGTGGAGGAAGTTTCCTAAAACCAGCCCGGGTGATCCATAATTAAGGCTCGTGAGCTTAAAAGGTTGGACCGTCCACGGAGACGGTAAAAGGATTGCACCGGGCGCGGTCGTAGCGCCGGAAGAACGACTCAGCTGGGGCCGAACCATCGGCATCGGAATGCAGCACGTGGTGGCCATGTTCGGCGCTACGCTTTTGGTTCCCACCTTGACCGGATTCCCCGTCAATACGACGCTGCTCTTTTCCGGCCTCGGCACAATTTTGTTCCTGCTTATCACGCGCAACCGGTTGCCGTCCTACCTCGGCTCCTCGTTCGCGTTCATCGCACCGCTTTCGGCGTCGCAGCAGTACGGCATCGCCGCGCAAGCGGGATCCATTTTGGTCACCGGCCTCGTCTTGGCCGCGGTGGGTGTGGCAGTCAAAATCGCCGGCCCCCGCGTCCTGGACGCCGTCATGCCGCCGGCCGTGACCGGTGCGATCGTGGCCCTCATCGGGCTCAACCTGGCACCGAATGCGGCCGAGAACTTCGCCTCCCAGCCGCTCGTGGCCGCCGTGACGCTACTCGTCATCCTGCTGGCCACCGTCGCCGGCCGCGGCATGGTCTCGCGCCTGTCCATCCTGCTCGGCGTGGTCGTCGGCTGGGTCTTCGCGGCGTTGACCGGCAACCTCGGCGATGACGCCGTGGCGGCCATCGATGCCGCCCCGTGGGTGGGCCTGCCGGAATTCCACGCGCCTTCTTTCAACGTCTCCGCCATTGCCGTGGCGCTTCCCGTGCTGGTAGTTCTCATCGCGGAAAACGTCGGCCACGTCAAGGCCGTCTCCGAGATGACAAAGCGCGATCTCGATGACCTGGCCGGTGACGCCCTGATTGCCGATGGCCTCGCGTCCACCCTTGCCGGCGGCTTCGGTGGCTCCGGTACCACGACCTACGCCGAAAATATCGGCGTGATGGCCGCAACGCGTGTGTATTCCACCGCCGCCTACTGGGTAGCAGCCTTTACCGCTATCCTTTTGGCCTTCGTGCCGAAGTTTGGTGCGCTGATCTTTACCATCCCTACCGGCGTTCTCGGCGGCGCTTGCATCGTGCTGTATGGACTCATCGGCATGCTGGGTGTGCGCATCTGGATGGATAATAAGGTTAATTTCAATAACCCGGTCAACCTGACTGCGGCCGCGGTGGCGCTTATCGCGGGCATCGGCAACCTGACCCTCACCGTGGGCGGGGTTTCCCTCGAGGGCATTGCGTGGGGCTCGGTTGGCATCATCGTGGCCTATCCGATTATGAAAAAGCTCTACGATTCCGTCGGCGAGGGACACGGCGCCAAGTACTAATTTTCAACCTGTGAATAACTGCCCGTCGCGCGCCCGCGGCGGGCAGTTTTGTTGACGGGCCAACGCGGGTTATCCACAGCGGGCCGATATGCGGCTCGCGCGGGCCTGCGGGGGCTGTTTAACTCAGCGGCATGACCGCATTAGACGCATACTTAAACGCTGTGGGCGCCGGCATGGATATTGTCGCCGCCGTTCAGGGGCTCAGCGATCGTGAGCTGATCGCGCGAGGCGCCTCAGATATAGCCGCGCGCGACCTGCTGCGTTTATGCGATACCTATTTCGGCCGGTGCGGCTTTGCTGCCAAACAGCGAGCGGCGCGGCAGACTCGGCATTCCCTTGACGTGCTACTGCTGATTGAAAAATACGCCTTGCGCTTGCCGACGCAGCGCGATGCCTGGACCCTACGTACCGAACTGTGTGCCTTTCGCGGCAGCGCCACCGCCCTGGAAAAGCGTGCCCGCGCTTTGGTACGCGAACTGCGACCGCGCCGCGCGCCCGAAAAGGGAGTACGAATTACCCGCCGCTCCGGCGGCCCGTGGTCACTGACCATTACCGGGGATTCGGCCGATGTGGCGGATATGCACGCTGCATTGGATGCCAATAAGCCGCTGGAATCTGCCAAAGACCTCTTCTTTGGCAAGGCGGATGCGTCGCGCACAACGGTGACGACGCAGGTGGTTCTCACTCTTGACGAGCTCGACCGCGTAGTAGATGGAGGCGGCGAGGAAATCACCCTCCAACTCACCAATGGCGCTCGAATCACCGGAGCCGAGCTTGTCGCGCGGACACTGAGCGACCACGGCTATGTCACGCTCGTCCATCCCCATGAGGGCCCGGTCAACCTCTACCGGACCTCGCGCGTAGCCAACGACAAGCAGCGGCTCATGGCGGCTGCGGTCAACCCGGTATGCCCGTGGGAGAGCTGTAACTATCCTGCCGACAAGTGCCAGATTCACCACCTCAAAGCCTGGAAGCATGGCGGCGAGACCAACGCTGCGAACCTTGCGACATGCTGTCCCTATCACAACGGCGTCAATGATGATGACCCCAACGCCCCGCCGCGACGAGGCCGGCTAGCCCGGGTGCGTGGGCAGGTGACGTGGGTGCCACCGTGGGGATAGGTGGCGTCGGCAAGCGAAAAGCTCCCCACCCTTGCGGCGGGGAGCCTAAAGTCGAACCGTTTTAGGACTTAGGAAGCGTCTAGGTCCTTCTCGATGAGAGCAGCAATCTTTTCCACTGCTTCTTCGTTTTCGGAGGTGACGGTAACCTCATCGCCCTGTTCTGCACCAAGAGCCATGATCATCAGGGAAGAGGCAGCGTCGGTCTCATCCTCATCATCGTCGCCGACCAGGTTAAGGAAGATATCCTCATCGAATTCGCCAGCAGCGTCCGCGATAATGGATGCGGGACGTGCGTGCAGGCCTACGGAGGAGCCAACCTTTACAGTCTTGGAAGCCATGGAAAATATCCTTTCTTACGGGGATTTTTACAATCTAGTGTACGAGTGTTTGGTTTATGCTGCCACGTTCTGGGCGGCTTCTTCGACAGCCTTGTTAGGCCAGAACTGCTTCATCGCCAGCACCGCCGCAGTGGAGACAACCACGCCGGCCGCAATGGCCACGAGGTAGCCCCAGAACGGGTCAATGGCGAAGAAGACGAACACGCCGCCGTGCGGGGCACGGGAACCGACCGACAGGGCCATCGAAATTGCGCCCGTCACCGCGCCGCCGGCCATCATCGAAGGGATGACGCGGAACGGATCGGCCGCCGCAAAGGGGATGGCACCCTCTGAGACGAAGGACAGACCCAGCAGCCAGGCGGACTTGCCGTTCTCCTGCTCGGCCGGTGTAAACAGAGATTTGCGGATAAACGTAGCCAGAGACAGCGCAATCGGTGCGACCATGCCGGAAGCCATGACGGCGGCCATGATCTGCATGGAGGATTCGTCACCGGTAGACAGCCCGGCCGTCGCGAAGAGGTAGGCAGCCTTATTGACTGGGCCGCCCAGGTCGAAGCACATCATCAAGCCGAGGATGATGCCAAGGAGCACGGCCGAGGAGCCGGACATGGACGATAGCCAATTTTGCAGGCCGTCCATGATGGCTGCCAACGGTGCACCCAGCAGCAGGTACATTGCAAGGCCGACGATTAGCGAGGTAAGCAGCGGGATAATGACGACCGGCATGAGCGAGCCCAGCCAGCGTGGCACTTTCCAATTGCCAATCCACATGGCGATAAAGCCCGCCAGAAGACCAGTTACCAGGCCACCGATGAACCCAGCGCCCAAGGTAACTGCGATCGCGCCGCCCGCGAAGCCCGGGGCGATGCCCGGACGGCCGGCGAGCGCGTAGGCGATATAGCCCGACAGCGCGGCGACAATAAAGCCCATAGCCGCTTGACCGACGGCGAAGAGAACAGCGCCGAGATAGAGCAAGAACCCGGAGCGCTCGAAGTGCATGAGTTCGCCGTCAACGGTCACGTCATGGCCGGGGAGGTTGCCGAGGGAAAAGTCCGTCGATAGTGCTTGCCAACCATTTGCCATATCGGCACCACCGAAAAGGAAGCCGAGGGCGAGCAGCAGACCACCGGCCGCGACGAACGGGACCATATAAGACACGCCGGTCATAATGGCTTGCTGGATGCGCTTGCCCCAACCGAGAGACTTGCCTTCTTCCGCATCGGCACGGGTAGCGGTGCCGGAGACTTTGTGCGAGTGGGGGTTGTGCGCGGCAGCGACGGCCTCATCGAGCATGGTGCCGGGTTCATTGATGGCGCGCTTGACGCCGGATTCGATTACCGGCTTGCCAGCGAAGCGCTCGCGATCGCGCACGCCGACGTCCGTGGCGAAGATAACTGCATCGGCCGCGTCGATGGTGGCTTGAGAGACAGACTCATTATTTGACGAGCCTTGGGTCTCTACGGTCAGCGAGACGTCGTCACGCTCGGCTGCGGTCTGGGTCAGCGCGTCGGCGGCCATGTAGGTGTGGGCGATGCCGGTGGGGCAGGCGGTGATGGCCACGATGCGGGTGACATCGGCCGAAGATTCTGCGTTGGTAGGGGTTGCGGCCGAGGGCGCGGCGGCGGAGGAGCCGGCGGCACTGGCACCGGCACCGGCACCGGTTGCGGCAGTGCCGGCAGTAGCGCCCTGGGCGGCCGGTTCTTCGGCTGGCTTCTTCTTTGGCTTTTCGGCATTTACTACGTCCAGCACAAGCCGAACGATTTCTTCCTTGGTGGGTGCGTTGCGAAGTGCCTCGAGGAAGTCCTTGCGCACAAGGGCGCGGGCCAACTTGGACAAAATCTTCAAGTGGGCTTTGCCGCCGCCGGCCGGAGCGGCGATAAGGAAGACGAGCTGAGCGTCGCCGTCGGGGCCGGAGAAATCCACACCGCGGCTCAGACGAGCGAATGCGAGGGTAGGTTCGGTCACGGCCTCGGAGCGGCAGTGTGGAATGGCGACTCCGCCAGGGACGCCGGTACCGGCCTTGGCCTCGCGGTCGATGGCGGGCTGTGCCAAACCGGCGATGTCGGTGGCTCGGCCGGTGTCATGGACCAGCGTGGCCAGGTTGGTGATGACGGAGTCAACGCTGTCGCCGAAGTCGGCGTCGAGCGCGACTAGGTCGGTAGTGATGAGGTCGGAAGCCATGTTTAGGCACTCCTTAGGCTAGCGAGTTTACGGGGGTATGTGCGATATCGAGTTCTTCTGGGCGGGGGAATTGGGTGCCTTGTTTGGATGCAGCCGCAGTTCCGTAAGCCACCGACTGCGCGAGGCTATCGGCCGGTGATTTACCTGCGGTGCGGCCGAGGAGGTATCCGGCGAGCGCGGCGTCACCGGCGCCTACGGTGGATTTCACCGTTGCTGGCGGGGGAGTTGCAGCCCAAGCGCCGTCCGCGGTAACCAGCACCGCGCCGGCACCGCCAAGAGTGACGAGTACTTCTGCGATGCCCTGCTTGACGACGTCCCGGGCCGCCCGAACAACCCCCGAATACTCGCCGCGTGCGGCCTGGTCTTCCAGTTCGCGGCCGTCGGTTCCGGTGAGCTGGCCGAGCTCTAATCCATTGGGCTTAATGAGATCCGGCGCAGCAGAATTGAGGCTTTCGCCAATGGCCTGCATTGGGGCATCTGACGTATCGACGGCAATGCGAGCCTGTGGTGCGGCCGCGCGGACCGCGGAGATGAGATCGCAATACCAATCGGTGTTAACGCCACGCGGCAGGGAGCCGGCTAGTACCACCCAGTCGGAGGCAAGGGCGCGGGCGGTGAGCTCGGAGGTAATGGCGTGGGAGTCGGCGTCGGAAAGCACAGGGCCTGGACCGTTGACCTTGGTGGTAGTGCCATCAGGCTCCGTGATGGTGGTATTGACGCGAATTGTGCCATCCATGTGGATTGCAGAGGAAGGCAGCCCGGCCGAGTGGATGAGAGTTAGGAAAGAATCGGAGTCGTGGGCCGGGAAAAGAGCCAAGGATTGCTCGCCGGCCAAGTGCACGGCATGGGTGACGTTTACACCCTTGCCGCCAGCAACCTGTGTGACCTCGCTGGCGCGGTGGACATCACCGGAGGTCAATGGCTCGCTGAGCACAAGGGTGGCGTCGATACTGGGATTGGGGGTCAGCGTGAGAATCAAGTTGTCCCTTTCGCAGGTTGTATATTGGGGCCGAATGCCGTTGGAGAGAACCTCGCGGGCATGGCCCGCCCTTAAATGTTGATTCTTGTCCGATTGTGTCCGAAAGTCAACAGAATTTCTGTGGTATACATTGCTTTTCTATCCGATTTGTGGTGTTCTGGAAGTTAATAAACCGCTATCTTCGAAGGAAGTACGCTCATGGAAAACGCGTCTGAGTCCACAATCAAAGGAACCGGTGTCGTTGCCGGAGTCGCCTACGCCGAAGCCGTGTGGGTCCGCCCTCGCCCGGCTCTGCCTACCGAGGGAAGCATTGACCCAGAGCAAGCGAGCGATTCTGAATACGACCGCTTCCTTGCGGCCGTAGATACTGTCGCTGGCCGCTTGGAGCAGCGAGCTGCTGCCGCGGAAGGTCAGGCTGCGGAAGTTCTGACCGCAACGGCCGGCATGGTCAAGGACCGTGGTTGGCATAAGGCGGTGCGCAAGAATATCCGCACCGGCCGGAATGCGGAATTCGCCACTGTCGGTGCCACCGATAAGTTTGTCACCATGTTCGAGGCCGCTGGCGGCGTGATGGCAGAGCGCACCACTGACTTGAAGGACGTGCGCGACCGCGTAATCGCAGAGCTGCGCGGCGAGGACGAGCCGGGCCTGCCGCTCGTAGACGGCGAGGCCGTGCTGTTCGCGGACGATTTGGCCCCGGCCGATACCGCGACGCTGGATACCAAGCACATCAAGGCCCTTGTCACCGAGCTTGGTGGACCTACCAGCCATACGGCCATCATCGCCCGTCAGTTGGATATTCCATGCATCGTTGCTGTGGGCGCCGCGCTTAGCGATATTGAAAGCGGCACGTTGGTATTCGTCGATGGTGCAGTAGGCGCCGTTACCCTTGGAGCCGATGAAGAGGCTTCCACGAAGGCAGTGGCCGAGTACCGCGAGCGTGCGGCACGCGTTGCCCAATGGCGCGGCCCGGCTGAAACCAAGGACGGTCACCGTGTGCAGCTGCTTGCCAACGTTGCTGATGGCAACGCCGCCCGCATTGCTTCGGATTCGCAGGCAGAGGGTATCGGCCTCTACCGCACGGAACTATCGTTCCTCTCGGCCAGTGAAGAGCCCAGCGTTGATGAGCAGGCAAAGATTTACGGCAAGGTCTTTAATGCCTTTCCTGAATCAAAGGTTGTCGTACGTACGCTGGATGCCGGATCGGATAAGCCTATCTCTTATGCCACGCTAAGCTCCGAGGAAAACCCAGCATTGGGTGTTCGTGGCCTGCGTATAGCACGCGATAATGAGGCTCTGCTGACCCGCCAGCTGGATGCGATTGCGCAGGCGGCTAAGGCTCGCGATGACAAAGCATCTACTTGGGTGATGGCTCCTATGGTTGCCACCTCTACCGAGGCCCAGTGGTTTGCTAGCCTGTGCCGCGAACGCGGCCTGACTGCCGGCGCCATGATCGAGGTTCCGGCCGCAGCGCTTATGGCGGATAAAATCATGCCGCACCTTGATTTCGTGTCCATCGGCACCAATGACCTGACTCAGTACACTATGGCTGCAGATCGCCTGTCGCCACAGCTGGCCTACCTGACCGACCCGTGGCAGCCGGCTGTGCTGCGGCTCATTCAGCACACCTGCATCGTGGGCCAGGCCAATAACGTCGCGGTGGGCGTGTGCGGTGAGGCAGCAGCCGACCCGATGTTGGCCTGCGTGCTTACCGGTTTGGGCGTAAATTCGCTATCCGCAGCGTCGACGGCGGTAGCAGGCGTCGGCGCGCAGCTGGCAGAAGTTACCTTGGAACAGTGCCAACAGCTTGCCGAGGTGGCACTGGATGCGGAAAGCCCTGACGCTGCCCGTACCGCAGTGGTAGAACGCATGGAGTCCTTCGCCTAAAGTAGGCGAAGGATCGGGGGATTATTCGCTGGCGAGCACGACCTCAATTTCGCGCTCGCGCAACGCTTCTACGAAAGAATCGGGGGCAGCGGCGTCCGTAATGACGACGTCAATATCGGCGGCAGACGCGAAACTTACCAAATAGTCATTGCCCAGCTTGCTGGAGTCACACATGACCACTACCTTGTGGGCATTGGTGACAAAGGCGGACTTGATGGCTGCCTCTTGGGAGTCGGCCGTCGACAAGCCATGGTCCAGGGTTAGGGCATTGGTGCCGATAAAGGCGACGTCGGCACGCATTAAAGCTATGGTGCGCAGCGCGGTATCGCCAACGACGGCTTGAGTAATCGCGCGGACCGTACCGCCAAGTAGCTGGACGTCAGGCACGCCATTGCCCGCTAGCGACAGGGCGATAGGCAGGCTATTGGAGACAATATTAAACTGCGCCTGCGGGTATTGCTGTCCAATGAGCTCCGCGAACGCGTTAATGGTGGTGCCTGCGTCCAAGAAAATGCTGCCGCCGCCCTGGGGGAGAAAATCTAGGGCCGCGCGGGCGATAGCCGCTTTTGCGCCGGAGGCGGACCGCTGGCGGGTATCCAGGGTAAGCTCCGCGGTCTGGAAGGATTGGGAGGCTACTGCGCCGCCATGCACGCGATGGACGATACCCTCACGGTCAAGCACTGCAAGGTCGCGGCGAATGGTCTCGGCCGTAACTTCGAAGCGTTCTGAGAGCTCAGTGACGTTAACGCGGCCTTCAACGGCGGTGAGGGAAGCGATTTGGCGACGCCGCTCTTCTGCGTACATGATTCCTCCTTGAATCTAGAGACATCGCGTCATGGCGTGGGGGTAAAAGTTGCCACTTTATGCGGAAATGAAAATCCGGCGATGTTGTTTTGCTTAGTCCATTGTCTCAAAAATCGGGAATAAACGGACTAAAGCAAAAATTTGCACAGCTGCATTGTGGATCTGACGCTCTGAAATGCCTGGTTAGAAGGAAAAGTGGGAAAGTGGGATTTTCGTCTCTTTTGGTGTCCGGGTCCGAATTGGAGCAAAAATGGGGGTAGCAGCAAACGGGCCGCGTCAACGAAGGGGGAGCATAGATAGACCCCGCGAGGCCATGCTCGGCCCTTGCGGGGTTATAGAATCTGCGTCGGGTGAGTGGTTAAAGCTTACGGAATACCGATACAACCTTGCCCATGATTTCCGCATCATCGCCGTTGATGGGAGCGTAGGCCTCATTGTGGGGAAGCAGCCACACGCCGGAGGAATCGCGGTGGAACTCCTTGACGGTAGCTTCAGATCCTTCGAGCAGGGCGGCCACGAACTCGCCTTCCTCTGCAACTGACTGGGAACGAATAATTACCCAGTCGCCGTCAAGGATGCCGGCATCCTGCATCGAGTCGCCGACTACTTGCAGCATATAAAGATCGCCGCCACCGACCACCTCGTCAGGCATTGGGAAGTATGTGTCGACGTTTTCCTCTGCGGTAATGGGTGCTCCCGCAGCGATACGGCCGACCACAGGAATATAAGAAACGGCACCTGCATCCTCGGGAATTTGCTGCTCAGGCTTAGCCGGCTTGCGGCCGGGCTTTTTGGCGCCATCATCCGTATTAAGGTGACGAACATCTACGGCACGCGGCTTATTAGGGTCTCGTCGCAAAAACCCTTTCTCTTCCAATTGTTTTAGCTGATAGGCAACCGATGATGTGGACTGTAGACCCGCTGCGTCACCAATTTCGCGAATGCTTGGTGGGTAACCACGCAACATAACGGCGTCACTAATGACATTGAGAATGCGTCGCTGGCGGTCAGATAGGGAGGCGTAATCGGTCTTCTCGGTGGTCTTCTTTGGCTTGCGGCCCATTGCTGGCTCCTCGGAGGGGATCGGGTGGGTTTATAGGTGGTCTGTTAGCTCGCGGCGCTGAAAAGTTGCCACACGTCATTTGTAGCACGAAAAGTACAGATGTTCGAGATTTTCGCGTTGGGGTGGACAAGTATTCGAAGCGATGCTATAAATCGAACGTACCGACTAAATCGAACATTATGGCGACTGGATATCATGGCGTGTCGCATGAGGTGCCTACGGTGGGGTCAGTCGTCGAAAGGAAAGTTATGTCTCTGCTGCTCAATTCTCGCAATAACCTGGTAACTCGCAACGCTAGCGAACCCGTAGTGGTGCCTTCTGTGGCCGTATGGGATGTGGAGCGTGGCTACGGTTCTGTGGTCCGCAGTACCGCAAACTCTTGGTATGTTCGAACTCTACGTGTGGAAGATTGCACGACCTATCGTTCGAACCGTACGTCGACCGGAAGGTCTGGGAACAGATCGAATAGGGGTCGAAACAGCGTGGGTGAGTCGAACACAGGTAACTACGCATTGGGCGCAGTGTTTGGTGTAGCGGTCTTTGTGGGTACTTTGTTAGGCGGACTAGCTAGCACTGAAGGAAACAGTGCACCGCAACCGCCGGCCTCTAATGTGCAACAAGTAGAGGCTGCAGTAACACGCTAGGGGGAACGGTGGGGGCGAAGCCCAGTGGTCGAACGGAATTGAAGGTGAGTAAACTACTGGCGTAACAACGTCAGTGAAAGGACCACTGTGTATTGCCCCTTTTGTCACAATGAGCAATCCCGCGTCATCGACTCGCGTGTGGTCGATGCTGGAGCGTCGATCCGTCGCCGGCGCGAGTGTGCTTCGTGCAAGGGGCGCTTTACCACGGTTGAGAAGGCCGTGTTGCTTGTGGTGAAGAGAAACGGTCTGGCCGAGCCCTTCAGCAGAGATAAATTGATTCGCGGCGTGCGCCGTGCCTGCCAGGGGCGAGATGTAAGCGACGATGCCCTGAAGAAGCTGGCGCAAGAAGTAGAGGAGACCGTGCGCAGTCATGGCTCCTCGCAGGTCAACGCGAACGAGATTGGCCTGGCCATCCTGGAACCACTGCGGGACCTTGATGAGGTGGCCTATCTGCGCTTTGCCTCTGTATATAAATCCTTTGAAAGCGCAGATGACTTTGAATCCGAGATTCGGCTGATGCGAAGGCGCGATCGCGAGGACTTTTAACGCAGTTTGTCCACCGCCTTTTGGATACGGCGGAGTGAAACGGCGTGGGCTGTGCCAAGGCGCTGAGCGAAAAGAGAAACTCGAAGTTCTTCGATCATCCAGTGCACGTCCTTGACCTTGCGGGTCTTTTCACGGCCGGCCGGGAGGCTGCGAAGGCGGTTGGATAGGTAGGCCTTGGCGTTGTCTACCTCGGCTTGGCGGTCCGCATCGCGGTCCGGGTCAAGGTTCATGTCCTCTAGGCGAATTCGCATGGCTTGGATATATCGCGGTAGATGACGCAGATGGGACATGCCATGGACCGTTATGGCGTTCCGGGGTAGGAGGAAGTCCAGTTGTGCGCGCATGTCATCGATTGCTGGACCGTCCCAATGAGCGAGTTCCGCTCGCAGGTTGGAGTACTCGGCGAGTCCTGGGGCAATAGCTACTACTGCCTGGCGTACGCGGCCTGGGACTTGGGGCTTGACTGTGTCTTTAAGCTTCTGGAACGCTGCGGGGGTGCGGACGGGTCCGCCCGCTTCCATCATCAGGTCGCGGATCGCGGCGACGCGGGCGTCGTTGACAAGGCCGTCGGCGCCGCCGTGCGGATAGGAATCGACGGCGACGCGCTGTTGCAATGGCAGGCCCTTGACCATTTGGGAGGCGTTGACGGATATCTCACGCATGAGGAGCGTAAGTGTGGTCGTGACCATGGCGGCATCTGCGGCGGCCTTGGTGGGATGGACCTTGAGTTCGACGCCCTCCTTGGTAGCGACCAGGGCAGGGTAGGCGGTGACCTCGTGGCCGTCGACGGTGGTCTTGACCGTGTCATCGATGGTGCCGAGGGTGTCGTCGGTCCATTCGCTGACGGAGGTGGACTCGGAGGTGCGCGAGACGCGAGATACGGAGGACTTGATGTGTCCGGCCTGACGTCGGACGAGCGCCGCGAGGTCGCGGTCGGAGTCGACGATTTTGCCGCGCTTATCGATGGCCCCGTAATTCATCCGCAGGTGGGCGGGTAGCTTGCTGGCCTGGAAGTCGGTGGCGTTGATTCCTTGACCGCCGAGTTCGCGGAGGACGTCGGCAAGCTGCTGGGTGATGGGTCCTTCATAAGGGATGAGGCGGTCGATGGCGCGCTCGGCAAACTCGGGCGCGGGTACGACGGTGCGGCGCAGGGCCTTGGGCAGGCTCCGGATAAGCTCGGTGACGAGCTCGAGGCGCAGACCCGGAACGAGCCAATCGAAGCCTTCGGTATCCAAGCCGGCGAGCATAGGAATGGGAACCATTACGGTGACGCCGTCGAGAGGATCGCCGGGCTCGAACTTGTAGGTCAGTTCGTAATCGATAGAACCCTTGCGCCAGTGGTCGGGGAAGGATTCCTCGGTGACCTCGTGGGAGTCATCGATGAGCTTAGTGGGATCGAAATCCAGCAGATCCGGGGTGCGGCGGCGCTCCTTTTTCCACCACGAGTCAAAGTGGCGGCCGGTGGTTACCTTTGCCGGAATGCGCTGGTCATAGAAATCGAAGAGCGTGTCTTCGTCTACGATGAGGCCGCGGCGGCGGGCCTTTTCTTCGTATGCGGCGGCGTCGTCAAGCGCTTGGGCGTTGGCCTTGAAGAAGGCGTGGTGGGTGTTCCAGTCGCCGGCGATAAGGGCATTGCGGATGAACATATCGCGGGCAGCGGAGGGATCGACGCGGTGATAGGGCACGGTGCGGTCGGCCACGATGGGCACGCCGTAGAGCGTGGATTTTTGGTGCGCGATGGCGGCGGCGCGTTTGCGAGACCAGGTGGGCTCGGAGTAGTTGTGCTTGAGCAGGTCTGCACCGAGCTTTTCCACCCAGGCGGGATCGATGGCGGCGACATCGCGCGCCCAGAGGCGGGAAGTTTCCACCAGCTCGGCGGCCATGAGGAATTCGGGAGGCTTTTTAGCCAGGGCGGAGCCGGGGAATACCAGGAAGCGGGTGTTGCGCGCGCCTTGGAATTCTTTGGAGTTGCCATCGCGGGCGCCGATATTGGATAGCAGGCCCGAAAGGAGGGACATGTGTATGTCATCGGAGCGGCGCTCGGTGCCTTCCTGGTAGGTCCAACCCAGCTGCTTGGCGACATCCTTGAGCTGGCGTACCAAGTCAAACCACTCCCGGATGCGCATGTAGTGGAGGAACTCCTGTTTCATGCGCTTGCGGAACTTATTGCCGGATTGTTCGTTGCGGGTTTGCTTGATGTAATCCCATAGTTTGAGCATGGACAAGAAATCCGAGGTTTTGTCCTTGAAGCGGGCGTGGGCTTGGTCGGCCTGGGCTTGGAAGTCGAGGGGGCGTTCGCGCACATCCTGGATGGTCATGGCGGCAACGATGACCATGACATCATCGAGGCATCCGTTGGTATTGGCCTCAATAAGCATGCGTGCCATGCGCGGGTCCAGGGGGATGCGGGCGAGATCGCGGCCAATGGTGGTGAGCGAGGGCTTGTCCTGCTTGTCGTGGAGGGCGCCGAGCTCGTGGAGGAGTGTGAGACCATCGCGGATGGCCTTGTGCTCGGGAGGTTGGATGAAGGGGAATTGTTCGATATCACCGAGCTTGAGCGAAACCATTTGGAGGATGACACTCGCGAGATTGGTGCGCAGGATTTCTGGGTCGGTGAACTCGGGACGGCTTTCAAAATCCTGTTCGCTATAGAGGCGAATGGCGATGCCATCGGCAACGCGGCCGCAGCGGCCGGAGCGCTGGTTGGCGGAGGCCTGCGAGATAGGCTCGATAGGCAGGCGCTGGACTTTGGTGCGCGTGGAATAGCGCGAGATACGGGCGGTGCCGGTATCAACCACATAGCGGATGCCGGGCACAGTAAGCGAGGTTTCTGCAATATTCGTGGCCAGCACGATGCGGCGGCCACGGTGTTCGCTGAAAACGCGGTGCTGTTCTTGGTTAGATAGGCGGCCAAAGAGGGGAGTGACCTCGACGTTTTTCCATTTTTTGCCTTCGATGGCCTCCATGGCATCGCGGATATCTCGCTCGCTAGGGAAGAAACACAGGATATCGCCGCTGCCTTCGCGCATGAGCTCTTCGATGGCCTCGGTCAAGCCATCGAGCGGGTCTTGGTCCACGACTTTTCCGTCGGCCTCGAATTCGAGTGGCCGGTAGCGGATTTCTACGGGGTAGGTGCGTCCGGAGACCTCGATAATGGGGGCGGGGTTGCCGTCGGCGTCGGCAAAGTGGGCGGCGAAGCTTTCTGGGTCGATGGTTGCGGAGGTGATGATCACCTTGAGGTCGGGACGCTTGGGCAATAGGCGCTTCAAGTAGCCCAAGAGGAAGTCGATATTGAGCGAGCGTTCGTGGGCCTCATCGATGATGATGGTGTCGTACTTATTGAGGAAGCGGTCGCGTTGCATCTCGGCGAGCAGAATGCCGTCGGTCATAAGCTTGACGGCGGTGGTCTCAGAGACGCGGTCATCGAAGCGGATGGCGTAGCCAACGGACTCGCCGATTTTCTGGTCCAACTCAGCGGCGATGCGTTCGGCCACGGTGCGCGCTGCAATACGGCGCGGCTGGGTATGACCGATGAACCCGCGGCGGCCGCGACCTAGCTCGAGGCAGATTTTCGGGATCTGGGTGGTCTTACCAGAACCGGTCTCACCAGCGATGATGACGACCTGGTTGTCCCGAATTGCCTCGGCGATATCGTCCTTGCGGGCGGTGACGGGGAGGGCGTCGGGGTAGGTGATGGCGGGAACGGCGGCGTCGGTAAGTGCGACGCGCTCGGCCGCGGCATGGATTTCAGTGCCGATTTCTTGCAGCGCTTTAGGGGCACGGGCCTTCTTGAGGCGGCGACGGAAGGCGCGCGCCTCGGCCAAAGAGACATTTTCGAGTGCGGCGAAAAGCTCGTCGCGAGAAGGGGATTCGTTCTTAGTCATGACTAGGCAACGAGTTTACCCGTCCACCTAAAATGAGGAAAAAGTTGTTAAAGTTAAAATACTTATCCAAGCCTCAACACGAAATGCTAAAGGAGAGAGCACTAGGCGATGACAAACCCGTACTCCGACGGCAATGACGATTTCCCGCGCTACGAGCCAACCGATCACCCAGAGGATAATCCAAGTTTTGGTGGCCTACCATCTTATGGTGGCTCCCATGAAAGCAATAAACCAGGATATGCCGGATACGGGGCTTCACCGGGGGAATTTAGGGGAAAGCCCTCGGCCATTGACGCCCTCTCTTTTGGCTTCAAGGCAACCTTAGGCAATTGGAAATTGTGGGTGCTCGGCTCGTTGTTGGTCGGCGTTATCTTATTTGCCGTCACAGCGGCCGAGTCTTTGCTGAGTGGCCCAGAACCTGACTCCAACCCGGACATTCAGATTGTATTTCAGCTGGCTTCGACGCTGGTAGGAGTCTTTGTCGGGCTTCTGGCTATGCGCTTGGCCCTATTTCAGATTGATGACTCACGCACTGGTTGGGGCCATGTGGGTAAAAAGGTGCGCTGGTGGCAGCCGTTCGTCATTATGCTTGTCATCAGCGTGATATCCAGCGTGGTGGTCTTTCTTGCCATCGGCGGAGGCTTCTTCGCTTTATTCAATGACGCAGATAGCCTGTCCGAGGAAGAATTGCTCTCTGCAGTCTTGAGCGTCCTCGGCGTGGGATTGGTATTAGCCCTCATTAGCGTCTTGCTCCAGCCGCTCTTTATGCTGATGCAGTGGTTTGCCGCCGATGGTGACGGTGTGGGCGAAGCTGTGAAGAGGGGCTTTGCTGCGGGCAAGGCTAATTATGGCCAGCTTTTGCTCCTGACCATCGTGAATTTCTTTATTCTTTTGGGTGGTGTGCTGCTGCTGGGCATCGGCCTCATTGTGGCCTCCCCAGTTACATTCCTGGCGCAGGCTCACCTGTTCCGCCAGTGCGCTGGCCGAAATACCTTGCCGCAGGCTTAATGGAAAAGCTCTAAGCCACCGCCTTTTAAATGTAGGCCGTGGCTTTTGCTGTGCTTGGCGACGTCCCCGTGGGGCTTGCCGCAAGCGGCTACTGTCGGGAGCGCTCAATCGCCTTGTTATAGGCGGCGGTGATGAGCGTGCCGAATTCGCGGAACTCTTCGGCGCGAGCTGCGGAGGAACGGAACACGAGACCCACCTCGCGTTCGGCGGTGACATCGGAGGCAAAGTGGGCGATGGCGACGTCCTTGCCATGGCATTCGGTGGCGAGGGCGGATTCGGGGACGAGGGTGCAGCCCAGGCCACCCATGACCAACTGCATGATGGTGGTCAGGGAGGAAGCGCGGGTGACGGAATTGGTGGCCTCGGCCGGGTTGATATTGGCATGGCGGCAAAGATCGACTACCTGGTCGCGCAAGCAGTGGCCGTCGTCAAGCAGCAGTAAATCCAGGTCCTTGAGTTCCGCAAGCTTGACATCCTCACGGCCAGCGATGGGGTGATCGGGCGGGCAGACAATGGAGAATTGCTCCGTGTAGAGCGGGCTATCGACCATGCCGGTGGCCTCGGATGGAAGGGCCATGATGGCAAGGTCCAAGTTACCGTTGCGCAGGCGGGTAATGAGGTGCTGGGTTTGCTCCTCGACGAAACGCGGCTCGAGATCCGGGTAAGCCTCCGCAAGCATGGAGAGCAGATCGGGGAGGATGTAAGGGGCGATGGTGGGGATAACGCCGATGGCCAGTGGGCCGGCAAGGGTGCCGTTGGCGCCGCGAGCGTTGGCCAGGAAGGTATCGGCTGCTTCAAGCGTTGCCTTGGCGTAGGGGAGGAGGGTCTCACCGGCCGAGGTGACGATGACCTTGCGGGTGGAGCGCTCGATAAGCTGCAAGCCCAATCCCTGTTCGAGGGCAACGAGACCCTGGGAGAGGGAGGGCTGGGAAATTTCGAGTTTGGCAGCTGCGGTACCAAAGTGCTTGTTTTCCGCAACGGTGACGAAGGTGCGCAGCTGAGCAAGTGTAGGGCGATACTCTTTATTATTCATGCCTATTACTCTAACACTTACCTATAGGATTTGCTATTGACGCGAGCGGAAAAGATGGTATAACTGATCGTGTTGGGCCGGATGCGGTCCTGCCCCGCTGCTTGTACGCCAAGCGGCAGGAAACTTAGAGGAAAAGCCTTTGCTAAAGGAGTTGAAGACTATGCCTATTTTGACCGTCGGCGAAAAGTTCCCAGAGTTCAACCTCACCGCCCTGACCGGTGGCGACCTGCACGACGTCAACGCTAACCAGCCGGAGGACTACTTCGAGCAGGTATCCCTGGACAAGTACGAGGGCAAGTGGAAGGTGGTCTTTTTCTACCCGAAGGACTTCACCTTCGTCTGCCCGACCGAGATCGCTGCCTTTGGCAAGCTGGACGAGGAGTTCCAGGACCGCGATACCCAGATCCTTGGCGGCTCCACCGATAACGAGTTCGCTCACTTCAACTGGCGCGCAACTCACCCAGAGCTGAAGGAAGTTCCTTTCCCGATGTTCTCTGACGTGCGCCACGACCTCATCCGTGCACTGGGTGTAGAAAACGCTGATGGCGTTGCTGACCGTGCTACCTTCATCATCGACCCGGATGGCGTTATCCAGTTCGTCTCCGTTACCCCGGATGCTGTTGGCCGTAACGTAGACGAGGTTCTGCGTGTGCTCGACGCCCTGCAGTCCGAAGAGGTTTGCGCTTGCAACTGGGAGAAGAACGACCCAACCAAGAACATCAACAAGATGGACGTCGTTCAGTCCGCGCTCTAAATCTCACTGAGATGCAGGTTTACCCCGCTTTCGTGGCGGGGTTTCCTTTTAAATCCAATGCAGAAAATTCCTATCAAAACCGCAAAGGAAAAAAGTTATGTCTATTGATAATCTGAAGTCTTCCCTGCCGGAGTACGCCAAGGACCAGAAGCTCAACCTGGGCGCCCTGACCCGTTCCAAGGACCTGGACGAGGAGCAGCTTTGGGGCTGCCTGCTGGCATCGGCTGCCGCAACCCGCAATGACACCGTGCTTTCTGAGATTGCGGAGGAAGCAAAGGAGCACCTGTCTGAGGAAGCTATCGAGGCAGCTTACGGCGCAGCCACCGTTATGGCTATGAACAACGTTGCCTACCGCGCCAAGGGTTGGTTGGGCGACGACTACGCACAGGTTAAGTTCGGCTTGCGCATGAACATCATCTCCAAGCCAGGCGTGGACAAGGCCAACTTCGAGCTGTGGAATACCGCAGTCTCCGCCATCAATGGCTGCGAGCACTGCCTGGGTGCTCACGCTCACGAGCTCAACGAGGCTGGTCTGAGCAAGGAGCAGGTCTGGGAGGCCGTCAAGGTTGCGGCCGTTGTCCAGGCTGTGGCACAGGCTGTCCAGATTGAGGCCGCACGCTAAAATAGCCGGCTTTTAGCCGCCCTCGCGCTTGCCGACGTCCCTCTTATTCTGGGGCGTGGCAGCCAGGGCGGCTTTGTCGTTTTCGCAGGCTAGTACTCCACGCGCAGGTCTGCTAGGCGGACTTCGCCGGCCTCATCGGAGGCACCGAGATCTACCGTAGCGACGAACTGGTAGGCGTGATCGCCGTCTGGGTCCTTGATGATCTGGCGCACGGACCACGCACGCGAGTCAGTATCGCTTAGGCGGAAATACTCCGGGCCGCGGGCCTCGGGGCCGGAATCGATGTCATCATACTCATCGAAGTAATCATCTAGGATAGCGCCGAAGTCCGGCACCTCGTCCAAGTAATCGAGCAACTCCGCTAAGCGGTCTTCCTTTTCCAAAGCAAAGAGCTGCACCAAGCGGAACATGTAATTGCGCACCATGATGGTAAAGGCGCGGCGATTGGCCGTGAGCGCGGTGGGGTCCTCCACGCCAAAGGCCAGCTCGCGGTCTACCGTATCTTGGTCGATGGGGGAGTCTTCGCCGGCCATTTGCGCCCATTCGTCGACAAGCGAGGAATCCACCTGGCGAATAAGCTCACCTAGCCAGACAACGATATCTTCAAGCTCTGGAGTGTTGTACTCGTCCGGAATGGATTGCTTAAGAGTGCGCCAGGCGTCGGTCAGGTAGCGCAAAATCACGCCCTCGGAGCGGGCCAAGCCGTAGGTGGCGACCAGATCCGAGAAGGTCATCGCATTCTCGAGCATGTCGCGCACCACGGACTTGGGTCGCAGCTCAAACTCCTTGACCCACGCATTGGTCTCAGCGAAAGTATCGTAGGCCTGCTCCAGTAGCTCCTCGAGCGGCTTCGGCCAAGTGATATCCTCCACGATATTCATGCGGTCGGTGTAGTCCACCCCGTCCGCCTTCAGCGCGGCGATTTCTTCGCCGCGGCGCTGCTTCTGCTGGGCAATGAGCACCTGGCGCGGGTCATCTAGGATGGCCTCAAAAACTGAAATAACGTCCAGGTTATAGGTCTCCGCTTCTGGGTCCAGCAGCGAGAGCGCCGCCAAGGCGAATGGGCCCAGCGGCTGATTGAGCGCAAAGTCACGCGGTAGCTCTCGCACCAAATGGTAGGGACGGCCGTAGATATCCAATCCCTTGGTGGACTTTTGCACGACGCCGGAATCCACTAGCCCGCGGAAGAGATCGAGTGCGGTGAGGATGTCTTTATTCTGTTTGCTGCGGTTATCGTGGTTGTCTCGCAGCAGGTGGCGCATGTGGTCATAGCCATTGCCGTGGCGCGCCAAGACGTTGAGCAGCATAGAGTTAGAAACGCGGAACTGAGAGGTAAGCTGTTCCGGTTCCGCCTCAGTAAGGCGCGCGAAAGTCTTCTCGGACCAGGACACCTCGCCTTCTCGGGCGGACTTTTTCTTGAGCTTTTTCAAGCGTTTGGGGTCGTCGCCGATGCGGCGGCGTTCCTTGGCATTTTCGATCTCGTGCTCGGGGGCCTCGACTACCACAGTGCCCTCGGTGTCATAGCCGGCGCGGCCGGCGCGGCCGGCAATCTGGTGGAATTCGCGCGATTTGAGGATGCGTTGGCGCTGGCCGTCGAACTTGGCAAGCCCAGTCATCAGCACGGTGCGGATGGGCACATTAATGCCCACACCCAGGGTATCGGTACCGCAAATGACCTTAAGCAGGCCCTTTTGTGCCAGGCGCTCTACCAATCGGCGGTATTTGGGCAGCATGCCCGCGTGGTGGATGCCGATTCCCTTGCGCAGCAGCTTGGATAGATCCTTGCCAAAGGCGGTGGTGAAGCGGAACCCACCGATTTCCTGGGCAATCGCTTCCTTTTCTTCCTTAGTGACGATCCCCGAAAGTGAGGTCAGCGCCTGGGCGCGCTCGGCCGCCTCACGCTGCGAGAAGTGCACCACGTAGATGGGTGCTTTCTTATCGGCCAAGAGCTCCTCGATGGTCTCGTGCACCGCGCTAAAGACATAGGAAAAGTCCAGGGGCACAGGCCGCGTGGTGCCGGCGACGAGGTTGGTGGCGCGGCCGGTGCGGCGGGTGAGATCCTCTTCTAGCCACTGAGTATCGCCCAAAGTGGCGGACATGAGCAGGAACTGCGCCTTGGACAACTCCAGCAGCGGCACCTGCCATGCCCATCCGCGGTCCGGTTCGGAGTAGTAGTGGAACTCGTCCATCACTACCTGGTCGATATTGGCCTCGGCGCCATCGCGCAGCGCAATATTGGCCACAATCTCGGCGGTGGCGGCGATGATGGGGGCATTGCCATTAACGGTGGCGTCGCCAGTCATCATGCCCACATTCTCGGCGCCGAAGATATCGCACAGAGCAAAGAACTTCTCGCTCACAAGGGCCTTGATCGGTGCGGTATAGAAACTGCGCTGGCCACGAGCTAGGGCAATGAAGTGCGCAGCATTAGCCACCATGGACTTTCCCGAGCCCGTAGGGGTAGCGAGGATAACATTATCGCCGGCCAAAATACCGAGCGAGGCTTCTTCCTGAGCTTGGTACAAATTGATACCCCGGCCGGTGGTCCACGAGGTAAAGGTATCCCAAATTGCCTCGTCTACGAGGGACTCGGGTACTTCCGTTAAGTCTGGCAGCAGCTGAGATAAGTTCACCCCCACCACCTTAGCGGCGATGGGGGCGGGTTAGTTAGATATCGTCACCTAAGTCGCCCTCGCCCGAAGCAGAATCAGGGCCATCCTTCCCACCATCGGACTGCGGGCCTTCCTCCTCGGCGGAATCTTCGCGGTCATCGATCTCGGTATTGATGATCTGCTGGCTTTCTTCTTCATTCAAGGAAGCCAAGAATGCCTGGAATTCCTCGCTGATTTCCTCACCGGTAGGCATGGGCTCCTCGCCAGGCATGATCGCCTGCGGATGCTCCTTGCGGTAGCGCTCCATATAAGCGTCATACTGCTGCTCGAGTTGTTGGACTACGCCTTCAATCTCATCCGAGCCACCAACTTGTTCCTCCAGTTGGTTTTCCACGCGAGAAATGTCGGCCTCAATGCTGCCCAAAGGAATATTGAGGCGCGCCGCCCGGGCCACCGCATCCAGCAACTGGTACGTGGCCTGCGGATAAGGCGAAGCGGCCAAGTAATGCGGCACGTGGACGGTATATCCAGCCACGGTGCGGTGCTTATCCGCCAGAGCCTTTTCCAGATACAGCGCGGCGGAGCCTGGCACCATCATGGTGGAATCCATCGAGAGCATGTGCTCGGTCAAGCGGGAGGAGGTGCCATGGGCCGTAACCACCGTAGGGCGGGTATGCGGCACCGGCATCGGCGCGGCATAGAGCATGATGGTGTTTTCAATATTGAACTTTTCCACCAGCTTCACCACGGCCGTAGTGAACGCCTCCCAGCGCATGTCTGGCTCAGGGCCAGACAGCAGTAGGAAAGTCTTGCCGGAATTATCGCGCAGGACCTTAATACCAAGATCCATAGACTCGATTTCCAGCGCCCGATCCTTATCAATCGTGATGGCTGGGCGGCGCGAGCGGTAATCAATCAGCTCATCAGAGTTAAACGATGCCAGCTGACGGCCTTCCAAAGCGGCCTTCAGGTGGTCAGCACTTGCTTCAATGGCCTGGCCAGCGTCAGCATAGCCGTGCATGGCAACAATCATGGTGGGGCCTTGTCCGTCACCGGAATCATCCCTAATCACCGGAGCCGGATATTCCAGCTCATACATGCGGCGATCTTCTTCGTGCATGTTGTGTTACCTCCTTGCTTTCTCACCTACCCCAACGCCGCGTGCGTGCGTACTATTCCCGCGCGCACCGCGAGGTTAAATAAACAATTGTGCCCTAAACCGCTGCGCATTGCCAGCGCAATCCCGGGCGGGGTGTGGAAAGCCGCTTGCCGACGCCCCCTTCACCCCACCTATCCACAGATCCCCACCACCTAGCCCTTGGTGGCCTATGCATAGTTGCGCGCGTGGTTGAAGCTGGGGCCATGGACATCACAACACCAACTCAGCCCATCCGTACGCCCGGCGATATCCTCGCCAATATTCCAGGAATCCTCGGATTCTTTCCCACTGAATCAGTCGTCCTCATCTCCATCCAGCCCAGCCAACGCGGATACAGCATCGGACCAGTAGCCCGCCTCGATCTGCACGATGTGCCTGGTGCCCTGCACGAGGTGATGGATGCGTTTCACTGCGGAAATCCCGAAATCATTTTCTGTTTCGTTCTCTCCCAGCGCGAGGAAGGGGAGCTCTGGGACATTCTGCAGTCTCTTTACCATTTCCAAGACCGGACAGGTATGGGCATCGATGCCTGCTGGCTGTCCGAAGAACTCTCCACCAATACCGCCTATGACCTCATCTTTGGCCACGCCACAGAAGGCGGCGAGGGCCCGCTGCAGAACTGGATGGAAGGAACCATACCCGCCATCTCGAGGAGCCACACGATGCGCGCCTGCGTGAATAATGGCATGCTTCCGGAACTTAGCCGTCATGACATGGTCCAACGCTTTAAGGACCCGAACCCCTACTTTGGGGAAGAAGAGATTAGGGCCATGGAGCGATGCGCCGAAGAGATTGCCCGCCAATTGCGCGCCGGGCACGGGTATGGCACTACAGATCCAGTGCAGGTGGTCAAACACCTTATTGCCGATGCCCGCTATGTGCTCAGCGAGGTCGAATCGCTGGAGGAAACCCTAGAAAATGAAGAATTGTTGTGTGTGGCAGCCATGTGGATGTCTACCACCTGGACCCGCGACCTAGTCATTACGGAGCTCGTCTCCGCGTCGCAGGAAGCAGGTGACCTGTTATTGGCGGTAGCGCGTACATTCCAGGGGCCTATTCGCTACAACGCCCTAGCTTTGTATGCTGCTAGCCAGGTGTCCGACGGATTCGGAATTTATGCCGGTCCGGCGCTTTCCGTAGTCGTAGAAGAGGCGCCCCATCACAATTTGGGGCGCCTCATAGCGCAGGGATATCGCAGCGGCATGGGAAAGCGGTTGGTCTCCAGCCTATGCCATGGTTGCGAGCTAGCCCGCGAGGCAGCGGGGCTTCGCGTCGACAGCCCCGCCTAACACGCGCGGCGTTCTAGGAGCGCTTCGCCGAATGTGCCTTATCGCCGAGCTGTCGGGTGAAGTTCCACGCGTCGGTGACGATGGTTTCCAGGTCCGTACGGGTGGGATTCCACCCGAGTTCGCGCTGAATCTTCTCAGAGGAAGCGATGAGCGTAGCTGGGTCGCCTGCGCGGCGCGGGGCCACCTCAGCCGGAATGTCGTGGCCGGTGACCTTGCGGCACATTTCGATGACCTGCTTGACGGAGTACCCTTCGCCAGAACCCAAGTTGTAAATGCGGTGGGCGCCAGATTCATTGGACTCGAGGGCAAGCACGTGGGCGTCGGCTAGATCGCGGATATGGATGTAGTCACGCACTGGGGTGCCGTCTGTGGTATCCCAGTCATCACCGAACATGAAAATCTTATCCCGGTGGCCCAAAGCAACTTGCAACACGATGGGGATGAGGTGGGTTTCTACCTCGCGGTTCTCGCCAATATTTCCGTAGGCACCAGCCACATTGAAATAGCGCAGCGAGGTAGCGCCCAGGCCGTAGGCGTGGGCAAAGGACGTGATCATGTAGTCGATGGCCAGCTTGGTCGCACCATACGGATTGGTGGGCTGGGTTGGCATGTCTTCCGTAATCGGGACCTGGTCAGGCTCACCGTAGGTTGCAGCGGTGGAGGAAAAGACGAGGTTTTTGACGTCGTTATCCCGCATGGCATTAAGCAGCATCAGGGTAGTAACTACGTTGTGCTGCCAGTACTCATCTGGTTTTTCCACGGATTCGCCCACCAAGGAGCGTGCAGCGAAGTGAATGACGCCTTCGAAGCCACCTTCGCTCAGGACATCGGCAGCCTTGTCCGCGACGTCGCCCTCGATGAGGCGGGCGGCTTCCGGAACGGCCTCACGGTTGCCGGTGGAGAAATTATCGATGATGGTTACGTCATGGCCCTGCTCGACTAATACTGCGGCGCAGACGCTGCCCACGTAGCCGGCGCCACCGGTGATGAGAAGCTTCATGGCTATACCTCCACGCGCACTGCGTGCGCCAAATCGTCGGAAAGCACGACGCTGCCACCTTCCGGTGTCGACAGTGTAATCGTGCCGCTGTTATTGACTACAGACACCTTGGTGCCCACACGGATCCCAGCATCGGTGAGTTCTTGGAAGGTGCCATCATCAACCTGCAGGATTTCATTGACCTGGATGACGGTCGCGGAGACTTGCTCGCCATTGGGGAGATCGACCGCGCGGGTGCCCTGGTCCGGCTGAGTAACATCGAAGCCAAGTGCAGATAGCGCCGGAATAGGATTGCCAAAAGGCGACCGCGTCGGATCATCGAGAACGGCGACCATGCGCTTTTCCACCTCTTCGCTCATCACATGCTCCCACCGGCAGGCCTCGTCGTGAACCTTGGCTATGTCGAGCCCCAGGACGTCGGTAAGCAAACGCTCTGCCAACCGGTGCTTGCGCATGACTGCGGTAGCTAGGTCGCGGCCCTTGTCCGTGAGATCCAAGCTGCGGTCGGTGCGCACGTGCAAAAGGCCATCGCGCTCCATGCGAGCTACAGTCTGAGAAACCGTAGGCCCAGACTGCTCCAAACGCTCCGCAATGCGGGCGCGTAGGGGAGTAATGCCTTCTTCCTCTAGCTCGTAGATGGTCCGCAGATACATCTCCGTTGTATCAACTAGGTCCCTCACGTGGGCATACCTTTCTGTGTGAATACAGTTACGCGGCTATAGTCCCGCCCAAGAACGGGAAAGTGCTTTCTAGACTCTGCAGTCCAGATTAGCCTACCCAAGGCTTGGCTCGCCGCTAGGAACCAAGCCGATGTCTTATCAACGCCAAACCCCGAGCCCATGGCGGTACGTTGCCAAATGGACCCGGGGAGAGGATGTGCTGCCAAATGCGGTAGGCGTGGATTACAAAGCGTACTCGCGCAGGCGATCGGCGCGGTTTCCATCGCGCAGCTTTGCCATGACTTCGCGCTCAATCTGGCGTACACGCTCGCGTGAAAGGCCGAAGCGGCGGCCTATCTGATCCAAGGTGCGCGGAACACCATCATCGAGGCCATAACGCAGGCGGATGACGTCCTGCTCGCGCTTCTCTAAGGTGTCAATCACACCGCGGATATCAGAATGGCGCATAGATGCGACGACCGCAGTTTCAGCATCGGTAGCTTCTGCATCTTCAATGAAGTCGCCCAAAGGAGCTTCTTCATCGGTACCTACCGGCATATCGAGAGAGACCGGATCGCGTGACTGGCGCAGCAGCATTTCAATCTTGTTCTCATCAATACCGGATTCTTCCGAAAGCTCCTCGTTGGTAGCTTCGCGGCCCAATGATTGATACATCTCGCGCTTAATACGAGAAAGCTTGTTAACCTGCTCAACCAAGTGGACTGGGAGGCGAATGGTGCGGGACTGGTCAGCCATGCCGCGGGTAATCGCCTGACGGATCCACCAAGTGGCGTAAGTGGAGAACTTGAATCCCTTGGCGTAATCGAACTTCTCCATTGCGCGGATAAGGCCTAGGTTGCCCTCCTGGATGAGATCCAGCAGTGGCATACCGCGGCCGGTGTAGCGCTTGGCCAGCGAGACAACGAGGCGCAGGTTGGCTTCGAGCAGGTGGGAGCGTGCCTTCTTGCCTTCGCGGGCGAGGATCTTTAGGTCGCGCTTTTCGGCACGGGTGAGCTTTTCTGCGTTATTGAGCTTGTACTCCGCGTACAGTCCAACCTCGATGGCCTGAGCGAGTTCTACCTCATCTTCCGCGCTGAGCAGTGCGGTCTTGCCGATGCCGTTGAGATAGACGCGGACGAGGTCGGCAGAAGGATTATCGTTGGTTTGGTTGCGGCGAGATCCGCGGTCTACTTCCTGTTCTTCATCAGTAGTGGCACTTGAAGTGCCCTTGGCGGTGGTGGCAGATGTCTTCGTCATAGTGAAGCCTCCTGAATTTGTCGCCGGTTTCACAAAGTACAACGGAGGCTTTAGCGATTTAGTTCCCGGTGCAGAGAGAATTGTTAAAAACAGTTGGTCCCCGTGGTACAACTCCACCTTTTCGGGGGAGAGATACCACGGGGAGCGGTTACGAGCTGCGAATAGCTTGGTATGTGGAACTACTATCCGCGCACCTGGACGAGGTAGCGGTAGATAGTCGGTTCAGATACGCCTAGGCGCGTCGCTGCCGCGGCAATTCCGCCTTTAAGAAGGAAGAATCCTGCATCCTCAAGGTCAGAGACCACTTCGAGTCGCTCCTCGCGCTGCATGCGAGGTACTGGCGTGCTCTGGTTAGAAATTGCGGAATTCAACATGGAATCTAGAAGGTTCTCCACGTTGGAGCGCAAGGACTCGCTGACTTCTTCCTTCTCTGGCTCCTCTTCCGCAGCCTCGTCTTCTGGAACCGGGTCTGGTACCGCGACGGGTCGCTGCGGCAGCTCTTCCGTACCGGGGTAGCCGCCGAAGGCCTTTGACTTATCAAATGCGGGATCATCGGCGTTGCCGATAAGTGCGGCGGCAGTATCGCGAATGTGTACCAACTCAGAGACATCAACATTGATGCACAGCATGCCCCGCATATGGCCGGAGTCGTCTCGGATGAAAAAACTAGAAGAGCGACAAATTTTTCCTTCCGCATTGACGGCGCGGTAGCCGGTCATCATGGGGATTGCTGCGGCATCGCCTTGTTTCATAAACCACAGAGCGAAATCGGTCACTGGGCCGCCTAGCTGCCGGCCAGAGATGTGGCCGTTGGCGATGGCCATGATGGATTTATCGGGAACGTCGAGATCGTGCAGCACGATTTCGGTGTTGGGGCCCATTGCCTTACCGAGGAATTCGACGAGGGGAATGTACTGCTCGAGGAAGTTTTCTTCGGAGGCACTGCCGCTAGGGAAGTTCATTAGCTGAAGCATGTCCTTTAATTCCTGTCAGATTATAGAGAAGATATCACACGGAAGCGAATAGGCGGAAGGGGCAGTAGCGCCAAAAAGCCGGATGAACACAAGCGGCTTAGCGCTGTGCTCACCCGGCTCGTCGCTTCTTTACAGGGTGGTCTCTATCCACACACCGGAACTGGCGGGTGAACTGCTAGGGCCAGGCCACCTTGTGAGGTTTCCCTGTACTTGGCGTTCATATCCTTACCAGTCTTATACATGGTCCAGATGACTTCGTCCAAAGAGACGCATGGCTTGCTCTCGCGTTCCAGCGCCATGCGGGCGCTGGTGATGGAGTCAACGGCAGCGACAGCGTTGCGCTCAATGCAGGGTACCTGAACCTGCCCGAGTACTGGGTCACAGGTCAGGCCTAGCTTGTGCTCCATGCCAATCTCGGCTGCAATGCAAACCTGCTCTGGGGTAGCGCCCATGAGCTGGGCGAGACCGCCAGCAGCCATGGAGCACGCTACACCAACCTCTCCCTGGCAGCCGACCTCAGCGCCAGAGATGGAAGCGTTCATCTTGTACAAGGAAGCAATCTGGTTGCAGGCGAAGATGTAATCAGCAAACATCTCGGTGGTAACGGGCTCAACGAACTTGTCGTAGTAAGCCAGTACTGCCGGGACAACGCCGCAGGCGCCGTTCGTAGGTGCGGTGACAACGCGGCCGCAGGATGCATTCTCTTCAGAGATAGCCAGTGCGAACATATTTACCCAGCTGAGGATGTTTAGACCATCGTGCGGTTCGGACTGCTCCAGGCGGCGCCTGAGGGCAGCGGCGCGGCGGGGGACAAGCAGGGAACCTGGAAGCGGACCGTCGGTAGCGGAGCCGCGCTCGATGCCGGTGTACATGACATCGCGAACCTTGCGCAGGTGCTCATTGACCTCTTCTTCGGAACGAAGTGCCAACTCGTTGGCAAGGCCTAGCTCTGGGAGGGTCATGTTGTTCTTCTCGCATAGCTCGAGCATTTCTGCGGCGCTGGCGTACGGGAAGGGGATATCAACCTTGGCGTCCGTGCGCTTGGCAAAGTCTTCCTGCTTGACAATGAAACCGCCGCCGACCGAGTAGTAGGTCTTGTGCAGGATGTCTTCCTCGCCGGCGAAGGCGATAAGACACATGCCGTTCTCGTGCATTGGGAGGTACTCATCGTGGAAGTAGAAGCCGCCGTCCTTGGGGAATTCCACCTCGCGGGAGCCGCCCAGCATGAGCTTCTCGCTGCTGCGGACATTCTTCATGAATTCGGAGATGCCGTCGATATCAACTGTCTCTGGCTCTTCACCGGCCAGGCCGAGGAGGATGGCCTTGTCTGTGGAGTGGCCGATGCCCGTGAGGGAGAGGGAGCCGTACACATTTGCCTGAACTCGAGTGACCTTGTCAAAGAGGTCCTTTTCCTTGAGTTCGTCCACGAAAGCCTTGCCGGCTTTCATTGGGCCTAGGGTGTGTGAGCTTGAGGGGCCGATGCCAATCTTGAACATATCGAAGATGCTGATGAACATTGTTTTTCCTTGAATCCTCTGCGATTTTCTCGTCTGCGGCGGTGCTTAGAAAGCCTGGACGATGGAGTAGATGATGGTTGCTAGGGCGACGAGGCCCATGAAGAAGACGAAGTAGTTGGAAGCCTTGCCCTTGTAGCGCTTCAGTGCTGGGACCTTGTGGATGGCGACCATTGGGATGATGAAGAGCATGATGGCAATCGTCGGGCCACACAGGGTTTCAATCATGCCCAAGATGGATGGGTCAGCCCAGGCGACGAGCCAAGCGGTGACCAGCATGAAGATGAGGGTGATGGTATCGAGCTTGTGGGCGGACTCTGCGTCGTCCTTGCTTGCGTTCTTGCTGCCCTTGACGACGAGACCTTCGAAGCCTTCGGCTGCGCCGAGGTAGTGGCCGAGGAAGGACTTAGCAACTGCAATCATGGCGATGATTGGGGCAATCCACTGGATAAGTGGGTTATCGAAGTGGTTGGCCAAGTAGGACAGGATGGTGATGTTTTGTGCCTTAGCTTCTGCCATGTCAGCCGGGGAGAGGCTCAGAGCGGTGGAGAAGACGAAGAACATAACCACGACGACCATGAGGATTTCTGCGCGGAGCAAGGTCTTGCGGGACTTGGCCTCAGCGAACTTGCCGTAGGTCTGGCGGCGGTCAACGGCGAAGGAGGAAATCATCGGGGAGTGGTTGAAGGAGAAGACCATAACCGGAACCAGCAGCATCAGGGTAACGCCCATGCTGTGGCCAGAAGCCTCGCGAGCAACGTTGAGGTCGAAGGAATCAAAGAGCGCGGTATTCCACTTCGGGATGAGGTAGAGGGAAAGCAGAACCAAGATGCCGATGAATGGGTATACCAAATAGGACATGACGTGAACCACGACGTCCTTGCCCATGCGCACGATCAGGATGAGGCCGCCTACCAGCAGGAGGGAGGTAAGCCAGCGGGCCGGAGGAGTAATTCCGAGCTGGTGCTCCAGGAAGGAGTTGACCGTGTTGGTGATGGTGACCGAGTAGACCAGCAGGATGGGGTAGACCGACAGGAAGTACAGGATGTTCATCAGAACGCCGGCCTTCTTGCCAAAGTGTTCCTCGACGACGTCCGTGAGGTCACCGTCTGGCTTGGAACTGGACAGTACCAAGCGGGCCATTCCGCGGTGAGCCCAGTAGGTCATAGGCAGTGCTAAGACCGTCATGATGATAAGCGGGATGATGCCACCGATGCCGGCGTTAATGGGGAGGAAGAGGACACCAGCGCCGATTGCGGTGCCGAACAGGGAGAGCATCCATACGGTGTCTTCCTTATTCCACTTCGGTGCACCCTTCTGGCCATCGAACGGGGTGTCAATGCCAGGGGCTGGTGCGGATTCCTTGGAGGAGGGAGCTGCCTTGGAGGCCTTGAGATCCTCAGGCAACTCAGCTTGGTTTTCTGGGTGCTGGGCTTTGTTGCGCCGCGTGATTGAGTGGGACATTTTCTTTCCTACATCTAGTTGGTCGGCCGAAGCGTTTGGGCTTCTGCAACCATGATTGAGAAAAATTTTCTCAATCAATTTTGCGTTTGTAGGATTTTGAGAATCTATCTCGCATCCTGCATGTCCAGCCCTTTTGCTTCGCTGTGCCTTCAGTATAGAACAAAATCTTGCAGAGTGATAATAAATTATTGCACTGCGAGTAGGGCATTTATCACTCTCTGAGAATTTGCATTCCCTAGCGCTTTATGGCTTACTCTACACAAAATCTGGAAAAGTGGTTTGGGTCACGGAATCGTTTGTAAAAGGGCCTGCTTAACACGATTTTCAGATCTCGTGGGGCGGAAATTGAGGGTGCGGGCTAGGTCTCTACCAAGACGGTGAAAGGTCCTTCGTTCACAGAGGAAACGCGCATTTTAGCCCCGAATTGGCCTGTTTCTACTGACACGCCGCGTTCCCTGAGGTTCGCAATAATCGCCGCGATGACCGGTTCGGCCTCGGGTCCTGGAGCGGCATCCGTCCACGAAGGGCGTCGACCTTTGGCAGTGCGGCCGTACAAAGTAAATTGGCTCACCACAAGCACGGGCGCTCCGGCATCAATGACTGACACTTCGCCATCAAGAATGCGCAGTTCTGCAATCTTGCGTGCCATCTTCTCAGCGCGGGGTTGCCAATCATCCATATCCTCGCGTGAGACCCCAATTAGAGCGAGAAGGCCACCGGTTTCGGGACTAGTAATGGCCCCTACGGTCTCTCCATCGACGGTCACTGTGGCCTCCGATACCCGAGTCAAAACTGCGCGCATGGTTTACTTCTCCTTATATAACGAGTGGGGGACAGTGTGGATCTAGCTGAGGTCCGGCGAATCGGTATCCAAGAGGAGATCAGCTGGGATAAGCAGGCCATGTCGGACCATATCGATCACGGCGGGTAGAGCAGCAGTAGTAAGTTCTGCTTCGTCGAATCCGTGCGCCGCCGCATACAGGCCAATGGTTTCTTCCAGGTTCAAGCCCTGTGGGTTGAGTCCGGCGACTATGGCTGCGATGTGTTCATCTACTTCGTGGCTCCAGCGCGGACCGTCGGTGCGAGTAAGGCGTAGAGCGGCTCGTGTAAAGCCCTGGCCCAATTGCCCATCTGGGGTGCTAATATCTTCGCGTGCCAGCCCCGGGCGTACGTGGAAGTGTTTTCCCTGTAGCTCGCCAGGTACTAGGTCGCGCAACCACGCCACACGGGCAAAATATTCTTCTACTTCAGGTCCAAGTGGGTCGCTAAAGGTCTGCGGCATATCTTCGGCCAAGATATCGGCAGGTTCATCGTCGCCGATGCGTTGGATAGCGACAAATCCAAAGCCAATGCCATTGACCTCATGTTGCTGGAAATGTTCCAGCCAGGCGCGTGAGCGTTCTTGTCCTTCAGACGAGCGTACATCCAGGGATTCGTCCTCGAGCCAGGTGGACACATAGAGTGCGGGATCGGCTACGTCGCGCTGAATGATCCAGGCGGCAATTCCTTTGTCCGGCAGCCAGGAAGCAACGCGTTGCTGCCAGGTCTCGCCGCTGGTGTGTACCCAAGCGGCCAGAAGGTGAGCAGTTCCGCCAGGGGTTAGGTGGTCGGCGGCCCGAGAGACAACCAGCTCGCTGGCACCGTCCAGATTTAACCCGGAATCGCGGTAGACGTGGCCAACTTCGGGAAGACCAACGACAAAAGGTGGGTTAGCTACGAGGCGGTCAAAGCGGCGGCCGGCTACGGGGTCGAACCACGAACCTTGCAGCAATTCCACTTTCTCGCTATCGCCAGTAGTGGCAATGGTAGCCTCGGCCAACTTCAACGCGCGCTCATGCACGTCGGTGGCGGTAATCTTTTCAGCGCAATCGAGCTGCCCCAGCAATTGGACGCCCGAGCCAGTGCCTAGATCTAAGACGCTGCCCACTGGGCTTACTGGTGTGGATTGCAGTAGGGAGAGGCTTGCCGCGCCAACGCCAAGCACATGGTCTGGGCCAGGTACGTGGTCGACCAAGGAGGCGTCGACGTCGGAGAAGATGAGACGGTTGGCGCCAACGATAGTGTGGGGGCGGATATCGAGGGCAATGTAGGCCTTGCCATGGGCGTCGGCAACCGCAACATTGGCATCCAGCAACTGGGTAGCTAGGCGCGCGCCTACCGCCTCGCCCAAAAGCGTGGCCGGCAGGTGTTGATGCAGGAGGAAGAAGCGGATCAAAAGATCCAATTGAGATTCGCTGTGCGCGGCGAGCGCAACTGGTGCGGGTTCGCCGCGGAAGAGGGCCTCGGTAACTTCCGGACCTAGGTGCCCGGCTACGCCATCGGTAGTAAAACCGGCGGCGGTAAAGACGTCGGAAAGCTCAGGGGCCAGCTTGGCTAGCGCGGGGGCATCAAAGTCGGGGCCAAAAGCGGTCGTCATGTAGGCAGGAATCCTTTACTCTTCTTCGTGATCAATGATGTCGTGGTGTGCCTCAATAGGCCGGGCGGTGCCGCCGGATACCTGTGGGGCGTGGGCTTGGCTATAAAGCTGCCGGTTCATGGCTGGCTTGTACACGTTTTTCTCGCGCTTATCCTTCTTTTCTCCCCGGCCGTTGCCAATCACCACGGCTATCCAGGGGAGGGGAAATGTCACGCCCACAATGATGGCGGCTAGGAGCCACCAATGCATATAAAGGAAATAGCCGGCGATGAGTAGGGAAGGAACGCGCAAAAACTGGAAGATTCCGTACCGAATTTCGCGGCGCTTGCGGTCCTGGCCAGGCGTGAGCTTGGCATCTGTGATGAGATAGCGCTCTTTTTTGCCAAACAACCTAGACTCGGCTCCCCTCGTGCGCGTCGGAGTTCCCTCGATAAGGGGAGTGGGGCGCAGTGGCCGGCGTGCATGACGTGTACATGTTCTCCAAGGGTAGCCGCCTGACTCGCAAAGTTCGATGCCGATGCGGCAAAATGGAGTGCGTGACTACGACTACGAAGACAATTGAACGGCCAGATATTCGTGAAGACACTTCGACGACGGATAATGACACGCCGAAGTTCTTCCACTACGTCAAAAAGGATCACATCCTCGATTCCGCGGTGAACGGCAAGTACGTCGTTGCGCTGTGCGGTGAAACTTTTCCGGTGACCAAGCAGGCAAAGCCGGGTTCTCCGGTGTGCCCCGATTGTGAGCGTGTGTATAAGGGTCTGCGCCGCAAGTGAGGACTTTTAAAAAGACTAACCTTCGCGCCTGGCAGCAATCCGCCCTCGATAAATTCCTCGCTACTAAGCCGCAGGACTTCATGGCGGTGGCGACCCCGGGCGCCGGAAAGACTACCTTCGCACTGCGCATTGCCACCGAGCTCATGGAAGACCGCACGGTCGAGCGCGTCATCGTGGTGGTGCCTACCGAGCACCTTAAGACCCAGTGGTCTAGCGCTGCCGCGCGCGTAGGTCTAGCTCTAGATCCCGCGTTTAGCAATTCCTCTGCCGTTAATCCCTCCATGGACGGCATTGTGGTGACCTATGCGCAGGTGGGTATGCACCCCTTCAAGCACCGCGCGGTGGCCTCTGCTCGGCGCACTTTGGTGATCCTTGACGAGATTCACCATGCAGGCGACGCCAAGAGCTGGGGCGATGGCGTCAAGGAAGCCTATGATGATGTCAATCACCGCCTGGCTTTGACCGGTACGCCTTTCCGCTCCGATGACTCGCCCATTCCATTCGTTCAGTACGTAGACGATGGGGAGGGGCACAAGGTATCCCGTTCGGACCACACCTATGGCTATGGCGATGCGCTTGCCGACGGCGTCGTGCGCCCCGTTGTCTTTCTTTCTTACTCTGGCGAAGCCCGCTGGCGCGATTCGGCTGGTGAGGAGCATGCAGCCCGTTTGGGCGACATTATGAATGCGGAGCAAACCGCCCGAGCGTGGCGCACCGCCTTGGACCCCAAGGGCGAGTGGATCCCTGCGGTGCTGCAGGCGGCGCATACCCGCCTGATGCAAATGCGACGCAATATGCCGGATGCCGGCGGCCTGGTGCTGGCTTCGGATACGACGACCGCACGCGCCTATGCCAAGATCCTCAAGCAGCTTTCCAATACACCCGTGTCGGTGATTTTGTCTGATGATCCCGGCTCCTCGGACCGCATTCAGGAATTTTCGGAGTCCACCGATGAGTGGATGGTGGCAGTCCGCATGGTGTCCGAGGGCGTCGACGTCCCGCGCCTAGCGGTGGGCGTCTATGCTACCTCGGCATCGACCCCCCTCTTTTTCGCCCAGGCCATCGGCCGCTTCGTGCGCTCGCGCATGCCGGGTGAGACGGCGTCGGTTTTCCTTCCTTCGGTCCCTGTCCTGCTGGGTTTGGCCGAAAATATGGAAAGGTCCCGCGACCACGTCTTGGGTGAAGAAAAGCCCGACAAGGAAGGCTGGGATGATGAACTGCTAGAGCAGGCGAATCAGAAGAAGACCGAACCAGACATGCTGGAGAAGTCTTATGAGTCGCTTGGTGCCGAGGCAGAGTTCTCGGGCCTGCTCTACAACGGTTCGCAGTTCAATACCGGGGATATGACCACCGATGAGGAAGCGGACTTCCTTGGCATTCCCGGACTACTGGATGCGGACCAAGTAAAAGATTTGCTGCGCAAGAAGCAATCCGAAGAAATGGACCGCCGCGAAGCGGAGGAAAAGGCGCGACGCGCCGCTGAGGCGGAGGAAGCTCACCGCCGCAAGCTCTACGGCATGGACTATGCCCCGGCCTCACGGAAGAAGTCTATGGAATCTGAGCCCAGCGACACCGGAGTCGTCGACGAGCTAGGCCAGCTGCGCAAAGAGCTCAATACGGTCGTATCCATCGCTGCCCAGCGCTCCGGCCGCCCGCACGGTGCTATCCATACTGAGGTGCGCAAGGCCTGTGGCGGTCCGCCCACCGCGCTGTGTAGTGCCGAGCAGCTGCGCGAGCGCATCGAATACCTGCGCAAGTGGTAGAGGTAGAGCGGCCCACGGTGGCTAGAAAGTAGTTACGCAAAAAGCCCGCACCGAAATTGGTGCGGGCTTTCTACGCTCCTGCAGCTGCAGCGATTAGTCGAGGTAATCGCGCAGAACCTGCGAACGGGATGGGTGGCGCAGCTTCGACATCGTCTTGGACTCGATCTGACGAATGCGCTCGCGGGTAACTCCGTAGACCTGGCCAATCTCGTCCAAAGTGCGCGGCATGCCGTCGGTCAAGCCAAAGCGGAGGCGAACCACGCCGGCTTCACGCTCGGACAGCGTTGTCAGCACGTCTTGGAGCTGATCCTGCAGTAAGGTGAAGGATACGGCGTCGACCGCGATGACGGCCTCGGAGTCCTCGATGAAGTCACCCAATTGGGAATCGCCTTCGTCACCGATGGTCTGATCCAAGGAAATGGGCTCGCGGGCGTACTGCTGGATTTCGAGCACCTTTTCCTCGGTGATATCCATCTCCTTCGCCAGCTCCTGCGGGGTAGGCTCACGGCCCAAGTCCTGCAGCAGCTCGCGCTGGATGCGGCCCAGCTTGTTGATGACTTCCACCATGTGCACTGGGATGCGGATGGTACGAGCCTGGTCAGCCATGGCGCGAGTAATGGCCTGGCGGATCCACCAGGTGGCGTAAGTGGAGAACTTATAGCCCTTGGTGTAATCGAACTTCTCCACCGCGCGGATAAGGCCCAAGTTACCTTCCTGAATGAGGTCCAAGAAAGCCATGCCACGGCCGGTGTAGCGCTTGGCCAAGGAAACCACCAGACGTAGGTTGGCCTCCAGTAGGTGGTTTTTGGCCTTGCGGCCATCGCGGGCGATGCTGCGCAGGTCGCGCTTTTCCATGGGGGAGAGCTTGGCAGCCTTATCGCCTTCGGCGCGGGCTTTTTCCATCTCATCCATGCGGTGCTGTGCGTACAGGCCAGCCTCGATGCGCTTGGCTAGGGAAACCTCTTGCTCGGCGTTGAGCAGGGCGACCTTACCAATCTGCTTGAGGTAGGCACGAACGGAGTCAGCAGAGGCGGTTAACTGCGCATCCTTGCGTGCCTGGCGCAGCGCAGCGGATTCTTCCTCGTCCCAGACGGAAGAGGAGTCTTCCTCTTCTTCCTCATCGTCGTCGTCCAAGTCCTCTTCGAGGTCTTCGCCGGCGTCGAAGTCATCATCGTCTTCGATGTCCGCATTGGTGGGATCGAAGTCGACGTCTTCGTCGTGCTCGTCCTCCTCGAGCTCCTCTTCTGCTTCCGGCTGTGCCTGCTTTTCGGACTCGGCTGGGGATTCCTGCTTCTTTGCCGCGGATTTGCGGACCGTCTTCTTAGTGGCCTTTTTGGCAGACTTCTTAGTGGTCTTCTTGGCCGACTTTTTGGCAGTCTTCTTCGCAGTCTTCTTGGCTGTTTTCTTAGCGGTCTTTTTGGCCGTCTTTTTAGCCGTCTTTTTCGCGGTTTTCTTTGCCGTCTTCTTGGCGGTCTTCTTTGCAGGAGTAGATGCCTCAGCGGCGTTTTCGCCCTCGCCGAGTGCCTGGTCTGAAGATTCAGTGGCTGCCACGTACGCCCTTTCGACTAACTTCTTGATTGAAACAGCTCTGTGCGCCCTTGTCGGGCGCTCGTGCATCAGTGTGATGTTAGCGCGTTGTGGCCTTATGCAGGCCAGACACGCCCTAGAGCTATTTAACTTAGGATCGACCGCCCAGTATAGAGGATCTTTCCAATCTGCCGGTGGATAGGGTCACCTGCAGTGCGTAAATATTACGGTTTCAAACCATCTACCGCCGCCATTGCAGCTCCGACAATTCCTGCGCGATTGCGCAGTTGTGCAGGCATGACGGGGGTTTCAATATCAAGGTGTGGGCCCCACTTTTCAAACTTGCGGGAAATTCCACCCCCGATGAGGAAGGCCTGCGGGTTAAAGAGCTTTTCATATTCCGCGAGGACCTTGTTGAGTCGTTTAGTCCACTGCTTGTACTTGAGTTCCTCGCGGTCCTTTACTGCCGAGGACGCAATCTTCTCAGCCTCGTCATCGCCCACCGTGAGGTGCCCCAGTTCGGTATTAGGGAACAACTGGCCGTCCAGGAAAAATGCCGAACCGATACCGGTGCCTAGGGTTAGGAAAATTACGGAGCCCTCCTTGGCGATGTCCTCTCCGTAGGCGACCTCGGCTAGTCCCGCCGCGTCGGCGTCGTTAAGCACGACAAAATCTGCATCGAGGTAGTCCGCAAAGAGTTCTGTGGCGTTGACCCCAATCCAGTCCTTGGAAATATTTGCCGCAGTCTCGACTTCTTGGTTGCGAACCACGGAAGGCAGGGTGATGCCAACGGGGCCGTCCCACTGTTTTTCCTGCACGATGTGGGCTACCACCTTGGCAACATCGTGCGGCGTAGATGGCTGTGGGGTGGCGATCTTCATGCGTTCACCCACGAATTCGCCGGTGGCAAGGTCCACCTCAGCGCCTTTAATGCCGGAGCCGCCGATATCGATGCCGAAGGAATGGCCAGAAAGAGTAGTCATGCCCGATAGTCTAGAAGAAGGCACAATAGTTGGCATGACTGAGCAGATCGATTTTCTCCACTTGCGGGATTTTGCCGTTTCTACCGCCACGCGGGCTGCGGAATTAATTACTGCGCGGCGCGCAGAACTCGTAGCAGGCGACGGCATCGCGGCGCATACTCACACCAAGTCCAGCGACGTAGATCCAGTAACGGAGGTCGATACCGCGACAGAGGAGTTCATTGCCACCACCATCCGCACCCAACGCCCCGGGGACGGAATCTTTGGCGAAGAAGGCGCCAATGTGGAATCGACGAGTGGTGTTACCTGGATTGTCGATCCGATTGACGGCACCGTGAATTTCCTCTACGGGGTGCCGGACTACGCCGTATCCATTGGTGCAGAATACCAAGGGCACCTCGTAGCTGGCGCGGTGGTCAACGTGGCGCGCGGGCGCACCTATGCGGCCGAAGCCGGCCGAGGTGCCACGGTCACCGGCCCAGACGGAATTGAGCACGCACTGCGGTGTGGCCAGACACAAGATCCTGCGTTGGCCTTGGTAGCCACCGGCTTTGGCTACGAAGCTGACCGGCGAGCAGCCCAAGCCGAGCTCCTTACCAAGCTCCTGCCTAATGTGCGTGATATTCGCCGCATCGGCGCTGCCGCGCTCGACCTATGCAGGGTGGCAGAGGGAACCGTTGATGCCTACTTTGAGCACGGCATCAATGCGTGGGATTTCGCTGCTGGGGCAATCATTGCTCGCGAGGCAGGTGCGGTGGTGCGCCATCCAAGCTTTGATAAAGGCTCCGCTGACGGTGAACTTACCTGGGCCGCGGGGGCAGATTTGGCCCCCGCATTCGAAAAGCTTTTAGCAGCGCACAGGGCCACGGACGTGCTGCGGGGGTAATAGTTTCCCACGCCGGCGAGCGGTGAGATGACATCGAGCCATTTGTGCTTTACTATGCGCGATCGATAAATACCCATTCCTTAAAGCAACTTGACCATTAGGGGCGTGCATTATGGCCACCGATTATGACGCACCGCGCCGGCGCGCGGAAGATGAACTCGAAACTGACTCTCTAGAAGGACTCAAAGCCGCTGAGGGCGATAACAACGGCATGGACGATGACGGAGAAATCGTTGAAGCCTTCCAGCCGCCATCAGTAGACCTCACGGGCGAGGAGCTTAATGTTGAGGTAGTTCCACGTCAGGAAAATGAGTTTACCTGCGGTTCGTGTTTCCTAGTGCAGTCAAATAAGCGTTACTCCCACGAAGAGGACGGCCAACCAATCTGCAAGGATTGCGCCTAAAGGCATACGCAGCAGAAACGAAACCCCGCACTCGGCAACTTTAAACCTGCCGGGTGCGGGGTTTGTTGTAGCAGCCACCACATTTTCTGTGGCGTGCGAAGTCAATAAAGATTAGTGCTGTTCCGGAACGAAAGCGTGGAGCAAAGCCTCCGGATCCTTCGAGGCGATGAGCCAATAAGGAGTATCATCTTCTGGATCATCGAGCACCATCATGGCGTGCTCATCCACCCAAGCGTGGGAAACCAAAAACGCTGCGGGATCGAACTGCGGACCCAGCGCATTGCGCCGCGCAGATTTAGGAACGGTGATAGACCGCGACACGACGTCGTTAGGCAATTGGGCATCTTTGACCGTGAGCCAACGCGTTCCATCCGGGTCACGCTCTACCTTGATGACTGTATTGGACCAGGTAATAAGCACCCATACGGCGATAGCACCAAGGAAGATCGCGGGAATAATGGTCCACCACATGGAGCGGTTAAGGCCAGCGGTAGCGGAAGTAAGCCCCACGATGGCGGCTGCAAAAAGCCAAAAATACCAAGGGACCCATTGGCGTTCGCGGTAGAGCACCTGAGGAGCCACCGTGCCCTGTGCCGAAGCGGCGCTTGACGGTGCCGGAGTTGCGGAAGTAGCAGATGTATCAGACACGTCTAGTCAGTCTAGACCACACGCGCCGCAGAATGAACCTCCCAAGGCAGGTAGGATTGGCCAGGTGACTGACTCGATTCCGCATTCTCAACCAGAAAGCCCCTTTGGGGACGTTAAAGTCAAGCGCCTAGATAAGGAGCTTCCGTTGCCGCACCGCGCCCACCGTGGCGACGCCGGTGCGGACCTCTATGCAGCTGAAGCTCTTACCCTGCAACCCGGCGAGCGCGCCCTCGTCGGCACCGGGATTGCCATTGCGCTGCCACTAGGAACGGTCGGTTTAATTCACCCGCGCTCCGGACTAGCCGCCAAGCAAGGGCTTTCCGTTGTCAATACCCCGGGCACGGTGGATGCTGATTACCGCGGGGAGATCAAGGTCTGCCTCATCAACCACGACCGGCACACTCCCATTGAGATCGAACGCGGAATGCGCATCGCTCAGCTCGTGGTCCAACGCGTAGAGCTGGTGGGGTTTGCTGAGGTTGCAGAATTGGATGACACCGTCCGCGGAGCCGGCGGCTATGGCTCTACCGGTGCGTAGTTCAAGCAGTAGAGACTCAACGAAACTTTTAGAAAGGACGTAGCACCCATGGGAATCTGGCCCTTTGGCAAGAAGAACGACGAAGAAAAGAAGGCTCAGGAAAAGCCTGCAGTACAAAGCGAAAAGTCGGCGGACCCCACGTCCGCGGATGCGGAGGCGCAGGAGACCTATGCTCCAGTAGGCGACACCGCAGCAGATGCCGCAGCGGCTTCTGGCAATGAACCCCGCGAATTCGCCCATGATGCCATCAATGGCCAGACCGGCCCCTTTGATGGCGACTCCGTCGATATCGAGACCTTTGATTTCAGCGACTTTTCCATTGGCGTATTAGATCTGGGGTCCCTGCGCATCCCACTGCCAAAGGAATCCCAGGTACAGGTGGAAATGGGCGAACAAGGCCCGCGAATGCTGCACATCGTGACCAAGGTAGGCCGAATTACTCCAGTAGGCTTTGCTGCCCCACGTAAGCCGGGCCAGTGGGCAGAATCCGTGGAGGAAATCAAGGAGGGCATGAGCCGCGACGGACTTACCGTTACTACCGAGCCAGGCCCTTGGGGTGCTGAGGTCGTGGGCAAGAACGACAACGGTCAGGTCCGCGTTATCGGCGCAGATGGTCCGCGCTGGATGCTGCGCATGACCCTGGCCGCGCCGGCCGGTATGGAAGCAGACCTAGCAGACATGGCCCGCGAGGTTGCTGCCCGTACCTTCGTCTACCGCGGGGAAGACCCCATCCTGGCGGGAAATGCTTTGCCGGTCATCATGCCCGAGCAGCTCGTAGAGCAGGTCAAGCAGGCAATGGACCAGCGCCAGCAAGAACAGCGGGCAGCCGCTAATGCTCAACACCACCCAGAAAACGGCGGGGGCGGCCCCGACCCTGCGGCAGAAGCAGAGGCGGAGCAACACTTGCGCGATTTGGGCGGTACCCCACAACAGGGTGAGAATGGATCGTCCCCGCAGAATCCCGATGAGGGCTCTGCACCTAATTCCAAGAACTAGGCAAAGCAGTAAACCACGTGACACATTCTTCCTCGCCGCAACCTTCCCCGGACGCTAAGAACCTGGACTCTGAGGAGTCTGCTGCCGAACCCACCCTGCTGGAGCAAATGGGAGGCTTGTCAGGGCTCATCTCGGCGACCTTGCCGGTCATTGTGCTGATTCCTGTCAATAACTTCTTTGGGCTGGGGCCAGCCTTAGCGGCGGCGCTCGGCGTGGCCGTTGTTATTGCACTTTGGAGGGTAATCCGTAAAGAGACCCTGCAGCCAGCCATATCGGGTCTGCTGGGAGTGGCTCTTTGCGCAGCCATCGCCTGGTTTACCGGTGATGCAAAGGGGTATTTCTTGTACGGCATCTGGATGTCGTTGGCGCTGTGCATTGCCGCGGTACTATCAATCCTTTTTCGGTGGCCCGCTGTGGGTGTCATCTGGAAGGGGATCAATGGCGAGGAAATGCAGTGGCAAAAGGTTCCAGAGGCGCGCCGGGCTTATGCCATCGCTACTGGTGGGTGGGCGGTCATCTTCCTGGCCCGTTTTGTTGTTCAACGCGCCATTTATGATGCGGATGCAACCACGGCCTTAGGGGTGACCCGAATCCTGATGGGGTGGCCGTTGACGCTTCTAGTTACGGCGTTGACCGTGTGGATGGTGCGCCGCGCGGATGCAGCCGTTGACGCAGCGGCGGGCACAGGTGAGCACACTAACGCAGAACGAGAACAAAAGTCTGAGGCAGAAAATGACTGAATCAACGATGAGCCGTGGCGATAGTTTTGAGGTCACTATTGACCGCATGGCGCACGGCGGGGAAGGAATTGGCCAGGCGCCGGATGGGCGAGTGGTATTCGTCCCTCGCGCTTTTCCTGGCGACGTCGTAAAAGCTACGGCCGGCCGTGTAAAGAAGTCGTTCATTAAGGCAGACCTGGAAAGCGTACTAAGCCCTGGGGCGTTGCGTGTTCCATCGTCATGTCCTGCGGCCGCGCAAGGAGCAGGCTGCTGTGATTTCGCCGAGCTGGATCCCGCGGCCGAAACCGGAATCAAGGCAGAGATCTTGTCGGAGCAGCTGCGCCGCACCGGTGTTGTCACCGGCGAGGAACTGAAAATTGAGCAGTACACCTTAGAGCCGGTTCGGGGATGGCGCACGCGGGTGAGGTGGGGCGTCGACAAGCAAGGGCGCGCCGGAACCCGTCAGCGTAGGTCCAATGAGCTTGTTACGGGCGCTGCGTGTACGCAGCTGGCTCCGGGATTGGCAGAGGGGCTCGTTGGAGAGGGCGCGCGCCGGTTTACCCCAGGTGCTGAGGTTATCGCCGTTTTCGATGGCGAGGGCAACCGCCACGTGGTAGAAACCCGCAAGGCCCCGCGCGGGCGCCGCGTGGAGACCATCCGTGAGGTGGTAGAAGGCGGCGGCAAGGTGCACGAGCAAGTCGACGGGCGGACGTTTAGCTTTCCTGCTACCGCCTTCTGGCAGGCCCACAGCCACGCTCCGGCCGCGTATACCGATCTGATAACGGAGTGGCTCGGGGGTCGCGAGTACCAAGAGCACACCGCCTGGGATCTCTACGGTGGCGTTGGCCTCTTCGTTCCAGTATTGGCCCACGCCGTGCAGGGCAAGGTTATCTCCGTGGATTACTCACCGGCGGCTACGGCCGGGGAACAGACCGGCCTGGCGGACTGCGATGTGGAAGTAAAGTCCGCGAAGGTAGAGCACGTCGCTGCACAGCTTCCCAAGCCTGGCGCTGTAGTCCTTGATCCGCCGCGCACAGGAGCAGGGGAGGACGTGATTCGTTCCGTGGCGGCCGCTGCACCCCAGGCGGTCGTTCACGTGGGATGTGACCCCGCCACCTTCGCGCGCGACTTGGGATACTGGAACCAGCACGGATACGGAATAGAGAAGATGGCACTCATTAACGCGTTCCCCGGAACGCACCACTTTGAAACGATTGCTCTCATTACCCCTGCCTAAGGAGCCTTTATGGCTCCGAGTCGGGGTGTGGCACGTTGCCGCGCCGTTCTCGGAACATTGACCGATATAATATTCACCGCCCGCCGCGGGTACGGTAGAAAAGAAGAACTAAGCACAGAAGGAGTTGAAGGCCGCTCCATGACTATCTTGGATACCATTAACTCGCCGCAGGACCTCAAGGCACTGTCTGCAGACAAGCTTGAGGAGCTGGCGGCAGAGATTCGGCAGCGCCTCATTGACAAGGTCTCCGTCACGGGCGGACATCTGGGGCCTAACTTAGGCGTGGTGGAACTGACTATTGCGTTGCACCGCGTATTTGATTCTCCGCGCGAGCCAATTATTTTTGACACTTCGCATCAGTCCTATGTGCATAAGATGTTGACTGGGCGCACGGATCAATTCGATACCTTGCGGCAGAAGGACGGCCTTTCGGGGTATACGGACCGCGGCGAATCCGAGCATGACTGGACCGAGTCCTCCCACGCTTCGGCGTCGCTGTCTACGGTCGATGGCTTGTCTAAGGCCTTCAAGATTCGCGGCGACGGTCACCGCAATGTCATCGGTGTTGTCGGCGATGGCGCCCTCACCGGCGGCATGTGCTGGGAGGCGTTAAACAATATCTCTGAGGATAAGGGGCGCAATGCGGTCATCGTGGTCAATGACAACGGCCGTAGCTATTCGCCCACTATCGGTGGCATTTCCGAAAACCTAGGCCGCATCCGCTCCCAGCACGGTTATGACGAGCTCATGGAACAGGGTAAGCGCCGCCTGAAGCAAATGGGATGGGTAGGTGAGCGTGCCTTTGATGCCTTGCACGCCATGAAGGAAGGCGTCAAGTCCACCGTCTTGCCTACCGAGATGTTTCCGGAACTGGGGATGAAGTACATCGGCCCCATCAACGGGCACGATATCGAT